>JAEEGH010007513.1_pt1 | contig 26163 bp, 23 predicted proteins | sample 9134181 | NCBI WGS metagenome assembly JAEEGH01 (sample SAMN16246544, study PRJNA631951) | gut metagenome | biome: gut microbiome; feature: rumen; material: DP-attached | host: Bos | place: Iran: Karaj | collected 2018-10
GATCAAGAAGGGCTATGGTTACGGCGGCTATGGCTACGGCTACGGCTATGGCTATGGTTACGGCTATGGCTACGGTTACGGAGAAAAGGATTAATCTAAAGCCTAGGAAATGACAATCGCTGTGGATTTTGACGGAACGATCGTCGAGCACAAGTACCCGGCGATCGGGAAGGAAAAACCCTTCGCCATTGAGACTCTCAAGCAACTTGCTGACGAGGGGAACAAGTTGATACTCTGGACTTCCCGTGATGGCGAGCTCCTTCAGGAAGCCCTGGACTTCTGTCACAAGAGAGGCCTTGACTTTTATGGGGTCAACAGCAACCAGCCGGTAGGTTCCCTCTTTGAGGGACGTGCCGGCAGCACTTCCGTGAAAGTGGTGGCCGACGTGTACATAGATGACAAGAATCTCGGCGGCCTTCCCGACTGGGGAACGATCCACGAGATTATCACCGGTATCCGGGAGAAGCAGCACGCCCGCCGGAGGAAAGGACTGTTCAGAAGGCTTTCCCGCCGATGAGACTTTCCGACGAATTCTTCCGCCTCCTGCGCATGGCCCTTTCACCGGGCATAAGCGCAGAGGCGGATTCGTCATCTTTAGCAAGCCTTGACGAAGACTGCTGGCGAATGATCGCCGCCTGCGCTAAAGAGCAAAGTGTTACCGGTATGCTCGGATATGCTTTGGAATCGTTGCCCGAAAACACAAAGATTCCGGACGATGTTTTATATTACCTTCTGTCGGAACAGGAGGTCACCGCCAGGGCGGGACGGAAAAAACAGGTCGTCTCGAAATCCGTCACGGATTATTTCGAAAAGAAGGGACTCCATCCCATTATAATGAAAGGGCCTGCCACGGCGGCCTTCTATCCTGAGCCGCTGATGCGGAGCTTCGGGGACATCGACCTGTATTTCCCGGGGAACGAGTTCAGGGAGGCCCGGAATATTGCCTCTGGCATGACCGTAATTGAAGATGCCGGCGACGGCAGTTTCCATTTTAAATGGGAAGATGTGGACGTGGATGTCCATAGCAGGTATTTCGACGTACGCCGCCCTGACAAGGATCTTCCGACAGTGCCCTCTCCGGAAGCAACCATACTGATGCTCTCGGCACACGCCATGAAACATGCTTGCGGCACCGGCATAGGGATAAGGCAGATCTGCGATGTGGCCATGGCTTTCAGGAGCCTGGAGGGCCGATACGACGTCAAATGCCTGAGAGAAGCCCTCAGGAAGGCCGGGATGGGCAGGTGGCAAACCCTGCTTTCATCCTTTATCATCAACAGGCTCGGAATACAGGCTCCACTCCCGGAAGGAAAGACCATTCCCGACACGCCCTTGTTGAATATTGTGGAAGAAGGCGGCAACTTCGGCCATCATGCGGCGGGAAGGAGCAAAGCATACGGAAAATCGAAGACCGGCAGGAAACTCGACACTGTTAAACGGTTCCTGAAAAGGCTTCCATTCTCATTGGAATACGCCCCGTTTGAAACCCTTAGGACCATAGCGTCCCTAGCCGTGGGAAATTTCAAAAAAAATGCGTAACTTTGTAGCCCAAAGTGATTAACATGGGTAATCCCGTCAACAAAGTTTTATTCATCAACTCGGAGATCATGCCTTTCCTCCCCGAGAGCCCAATCGCCAAGATCGGGCGTTACCTTCCGCAAGGTATCCAGGACAAGAAGAGGCAAATCAGGGCATTCATGCCCCGGTACGGTTGCATCAACGAGAGAAAGAACCAGTTGCACGAGGTCATCCGCCTCTCCGGAATGAACATCATCATCGGAGATGTGGACAGGACATTGGTGATCAAGGTCGCCTCCATCGCGGCCGCGAGGATTCAGGTCTATTTCATCGACAACGACGACTTCTTCCGCCGCAAGCAGACAACGTTCGATGCGGACGGAAAGTTCTTCGAAGACAACGGGCAGAGGGCTATATTCTTCGCCAGGGGCGTCATGGAGACTGTAAAGAAGCTCCGCTGGGCTCCTGACGTGATCCATTGCCAGGGATGGATTTCCCACCTTGTCCCGCTCTACCTCAAGAAAGTCTATTACGGGGATCCCATATTCGCCGGCAGCAAAGTCGTCACCTCCATTTATAACGACATCTCCACCGAGACGTTCTCCCCGTCTTTCAAAGACACCGTCCCGTTTGGAGGAATCAAGCCCGATGACGTGTCTATTCTGGACACCCCCACTGGCATAAATCTTGCGGAAATGGCAGCCTTGTATTCTGACGGCGTGATTTTCGGCGCACCCGATGTGGACAGCGGTATCATCAAGTTCTGCGAAGGACTCAAGATCCCCACACTCCCCTTTGACGGGAAATCCATGGAGGACGGAAGCTACATCGATGAATACGACAGATTTTATCAAGAGTTGCGGTAAATGAAGAAGATTCTGGCGGCGATCGCCTTGGCGGCGGCCCTGATGTCTTGTGTCAATGTCAATGAGAAGCTCGGCGGCGATTTCATCGCTACCAACCTTAAATATGACTTCTACTCGGCGGAGTTCGATCTTGAGGATATTTGGATGAAATCCGTGGACAGCTTGTCCGGTTACTCATCCTCCCGCATCAACTTCGGAGCAATTCGTGACGACAATTACGGCCTGTTCAGCAGGGGTTGCGTTGTCACTCTGGTCCCGGTACTCAAATCAGTCGATTTCGGGCAAGACCCTGTCTTCAAGAGGTTCCGCTTCCAAGCTGTGGCGGACAGTATCTCTGTCGCTGATGAGAGCCAGTCCAGGATACTCCAGAATGTGCAGGTTTACAGCCTTACGGATCCTTTGGATCCCACCAAATATTACTCGAGGACGGAAGTGAAGCACGGGACCAATCGGATAACCAAAGGCGTTCCGGTGGTCAATGGCACGGACAGTCTGAGTTTTGATTTCACCGAAGAATACGGAAAGCAGTACCTCAACATCACCAATGAGGACATGTCCGACTTCAAGGCCTATTGCAAGAAATTCCCGGGAATATATATTACCACTGATGAGCCTGTCGGCGATGGCGGACGGTTCAATATGTTCAAAATGGGCATCACGGAAGTGTACAACAACTATCTCGTTCGTTCAGACAACTATGCTGTGATGTACTACAGTGGGATTTACAATGGGGAGCGAAAGGACACAAGTTTGATGTTCTATTTCAGCCCTCTCCAGTTCCAGAATCTGGACTCCTTAATCTCTATCAAATCCACACCCGAGCAATTTGTGTTCAATGTGGATTCTCATGAGACTGGGAGCCTGGCGGGAAAGGCGGTCGACAAGATCTTCATCGAAGGCGGCAGCGGCATAAAGCCTGTCATATCAGCCGAAGAGATCCGACGCCTGGTCAACTCTGAGATATCCTCAAAGGGTGGAGACCCGGCCATGGCCCTCATCAGCAAGGCCACGATTGAGATGCCTTTCGAGTTCCCGGATGACTACAGGACGATGTACCTCTTCCCGCAGATCCTCAGTCCATCAATAAAGATAGCGACTGACTCCACTGTGGCTTTCGCCGGACTGACGGATGCCAGCGCCTCAGACGAGAACCAGGGTGACATCAACAGGTCCCTGCTCATGTACGCTCCTGATGTGACCCATCATGTGCAGCAGATAATCCGGAAAAAAGACAACGACGGTATCGCGAATTATGATATCTGGATGCTGATCATGAGCAAGGTGACGACGACCACGACTGACTCCGATGCCAGCCAGATGGCCGACTACTACCAGCAGCTCGCATATTATTCCTATGCCAACCAGATTTACGGAGGAGGTTACGGAGGCTATGGCGGATATGGTTACGGCGGTTACGGCTATGGTGGTTATGGTGGTTATGGTGGCTATGGCTACAACAACTACTATAACTACATGATGATGGCCCAGTATGCGTCAGCTTCAGCGACACAGACATCAGTTTCAACTGAACTGGACAAGGACCGTTATTACAACTGTCATCTTATCGGACCCGGTTCAGACAGCGGCAGGAGACCGAAATTGAAAATCACCTACGCCATTCCAAAAGAATAAGCGACAAAGAAAAAGCCCAGGCTCAACGCCTGGGCTTTAACATTTAAGTCGACAATCGGGATTAGGCCTCCTCCTTGCCAGCGATCTTCTCCTTAACCTTCTCAATCGCATCCTGAACGGTAGCGATGGTGCTGGTCTCCTCATCAGGAATCTTGATTCCGAAAACCCTCTCGAACTCCATAAGAAGCTCAACAGTGTCAAGGGAGTCAGCTCCCAGATCATTTGTGAAATTGGCGGTCTCTGTAACCTCAGATTCCTCAACGCCGAGTTTGTCAACGATGATCGCTTTGACTTGTTTTACGATTTCTTCTTCAGTCATGATTATAAAATTTAAAATGTTTAAATTCTTCTCCCAATATTACACAATAACTTCGCGAATTAAATAAAAAAACATTAATTATCCAAATTTGCGGTTGGCACCTTTCCGGAATCCGGTTCTTTGCAAAGGTTGAGCCAGATCCGCAACCCATTCAGGGAATTCATAAAATAGAATATATACTTGATGAGCATCACGGCAGCATTGCCGGAACCAAGATCCCCCATCAGGGCCACCGCCCAAAGCGAAATGGATGATATATTCACAAGAATCCATATATACCACTGCTCCATGAAAGCGAAGCTCAGAAGCACTTGCCCGGCGATATTCAAGGTCATCACGACCGCATCGAGTAATATTTTGGACTTATTGAACGAGGATATCTTGCCGGCATCCAGTTGGGCCTTATCGACGAAGAAGAGAATAGTATAAAGAACAGCGATACCGACCAGGATCCCGCCTACCAGCCAAGCCCATTGCTTTCCGGACAAGCGTCTGGCTTTGACCTTTGCTCCCTCTTCCCCTTCCGATCCTACTTTTGCGCCACGTTTGCGCCACTGCCAGAAACCGATGAACTGCATTGGCAGGAAATAGAAGGCGTGTAGTGCGAAATTGCCCATGATCCCGTTGTCGAGAAGCACCACTGTAGCTGCCAACACATCCAGAAAACCGAAAACGAACGTCAGTATATGGCCATTGGCTGAGAGTACAGTGTTGATGACTCCCATCACCGATCCGAAAGCGGCCAGAAGCAACATGAAAGTCTTGACTCCCGGCTGCTGGAGTTTAAACACAGTGGTTATAGTGACGGCGACAATCATTCCAATGACCAGGAATATGTTGAACGCCAGGTTGAACCTTTTCTCAGTTGTTGGATTCATAGTGATTGCAAAGATAGCAAATCATCCTTTTTTTCATATATTTGTAATACTTGAATACACATTCCTATGACCAGCAGAAGAATCTCCCTTTTCTTTCTAGCGTGCGCCGCACTGACTTTATCATCAACCATAATCAATGCCCAGGTCAATGATGTCCTTGATATCGTTGCCGCAAACAGGGATAAAATGGCCGGCTGCGAAGGGCCTTACCGTTTCGACGCCACTTCGCTCACTCCGGCCCCGAAAGGCTACACACCTTTTTATATTTCCCACTATGGCCGACACGGATCCCGCTACGCTTGGAACTCAGAGACATATTCACTGATCAAGAAAGTGCTTGATGCCGCCAACGAGTCAGGATCCCTCACTCAAAGAGGGCAGAAGCTCTATGAGGATTTCAACGCGTTCTATCTTGTGCCCCTCATCAACACAGGCGACCTCTCAGATCTCGGGATGGAGCAGCACATGGAGATAGCCAAGATTATGTGCGAGGAATTCCCTGAGGTATTCAAGGATGGCGGTGAGGTACTTGCCCGCTCTTCGACCTCCCAAAGGGCGATCGTCAGCATGAACGCCTTCACCGTCGGTCTCCAGAAATATACCCCGAAACTGGACATAAAGATGAACTCCCTCCACACCAACATGCTTGTGATCAACCCAGGCGGAGCGCCCAGGGAGATCGCTGAATATTATGCGGGGAGTATCAGGGTGCCGGAGAGCGTGAATGACCTCCGGGACCGTCTTACAGACTACGATGCGATCCTCGGGAAACTATTCACAGACAGAGGCTTCCTTGAGGAAATCGGAGGCCGCGGGACCTTTGTTTACGAACTATTCAACCTCTGGGCTGGGTATCATAATTACTCTGATGGAGACTGGCTTGAGGACATATTCACTAAAGACCAGTTGCTCAAGATGTGGGAGATCGAGAATTACTCCGTCTATGTAGGCCACTCGAGGAACCGCTACCGGATGATCCCGCTGCTGAAAGACATCATCGACCTCGCTGACGAGGCCATTGAAAACGGCAAGTCCAAGGGTCATTTCCGCTTCGGTCATGACACTGTAGTCAACGCCATCTGCCCTCTTCTGAATATCAACGGATGTGGCTTTGAACCAGAGAAAACTGAGGACGTGAAGTACTGGTTCCAGAATTACGACACTCCTATGGGCGCCAACATCCAGTTTGTCCTTTACCGCTCCAAGAAGAATCCTGAGATTCTGTTCAAACTCCTTCGTAATGGAAGTGAGGCCACCCTGCCCCAGATCCAGCCTGTCACAGGCCCTTATTACAAGTGGAGTGAATTCAAAGAATGGGCCTCATCAATGATGAAGGCCCATCCACGCATCGAACGTCCGGCTAGATAAAACTACATTTTACGTAGCCAGATATTACGGAAGCTGATAGGTTCGCTGCGGTCGCCGTGAGCCTGCAGGCGAATCGGGCCGTCTCCGTGGGGAACAACCCTCGGATGACCGATATACTCGGTAGTTCCGCGGATTGTGAAGTTGTTAAGGAGAACGATGCCGTTCTGGATAACGGTCACGGTCGGGGCCACCCTGTAAGTTCCATCCTCATTGAATATCGGGGCGCAATAGATGATGTCATAGACATTCCACTCACCCGGCTTGCGCATGGCGTTAGCGAGAGGAACGACCTGCTTGTAAACACTTCCGGTCTGTCCGTTGACATAAGTCTCGTTCTGGTAGCAGTCAAGGATCTGGATCTCATACATGTCCTGGAGATAAACTCCACTGTTGCCCCTGGCCTGGCTGGTACCGGTGATGTTCTCGGGAACACACCACTCGAGGTGAAGCTGGAAGCTTCCGAATTTCTCTTTAGTCAGAATGTCTCCCGTCCTCTTCTCTACTGTGAAGACCCCGTCGTGGACCCTCCATTTGGCCTCACCGCCTCTAGCTGACTCCCAAGCGTCAAGGTTCTTTCCGTCGAAGAGAACGATGGCGTCAGAAGGAGCGGAATTGGTCAGGATGTCTCCTGGGGTGACAATCTTGGGCTGAGGTGTCCAGAACTCAGTCATTCCAGGAGTCATCTTCTCAGGCTCGGGATAAGTCTTCTCTTGAGCCGTCGCTGTGAAAGCCAGAGCGAGGGCGAGGATAGCGATAATTGTACGTTTCATTGTTTTTGGTTTTGATGTGATTTCTTGATTGTTCCCAAATATAGGAATAAAAAAAATCTTCCGGACAAAGAGCCGGAAGATTTTGAAGACTTTTAGAACTGGACTTCGACTACTTGAAGTACTCGGCGAACTCGACGTCCTTGGTAGCCCTCTCAGCAAGAGCCTTGTCCTTCTTGGCGACCTCGTCGAGGAGAGTCTTGACCTCATCCATGTTACCCTGGCGGGCGGCGATGACGGCCTTCAGGTAGGTGACCTTAGGATCCATGCAGTGAGCGGCGGCCTTGGCCTTGTCAAGCTGGTTGGTGAGGATGTAAGCGAGGACAGTGTTGTGGCAGCAGCCCTTGGCGTCCTTAAGATCCTCGACAGCCTTGTCATAGTTGCCAGTGCAGATGTCGATGATGCCCTGGTTGGTCTTGGCGATATCGTTGCCTGCCTTCTTGAAGAGGCTGGTAGCCTTGGCGAAATCACCATTGCGGAGCGCGAGGACACCCATAGCGTTGTCAAGCTCAGCGTCCTTGGTCTCGACGGCGGCGAAAGCCTTCTCGGCGTTCTTGAGATCACCGGCGTTCAGATAAGCGGTACCGAGGTTGAACCTGGCGGCGTCGCTGTCGAACTTGCTGATAGCCTTGTTGTAGAGCTTGACCTTGCTGTCAAGATCCTTAACGAGGGTAGCGGCCTTCAGGAGGCAGGGTTCGTCAAGAGCCTCGCTGTTGTTGTTGATCATCTCAAGAAGCTCGTCAGGAGTGTAGTTCTTGAACTCGACATTGGCGATGAAACGGGCGCGGCGGAGCTCAGGAAGGACGTCGTTCTTCAACTCTGAGTAGATGGAAGACATGTTCTTGATCTCGCTCTCGCGGACAGCGGGATCGCTGTACATCGACAGGACGCGGAGGATGAGATCCTTATCGCGGATACTGGAATTCTGGACAAGCTCCTGGAAGCCTTCCCAGTCCTCACCGATGCTCCTGACCTCGGGATCAGTGACCTCCTTGCCCTTCACGACCTTGGTCCAAGCCTTGGCTCCGGTCTTGGAACGGTTGTCGGAAAGCTTCTGGTTGAGATTCTCACCACCATCCGGGGAAGCGTAAGCCACGACCTCGGTGCCGACGAGAGTCTTCCTCTCGTTAGCGGCGATCTCATCGAGAGCGTCCTGGAAGCTCTTGATGGAAGCACCGGTAAGCTGCTTGTTCTGGACATCGGCGGAGTTGATCCTATAGAGGATCTGGCCCTCAGCGGTCTGCTTGAGGATAGCCTCATAACCATCAGCCTTGAGAGGAACAAGACCACCAGCCTTCACGAGCATATAGGTGGTGTTGACACCATCAGCGACCTTCTTGGTGGGAAGCGGAATGCTCTTTTTCTTATACTTCGCGACACCGCGGAGCTCGAGATGTGACTTCTCCATTCCGTCAACGAAGGGGAAATGAAGCTTCTCGGTCACTGTGGAGCCAGCCTTAGGGACGACTTTGTAGTTGTCCTTAACCTTCTCGCCCTGATACATAAGGGGAGCCATCTTGGACTCGCCACCTTCATAAACAATGACAGGGGTGACCTCGAGGATGGCCTTCGGATGGAAGTAGTTGGCCGGATAGGTCACAGAGACAGAGGGATCAACGTTGCCAGCGACAGCCTCAAGAACGGCAGGATTGCAGGTAACAATAACATTGTCAGCAAGTTCAGCCATCTTTTTGGCTGAAGAGCAAGCGACAGCGGACAGCACAATTGCGGCCGCGGCAAGAATCTTGATTGCTTTCTTCATGTTTTAATAAAATATATTAATTGGACATTAGCTTTTAAGCCTTCTTCATCAGTAGGCAAATATAACTATTATTTTCGTAACTTTGCCAAACTGATTCCAAATAGCAAGCTTTTTTATATGGATTCACAAGAATTGCAAAGGCTGAAAAACAAGTACGACATCATCGGAAATGATGCCGCCCTGAACCGGGCGCTTGAGACGGCCGTCACCATAGCCCCGACCGATCTTACCGTTCTCGTCACAGGCGAAAGCGGTGTCGGAAAGGAGAATATTCCCAAGATCATACATCAGAACAGCCGCAGGAAAAACGGCAAGTATTTCGCCGTCAACTGCGGCGCTATTCCCGAAGGCACAATAGATTCCGAGCTGTTCGGACATGAGAAAGGATCCTTCACAGGAGCTATAGAGACCCGTAGAGGTTATTTCCAAGAGGCTGACGGCGGCACTTTGTTCCTGGACGAGATCGGAGAATTACCTCTCCCCTCCCAGGCTAAGCTTTTGAGAGTCCTCCAAAGCGGGGAATTCATAAAAGTGGGTTCCTCGAAAGTGGAAAAGACCGACGTGAGGGTAATAGCGGCGACCAACAACGACCTTCTCCACGCCGTGAGCAAAGGAAAGTTCAGGGAAGACCTTTACTACCGTCTCAACGCCATCCAGATAAGGATGCCCGCCCTTCGGGAACGAAAAGAGGATATATATCTCTTTTTCAGGAAGTTCTCCTCAGATTTCTCCGAGAAATACGGGATGGGGAAAGTTACCCTGACAAATGACGCCATCGATCTACTGATAAACTATCGCTGGCCAGGCAATATCCGCCAGCTGAAGAACGTGGCCGAGACTGTGACAGCCCTTGAGTCCGAGAAACTGACTCCGGTCACTGGGAGATGTGTAGTGGACGCCGCGACTTTGGCCAAGTATATGCCCAAGGAAGAGATCAACCTCCTGCCGGCCGTGGCGAAGGACTATTCCGGGGACTCGATGTCAGAATCCGACAAAGAGATGTTCATCAAGGCCATCCTGGACCTGAAGAAAGACGTTGATGACCTCAAGGCAAGGATAAATGGCGCGGCCGTTCCGGCTCCGGTACTTACCACCCGCCACGAGGAACCCGAGGAGGCTGAATGGCAAGGCCAGGGCGCTCCGGTTTCCAGCGAGGAAATCGGCAAGGTCGTGGACCTCAACGTCCAAGAACCCCAGGAACAGGATCTCTCCTTGCAGAAATCAAATATCGAGATCATAACCAAGGCTCTGGAGAAACACCATGGCAACCGCAAGCTGGCCGCCAAGGAAATCGGAACCTCGGAGAGATCCCTTTACCGTTGGATTAAGAAATATCATCTGGAATAAGCGATATGAAAAAGATACTAGCGGCGGTGGTTTTGACGGCATCATTGCTCCTCGGTGGATGTTCCATCGTGAAATATTCATTCTCAGGAACTTCCATCGATCCGAGTGTCAAGACCGTTACTATTAATTACTTCGAATATAAGGCCTTGAAGGTCAATCCTTCGTTGAGCAATGACCTCACCGAGGCGATGAAGGACAAGTTCCGCAAGCTCACCAAGCTCGAGCAAGTCGAGATGGACGGGGATCTGGAGCTTTCCGGAGCAGTGACCGGTTATGAGGTCCGGGCCGCGGCTGTTACTGCTGACGAGGTCGCCGCCATGAACCGTCTCACCGTCACAGCCAGCCTCAAGTTCACCAACAGGAAATTCCCTGAGGAGGATTTCGAGCAGAGTTTCTCGGCCTATTCCGACTACGATTCCAATAACTCTCTCGATGCGGTCGAGGCGTCTCTCTGCGAGGAGATTGTCCAGAAACTGATCGAAGACATGTTCAACGCCAGTGTGGCGCAGTGGTAGAGACAATGGAAGGAGTGAGGAATATCAAGTCTCTGACAATGGACGAGTTGACGGGGGTCATCAAGGCCTTCCCTTGGTTCGGCGCCGCTCGCATTGAACTTTGTGAGCGTATGTCCAAGATGGGTGGTGGCGAATGGGGCAAGGAGCAATATGCCGATGCCGCTCTTTACGTCGCCTCCAGGACCATCATCTCTGATATTGTCCGTTCTTCTCGCAAGAATGATTATTCCGACAAAGATGTCCAGACTCTCCTGAAACGTCTCATCGCTCCAGAGACTTCGACCGGCGAGCAGTCCGGGGCCGGCGAAGTCCGTCCTCGCTTCGCTGCGGCCGAGAATCGCCTTACCCCGGCTGCTACGCCGGAGGAAAACATCTCAACAGGACATGTGCCCAAGCCGTATCGCAGGACTGTCAGGGTCGCTGGAGCGGACTTCTTCTCATCTGACGAATACGAGGGAGTCAAGGTGGATGAGGACAATTACTTCTCGAAGTTCAAGGTCGCCAGATCCGAAGAAGGCGACAGCCGGGGATGGGAAGATCCGGAGTTGGGATTCTGCACTGAGACACTGGCTTGGATCTATGCCGAACAGGGCTACCGAGAGGAGGCGAAAAAGATTTATTCCCGGTTAATGTTGCGATATCCGGAAAAAATAACTTACTTTGCATCCCTTATTGAAAAATTGGACGAAGAAATCAAAAAATAACGAATATGAACACATTATTCACAATCCTTACGATCCTGATTGTCATCGCCGCGATCCTGCTGATCGCCGTCGTCCTCCTGCAGAACGGAAAGGGAGAGGGCATGGCCAGCAACTTCACGTCCGCCAATCAGACTCTTGGCGTCAGGCAGACCGCCGACATCCTCGAGAAGGTTTCATGGGGCCTTGTGACCTTCATCCTTCTTGTCTCGATCATCACTTCTTTCACCGTCCGCAACCATGTTTCCGGTGTCAATGTTGATGAACTTATCGAGAATGTTGAGGAGCAGCCCGCCTTCCCGTCAGCTCCGATCCAGCAGGGTGCCCCTACCACTGAGGCTCCCACCACAGAGGCCCCTATCAATTAATCGGTTAGAGACCCGGACTGACAAACTGTCAGTTCCCCTCTGTTGGAACATATTTTGACCTTCAGATGTTCGGCTAGCAATAGCCGGACATCATTTTTTTTAAGGAGACACACTATATGGACAACAGAAACAATAACAATCAATTGCAGTTCCTTCCGAAGTTCGCCATCAACCTCAATGAGCAAGCTTCGCAAGGCAAACTCGACCCTGTCATCGGCAGGGACGACGAAATAAGACGAGTCCTCCAGATCCTGAGCAGGAGGACCAAAAACAACCCTATACTCGTGGGAGAACCCGGAGTCGGCAAGACCGCGATTTCCGAGGGCATCGCACAGAAAATAATTGACGGGGACGTTCCCGAGAACCTTAAGAGCAAGAAGGTATATTCCTTGGACATGGGAGCCCTAATCGCCGGAGCGAAATACCAGGGCGAGTTTGAGGAAAGGCTCAAGGGAGTCGTCAAGGAAGTAGTTGACAGCGCTGGAGAGATCATACTCTTCATCGACGAGATCCACACCCTTGTCGGCGCCGGAAGGACCTCTGGAGCTATGGACGCCTCGAATATTCTCAAACCGGCCCTTGCCCGAGGGGAACTGAGAACCATCGGTTCCACCACCCTGGACGAGTACCAGAAGTATTTCGAGACAGACAAAGCTCTCGAGAGGCGTTTCCAGATGGTCATGGTCGATGAGCCTTCTACGGCCGAGTCGATAGCCATCATGAGGGGCCTGAAGGAGAAATATGAGAACCACCACAGGGTCAAGATCGAGGACGACGCGCTGATCGCCGCGGTCAATCTTTCACATAGGTACATCACCAACCGTTTTCTCCCTGACAAGGCTATAGACCTTGTGGATGAGGCCGCCTCAAAGCTGCGCCTTGAGATGAACTCCGTGCCGGAGCCGTTGGCTGAGCTTAACAGCGACATACGCCAGCTTGAGATTGAGAAAGAGGCTGTCAAGCGCGAGGGAACTTCCTTGAAATCAGAAAAGATCGAGAAGGAGCTGGCCGACAAGCAGGCCGCCCGGGACGCCCTGATGAAGAGGTGGAATGACGAGAAAGAAATCCTCTCCGGCCTCCAGGAAGCCCGACAGAAGATGGAGGACTATAAGATCCAGGCAGCGGCAGCCGAAAGGGCCGGTGATTACGGCAAAGTCGCAGAGTTGCGCTATGGCAAAATGACTGAGGCCCAGAAGGTTATCGACGAGCTTTCAGCCAAGCAGGCCGCAATCGAAAATCCTATTGTGACCGAGGCTGTCACACCTCAGGACATAGCCGAGGTTGTCGCCAAATGGACAGGCATTCCCGTTCAGAAGATGCTCGAGAGTGAGAAGGAGAAACTGCTCCGGATCGAGACAGAACTACATAAGCGAGTGGTCGGCCAGGATCAGGCTATCCAAGCGGTCGCCGATGCCGTAAGGCGTTCAAGAGCAGGACTTTCCAACGAGAAAAGGCCTATCGGTTCCTTCCTGTTCATGGGCACGACCGGTGTCGGAAAGACCGAGTTGGCCAAGGCTCTGGCGGAATTCCTGTTCAACGATGAGAACATGATCACCAGGATAGATATGAGTGAATATCAGGAGCGTCACACAGTCAGCCGTCTGGTCGGAGCGCCTCCGGGATATGTCGGTTACGACGAGGGCGGCCAGCTGACCGAGGCTGTCCGAAGGAAGCCATATTCAGTGATCCTTCTGGACGAGATCGAGAAGGCCCATCCTGATGTGTTCAATGTGCTGCTTCAAGTTCTGGACGACGGCCGCCTGACCGATAACAAGGGCCGCACTGTGGACTTCAAGAACACCATACTGATCATGACCTCCAATGCCGGTTCGGACATAATCTCCAATTATATGGAGAAACTGCCTTCAGTAGGCGCTCCCGGCGCCGATCCTACCGAGGAAATGAGGGCGATAGCCAAGAGGCGTGAGATGCTTGAAGAGTGCAAGGGCAAGGTCATGGACGTTCTGAAGATGACTGTCCGGCCGGAGTTCCTCAACAGGATTGACGAGATCATCATGTTTGATCCGCTGACCAGGAACGACATCCGGGACATCCTCCATATCCAGATGCGCCAGCTTCAGGACAAGCTTTCCGAGGAAGGTGTCACTATCGAGTTCAGCAAGGAGTTCGAAGACTGGATGGTCGAGGGCGGTTACGATCCGGCTTATGGCGCGAGGCCTATCAAGCGCTTGATGCAAAGGGAATTGGTGAACCAGCTGGCAAAGGAAATCCTCGCCGGCAAGGTCCATAAAGACTCTGTCATCCAGGTCGACGCCGCCGGCGGCAGCATTGTCCTCCGTGACAAATAATAGCTTTAAAAGTCTTTTCCTTCGAAGAGGGCGGTGGAGGTTGAGGAGGCCTTGTGGGTCGAGGAGTTGAAGTTGTAGGTCAGAGAGACCACCACATTCGGATATTTCGGGCGCACAGTGGTACGAGACAACAAATCGGCCGCCTCTCTGGTATTCAGATACCTTGCGGTCCGGAATATGTCATGAGCCACCAGCGATAGCGTCAGCTTGTCTTTTAGCATCTGATGACGGGCCCCGAAATTGAAATAAATGTAGGACCTTTCACGACCCTGCGTGAGTATCTTGGGGCCTACAGCATAAGAATCGAACTGGAGCCTGGTCGACTTGCCTGCCTGGAACGAGTTCAGCCAGTTAGCCTGATAATAAAACCCTCTGGCGTCCGAGCAGGCTTCATTACGGCTCACAAACCGGTAATCGAAGGCACTGCCTGAAGCAGAGCTGGTCCACCAGGGCTTCGGATGGAAAGTCCCGCTGAGCTCAAATCCGGCCTCTGTCTGGTTTCCCGCATTGACAATCTGATCCAGAGTGACTCCGGGTTCGTAAGCCGTTCGGATCCAATCAGTTATGTCCTTACGGTATCGATAGTAGGCGGTAGCCGCGAGCATATTACCGCCACCGTAGGAACGCTGCCAGCCCAATTCCGCGCTATGGACATATTCCGGAAGGATGTCTGGATTACCGATTTTCTTGGTGTAGTAATCCTCATAGGTGATATACGGCTCAAGCTGCCATATCCCAGGACGATTTGTGCGATAAGAATATCCTGCCCGTAAGGTTCCGGCTCTGCCGGCATCGTACTGGATGTGCCCGGAAGGGAAAAGGTCGAAGCGTTTTATGTTCCTGGAAGCGTCCGCAACCTCAATGTCAACCTTGTCAAGCACCCGGTCCGCGCGAAGTCCGGCATCGAAAGAGAACGGACCGAAAGAATCCTTGATCATGGCATAGAGCGAGTGGACTTGACGGCGGTAATAAAAAGGAGTCGCGAGATCTTCCTGCCAGTCGAACTCGGAAGCCGTTCGGTCCCAATACTTTATCCTATAGCCACCATGCTCGCTGTAAGTGGTGTACTGGTAGCCTGTCTCGAACTGCCCGCCTTCACTGTAGGACAATTTATAGGTCAGAGACCCATCACAGTCCCAATGATGTTCCTCCTCATATCCGCGGGTTCCTTCGTAGCGGTTACCGGAAGAATCGAACATGTTGCTTTCGGTGTATTCAATGCTGTAGCTATCGTACCGGAAACGGTTCTGAAGGGCTAACTCGCTCCTCTTCCCCGGCCTCCACACATATTCGGAAGCGGCCTGGAACAAGTTCTTTTTCAGGTTGTAACGGTCATGCGAATCGAATATGGAATTGAATATGACATCGGACGTGTCATATTTCCTCGTCTCATCGTAACGCATGTCACCGCCTCGCCAGTAGTTAGTCTGGCCGAACTGCAAGTCAAGCGAATAGTTATGCTTCCTACCCTCGGAGAACTGCCATCCGGCCCGGCCGATATAAGTGCCGTTCCGGCTCCATCTCTCACCATCAGAAACAGAGGTTGTCGTGACGCCCTCCACCTCGGTCTGTTTCTCCTGTGTGAATTCGCTCCGTCCCTTGATCTGCTGGAGTGTGCCGCCCACATACCAGTTGTTCTTGCCCTTCCGGTAATTAAGCGTACCATCAACACTCCAGGTACCCATTGTGCTGCCGGTCGTGGTGAACAATCCGCTCCACTGCTCGGAATCAGCCTTCTTGGTGGTTATATTGATGATTCCGGCATCCCCGTCCGTACGGTAACGAGCTGATGGTGTGGTTAATATCTCAATGTCCTCAACCGAGGCCGCCGGAATCTGCTGGAGCGCGGAAGTTCCCTCCAAAGGACTTGGTTTACCGTCCACATACACAAGGAAACGAGTACTGCCCCTGAAACTCAAGTTACCTTCGCTATCGACCAGAACGGACGGCAGGCCAGAGAGTATGTCAACTGCTGTACCTCCTGCGGAAGTAACTGAAGAAGAGGCGCTTATCAATTGCCGGTCCAACTTGTATACTATCCTGTTCTTCTCCCCGACAACAGTAACCTCACGCAATCCCTCGGCAGAACGAGGAAGCCGGATAACCCCTAGGTCAAGCTTTTCAGGAGAGCCTGGCCCGAATGTTATCTTGTCGCTCACATAGGAGTCATAACACATCATCTTGACCAAAACAAGAACATCACCGGAAGGTATCCTGTCAACCGAGAAAACACCAAGTGTGTCCGATGTGGAGCTGGCCACCACCTTATCGTCAAGATCGGTGACAAGGATGTCCGCCCCAGTGATGGCGGAACCGTCAGTGTCATCCAGAACCTTTCCGGTCACGACATAACGCACTTGAGGAGCGAGAGGCACTACAGAGACCTCCTGAGCAGGATAGGGGAATACCAGCAAGGACAGAAGAAGGGTCTTGAGCATCGGTTTGTCTAAAGCCTGTGGGAATCGGCGAATTCTGGGGTCACATAATTGAAAGAAGATTGGCAACAAGAAGCTGAGAAACTCTGGGCGCAATCCACAAGATCGGCCCAAACCTCTGCTGGAAGGCCTTCCAAAAGCATTTTTCTGGTAATACCGTTCTTTACAAGACCATAGATGAAACCAGCGTTGAAACTGTCTCCTGCCCCGATTGTGCTGATTGTCTCCACCGGAGTGACGGGGTATTCAGCTTCAAATCCATGTATATCCATAACGGTCAAAGGAGACGCTCCGAAGGTGCAGATGAAATTGCCGCAGCAAGGCGAAATCTTTTCCTGGAATACCGCTTTGGAATCATCCATCTTGAACAGTGTGAGAAAATCCTCATGGCTACCCCTCACCACGTCAGCGAAGGTAAAGTTCTCCTGGACAGCATCTCCAATGTCACCGAGATCCTTCAGGTGTGAAGGACGGAAGTTGACATCGTAATAAAGGATGGCGTCACGGCTCCGGGCATATTCAAGAAATGCCTTGACTTGCGGACGCACGGCCGGATTCAGGGCGTAGAACGAGCCGAACAACACAATGTCATCCGGGAATATCTCGGGATACCTCAATGCCGGACGGTCATCGACCCGGTCCCGGTAGAAAGTATATGAGGCGTCATTTTTGGCGTCAAGGAAAGCGAGGGACAAAGGGGTCTTGGCGGGCAATATATTCACGAATGACGGATCGACTCCATTCTCCGACATGAAATCACGGATTATGGTTCCAACTTTATCGTGTCCTACCTCAGAGAGGAAGTCGGCCGGGACGCCGCACCTGCCGAGGGAGATCATTGAATTGAATGTGGATCCTCCCGGCACCGCCGCTGCCGGCTGCCCGTCCTTGAAGACGATATCGTAGACCGTCTCCCCTATTCCTATCACTTTCCTCATCTGGAACTATAAGATTTCGAATTCCTTAACTATACGTTTCAGCTCAATACCCCTTCCAAGATACCAGAGTACGAAGTGGATATCGGTACTAACACACTTGCTGCTACCTTCTTTATAGAAAGCGCTTCCTGCCCTTGTCTCCGGAGTACCTCCTGAGACCACACCTATCAGATGCCCCTGATTGTCTAGGACCGGAGATCCCTGGCAACCGTCAATAAAGTCGTTGTCAGAGATGAAATCAATGACCATCCTATGCTTCTTGCCTCCGACTTTGAATCCCCAGCGTCCCCAGAAGTCTTTCATCATCAACGCTTTAAGATTCGGTCCAAGGTCACGTTCCGGATCTTTGGGATCCAAGAGGGCAAGATATTCAGCGGGAGTTGAGTAACTGTCCGCTATTGTTCCGTAAGTGAACCTGACTGTCGAGTTGGCGTCAGGATAGACTGGCACTCCCCTACGAAGTCCGTCATCATAGATTTTACGGACATATTCCTGGGAGAGGGAACCGATCTGATCAAGAGCCGCCCTATGACCCGCCCGTCCGTTATAAAGACTCAAAGGACTATCATTCAAGAACTTCAGAAGCAAATCTTCATTGATTTCGGAAGGATCGTCCATCTCTTGAATCTTGGATTGTGACGACAAGAGACTCCCCTTCCAAAGATACTCCGCCGCAGCGTCGTAGTCGTATCCGAAACGATCCTGGATCCATCTCTGGAAATCACCCATATAGTAGTCGTCCATATTGGTGAAATACTCGCTCAGGGCATATTCCAGAAGCTCTTTCTCGGTCGCCGGATCTGTCTCGCGGATTCCAGCCAGGAGTATCTCTTTCATCTTCCCGAGATCCCCGGCAGAGGCGGCTCGACGAAGATAAGATCCGGCGAAAGTGCCGTCACGGAGGGTCTCGTCCCGGAGAATCTTATCAGTCTCGACACGCTTGGTAGCCTTGAATACTCTGTCAAGGTTAGCGAGGAAACTGTCAGCCATCCATTGTTCGGAGGCCTCTCTTGCTGGAGCAAGGCTGTAAGTACCGTAGAAACTCTTCACTCCCTTGTCGACACCAAGGCGGCGCTCCAACTCCTTGGCCCTTGATGAATAAAGCTTTCCGACAGCTTTGTCATCAGCTATCATACGCTTCATGATCTCCAGCCTGGCGCCGCGAAGCGAGTTGGTCAAAGGCAAGGCCACCTCTTCCCTGAAACGCATCCCGGCGGAAGGGAGAAACCTTTCAGTGAAGTTGGGGAAACCGATCGTCATGGCGAAACTGCCTTCAGAGTAACCGTCAAGCGACACATCAAGGGTCTTCGCACCGGAAACCGGCTTACCGTGATCATAGATGCGGAACAAGGCGAAATCGCACCTGTGGGCCGGCCAGGACCACTTTCCGTCTTCTCCACCCATTCGGGCAAGCGAGAGAGGTGGCATCACGACCAGGCGCACATCGTCATACACCTTATAGGCGGCGATATAATACTTCGCTCCAGCCCATTCGGAAGTCAGACGACACATAAGGGTGGTAGACTCATTGTAGGCACTCTCGAGCCTGGAGGTAATCTCCCCGTAATCCATCCCGCCCTGCCTCATGGACTTGACTTCTTCAGTCACATCAAAAACCCTCTTAAGGGAATATATCTTCTCCCCCTCAACGGGAATCTCATGAGCTTCCGAGACAGCTTGGAACCCATCCTTAAGCAGTTGCTGGCCAACGTCACCAAGCCTGTCCATAAAGGCGATGGCAGGATCGGCGCAAGTCAGCACAAGCCCCCAGTTGGAGACAATGCAACCCGAATACTTGAACCCAAGCGAAACCACAGCGTCCGCCAGGCCTGAGCCGGGAGCGTCTACGTTGTAAATCTCTTTGGGCCTGAGTTTTAGACCCTTGGCGCGCATGTTATTCTCCAGGGCGTCATTAATGTCCTGGACCAGCCAAAAGCCCTCGTCAGCTGACATCACCGTCGACAAAAGGAGAGCGGCGACGGTGAGAATAATCCTGAGCAGTCTCATTACCTCACACGGATGACGTCTCCATGATCTTTAATGACCGCCTCTTTCCACTTGTCTGTGTAGCCCGGATTTGTAATTCCGGCCGGAGTTCCCGCATTGAACGGGGAATGCTTGAATGAGCCGTCCTCATTCTGGGCCTTTACATTTCCGTCGATGAACTTGACTGTGATCATCTCCTCAAGGGCGACCCAGTTCTCGAACTGCTTCTGGGCTGTCGCGACTGAATATTCAGTCAGCATCTTCTTCACGGGAGCGAACCAGTCTTTTGAGTCAAGACCTTTCTTCTCTGCCTTGGGAAGGATGGCGTTGTAGGCCGCGAGGGCCTTGGCGTCCATCTCCGCCACCTTGCTGAACATCTGCTCGTTCTCGAACTTGTCGATCGCCGCGCGGACGGTCGGAGCCATCATGTTATAGGCCTTGTAGCAATCATTGGCGATACGGTTGTTGATCCAGAAAGAAGATGTGCTTGAATATTCCAGCATGTTACCATTACCCTCCCTGAAGCATTCCGGTATCTCGTTGGTGTTGGAATAGATAGGGGTAATGTAGGAGGTAGCCGCATCGTCGGTGCCGAACCAGATTATACCTCCAATCACGTCGGGCAGGTCATGCCTGGCCTGGGCGACGAACCAGAAACCGGTCTGCTGGGTGGCGATTGCCCTCTCATTGGTATAGCTCCATCCGTCCTTTGAGAAGCCCATAGGTCTCCACCTGTAAGGGAGGGCGTTACCGCCGGCTCCGATGTCCGTGGTCATATCCAGAGGAGTGCCCTCGAAGTGGTCCCTCATTGCGTCCGCGACATCCTTGACCGAGATCTTCTTGGAAGGCTTCACGAACAGGGGCAGCCTTCGGGAAAGATCCTTGCCGGTGATGTAATCGTAGTAGGCCGAAGCGTGCTCGGTCACCATCTTCCCGTCCTTCTCATAGGAGAACTCGCCGCCGGTCAGGATGTTGAAAGCGCTCCAAGCGCGGGCATCGCAACCTCTGGCTCCACCGAAATCGACCGGACCGAAAGCGGCTGTGAAATCAAAATCTTTGTCATCACCGCTGAACCAGCCTTTTTCCCTGGCGAACTGGATCATTCCGGGAGCGAAAACGCAATTCTCTGGATCATTCTGAGGGAAAGTCTGGATGCGGGCCTGATTAGCATGGGAGCAGATGTAACCGTCAGGAATCCTGATAGCCACATAGTTGATTCCCTTATTGTCAGGACCTTTACCGACTAGATCCATAACCCAAGCCTCGTCTTTGTCAGCGATCGAGAACGACTCACCGGAAGAGGCGTAACCGAACTCATTGGCCAAGTCGATTATCGTCTGGATCGCCTCGCGGGCGGTCTTTGCTCTCTGAAGGGTGATATAAATCAACGAGCCGTAGTCCATGATTCCGGCGGGGTCGCGGAGCTCCCTGCGGCCACCCCAGGTGGTCTCACCGATAATCAGCTGGTGTTCGTTCATGTTACCGACAGTCTTGTAGGTTCTGGGCACCTGCGGGATGCTGCCCAAAGGCCGATAAGAGTCCCAATCAATTACATTGAGCATGGAACCAGCTTTCCAGACAGCCGCGGGATGGAAATACAACTCACCGAACAGGACATGAGAGTCGGCGGCATAGGAGACGATACTCGAGTTGTCGACGCTTGCGCCACGCGTCACAATGATGTTGGTACAAGCTTTGCTCTCAAATCCTCCGGCAAATACGGCCACAGCGGCAAGAGCGGCTACGAAAATAGATTTCCTAGTCATTTTGTGATTATTTTATTATTGATTACTTTTGTCTCATCTTATTATGAATTGTAAAGATATGAAAAAAATATTGTTCTCGGCTATTTGCCTGCTCATTTCCTTAGGGGCGGCTTTCGCCCAGCAGCAACAGTCTCCCGAAGAGAAGGCCAAGAAACTGGACGAGTTTATCCAGCAGCAAGTTGAGAGGCTTGAGAAGACCCTCGCGTTTGAGGATTGGCAGACTTTCTATGCCGACTCAATCCTCAACCATGATTATAAGGCCTTGCAGGCCGAGCTGGACGGTCTCCAGGATGCGAAAGTGGCCAACAATGACCTCTACATCCAGGTCAGCGACAAGTGGGCGGAGCAGATCTACAACTCGCTCCATAAGATTATGAACGAGGATCAGTGGAGCAAATATCTGAAGCAGGGAGCGGCGAGGGATAAGAAAACGAGGGATAAGAGAAAGGCCAAAGTTGATGAGGCTAACGCTAAATTGCAGTAATATTTAAAGAAACATAATGAAAGAAGCGATTGAAAAGTTGCTCTCGCAGGTGGCTGAGTTGAAGGCCGCTAACGCGAAGGACGTGGAGGAAGCCAGGGTAAGGCTCCTGGGAAAGAAAGGTGAGATCACCAAGCTGTTCGAAGAGTTCAGGACCTGCAGTCCAGATCTCAAGAGAGAATTCGGAAGGAAACTCAACGAATTGAAGCAGGCCGCCACGGCCAAAATCGAGGAATTGAAGGAGGCGACGGCCGCCACGGCTGTTTCCGACGGACCTAAAGAGGATCTTTCCATGCCCGGAACTCCTTTCTCCTTGGGTTCGAGGCATCCCGTCTCAATAGTCAGGCAGGAGATTGTGGACATATTCCGCAAATTCGGTTACGATGTCGCCGAGGGTCCCGAAATCGAGGATGATTATCATGTTTTCGAAGCCCTCAACTTCCCTCCGAACCACCCTGCCAGGGACATGCAGGATACTTTCTTCGTCTCCGCAGGCCACCTCAACCCGCTTCTTCTCAGGACTCACACCTCTTCAGTGCAGGTACGCGCGATGGAGACCATGAAACTCCCTATCAGGGTTATCTGCCCAGGTAGAGTGTTCCGTAACGAGGCTATTTCGGCCCGTGCCCACTGCATTTTCCACCAGGTCGAGGGATTGTATATCGACGAGAACGTCACCTTCGCTGACCTCAAGCAGGCCATCTTGCTTTTCGCCAGGGAGATGTTCGGCCCCGACACCGCTATCCGTATGAGGCCGTCCTACTTCCCGTTCACCGAGCCGTCCAGCGAGGTCGATGTCAGTTGCAACATCTGTCACGGAAAGGGTTGCAATATTTGCAAGGGAACCGGCTGGCTTGAGATTCTGGGATGCGGCATGGTCGATCCGAACGTCCTGGAGGCTTCCGGAATAGACAGCAAGAAATATAGTGGTTTCGCCTTCGGAATGGGTCTGGAGCGTATCGCGATGCTCAAATGGCAGGTCAATGACCTACGCCATTATTTCGAGAACGACCTGAGATTCCTCTCTCAGTTCAAGACCGCTATCGAAGTCTGATATCAAAGAAACTAATAGCTGGCCTTGACCCAAGGGGCATTGGCCTTCATGTAGTTCATCACCTCAACAGGAATATCCGTGCACAGGAAGTCCGCCCCAAGGTAGACTCCCAGCATGGCGTCCGCCACACTCTGTCCAGGCCAAAGGCTTACAATGAGTCCCTGCTCATGCGCTTTCTTCACAGCCGAACGGGACGTCCCATCCATCGTGGCCCCCAAACGATTGATCCCCAAAGCCTTGCATAGGGCTATTGTCTCGTCATCGCAAGGTTTGCCGGTAATGAGCAGCATCTGCACGCCGGGATACTTCTGCTGAAGGTAACGCAGCCCGCGGTAATCCGATGAAGTGAATAAGTAAGTCGCCCCGGCGGGTTTGTTCCGCATAACCCTTTCGTATAACTTGTCGCAATATTCCTTTAATCGCTCTTCGGGATAAAGATCAAGCGGGGTGGTCTTGAGCTCGAATTCCACATAGGTCACGTCCCCTTTCGAATCAAGCCAATCCATCAGCTCGTCAAGAAACATGACTTTGTTGCCTTTCTTTGTGCGAGCCTTTCGGATCTGGGCCTCGGTCATCTCCTCCACAACGCCCTCGGTGTCGGTGGTACGTTTGAGATTCGAGTCATGGAGAATCACCAGTTTCCCGTCCTTGGTCATGCGGATATCGGTCTCGAAGCCTCGGTAACCAGCCTTGTAACTTGACTCAAAGGCCGGGATGGTGTTCTCGTCATATTCCATACGACCTCCCCTATGGGAGAAGAAACGGACCTGTTGATCCTGCGCCATCGCCGAGACGGCGACAAGGGCAGTAGTGAAAATTAACAGAATCTTCTTCATGGCTACTTACCTCTTGTCAATCACTTTGGCGTCCTTATAGGCTGACTGATCGAACTTAACCTCCTCGGGTGAAACACCGAGAGCGAAGTTGCTGAGAGTCACAGTCACCATTTTTACTTTAGCTACCAGACGGACCGGCAGGTAAGTCTTCTTGGACACGACCAGATCCATTGTCTTGGGATCATCTTTATCTTGATTGCTTTTCTGCTTGACACATTTTATCTGCCAAGCGTCAGCGGTCTCTCCCTTTATAGACACATCGTATCCGGAAGTGATTCCCTTTACCAACTCTCCCTCATCATTCTGGCTTCCTTTGCTGGGCTCGATCACCAGTTCGTTGTTATTAGCTGTATAAGTCCAAGTTGTCTTATTGTCGGACAAGAAAATGACTTTCTCTCCTTTGACAGTAGATTCAGCTTTGCTATAGTCTCCTCTGGCTTTGATGCGTGTGGAGAATTCCCCCACAATCGGTATCTTCATACTCATAGTCATGGCAAGACCCTGAGTATCACCTTTTTCCGTCTCTTTATCCATCCGGGCGACAATCTCCTCAGCAGTCTGTGCGGAAGCCCCGAACACCAATGCCATCGAGGCGAAAAGAACAAAAAACAAACGTTTCATATTCTTATTCATCAAAGATTCCAATTATCGGTGCGGAAAGGAGCGACAGGGATGCCGTAATTATTGAAAAGCGTACCTACACCCCAATTTCTGAAACAATAACGCACAGCTACAGGATTAGGAACATCAGGGCTGCTCACGATGACTTTGTCTCCCCAGTTCTGGACGTGGCCGACAGCCGGATGGAACACTTTATCAGCCCCGGCGATCTCAAACCCCTCAACGTCGACACCGGCAGGTGAAAGGCTGCGGTCGGCGACTTTGAACTTCACGATAGCTTTCCCGTCTTCAAACTCGACATCCTCATAGGCGGGGGCGTCCGGATCAATGCCCTTTATTCCATAATGTTTGACCAAAGCAAGGTAGGCCAAACGGTTACCGACCTCTTGCTTCTTGCAAGGATGGATCGTGCCAAACTCACCGATGTCAAGAGTGGCGGCCATTCCGCTATTGGGAATGACACTGACAGACTTGGCCTGGGCCTCAGTGAAATAGCCGGATGTCCAACCGTCCGGATCATCATAAGGATATGGGGCTATCTGTACGAAATAGAACGGGGCGTCAGGAACCTCGAAAATATTCCTCATCATCTCGACATAAGCTTTCTGCAACCTTATGTACTGCTCGGGACGGCCGCGGTTAGCTTCTCCCTGATACCATATCATTCCACCGAATGTGAACGGGACAAGCGGCGCCACCTGGCCGTTGAAGAGGGTACAAGGCGTCTGGAATTGAGGCGATTTGAGCTCGGTCCCGTCAAGGAAAGAAAGGTCAAACTCCCTCGCGAACTGTGAGGCCAAAGTCTCTCGGTTGATCCAGGTCTCAATCGTGGAGCCTCCCCAGCAGGAAACAATTATACCTACCGGAATATCAAGAACTTCCTGAAGCTTAGAGGCGAAGAAATATGCCGTGGCGCTGGTGGGACCCACCGCTTCGGGTGTGTTCTCCTGCCATGAGCCTTCGCACTCCTGGAGCGGAGTCAGGGAGGCCTTTCTTGTTATATTGCAGATCCGGATCGGGGTCTTGGCCTTGGCTTTCATGATGAAATCGGCGGCTCCCTCAGCAGGCTGGCCACCATATCCCTTCACTGGCATTTCCATGTTGGACTGCCCGGAACAGAACCAAACTTCGCCGATCATGACATTATTCAGCGTGACTCTTTCTCCTTTTGAACCTTCTGAAATGAACACTTTATAAGGTCCGCCGGCTGCCGGAGTCTTGACATGGGCCATCCATTTCCCGTCCCTGTCAGGGGTAACTGTTACCTTAACTCCTGTCCATGTGGTTGTGATAGAAATATTTCCAGACTGATCAGTCCAGCCCCAGATGGCCGCTTCCGTGTTCTGCTGGAGAACCATATTGTCGCTGAAGAAGGTGGGAAGGGTGATCTTCGCTCCCGCCCAAGTCGTCCCGAATATCGCCAGGACAAGCAATAAGAACGCTTTTTTCATATCTTTTATTAGTGTTATTTCTTATCGGAATTCAAAGATACGAATATTTTCATTCAAAAAAATTTGCTCATTTCTAAAAATGTTGTACCTTTGTCATCCCGAATCACCAATACGGGAGTAGGAAACTACAAAATACTGCGGAAATAGCTCAGTTGGTAGAGCACGACCTTGCCAAGGTCGGGGTCGCGAGTTCGAGTCTCGTTTTCCGCTCTCCAAGCCACCTTATGGGTGGCTTTTTTGTTTGG
>JAEEGH010007514.1_pt1 | contig 26162 bp, 21 predicted proteins | sample 9134181 | NCBI WGS metagenome assembly JAEEGH01 (sample SAMN16246544, study PRJNA631951) | gut metagenome | biome: gut microbiome; feature: rumen; material: DP-attached | host: Bos | place: Iran: Karaj | collected 2018-10
TCAGCATACGATTGACGAACAGATGCCATCCCACGACATTCTGTATCTCATCGAGGAAAAGATACTGAAAGTCGCCGTATATCTTATACAGAATCTCCAGCACGTCGTTCAGCTGGTCTGCCTTGAGATCAACCAACCGTTCATCATCGAAGTCAGCGTATGCAAACTTCAGGCTGTGATTGTGCATAGCCTGATAGCAAAGCGTTGACTTACCGCTTCGCCTGACACCAATGACAACCTGTGCCTGAGTGCTTTTAAAGTCAATCAGACTCTCTTCACGCCGCTGACATAATGCCTCTTCAGCTCTGCCTTCCATTTCCTCCTGCTGGTCAGTGAGGATGAATTCCAATGTCCTTTTGTCAACCATAATGATGATATTTTGGGTGCAAAGATACGAAGAAAAAACGTAAAACGCGATATTTTACATAAAAACATAGCATCAGAATACGATATTTTACAAGAAATGGCGTTTTAGAACGCGATATTTTACATAATAACGCTGCAATTTGTAGTTTTGTCGGGAAGGACTACACGGACATAGTGCGCTCAATAATCTCCTGAATAAACTCCGATTTCATATGATTATAGCAGTATTTATATCATTCCTCAAAACAAACAAATTTCACCTAATAATACATAAAAGGTATAGGCAAAGGGAACGATATCACATAATAATTCGTAAATTTGCACAGTCGAATTAGAACTAAGAGTGTGTCCGACATTCAACAGGACAAGGCGTGTGTATAAAATACAAAATGATTTGAGAGCATAGACCTCAGTCAGAACGACAAATATAACATGGTATAATTTCAAATAGATGGAACAGAAATTCGACAATAATCGATTGGACTTGCATATACTACGGGCGTTCTATGAGTGTGAGGGTGAGAGATGGCTTACCACAATGGAGACCAACTGAAGCGGTAAGGGAGAGTCGGCGCATTGGGTGGCCTTTGCCACCGAGGATAGTTTCAAATACACCATACAGCGTTCTGCGCTTGCGAGGTCTGGGTTGGTCAAAAATGACATGCACCTTAAATGATACGTTGTATTAGGCGTTGTTCGGATAGTATGATGTTAGCGGTGGCATCCAAAATAATAGGTGAATCATTTCCTTGGAGTTGTTTCAGTAAAGCATGTGTCCTGCTTATATTGTCAAGTGAGGATTGCCCCTTGTCAGTGCTGGCTCTGGTATTCAATCGGATATGTACGGGATAGAGTCCAGTTGAATCAGGCTGTAAAGGTAGCGTAGAGATCATCCCATGATAGTTACCCCACTCGTCGCCTTTTATATCAAGGCTTATTCGTGCCACCATCCCTTCATGCAGCATTCTGACCTGTTCTGCCGGTATGCGAACCACCATCTCGGCCCATCTCCCAGTCTGAGAATTCAACTGGATTGCACCCCTTACGGTCATCGTGTCGGGCCACCGCATGAACCAAGTGGCAGTGAGTATTACCATGATGATAATGGCTATGGCTGTTATCCCCCATCGAAATACCCATGGTGGTGTCTGCCCCAATACGGCCTCCACCTCCTCGCTACGTTCTTTAAGTCCTTTCAACTCTTTGTCTTCTTCCATTTTACTTTCTATATTTTACATTGTCCATTTCCGATCCATCACTGTCCCAGTTCCAGCTGGTTCTTGACGAGCGTGTAGTATGCCCCCTTAAGAGCCGTCAACTCTTTATGCGTACCCTGTTCTACCACGTGCCCCTTATCCAGTACAATGATGTTGTCCGCATCTTTAACTGTGGACAGTCGATGAGCTACGACCACCACCGTCCGTCCTTGATAGAATTCATGCAGGTGCTCCATGATGATGCGTTCGTTGTTTGCATCCAGAGCGTTGGTGGCCTCATCAAAAAAGATATATTCCGGCTGTTTGTACACCGCCCTGGCGATGAGCAGTCTTTGGCGCTGTCCCTGACTGATGCCGTTGCCTTCCATGCCAATCTTGGTACTGAAGCCCAATGGCAAGCTCTCGATGAAATCGCCGACATTGGCTAGCTCTACAGCATGGCACAGCCGCTTTACATCCACGTGGTCATCAGCCACTGCGATATTCCTCGCTATGGTGTCCGAAAAGATGAAGCCGTCCTGCATCACACAGCCGGTGGCACCTCGCCACACGTGCGGACTGATGAGTGTTAGCGGCGTTCCGCCTATTCTGATATGTCCACGCTGAGGCGTATAGAATCCCAGTAGCAGTTTTACCAGTGTCGTCTTCCCACTTCCACTGGCACCTACGACAGCCGTCACCTTTCCCGCCGGTATCGTCAGCGAGAGATTTTCTAAGGCATAGTCGCGGTCGGCGCCGCTGTAACTGAATGTCACGTCTTCCACAGTGATGTCCCTCCGTTCAGGCAGTTCACGCAGCTGCCCTTCTGTTTTCATCTCCTCGTCTTCCTGCGTGTGCACCTCATTGAGACGTTCAAGACTGATCTTCGCATCCTGCAGGCTCTGAGCGAAGCCGATGAACTGTCCGATGGGTGCCGACACCTGACCGATGATGTAGGTCAGCGACATCATCATGCCGAGTGTCATCACTCCGTCCACAACAGCCTTTGCCGCAATGAACGAGATGAGTATGTGTGTCGTCTGTGTGAAGAACACCGACCCCACTTCCTGCACCTGTCCTATGGTGAGACCCTTGACGCTGATGCGGAACAGCTTTACCTGTATGCGTTCCCATTCCCATCGTTTCTGCCTCTCGCAGTTGTTCAGTTTGATTTCCTGCATACCCTGTATGAGCTGTATCACCTTACTCTGCTCCGCCGCACTCTGATTGAAGCGTCGTATGTCCAGTTCGCGGCGGTACTTCATGAAAGAGAGTACCCAGACAACGTACAACCCGTTTCCGATGAGAAAGATGCCGAGTATCTGCCAGTGGTAGTAGGCCAGTATGGCCCCGAAGACCACGAAGTTAGCCAGCGAGAATAGTATGCTTGCCGAGTTGCTCATAAGGAAGCCCTTTATGCGGCTGTGGTCGCCGATGCGCTGCATGATGTCGCCCGTCATCTTCGTATCGAAGAATCGTAACGGCAGTCGCATTAGTTTCATCAGGAAGTCCGAGATGAGGGCGATGTCAATGCGGGCATTAATATGCAGCGTCACCCAGCTGCGTATGAAGCCCACGATAAGCTGTGCCATGAACAGCCCCAACTGTGCCAGCAGCACCAGTGTAATGAAACTAAGGTTCCTTTCGCCGATGCCCTGATCCACCATAGCCTGTGTCAGGAACGGCGCTATGAGCTGCAGCACCATGCCCACAAGCATGCCCAACATCAGTTGTAGGAACGCACGGCGATGTGGCAACAGATAGCGGGCAAAGAAAAGCAGGTCGCGCTTCACGGAAGCCTCCGGCTCATCTTCGATGCTGTTGAAGTCTGGCGTGGGACTCAGCAGCAGTGCCACTCCAAGCTGTTCGCCCTGCGCCGACACCGAACCGCTCCAGCACCGCAAGAACTCCTCCTCTGTGTAGCGTACCAGCTGCGAGGCAGGGTCAGCAATATAGAACGACAGCGCATTTGTCCGCCAATGCTTCCGAATGTCATACAGTACTACGAAATGGTTCTGATTCCAGTGTAGGATGCACGGCAGCGGGCGTTCACTGGCCAGCTCCTTCACCGTTGTCTTCACTCCGAGGGTGCGGAACCCTATCGTCTCTGCCGCATCGGCAATTCCCAGCATCGATACGCCCTCACGAGTAATGAAGCACCGCTCCCGCAGGGTCTCTAAGCGGTAGTGCTTGCCATACGACTGTGCCACCATGCGCAGGCAGGCCGGTCCGCAGTCCATTGCATTATGTTGGAGGGTATGAGGGAATAACTTTGAAGCCATAAATAGATTATTCAAAATCACTTATCTGTCCTCTTCTTTGGAGACTTGTGAAACTTCCATGCAGCGCTGAATAAGATGTAGCGTGGAATGACGTTGGACCTCAGCTCCGTCCTTCCCTGCGCGTCAATAAAGTAAGTGCGACTGCTTATCTGTCCCAGGATATCGTATGCCTTGAGTCCCAGAATGAGCTCCCCCTTGAACAAGGACTTAGTTAAGTTTACATTCCATACCAGCTCGTCAGTATTCATCTCCTTCAGGTCATATCCTCGATGAGCATAGTTAATCAGGTCCGTCGTGAAATGGAGCTTCCAAGGTAAAGGCAGTTGTGCCTTGAGCCCATAGTTGAAATTGCCTATATTGATTGTGCTGAAGCCAGGGCGGTCACTCGTCAGATGGCTCCACGAGCCTCCGGCCAGAGCCGTAAACAGATAACCCTCTTTGGGATGATACTCCAGCTTGAACTCGTCGGTCAGGCTGGTGTTGTTGACGATACTGCGCATGCTATTCTGCTGCCCTTCCAGCCTGGCCATGTCTACGCTGTGCTGATAACTTGGCCTTATGTCGTTCTGGACATTGAACAGCCGCTTCTTTCCCAGCGGAGAGTAGAAACCAACGGCGGCGTTGACGTTCCAGTTTCCGTCCACGTTGACGGGCTTTGTAGTCGAGATTCCCGTAAGTGGATTATATGTCATGCTATAAGCCACGGCATTGTCTGTCAGATGGAAAGCCAGTTCCGTGTTCAGCTGTCTGCCTTTGGTCGTTGTTCCCCACTTGGCCTTGATGTCGTAATAGTGTATGTTTCTTAGGCCGGAATTGCCCTGCTGAACGAGCAAAGGATTGCTCGTGTCTTGGTAATCAACACACTGTACGAGGTCTGGCATGGCAGAATGTACGTTGAAGTCAACATTCCAGAACGTATTCTCATAATGGCTGATTCCGAAACTGGGTTCAAAGAACACGGCCCTGCGACCGACGTGATAGTCCTTCTGCCGGTGGTAGTCGAGGCTCCCCTTGGCAAGGCGCAGGGGAAGTCGTAATGTCCAATGGCCACTTGTCTTTAGGAACTTGTCGTTGTCGCCGACAAGGTTCAACATAGCTGTATGCGTATGCGTATGTTCGCGAAAATCGTAGCTGTTTTGCTGGTCTGTCACCGCCTTCAAGTTGTCGCGCGAAGAAGGCAGCATGTCGAATGTCGAACTATCCCTTCTGGCCAACAAGTCCAGACGGTAGAGGGCGTTGTCAGTGTTGTCGTAATCGTAGGTGTAGCTGTAAGACGGCATTATGGACGAAAGGAGACCGATATTGTTAATGGAATAGCTGAGTTCGCCGCTGGCCGTTATCTTTCTTACGAGGCTGTCCCAGTAGTTGTTGCGGTAGTCCCGATGGCCTGTCGTGTGATAATGCAAATCATAAAGCGAGAAGTCCCGACTGCTGGTGTTCAGATAGTCAACGCTAGCACCATAGCGCAGCATGTCGGCAATGTGCCGCACACCACCGCCTGTCTTCATGCCCAGCGACCATGTCTGCGCCTCTCTCCGGTTCTGAGTGAGCAACGTGTTCAGGCGAACGGTGTCCAGCGACGACACTTGCCCGCCATGCCCTTTGTTGCGTGTGTTGATATAGCGGAAGTTAATATCCGAATGGTGGTAAGAGCCACCCCTCCAAAGAGTAAGGTTGTTCAATGAAGAAAAAGAGGTATTACCGGAGCGGTTGTTGTTCTCAGCCCTTCTGAAGGCGTCGCCACCCGTGAGGAAAGTCTGTTTGTTGGCCGAGGTCACGCTATTGACGTCGTTGTCCGTGAAAATATTACTGCTGCTAATATGCGAACTCGCATTGCCTAAATAATTCAGGTACGAGAAGCCCACCTCGCGATTGGTCAGTCGGCCATTCGGCAGCGCATCCGGCTTCCAGTCACCTTGAGTGCTGACATTGTCCCTGTTGTTGAGGTTGTTCAGGTTGCCGTAGACCACCGTTCGGGTGTTGTCGGTATAGCGCATGGCCATGCCCTTCAAGCCATAGCGCTCATGGGTACCACCTGCCACCTCGATGTTGGCCAGGGTGCCGGTGGAATATTCCTTCTTCAGCCTCACGTCCATCACGTAAGTCATGTCGTCCAGGTCGCGGTTCATCATCTCCGATTCCAAGCCCCGTTTGTGGAACACTTTAATCTTGTTGACCGTATAGGATGGCAGATTCTCCAGCGCTACACGCGGATTGCCCTTGAAGAACTCCTTGCCATTGACCAACAGCTCCTGCACATACTGCCCATTGACAAATATTTGTCCGTCGTCCGTCAGCCTGGCTCCTGGCAGTCGCTTGATCAGGGCGTCGAGCATCGACCCCTCTTCCATCTTGAAGGCATCGGCATTGTAGGTGATGGTGTCGCCATTCACCACCATTTTCACCTTAGATGTCCTGACGACAATCTCCTTTAACGTTTTCGTTTGCTCTTTCACGAGATAAATAGTTGGCACGGAGATGTAATCCTCTCTGCCAGAGCGCAATCTGACATCAATGTACTCCGTTTCATATCCGCTTGCCGCGACGCGTAAAATATATTTCCCCACCTTCGTCACATGGAGTCCGTTGTACAAGCCGTTGAGTGTGGCATCGGAAGGGACGGCATAGGTGTAGCAGGTGTCAATTGCTATACTGTCAGACGTCAATAAAACGACCTCAGCGTTTCCTATGCCAGCACCTGTGATATAATCCACGACACATCCTTGGATGGCATGTTCTCTCGCTTGAAGTCCGCTACATAGGAGCAGCGCAACGCCAAAATAAAGCAAACGACTGATACTACTATTCATAAATAATCTATTTGCAGATGCTCACTATGATTAGTTAAATAAGATTTATTATGCCAATCATAGTGAGCGATACATTAGTCTGAGTAAAGGCGCTTATCAAAAGGCTATTATGGAGCTGTTGGCAACACACAGTTTCCACTACGGCAAATTCCACTCACGTAGATGTAATTTGGCTGAAGAGGACCACCTCCTGTCCCTGATAGAGATACAAGCTTCCGATAGGAACACGAATCTCCATCTTGTTTTCCACTACATGCCAATCTACTATCAGAAGAAGTATTGACAATCTGGGCACCGATGATTTGCCTCATTTCCGTGCTGCTCAACATCTCTGTGTTTCGTAAAATAATTTTCTTCATTTTTTAGTTTTTTTGTTTGTTATGCAGGAATATGCCTGCGTTTATTCTATTGTTTTGGGTCATGAGTAAATTTTTTAGAGGCTTCAATGGTCATAGATTCCAAATCGTTCGCCCATTTGGGGATAACATCACCATGATGTTCCAATCCCCGGAGATAAGGATGTTCACTTGAGCCAGTCTGACATTCTTCTATGTTTGTAAAGCCAGCTTGTTCAAGCATAGTATGAAGTAAAGAAAAGTTATAAATCATTTGGTGCCCCCAGAAATGCATAAAGTTATTCACCACAAGTGCCATTGGCAATTCTTCGTTCCTTGAAGCGAAGTCTGTATACATCTTAGGCGCGAACTGCTGGAGGCTCCAACGTGCATATTGTTGGTGTAGTTCATCGTCAGGCTCATTGTATAGCTTAATAAGGAAATCCAACGTCGGCATTGTCTGTCTCATGATACCGCCCGGCTTGAGTGTGCGATAACATTCTCTTAGCATTGCTTTTCCACTCTCGTACGATAGATGTTCAAACATGTGCTCAGAGAAGATATAGTCGAGGGTATTATCTTCAATCGGAAAAGGTCGGGTGGCATCAAGGCACACCGCTGGTTCATACGCAAAGGCGTCGGTATTCAGCCATCCTTTGAGGATGTTAGGCCCGCATCCTAAGTGCAATGCTTTGATAGGCATGTTATCAAGACAAGCCTTTATCTTACTCTTAGTTAGGGATAATTCGTTCATAAAAGCCATTTATTTTTAATTAATATTGTGATTTATTCTTCAGCTATATCTTGCTAATATTCTTAAGATTTTGGAAAATCCCAAACATAACTCCGATGATAGCATCTGCTGCTAAATAACCATTCTCATGTGATAGAAGCATTTGCCTATATAGCCTCATGACCTGCGGCTTGTGTTGTGATGGAACCTTTCGTAGTTTCTCCTCAATAACTTCTTGTTGAATTATCAACCGTGTGGCATCCTGTTCCTGACGGTGAGCATTGGTAATCTGTCCTTGTGTGATTCTATAACGTAGAAGTGTTTGTGGGATGACATAGAAACGCCCACCTTTATGGGCTATGTCTGTCCACAACTTGAAGTCCTCTGCGTATAGATACTCTTTGTAATGGAGGCGGTGATAAGACAGAAACCTGCGACGTATCATGCTGGTGGGATGGATGAGAAAATTGCCGAGGAGAAAGAGGGTGTATATATCCTCTATTTCTCCCTCTGCCATATTACCAATAGTCTTTTCCACCTCTCCAAACGCTTGTGCCCATGAGGTGCAGACCGTGATGTCAGGATGTGTGTCCATCAGTTCTATCTGTGTTGCTATTCGTGTCGGTTCCATAATATCATCTGCGTCCATTCTGGCGATATAATTCCCATGGCAATGTCCGAGGCCTGTATTGAGGGATCCGATATAGTTGTGCCCAGCAGCAATCACCTTGATACGCTCGTCTTGGTATTGATGAATGATATCGAGCGTACTGTCATTGGAGCCGTCATCCACGATGATTAATTCATAATCATGGAATGTCTGGCCCAACGTACTCTCTATGGCTTCAGCTATGTACGCCTCAGCATTGTATGCACAAAGAAGAATACTAACTATTGGCTGTGTCATTTTTGGTATAATATTGAATCGATACAAGAAGTGAAAGAGTATAAATGAAGGACGAGTGTTTCACTTTATCTTAGGCCATCCAGTAGTTCCACTGCCCATGCTGACGGATGTCATACAGTACTACGAAATGGTTCTGGTTCCAATGGAGGATGCAAGGCAACGGGCGTTCACTGGCCATTTCCTTCATCGTCGTCTTCACCCCGAGGGTGCGGAACCCCATCGTCTCTATCGCATCGGCAAATCTCAGCATCGATACGCCCTCTCGCGTTCTGAAGCAGTGCTCCCGTAGAGCCTCTAAGCGGGAGTGCTTGCCATATGACTGTGCCACCATACGCAGGCACGCTGGGCCGCAGTCCATAGGGCTAAACTAGTGGGTATGTGTGATTTTGTTCATCTGAGATTTTCATAAGCTGTTTTATCTATCCACAGGTTTCTTATTAAACTGATAGACTACGTGTAGCATGAAATAAGAGGGCAGTGTGTTGGCCCGGACTTCAGTAAGCCCCTGTGCGTTGAGCGTGCGTCGCACAGATGAGAGTTGGCGCAGGAGGTCGTAACCGTGTAACTTGGCCAGCCATCGGCCAGCCCTGTCAAGGCGATGAGAGAGCTGTACGTTCCATACGAGCGCGTGGTCATTCATTGATGCATCGTCATAGCCGAGCCTATGATAGAAGTCGAAGTCGGTGTGCAGGTTAAAGTTTCCAAATAACTTGGCAATACTCAGCGACATGCCCTCCTGTAAGTCGGTGGTCGAGCGTGTCATGAAGCCTATGCGCGATGATGTCGCATAGTTCCAGGCGATGGTAGCGTTGAGGCCTGCGGTGAAACGTCCTTGCTGGTATTTTACCCGTAGCTGGTCGGTTAGCATCCTGTTATCAACGACGGACTCCACGGCATCCATGATGCCGTCTGTCGAGACGAGGTCGACGCTGTGCAGATGACGGACTTCCAGGATATTGTTGCCGCTGAAGGGCGAGTGCGCTGACCGAGCTGTGAGGTGCAGGCGCATGCCCGCGTTCCAATTGCCATCGACATTCTCTGTCCTGAAAGTGTAGATACCCGTGGTTGCGTCGTAATTCATCCCCTGCGCCACAGCACGCACGGTGCGGTTGTAGTCGATGTGACATTCTGAGAACCATACGCGCCCTTGCACCCTCCCCATCATTTTAACTTGATGAGAGGATGTGGTCTTGAGGTTGGAGTTACCGAGCTGCACTCGTAGTGGGTCTGTATCGTCTCGAAAGTCCATCAGATAGCTCCCTAAAGGTGCGGAGTGCAAAACTTTGTATTCCAGTGACAACCTTGCTATTGATAGGCGTGCCTGCTCACGCATCCCAGTTGGGAATGTATATTCCATAGACAGGTGCGGGTCTGTGAAGGTGTAGTGGCGCGTGATTTCCGGCGCCGTCGCCCGTGTGTCCGTGTGGTGGCGTTTAAGCCTCGTTACGGGAACGTTGGCGCGCAGCCGCATACGGTCGTGCATTGCGAAGAGTGTCAAGCTAGGCTTAATGATGTGTTTGAGGTCATCGCCACTCGCGTCGAACGAGTTGGCGAGGTCAAGACAGCGTGCCCGCCACCCAGCCATCGAAGGCAACTGGCCTAGTGGCAAGGTCGTGTCGGCACCGTATTTTTCAATGTAATCAAGCCGGTAGAGTTCGTGGTCGTCGCTCTCATGCGTTCTTGAATAGTTGTAGCCTATGCTGTATTCCACAGTTCCTGTGCGCTGTCCCTCGTAATTGGCCTTAACGCTGCCTGTCAGCATACGATCATGTGTGAACTGATATCTGTTTTTGAAATCTCTGGCTCCATCCGTAAGATGGGCATACTGCAAGTCGTACCGATCGTACATATCCCTTGAATCGACTGAGAAATACATATTCCCGCCGACTGACAGCAGATTGCCAGTAAGTGGTGAGCGGAAGGATGTGGAAAGGTTGGGGTTGATTGTATATCTCAAGGCTGTAGCTCTTTCTGGTTCCGAAAGACGGTTGATGAGGATTTCCAATAGGCGGGGCGAATAAGTAGGCAGGAAAATGCTATCAATAGCGGCACCAGGATATGTGTCATCGGGATCGGCAGAGAATTGTGCATAGTATCGCTTCCCGTCAGTTTTGTTTCGTTCAAACAGACTGCTCAGAATGAGGGACACTGATAATCTATTGTCCGCATAGCGCATTGAACTCCAGTAGTAGAGGCTCCCCTTGTTGCGATGAGACTTTGTCCGGCTTCGCGAGAACACATCAGACAGTGGCACGAATGTGCTCGATGACGTATGCTCAAGCACATCGTTGATGGAATGTTCGCCCGTTAGTGAGGAATCGAAGCGGACGTGCGTCCGCTTGCTGTCAACATTGTAGTTCACGCCTCCCCGCTGTATGTGGCTTATGCCGTCCATTTCATTTTTCAGCTCATCCCATGTCCCCTGCGCACCCGCTTCTTGCCTGTCGTTTAGGTTGTTCAGGTTGGCATATGCTCCAAGGTGTGAGTGCTCTGTCAGACGTAGCCCGAAGAGTCGACCCATGTAGGCGGCTCCTGTATCATGCTTGGCGTGGGACATGCCGCCGGCTGCTTCGGCATTGGCAATCCAGCCCTTCACGAATTGACGCTTTAGCCTGACATCTAGCGCCTTACTCCAAGACAGCGTGTCGGCGGCTGTATTCTTCCTTAGATGGGCATCGTCGGGCGCGCGGTGGTACACTCTAAGATCCTTCACGGTGTACGCAGGGAGGTTAGCAAGCGCCACACCAGGGCTTCCCTTAAAGAAGTTGCGCCCATTCAGTAACAGTTCGGAGACGAATACGCCGTCGTGATAGATTTCTGCTCCATGACGAAGCTCCAGTCCTGGCATCATCTGAATTAGCTCGTCAAGCATAGAGCCGTCGGAGAACTGGAAGGCATCGGCATCATATACCACAGTGTCTCCTCTGGTTATCATTTTAATCCTTGAGGCGTTGACGTTTATTTCCTTTAGTCTGTGAACTGGCATGCGTTTTAACGCAATGTCATGAGCCCCCCATTCTTTTATCGCGCGTCCATATTTCCTTTCAGGCAGAATGATTTCGAAACATTTAGTCTCAAAGTCGGGATGAGAGCATCGTACATAATAGCTTCCAGGGGTCAACTGCACTACATATTTTGTGCGTTCCTTTTGGCTTAGGTGTGACTGTGCTAATTCATAGAGCTCTGCATTGTACGCATAGGTGTCAGCTAAGTCCATGATGGTAATACTATCAGCTAGCATACTGTCTGGGAGGTGATAGAAAGCGACATGAACATCTTTAAGATATTGGTGGGTGAATTCATCAATAACGTTACCTGTAACCCGAATTGGCCCTCCCTCAGCTCCTGCAAGCGGGATGCCATAGAGAGCCATGGCTATTAGTGTTGGCCAGAGTTTCAGAGGTGACATGTCTTTCATCGAGTCATTAATAATGGGATATTGGTAATGTTTGCGAGTATTTGTGAGTACACGATGAACCTTAGATTAGCGAGGTCTTGTGTACTCACACTTTAGAACATCCGATAAGCTATCCTATATACCAGAAATGGAGCAGTAGTAGTCACAACTAATATCATTTAAATCATAACCACTACAGATAGTTTGTTGTGCGGTCCTTTTCGCGCCTTCTGCATTGAACGCTTTCACATGGGGGTGTGGAGGCGTCCAATTCAAACATTCGCATTTGTAGATAGCCAGAGTTGGACCGCCAGCGCCGCTTACCCCACTGCCGCTCCCTCCAAGAATATTCTTCTGTTCACTTCGTGTTAATGAAGAATAATTTAAGTTTTCCTTCAAAAAGATCTTTTTCATAATGTTTTTGTTTTTTTTGTTTACTTTTGTTGACCATTCTGTCAGCTGGCCGTTGCTGCTCTCGACAGCTGTCACAGTGAGAGAATCACCCGTTGATCAGACGGGCGTATATGTTTTTCCATTGTGAGAACGAGTATACTCGTTCGTAATGTGCACGAGCGTTTTGCTGTAACTTGAACCGAGTAAGGTCATTCATGCCCATTGCCTTTTGTATTGCTTCTGTCAAAGTACTGACAAACATCGATGAATCCTCTGAACGCTTCGCACCGATATGTGCAACAACGGCCGTCTCCCCATTGAACATATCTTTCAGGTTATGTCCGTCTGTGGTTACTATGAGTTTACCGTATGCCAGCATCTCTATGCCAGTATAGCTACTCTGTTCTGTGTATGACGGCAGAATGCCGATGTCAGCAATCTGATACCATTCAGCCAATTGCTTTTTTGGTAGGAGACCCGTATAAGTGACATGGGCTGCGCTATTCGGTGTATGTTTTGCAAACTCGTTAAACCTGAACACTTCTCCGGCAATGACAAGGCGCATCATGGGGTTTTCTAACCAAAGTTGGTCAAATGCCCGTAACAGTGGGATTATCCCTTTAGATGGCGATGTGCGGCCGGTGTATAAAAGCACAATCTCATCCTCTGTAATTCCAAGCCTTTTTCTGATTAAGGCTTTTTCTTCATGTGAACACGATGTTGCTGGTTGTTGAAGCCCATTTGGAATCAAATGAATCTTTCCTTTTGGTACATCGTAAGTGTCCAATAGCAAGTCGTATGTATTGTTTGATAATGCGATGATAGCATCTGCCAACTTATACATCCGACGTTCTCTGTGGGTGATGTCTCTGATTTGCTTCCACTCGTCTTTGTGAACTCTTGAAAGATGCTTTTTAGAAATTATTTTCTTGAACATCTCAACGTCCCCGAACAAAGGGGCACACCATCCTTGATCGTGAATGACGAAAATGATACGTGATAAAGGAAAGATGAACTTGATGTCAGCAAGGAACTTGTCGCAAGGGAAGTGATTTACGAAGAAAACGTTGTCATTACTATCCTCAATATATAGTCTTAACAGTGGTAGAGCCAGTTGCCCATTGTGAAGGAATCCGCCCATTCCGAACGCGGGTATGTGGTATTCTGTGTAGGCAGGTTGCTTCTCAATTCCCAACACTTTCTCATCTGAGTTGAATGACAGCAGGTTGACGTCATGCCCGCTGCCTTCAAAGCATTTCAGGAGTTGACGAATGTACGTGCCAACTCCATTCTGCTTTGAGCTCTGATGCTCATCAATGATATATATATGCTTCATGACTTTCAAGATTTAATGAGATTGAAAAGTAGACCTGCCATGCCGTCGTGAAGCCCGAGCAAAGTCGTATTTCGCTTTATGGTTGGATTGATGAAAGATGTTAGACTGAATTCATAGCTCACCTGCTGACCATTTGTCAATGCGACGAACTTCTTACAGAGAGCTTCCAACGAGGGCGCTATGCCTTGTCCTATTAGATTGCAGCATACCGATTGACAATCTTGTAAGTAGGCCGCGTCGAAAACCTGACGACCATTCCGCTGTGCTCCTTGCAGATGGGCTACGATATAATGCAGCCATCCTTCGAGCCCTTTTTCAAGGCTGAGGTCTGTCTGCCGCAGTATGTTCTGCTGCATCAGCTTCTGGTCGATGGCCGCGCAGATGTCGGCTCCTGAGCCACGTTGAAATTTGTTTTGCAGCAGATATTCCACGCCCCAGCCGATGCCTGTCAGGCCATTGGCAAAGTACAGCGGCATCTCCGTTGACAAGTTGTCAAGTACTTGGTCAAGGAGAAAGTTTATGGCAGTCTTCAAGGGACGTGCTTTTCTCGCACGGACATACTCCGACAGGACGATGACAATGCCCATCTGCCCGTCGAAGAGGCCACGTGCAGGAACATCATTTGAATGTAGCACTATCTGGTGGAGCCATCGCTGCTCCTGTGTGAATCTTGTTGTCATTGCTTATACGGCATTTTTCATTAATTCAACGAAATCTTCCATCTGATAGGTCGTAGGCATTCGATAGCCATTGACAAGGAGTGTTGGCGTAGCGCTGAATCCGATCTGCTCGCGCCATGCTTCATGTAGCGCATATTCAGCCAGCACATCTTGCGCCTCAGCATCCAATCCAAGACTTTCGAAGAAAGCTTCCTGCCGGCTCTTGCCACCCGCAAACCATTCTTCATAAAGCTGCCAGGCTCGGTCTGGCCCGAGTTGCTGATAAGCGGCAATCATTAGGTGGCACACGCGGTCGTATGCCTCTCCGAAAGAGGAAAATACCATCTCCACGCAACAGCCTGTCTGCCGGATTCCCTTCATACGGGCGTGCATGGCGGCACACGGATTGCAGTAGGGATTGGTAAGTATGGTCAGGCGATATTGAGCATCGGGGGCTCCAAATAGAATTGATGAATGATGAGTGATAAGTGACGAATATTGCTTCTCCTTGCTCAGAACGGCCTCGAACACCTCTTCGCGCAACTTGAAATTGCGGTAGTCGCTACGCCACTGTTCAGCCTGTCTGGCTTTAGAGATGACGGGAAGCGAGAGATGTAGGGTGAGGGTGGCTGTGAGGTAGGAGAGGAGGAATAAAGTGATAAGTGAAAGAGTGAAAAGTGAAAAATGAGAGTTTCCTTCAAGACTGCTTTTTGAATGAAGGATGTAGGCAAGGCAGGTGGTGGCCTGCAGGATGAAGACTGCCTGCACAAACAGGCAAAGCATACACCAGACGTGGGCTCGGAAGCGCTGATACCATAGGCTCCAGGCGGCGTAGCCTACAGCGCCGAAGGCGAAGAGGGTCAATACGTAGGAGGTCTCTGGGAAGAAAACAAGTGCTAAGATGTTGACGCCGAAATAGGCGGCTCCTATCTCGCTCCAGCTTATACCGTAAGCGGCCTTGGCAGCAGGAGTGTCAAGGAGGTCTGTGCAGGTGCTGTGCTTCAGCAGGTTGCAGAGGCGGTCGGCTGTGGAACTGGCAATCTTCAGCTGGCGAAGCAATAGCAGGTAACTGACGTAAAGACCGACTAAATTGAGTATGACAAGTGAAAGCCTCGCCCCCAGTTCCTCTCCCGAGAGAGAGGGAGAAGCCTGTCGGATTAATAATAAGAGTAAGAGAATGGTTATGCTGCCAATGGCTCCCCACTTCTTCACATTATAAATCTGCTCTTCTTGACGGTGCTCTGCATAATGAGGCTCACAGGAATCCTCATCTGGTGCTACAATCAAGGCAACACCGCTCCATAAGCCAAGGAACTGTTCGCGGGATACGTGTACGTCTTGGTCGTACCAGCGATAGGTAACGGCGTCATCTGCTATCTTCACAACCAATGCCAAGTCTCCTGACACTTGAGCCACAAATGGTGCCTCAAGTTCCGCGAGGGCGGCAGCCTTGTCGCTGAAACGCACGCCACGGTTCTTCACGCCGTAGTCCGTGAGCATCCGCGACAGCCCGAAAAGGCTGTACTTATAAGGATGCTCATCGAACGTGCGGTTAGTGAATGTCTGCGTGTGGGGAATTTTCAGCACCTCGCACGTCTGCAGGAACAGATTCTTGGCCATATTGCATTTCATAATTTCCCATTCCATCGAATTCAATAATCGATGGAATGGGCAAAAATTGTCTTACAGCGTGATTTCTCCTACGAATGTCTGGCTGCCTCGGATGACTTCGATGGTATAGGTGCCAGCGAGCGTCGTGGGAAGTTCAATGTCACCCTCTACATATATATAAGTAGAGAAGACGACATTGCCGTCTTCATCCAGAAGCTGGATGGTGGTGCCCAGCGTGCCGTTACCCGCAGTCAGGGTGTAGCCGTCAAGATAGAGGACGGGCACGAAGATAGGCATACGAGTGTGGGGGCCATCTAAATCTGGATCAATAATGGGTGCAGACAAATTAATCTGGTTCCCTGACTGTTCTGCATACATGACTGTAGCTATGCAGAACAAAAGTAGTATTAAAACTTTTTTCATCTGTATAGAATTAATTATGGATTAGGATTTGTCCGCAAAGATATGGAGAACTATTTAATCCTGCAAAATAAACTAAGCAGAAAAAGTTCATAAAAATTCATGCTTTTGGCTTATATCCGTACATAATATTTTGGTATACAGACAGGTGACACTAAAAGTTCATAAAAGTTCACGTCAGGACCGATGTGCCCTTCTATAGCTGTTTAAGCTTAGTGAGTAGCGTCCGAGAACCATTTGTCTTGAAGATTTTTCTGTTTATATCAGATTTGATTGTTGAAACTCTTGATGGACTACTACCAATCAACCTGGAAATTTCTTTATTTCCTATGTCAAGAAGCATGAGAAGCATTACGTGCGTCTCTTGTGTCGTCAGCTCGTATTTGTCTATCAGGTTGATGATTTGAGGATAGATATTTCTAAAGGCCTCCAATAACTGTGCCCATTCCTCTGCTTGGGGCTTGGAAGTCACCACGGCTTTGGAGCCGGCACTTTCCACGACCTGTGGTACTGCTATCGCCTTGAAATGGATAACGATGTCACTCATATTCAACATCATTCTCTTTTTAGATGATGAGGCTTGGAGTTTCTCTTTTTCTATTAGTTGTACTTTACGTTGAAGCCGCAGGCACTCGGCTTCCTTCTGCTTTAAAAGCAGGGCCGTATCAGCTGTGACTCGAAGATTCTCTCTAAGCATTTCTAACTCTTCAGTGGCATACTTGAGCTCTGATTGAGTCTTGTCTGATACCTCTAAAAGTGCCGTAATTTCTTTTTTTTGCCTTTTCCTTTTTTTCAGAATGTATAAGAAAGAAGTAATTCCTGATACAATAAGAAGAAATATCAAGAATAGACAGAATACTAACATGTAAAAATTGTTCTGGACTTTTTTACGCAGCAATGCTTCCATCCGCTCATGCCTGTGATAGCTGTAAATGGCCTCTGTCTCAACGATTGTTCTGGCTTGAGTGTTATTCAGGTAGAGGGATAATTCGTCTTCATAAAGACCCGCATATTTGGCAATGGAATCTGGAATTTTTACCTGTCGGAATAATGAGAGTAGCCCACGATAGGCATCCAAACGTCGACTCTCAAATGGAATCAATTTCCGGAAGAAGAGTTCTGCAGAATCAGGACGATTCGTGCCCAAGAGATACATGCCTTTGACGTAGTAATACTGTTCGCGGGAAGGGGCTATGTTTCCGTCGTTATCGAACAACTCAGACTCTTGCTCGAATGCCTGCATCATCTTATGCGCACGTTCGTATTGCTTGTGTTCTACTGCGCAAAGTATAGCCGTCGGATATACCTTAGCCGCCTCGCTTGCCATTCCGCGTTCCATGTAAAGTTTAAGAACATATTCAGTATTATCGTACAGGGCTGCCGTGTCCATAAGGTTGTAATATGCGGCATTCCGTTGAAGCTGGCCTTGAATGTATTCCAACGTATCTCGGGCAAGGAGTGCATATTTTGAATAATGGTTATCAGCATAGATTTGCTTTTGGGGCAAATGCTGCCTTTTGTAAACTTCCGCCATCTGTCCGTAGACGCGGTAGAGGGTGCTGTAGTCGCAGTCATTGCTGAGGGTATCGGCACGATCGACGGCCTCCTCCCAGGTGATGATGGCGAGGGGTGCCTCGTGCATATCGCGGTAGGCACAACCGAGGAGATAGCGGGCCTTGAGCTGCTGGTTGGCGGAACCGTGGCGGTCGTAGTAGCGTACGACGCGGCGCAGGACGGAGTCGGTGGTGAAGGGCACGTAGGCTTTGTTCTGCGCCTCGGCGCGGAGGAGCTCGTAGCGCATGCGAGTCGCTTTGCGTTGTTTTTGTATGTCGGCAGAATCAATAGAGGTGATGATGGCGTAGGCTGAATCGGGATGCGCAGTCATCAGGGAGTCGGCACGATTGAGCATGGTGCGGTACTGATGCCCACCCGAGCAGGCTGCCAGGAGGAATAGTGAAAAGAGCGCTCGGCGCGCAGCGACGCTTCTTCGAGCAAAGCGAGTCTGAAGAAAGAGTGAAAAGTGCAAAATGGGGAGTCGTTTCATACCAGAGTTTTGCTTATCACGCTGCAAAGATAGGACAATAAACGAACAGAGAAAAAGAAAAGTAAAAAAAGTGAAGTTTTTTTTATTGAGAAATTATAGTTGGTAGTTTATAGAGGGTAGTTTGTAGTGGTGAGGGGATAGAGCTGCTTCGCAGCGGTGAAGAGGAGGGGAAAGAGAGAAGTTTGTAGCGGGTAACGTGCTTATTTCACATATTGCAAGATGCTTTCGTTCCAAGTGTGCGGGGACATCATACGTACTCAGAATGGATACTTCAACAAAAAACGAAATGAAAGAAAGAAGCAAAGAAAGTAAATACTGGACTTTGGTCATTTGGCTTAACGAAAACGTTTAAAGTACTGTAGACACTTAAGCCCCACCGCTTTGTTATGATGAGGTGGGGCTGAACTGTAGAATTAAATCACATTGTCCCGTCAAAGTGCACTAATCGTTCTTTGAAATTGCTGAAATAGAGTCTTTTACGAGTAATTCTAATGGCGTATAGATTTGAATTTGTACCTTTTCAGCCAAATTGAATTGCTGCAAGATGAGCAAAACAAATACGTATTCGCCCAATTGCTTGAGTATTTGGAATATGACAAGTTCCGCCATCTTGTTGACAAGTATGACGGTAACCGTTATGTCAAGCATCTGACCTGCTGGAACCAGTTTCTGACTTTGATGTTCGGGCAACTCAGCAACAGAGAAAGTCTGCGCGATGTGATAGTGGCTCTTGAAGCCCATAGGTCTAAATACTTCCACCTCGGCTTAGGGCGAAAGCCCATCGCCAAGACGACACTGGCTGCTGCCAACCAGAATCGCGAGTATCGCATCTTTGAGAAGTTTGCCTTCTACATGATGACGCAAGCCAGGGAGAAGCGGGCAACGGACATATTCAAGCTCGGAGGCAAGGTATATGCATTCGACTCTACGACAATACCGCTTTGTCTGTCGGTGTTCTGGTGGGCGAAATTCCGGAAGAAGAAAGGTGGTGTCAAGGCTCACGTTCTCTATGACCTTGAGGCACGGGTGCCGGCCTTCTACCACATTACCACAGCTTCCGTCTACGACTCCAGGGCAATGCCGGAAATCCATTATGAGGCAGGTGCTTACTATGTGTTTGACCGGGGCTACAACAACTTTTGGGAACTTTACCGCATACAGCGGATGGAGTCCTTCTTCGTCGTCAGAGCCAAGAGCAACTTGCAGTACAGGTGTGTCAGGCGGAAGCGGCGGATGCCAAAGAACATACTCACTGATGCAGAGATTGAACTGACGGTCTATAAGAGCCGCAAGGACTATCCCGAGAATCTGCGTCTCGTCAGATACGATGACGAAGAGCAGGACAGAGAGTTCATGTTCCTCACCAACGCGATGGACTTGACAGCCCTGTAGATAGCCGACCTCTACAAGAACCGGTGGCAGATAGAGTTGTTCTTCAAGTGGCTCAAGTAGCATCTCAAAATCAAAAAGTTCTGGGGCACTACGGAGAACGCTGTCAGAATACAGATCAGTGCAGCTATCACTGCTTACTGCCTAGTGGCGATTGTCCAGCACGACATTCAGTTGAAACGCTCGACCTATGAGGTCTTGCAAATCCTCAGTATATCATTAACTGACAAAACACCGCTCAGAGAACTGTTCGATAAGACTTATTCCAATGATGTCAAAGAGCAATTTGGTCCCCTTTTTCCGGGGTTGTTTGATTAATATTTAACTCGTCCCAATTTTAACGGGATACTAATGGAATTAAATGGTTAATAACATCTGCCCTATTTTCCTACCATCATAGCCATGACAGTGGTAAACAGGAAGAATCCCATGACGAAAAAGAACCAGAAGAACCACTGGGCATAATGGCCGAGGTAACAGCCATCATACTCCTTGTAGCGGTTCATGGTTTTCTTGCGTTCTTCGACTAACATGGCATTGACAGTCTGGACAGTTGCATGTGCCTGGTTGATTACCCATTCTCGTTGCTTGTTGAGCAAGTCTTGTATTTTCTGCCAATCCGCATCGCATAGCGTTACTGTCACCTTCAACTTTGTGGGTGCATCTTCCATGACTTGGTCAATATGCTCGTTGATGGTGTCAACCTTGCCGCTGATGGTATCAACGGCATCACCCAGTTTCTCCTCGGCTCGCTGATACTGCCGGATTACTGACTCACATTGAAGCGTGGCATTCACACAATTATTGGTAGCCTTGTCGATGTTGCCACTCAGTTCCTTCAGTTCAGGAACACGGCTGATGATGTCTTGTTCGGCATCTGTCTCCTGAATATTCTCGTTGACTTCGCTCCACATCTTTTCGAAATCGGGCTTGTCCTCGTTGTTCTTACTTTTTCTGATCATAGTTATATGTGATTGTTTTAACGGTGGAAACCGCGTTTAACTGTTTTTGGCTTGCACATGGAATGTGCCATCTGGAGGCATCGGCGAGCATAGGCGCGTTCATCCTCGTCATCTTTTTTGCCCCAACCAGATTCAGGTGCAGAACCGCCACCACCTCCGCAAGATTCGGACATGGATGTGGCGGCATCAATGTAGCCAACAAAGAGAAGCATTGCAGTATGGGCAACGTTGACAACAGTGGCAGTATCATTGCCCTCTGGAACCTGAGCCTCATTGAGGAAAATGTCCTTGACTGAGTTGGGAATCTCAACAGCCTTGCTGCCAATAGGTGTATCGATGTTGAATATAGTAAAGGATGGCACAGGCTTTGCCTGGACTCTTGGCTGCACCTTGGGCTGGGTAGATGCCGTTGTCTGGGCTGTCGGACGAACAGGACGGCTGCTTGGGGTAACTGTCGGTGTTGAAAGCTTCACCTTAACCTGAGCAGGCTTCGGATGGAGTTTCTTCCATGTGGCTTCAAGCTGCGATGCCATGAATCTGCGACCGATTTCAGAAGCCTTGAACACAGAGGCATTCTTGCCAATAGTGTAGCCAACCAGATTCTTGCCTTTGTCGTAACGAGGTGTAACCTCATAGCCTTTCATGCGAAGCATCTTGAAATAGAAATCAATGTCAAACTCCTGCATATTCCGAAGGGTGTATTCGCAAAAGTCCGCAATCTCTTCCTTTCGCATGTCACGTATCTCCTGAGGCTGCTTCCAGCCATGCTTCATGTTGATAATCTCCGCAGCCATCATTGCCCTTTTGTGAATATCGTGGACATCGTTGGTGTTGCCGTCAAGGTCAACACGGCAGCAGTCCATATGAAGGTGAAGCTTTCCCGACTTGGAATCGGAATGCAAGCCAGAAACACTCATTGAGTTGCGGAAATTGGTCTTCACCTCCTTCTCCATGCCCTTGGGGATGAGTCCTACAGAGTCAAGAGTTTCCAGACTTTCAAAGTGAATGTTCGCCCAGTCATTCATGGTGAAGTTTGCAGCCTCTTCCTCCGAGGGGGAGATTACAAACTGCACCATGAGGCGTTCCAGACTTCTCCCTACGGTTCTGTCCTGCTGATACAGCTGGCAGTGATGCTTCATCATATACCAGATGGCGGTCGGGGCAATCCCTTCAGGCATGTGGTTTACCTTGACCAACTTTGCCTTCTCTTTCTCTAATGCGTACCTTACGGCATTGCCGCCGTAGGGTACGACTTTTGCAAGCATAATCATATAGCACTCCTTTCTTTGGTCAGTACAGGAGATGAAATATTCTCTTCGATGCTGTACCAATGTTGGATGAGTTCTGCGCTTGACCTAATCCACCATGTCATGAACTTCTCCGACTTGAAAAGCTTCAACTTTTCCTCTTCCGTTTTCTTGGAAAGGACGCTGGTTATTTTTATCAGGTCCGTCCTGGCATAGACAAGGGAGTTCAGGGCATCGACCTCTTCCCTGGTGAGCCGCTGACGAGGATGATGCTTCAAGCCTGTCTCGGTCAGATAGCGGTTCAGACTTTTGCCACATTCCTTGGCAAGTGCTTTGAGATTGTCGTAGTGCTGCTGAAGGATGTTGCCGACAAGTTCGGAAAAGGGCATGAAAAGAGCCGCCCGGGGAGGGACGGCCTATAACATATAACAAGGTCGAGACGAGAAAATGATTCGGGAGGGTGTACCAATACTTTTCAGTAGCATTAACTGTAAGCTATACCATGTATTCTTGATTCACTTGCTTGATATATATTTCTTCATAAAATAATCAAGTAGTTTATAAAATGATTCTTGTTTCAATTTAGAAGAACCAATATCATGCCTGCAACAAGCTAATCCTGCGACGTAATCATCATCATATTCTTCAAAAAAGTAGTAACGAGCGGGATGGTCTTTGTCACTATCCCATAAGCGTTCACTTTTTTGCTCTTCTTGAAATTCCAACTTTACGCCCAATAATTCATTTATTTTCCCAATATAAATGTCGCTTGCCCAAAAGTTCTTTTTATATGGTATTATGATAGTCTTTTCTTTCCATTCACGGTCATCACGTCCTACTCTTGTTATACCATCTTCGATATGAGTTGCTTCCATATCAGATATAAAATCAAACAAGCCTAAAAAATCCGAATTTGGATGATTGTTAAGATAATCTTTATGTAATTCTATCTTGTTATCGTTTTGTGTTGAAGGGAGAACTAAATATTGCCCTCTTGCTTTTTCTGCATCAAAGTTCTCATAAATACCCAAATATAAAAGGCATTGTAAATAATTCTGTAATGAGATGATTTCATCAGGATAATCTAAACTGTCTAAAGTTGCTTTGTAGGTTTCTGTCTCTTTGTCATATTGTAAAGAAATATTTAGGATAGAATTAATAAGGCTGACTATATATATATTCATATACGGTTTCAAGTCCTTTCCGACTGTTATCAATATAGAATTTATATCCTGAATAACTTGTAAACCATATACAATATCCAATGCATCTGAGAATTTGAATGGATGAACATTGATATTATTCTCCTTTTGAGGGAGTAATTGATTGAGATAAGTGAAGTTCACTTGTTCTAAAGAATAACCAGAGTTGATATAAGCATTTAACAAAGGAACAATATTTCTAAACAGTGTTATGATAGGCCATGAATTGTAAGTTCGCTTTTGAAAGTAGTGATCTATTCGTTGTATGGAATCCGCATAAAATGTGTGTTCAAGCGAATCTTCATTTCTCATACATACTTTAATGACAAATTCATAGTGAAAATGCAATTCAATATATTCATTATAATCAAGTCCACGTGAATAAAATTTTTTTAATACTTTCGTCTTTATCAACAATTCCTTTATTTCAACATTGCCAATCAGTATAGGTGCAAGTTCTTTTTGGCCATTATCAATATTTATATATCCGGTTTCGCATATTATATTATCCACGTGACCTATTTCCTCACAACAATAACGCATGGTCTCATATCTTTCATTCTTTACATGGACAAAAGGCGGATGTTCAACATAGGGTAGTCTATTATCAACAAAGCGTTCCTTTTCAATCACTTCTGTTTTATCACTTACCCAAAAGCGACCTGAAACATCTGTCGTTTCAAATGTTCCGTCCTCATTTATCCTCACATCATCTATGACTTCTTTACCGTTTATTAGTATCATAATTCAAACATTTAGTTTTTTGGGGGAAAGGAAAGGCGTAGAGTCACATTCTACGCCTATGGAATTGGTTCTTGTACGTGGAACACCGAATAATTCTCGCAAATCTGACAAGAAATCGGTAAAGAAGTATAGCGGCAAGATCCAACCATAATGAACAATATCGTCAAGTTTATCTATGACACCTGCTAATACAACTATTTCCCAAAAATGTTTGCGTACAAACAATCCAACCTTTTTAATGGTCGGCTGAACGTCTTTGATAAACGATGCCGACGAAATCATTTTTATTATGTTCATCTTCATTCGTTTTTAACGTTAAACATCAATTCCCACGTCTTTGGGAGTCGAACCCAGTTAATTGCAACCATCTTGCAGACGTGAATGCAAAATTACACAAAATAAGTCAAACATAGCCTTCAAACGTACAAAAAATATGAAAATGACGGTAATTTCGTATAATTCTTGTCGAAATCGTGCTGGGATTGTGAAGAATTTGCTAACTTCGCATTGTGTTCTTCAACTTATTGTTTAACTTGCCAAAAGCGAGGCGTTGCTGAGTCATCCCAAAGAGGGTGAAATCTTGCATATATGAAAGATATAATCTCCTATATAGAGAAGATGTAACCTTAAATATAGGGAAGATTTAACCTCTGATATAGGGGAGATTCAAGCGGCTTGCCGAGCCACAATGAAAGAAAGGGTAAACGTATGGCTTTTTACAAGAAGGTTTACAAGCAATTGAGCAAGTTGTGGTACCCGCAGTCGGTGCTTGTGGGTAGCACGGTGACGACCGACCAGATTGCGAAGCGACTAGCGGCAGAATCGACAGTGAGTCCGGCTGACGTGAAAGCGGTGTTGGAGGCTCTGTCGGGCGTGATGGGCGACTACATGGCTCAGGGTCGCTCGGTGAAACTGGACGGCATCGGCTCGTTCTTCTTCCAGTCGTCGGCCACGGGCAACGGTGTGAAGAAGGCGGAGGATGTTTCGGCCAATCTGATTAACGGCGTGAAGGTGCGCTTCATTCCCGAGACAACGTACAAGCGTGGCGGCGGTTCGTCGATGAAGGGTCGTAAGGCTACCCGTGCGCTGACCGACGTTGATATTGAGTGGATTGACGTGGCTACGCTGGCATCCTCTGGATCCTCTGGCGAGATTACGGAATAGATGTAACGAGATTGTAAAATGGTGGTTATAGTGGTGGGGGGCACCTCTTCCCATTCCGAACAGAGAAGTTAAGCCCACAAATCGCCGATGGTACTGCACTAAGTTGTGGGAGAGTAGGACGCTGCCTGAAAGATAATGGCGACTCTATATAAGAGTGGTTTAGACTATAAATTTAAATCAAATGTTCTTATGAAAAAGTTTTTTAAGACTTTGGAGTAGGCCATTGAGTTTGGGATGTCCATGTACGGCGTATATACTGCATATACAGCAGTATTAACCGCTACAAATCCTGGACTCTTTGGTCTGTTCTGCTTAGCCTACGCAGTTTTCGAGGCTGGCAAGTAGATTGAAAAGTTGGATAACATGTTATCCTAAACAATTGCCCGAAAGGGAGGGTGGGTTGGTGGGATTTTTCCTTTCATAATTCTTTGAACAGACTCACATTTGGAGTCATCGGCCATCGTCGCATAGATATGTGTTGTTGACACGTTCTTGTGTCCCAACATATGCTGTACAGTATAGACGCTTGTACCAACATCCACTTGTAATGACCCGAAGGTGTGCCGACTACAATGGAACGAAATCTTCTTGGTGATGCCAGCTGCCTTCAGCCAGTTCTTCAAGGGTGTCTGCGTCATCTTGTCTGTGAAACCTTCAAAGACCTTACCTGTTCCGCTGCCACCAATCAACTCCAGTGCTTCGTCGCTAATAGGATTGTTCACCAGTTCCTTGGTCTTCTGCATCCGAAGGGTGACATACATACATACCTCCATCACCGTATGGCTGTATGTGAGTCCATTCAAGTTGCTTGATGTCGCTCTTTCTCAATCCTGTCAGACAGGCAAAGAGGAAGGCGGTCTTCAGAACGGGATATTCGCAAGGAGTGTTCGCCAACTTGACAAGTTCATCCTTGGACAGATGCTCTTTCTCTGTTGGGATAGTGTCAATCCGTTCCAAGAAGCCAT
>JAEEGH010007515.1_pt1 | contig 26161 bp, 26 predicted proteins | sample 9134181 | NCBI WGS metagenome assembly JAEEGH01 (sample SAMN16246544, study PRJNA631951) | gut metagenome | biome: gut microbiome; feature: rumen; material: DP-attached | host: Bos | place: Iran: Karaj | collected 2018-10
CTGAGTCCATAAAAGCGACCAATTGGGAGAAAACGTATTTGGGCTTGTTCATATGCAGTCATCCATTTTGACTGCAAAGATACAAAATCAAATCGTCGCACCCTAAAAATCTCTGTAACTAACTATATTTCAATCATTTCAAAGAACGCCTAGCAATTTTTAGTGGACAGTAATGCAAATATTTATAATAAAATAAAGGTAATTATATACTTTTTGACCCCAATGTGATATTTATTGTTAAGCGTGAACCCTCGATGGGTCTTAATACCGCATATATTGAATAAATAAATACCCATTGGTACGTGGGGAGAGAGCCTGATGGATGGAATATAAGACCAACAAAGTACTTTGGCACTGAAATTGGCAACTCGATGAAGCAGGAAATGTATGGGGTCAAACCCTATATAGTTGCCTATTTTTTTTTACGTTTTGCTCCTAATAACAAATAGGCAAGTGTTGGACTTATGCGAATGATTTTGCTAAAAAATAAACAGCATGCCATAACTATTAATGCAAGTAACAATGACATACAGAACTCTAATAAGGGGTTGGGATTTTTATCTAACCATCTGCCAATAGTTGAAAGATTATATGGTAGAAAAAAATAATGCAAAAAATAAATATCTAATGTGTGCTTACCTATATATTGTAAGCATTTGCCTAATTTTGTAGATTTAGAAAGGTAACTCTCATTGTCTTTAAATATATACATCACAAGAATTATACCACATAATGCAGTAAATAGTTTCAAAATATAAGTGTAAATCAATATAACATTACAATTTTGGTAAAATATGCAAATGGTACAGCATACAAACAATAATAATATTCCGTCTTTAAGAAAAGTGTTGTTATGTAATTTTAAAAATACATCATAATATTTGTGAATAAAGCATCCAAACGAGAAAAACAAGAAGAATTGCCACTTCTGAATTGATAATAATGTCGTTGTTTGAGGGGATAAAATGTTAAGTAATATGCCATTATTTATGAAATAATATAATATAAGTCCTATAATAAGTGAAGTAATAATAGTATAGTTATTAAACGTTGTTTTTCGACTGATCCAACATATAGTCGTATCTATTCCAATGTATATAATAAAATATATAAATAAAACATAAGTAAACCAATAGCCAGATTTATGACTATCGTATAATGAATAATGCAAATCTCCCCGAAATAGGAAACAGAATAACCACAGGAATACTATAGTAGAGAATAGTTGTACTCTAATTTTGCTTGAAATGAATTTTCTAAAAGTAATAAAATCCCATATTCTGTTATATTTGTAAAATACGAATCCGCTTATAAAGTAAAATAAAGGCATTCGAAATAATCCAAAGAAATTGTTGAAGGATAAACTGTACTCAGTAACATTACCTTGCATAAAACAAAAATTATAGATATGCACAGCAACTACTAGTGTCATTGTAAAACCACGAAGGGCATCGATGTATTCAATTCTTCTTGTTATATCCATTTTTTTTATTTTTAGACAAAATGTTTTATTTAAGCATAAAACGTGGAATCTGCTCTAACTGACTATCTGTATATACTAACCCTCCATATGAGACAAAGGCTATCTTAACGTCTGAATTTCTAATATAATTATATTCTCTCTCGCCATTTTCTTTTTCTGAACCATACGGATATGCAAAATAGGTAGGTTTGTAATCCGCGACGAATCCCATGGTTATGATGATCCAATTTTTCTTGTGGAAAAAGGTATCACTCAGAACCGTCTCCCCAATCAAGCAGCAATCTAGAAGCAATTGTATGATAAATAAAGCGGCAATAAACCAAGTGAAGGGATTAAGCTCTTCTGCGAAATGGTTGTTTGTTTGTAAGAGTAAAGCACCGTAAATCGGTCGCAAAGATTCTGTGGGAGTGGGCGTTGTTCCATGCTCACTATAGAATCTAATCAACCAATAGGGATAGAATAGGATATTATAAATAATGTATGGTATGCCTAATTGATATCCGTATTTTTTGACTTCTTCTTTCTGATGGGTACGCTCTTTTTTCAAATAACCCGCATTGAACATCAGGCATGCAAGAAGAGAGACCTCAAAATAGGTGACAGGTTGTGCGCCTAATGCTTGAGGTATATGGCAAGGGATTGTCAGTGCAACAGCAAGGAACTTCGCCCAGTCCATCCAATTAATTCTCTCATTCATGTTGCAAAATTACGAATAAGTGAGAAGAAAACCAAATTTTTTTGAGTTTTCTCGAACGAGAGTAATTGACTATGTCTCAAAATTACAAATTATTTCGTACCTTTGCAACATTGTATGGCAAAAGAACGAATAGAATATATTGATGCGATGCGAGGATTCACCATGATTCTCGTGATTTACTCGCATGTTTGTGTGTTCTGTTTTAAAGAATACTTTATTGCTTTTAATGATGTGTTATTCCTGTTGCGTCTGCCCTGTTTCTTTATGATCAGCGGTTGGCTGTTCTATAAAGCAACAAGAATTTGGGACTATTCGACAGTCAAGCAAGTTATTCAGAATAAATTCATGGTACAGATTGTCCCGACTTTTATTTTCCTTGCCTTGCATGAACGTGCCAATTTCTTTCACCAGTTAGGGGCATTTAAAGGAGGATATTGGTTTACTTTCGGACTTTTTGTCTTTTTCTGTCTATATATTCTCTCCTCTCTTCTTTTCCGTCATTGCCGGCACAGAGATGGGTGGATGCTTTTGACGGCACTTGTGGTTTCCATGGCAGCCAGTTGGTATGATATGCATTATCGTGCTGTCTCTCCGCATATAGGATGGGGACGGGAATTCTTAGGCTTTATAGGCTTTGTCACCTGGCGTTATTATCTCTTTTTCTTCTTGGGAACTTTAGTGAAGAAACATTTTGATAAGTTCTTAGAGTGGACGAATCGTCGTAAGGTGTTCTTTACCATGATAGTCCTCTTTGCCTTGACGGCAAGTCTGCCCCGTACTGATTATTGGCCATGGGTGTATACCCGGTTTGCGCTGAGTGGCATCTGTGGCATGGTAATGGTCTTCACCTTCTTCCGCTATTTCGCCTCGTGGTTTACGAAAGAGCGTATCTTAGGACGAAGTTTACAATACGTAGGAACTCGTACCTTGGACATCTATCTCCTTCATTTCTTCTTCCTGCCAGAGTCGTTGCTGTCGTATAACCGACAGTTGCTGGCTTACAATAGTAAATGGGTCGAAATTGGTGTGGTGATGGGAGAGGCTTTGGTTGTTTTAGCATGTTGCCTGGTGGTCAGTTACATCCTCCGTCTCAGTCCGCTCTTGGCGAAATATCTGTTTGGAGTGAAACAAAAGTCGGTAGTAGAAAAGCCCCAATAAATTTGGCATTTCATTGCTTTTTTCGTACTTTTGCCAAAAGTTTACCAATATGCATACACTGAAAGAGCTAAAGAAACTGGCTAAAGAAACGGTAACGGGTTCCAAAACAAAGATAGCTTTGTTGGGTGATACGGCAACACAGTTATTGTCAACTGCCATTCTTGGTGAGGCTGCTGCCAGACGATTGGCAGTCGAGTTTTATGAAGGTGAGTATAGTCAGGTAGAGCGACAGTTGCTGGATACGACCAGTGAATTATATGCCTTTGACCCGGATATCCTGATCATCTTTCAGTCCACCCATAAACTATGTGAGCACCATAGCCTATTGACCGTGGAGAAGCAATGTACAGTGGCGGATGAGCGACTGGATTTTGTGTCAACCCTCTGCCAGAGTCCCCAGCTTGCCAACAAGAAGATCATCTGTTTCAACTATCCGGAGATAGAGGATACGGTGTTCGGCAGTTATGCCAACAAGGTGGTTTCAAGTTTCACGTTTCAAGTTAGAAAGTTGAACTTTGAACTGATGAACCTCTCCCAACAGTATGCCAATCTTTTTATATGCGACATCGCAGGACTGCAGAATAAGTTCGGACGTGATAGGATGTTTGCCTCTAATGTCTACGTGAGTACGGAGATGATACTCAGTATGGATGCGTTGCCTTATGTCGCCTCCAGGGTGATGGATATCGTGGGTGCCATCAAAGGGCAGTTCAAGAAATGCCTGATACTGGACCTTGACAATACTGTCTGGGGCGGTGTCATCGGTGATGATGGACTGGAGGGTATTCAACTGGGGCACGGACTGGGTATCGGTAAAGCTTTTACGGAGTTCCAGATGTGGGTCAAGAAGTTAAAGGCGAGGGGTATCATTATCTGTGTCGCCTCCAAGAATAATGAGGAGACAGCGAAAGAACCGTTTGAAAAGCACCCGGATATGATTCTGAAGTTAGAGGATATCGCTGTGTTTATGGCTAACTGGGAGACAAAGGTGGATAATATCCGTGCCATTCAGCAGATTTTGAATATCGGTTTCGACTCGATGGTGTTCTTGGATGACAACCCCTTTGAACGGAATATCGTGCGGGAGAATATCCCTGACATTACGGTTCCTGAGTTGCCAGAAGATCCCGGTGAGTACTTGGAATACCTGTATTCCTTGAATCTCTTCGAGACAGCTTCCTATAGTGGAGCAGACAAGGATCGTACCAAACAGTATCAGGTAGAGGCTCAGCGGGTGTCTCTCAGTAAGACTTTTACCAATGAAGCTGATTTCCTGAAGTCGCTGAATATGATATCCAAGGTGAGCGGATTCACGAAGTTCAATACTCCCCGTGTCGCTCAGTTGTCACAGCGTAGCAACCAGTTCAACCTTCGTACCATCCGGTATACGGAGGCAGACATTGAGGCAATGGCGGAAGATCCGAAGGTGATAGACCTAAGCTTTACCTTGGAGGATAAGTTTGGTGATAATGGACTGATAGCGGTGATCATCATGAAGGAACAGGATGCTGATACCTTGTTTGTGGATACCTGGTTTATGAGTTGCCGGGTGTTGAAACGTGGCATGGAGAACTTCACGCTGAATACAATGGTAGAAGAGGCGAGGGCGAAAGGCTATAAACGTATTGTCGGTGAATACCTGCCTACGCCAAAGAACAAGATGGTGGAGGAACATTATCCTCATTTGGGTTTCATGCCAGTTGCCGGCTCTTCTACGGCACAGTATGTCTTGGATGTGGATACCTATGAGCCTCGTGAATGCTATATTAAAGATGAAAAATGAAAAATAAATAATTTAAGTAAACCAATGGACTGTAAATTAGAGCATATAGGATATGTGACGGATGACATTGCCAAGACGGCAGCATCTTTCCGTTTGTTAGGTTATGAGGCAGATGATATTGTCCAGGATGATACCCAGCGAACCCGTATCTGTTTTCTCCGTAAACAAGGAGATACAACGATTGAGCTGGTGGAACCGTATGAGGATAATAAGACCATGCAGAAGATGCTGAAGCGAGGGGTGACTCCTTATCATACCTGTTATGTGGTGGATGATATCCATGCCGCCTATGAGGAGATGCTGGATCATGATTTTACCCCGTTGTTCAAGCCCGTTGCTGCTCCCGCCTTCGGAAACCGGCTGATTGGTTATTTCTTTAAACAGGAGATTGGTCTCGTCGAACTGGTGAATCGTTCATAAAAAGAGAAAACGATGGCAAGAGAACGTAATTTTGAGGTCATGAGGACATGGGCAATGTTTAGCATTGTCATCTATCATTGTATGTGTCATGGGATTGGGAGCGACTATGCTTTTGATTTACAACTGCCTGTATCATTGTTTAACTTTACCTTCTCCGACTTTATTCTTGTCATTGGTAGTATTGCAGTTAACCTGTATGTGTTGGTGTCAGGTTATTTTCTGGTTAACGCCAGGTTTAAGGTTAGCAGGATAATAAGAACCTGGGTGAGTGCATTGTTCTATTCCGTTATTATCACGACGATGTTCCTGTTATTGTCTTTGGAGCCATGGAGCATCGTGACATTTGGCAAGAGCTTTTTTCCGCTCAGTACGGATGCCTATTGGTTTGTGTCTCAATATATCGGATTATTAATCCTGTCACCTTTCCTTGCCATGCTTGTCAGGCAGTTGTCTTATCGACAGTATGTGGCATTATTGATAGGCATGGGCTTGATGGTCTTGTCTGTGATCCCGGATTTCCCTTTGGGGAAGCGATTCAGCATCTCTCATGGTAATTCTGTGTGGAGTTTCGTGTATTTGTTTTTCATAGCAGGTTTTATCCGCCTTCATCTGAAAAGAATCCCTATGGGTAAGTTGGTGGTGACAGTACTTGGTCTTGCCTTATTGACCATGGTGTCTGAGATGGTACTGGGTATCCATAACGGTGTCGGTCATCTCTTGTGGTTTAATTACAATGGCATCCTTCTGTTCCTCTCTGTTGCCGTGTTTGTCTTTATCCGCCAGCAGCAAATCCCTGAGACGGGAATCTGGAGCCTGATGGTCAAGGTGGCACCTTATACCTTTGGAGTCTATTTGATACATGATCACCTTTTAATGCGTGACTGGATATGGAAAACACTGTCCATGACCTCGTATGCCAACCAATGGATTTATGCTTTGGCAGTGATGGTCGTCTGCGTGTTGATTTTCGCCATCTGTATTCTGATAGATACAGTCAGAAAGAGACTCTTTGCTATCCTAAAGATGGATGACTTGATGATCAGGTTAGATGGCAGGTCTTATTTCTCGAAGCTCTTTACTTAACTTCTCAGAGAAACGTTGTGCCCCTTCTCGGTTGAGGTGTCCGAAGTCGAAGAAATATTCAGCATGTCCGACAAAGTCACTGTCACGATAGTGGTCTAGGAAAGGAATCTGGTGTTTTTGGGTAAGTTCATGGACAAACCGAAAGACATCCTGCTGGGAACAGACGTACATGGGAGATTCAACCATGATTAATTGGATACCATGACTTTGACAATCTTTGATGAATCTCTCAAGGAGATGAACACGCTCTTGATCGACGGGGAAGGGATATTCCTCTGCCTTGATACCTGTGGTGTCTAAAATACCGTCCATGGGCTTCCAGCCTTTCAGGCTTCTGTCCATAGAACCTAGCTTTCCTGTCAACAAATTAGGCAGACTACCTGTGTATCGGTATGTCCATGACAATTGGTATTTCCAATAGCTTCCAGACAACTTCAACATCTCGTCGCATGCCTCGCTCTTGCCGCAGTAGGGGGCAAGTGAATTGGCACGCTCGATACCAGAGAAAGGTGTCTGCAGCCAGTCGCAGGGGTGGATCTCAAAGATGATGGTCTGTGGGGTATAACGGGTGAGGATGTTGCCTAACAGTCCATAATGGTAATAGATATTCTTAATGCCCCAGTCGGCAGTGTTATAGCAGTCTTTCCCCAGTTCCTTTTCGAAGATGGAGGGGACAAAGTGGTGAAGGCAACGGGAACTGCCGAAGAAAAGGACAGGATCACGGGTCGTCTCGTTGGAATAGCTGATCTTGTACTCGTCGGTGGCATTTGACTGGCTATACAGGATGCCCAGCCCGTAGCCTAATGCTCTGTCGAACAGGAAGAACAAGGCAGCGATGATAGCGATGCGGATAAGTAACTTCTTCATGGCTCAGAACTGGAAATAGATAAACTGGTTGTTGTCGAAGATACCGAAGAGTAGGATGGCAAGGATCTCGACTGTAACAGTCAGTTCCCAACGCCACCGCTCTGTCCAGGCGGGTAAGTATATTTTCTTCTTGGAAAAATACTCCTCCTGGAAATCTACATAGATGAGGGCAAGGGAGCAGATAGCGCCATTGACCAGTGTCGGCATGTCGAGGAAAATTCCTCCGTTCCATGCCTCAGGGATACGGCAAAGCACAGCCCAGAACTCGTTGATATTCGTGGAATGGAATAGCATCAGACCGAAGGTCACTATCAGATAGTTGCCTGCCATTCTCCATGCGAAAGGAGCTGTTGGCAGTCCATAACTGTTTAGTTGGATCTTGGTCTTCTTAAAGAACTGTCCGCTGACCATCAGGGGAATATACCATAGTCCGTGGTAGATGCCGAAGAGGAAGAACGTCCAGTCGGCACCGTGCCACATACCGATAAATGTCATGTTCAGCATGATGGCGGCAATAGTTCCGTTTGTACCCCAGTCTCGCAACTTGATATTCAGGGGCATGAAAACGTAATCGGTCAACCATGATGTCAGTGACATATGCCAGCGACTCCAATATTGGGCGATATTGATAGTGAAGAACGGACGCTTGAAGTTCTCTGCCACTTTGAAACCTAACATCAATGACACGCCAATCGCCATCTCACTATAGCCGCTGAAATCCGCATACATCTGGAAGGGGTAGAGCAGGGAGGCGAAGAGGATAGACACTGCCGAGTGGTGCTCGAAATTGTTCCAGACAGCACTGATATACAGGTCTAACCTGTCGGCAATGCACATCTTCATGAACATACCCCATAACACCCTGCGGAACCCCGTCATGAGGTTGTCGGGGTTAAACAGACGACTCTGAGCCAGTTGCTTCAAAAAAGGTTTGGGACGGTCGATAGGACCTGACAGGATCGTCGGAAAGAAGGCGATGAAGTTGGCAAAGTTGAAGATGTTACGCTCGTGGTTAATCTTCCCATGATAGATGTCGAGAGGATAACTCATCAGTTTGAAGGTAAAGAAACTCAGACCGATGGGTACGATGATATGGGAAGCGGTCCATGACAGGTGGAGTCCGATGAGGTCGGCTGCTGCCACAAAAGAACCGATAAAGAAATTCAGGTATTTGAAATAAAACAAGGCACCGATGCCTATAACGACACTCAGCGTCGTCAGACGGGAAGCGAGTTGCTCTTTCTCTTGTTCAATGGCTATCCCGATACCATGACCGATACCCCAGAAAATTAGAGTGAGCAGTGCCAGCAACCCTGTCATCTTCAGGTCTACCTGTGCATAAAACCAATAAGAGCATGCTAACAGGAAAAAATTCTGTAGCACCTTCTTAGGGGCAAGGAGGTAATAAACCACCAATACCACCAGGAAGAACCACAGGAATGCCAGGGAGTTGACTACCATCTTACATCATCCATCTTATATCTTCCCTGCAATGCAGTCCACGAGGTCACCCACATTGTCCCATGACAGGATCTCACGGGAAGTGAACTTGATACCGAAAGCCTTCTCCAAAGCTACTACCAGCTGTACGTGGCTGAGGGAATCCCATTCCTCCACGTCATCAGCAGTGGTCTCGTCTGTGAGGACCAGATCTTCTACCTCTAACTCATCCCGGAATACTTCCTGTACTTTTGCTAAAATATCGTCTCTTTCCATTTTTCTGAATGTTTATCGTTTATTTTGCTTACAAAGGTAATTGGTTTCTGTTATTTATCCAAATATTTTTTATTTAAAATCAAAATCGAACCCCATCTCCTTTGCCATCTGCAGGATATGGCGTGTTTTCTCCTCGGAGAAAATAGGGGGAATTGAAGAATGGGTACTGAAAATGACGAAACCTTTTTGCTCGTATGTTTTCTGTAATAGTCGGCGCATGGCGGCAGTGTCAGTGTCGACGGTGATAGGGATACGTCCTAACTGGAACACATGGCGGTCGGGATTCACCAACGTGGCACCAGAGATCATCTGAAGCCCCTGCTGCTGGATGACCCGTCGGATGATCCTGTTGTTGCATCCATGGGGCGGTGCAGCCATTTTGATGATTCGGGTGGTATCAAATCCTTGCTCTTGCAATCGCTGGTAACTGAGGGTGAAGTCTTCTTTGATCTGTTCTTCCGTCCAGTCCCACCATTTCTCATGTCTGTAACCATGTAACACGATACCGGCACCCTGTTGTTGCCATGCCGCCAGAGAGTCAGCCACTTCAGGTGTCATCCTGTCTGCGATGACGGCGAAACAAGGCTGAATGCCTACCTCGTCGGCAATCTTCTTGACTTTGAACACCCCCTCTGTACTATCGTCGTCAATCCATAAAGCATGGGCACGGTCATCAGTGGAACCGCCATGCCATGCGTCAAGCAGTCCCACATAAAGGGTCTGCTTGCTCCATTCCGTACCGATGATGGGTGCCCGCCACCAGACTGTTACGACAATGATGATGACTATTAGTAGAAAGGCGTACGCTTTTTTCACTTTTTCTCCTTTCCAAAATAGTCGCTGTAGATAATCCAGTCTGACAACTCCTGTACCTTGTCAGTGACGGAGTTTTGGTAGCCCTTTTGAAGAAGAGTATGTCCCAACCCATGCCATGGACTCTCTATGCCCATGACATCAAGGATGGTGGTGTAAATATCCAACTGGTTGCAAGCACCGTCCCATGCCTTGCTATTGTCAATGCCTCCATTAATGATGTAGATGGGGATCTCACGAGTGATCTTTCCTTCCATATCCAGATAGGTCGGGTGTGCGTCATGATCAGAAGCGATGATAATCAGACTGTTGTCATAAAGTCCGTTCTTCTTCAATTCATCCATGTATTTCCCAATCTGAAGGTCTGTATAATGACAATTGACGAGATAGTTTTTGTATTTCTCAGGCAGGTTTTTGTCTGTGAGATGGAAACCATGCTCTATCTGGGAGGTATAGGGCATGTGCATGTCCATGGTGAGGATCAGGGAACAGAAAGGCTGCTTCATCGACTTGTCTAATTGGACCGCATATTGGAATACCATGTCATCACTGAGGAAAGTTCCCTTATTGTCATGGAATGCCTTGTGGTATTCAATGGATGAGTAAAGATGGTCGAAACCATAGCCCTCCGTCATGGCTTGCTGGTCCCATAGGCTGGGGTTGGTGGGGATGAGGGTGTAGGACTGTAGGTCAGGATGTACTTTTTTGAGTTGTGCGGGTAGTCCGAAGAGGGTGATGTTCCTTGCTTTGCTGACAGTGATCTCGGAGTGCAGGGGGAGTAGTCCCGCCATGTAAATCAGTTGTCCGTCGGAAGACTCCCCGATAGACACGTTTGGTTGTATATGTCCGTTGTAGTAGGTGGCACTGTCATGTCTCAACAGGTTGAGGTTGGGCGTGATTTCCTGTCCGTCAACCACCAAGTCGGAGGTACAGGCGAGATAGGACTCTATCAAGATAAAGATGACGTTCTTGACGTTGTCCGGGGCTGTCCGCCTTGTGACGCGTTGGCTGTGGTTAGTATACTCCTTCTCAATCTCAGCTTTCTGCTCCTCAGTCAACTTTAGTTTCCCGCCACGGGTCAATGGCTCTATTACCATTTTCCGGAAAAAGCCTTTATGGAATACCGTCCAGTTGGGCCACATGGAATCCATCTTTGGTCCTGTAAACATCGTTTTCCTGAACTCTTCCATAAAACCTGTGGATGGATGGAAGAAGTACATGGAGTGGGCGGCAAGTCCTATGCAGAGGGTAACAACCCATAGACAAAGGGTGGTGCGCAGACTTTTTGTCGTGAGACGGTTCTTGTAACGGTTGGATAGCCAACAGAAGAGGCATGCCACTATCGGATAATAGAGATCGATGATTCTGAATCCTTCCCACATGCTGTCGATGACAATCCCTTCTGTCAGGTTCCCTGCTTGTCCGATAGAGGACCAAGACAGGTATTGCAGGAAGAAACGGGAGTAGAACACATTACAGAACGACCATATCAGGGTCACGAAAAAGGTGAGTGTGAGACTGAGCCTTAGTCTTCTGAGCGTAATCAGCCAGAAAAAGACAAGTAGTACGGTGACATCCAACAGACAAGCAATGAAATTGTCGATAGGGGAGGTCGTGAAATAGGGTATTTCTAAGTCTATTGTCAACAGAAACTGGAAGTGCATGAACAGCAGGTTCAGCATGCACAAAAGGAAAAGAATCAGGTACTGACTGTTAATATGTTTCTTGATGTTTAACATGTTGTTGAATGTCTATTAGGGGTGTAACAGTTCGTCGAATTGGTAGCACCAGTTGCCAGCAGCGTCTCGCAAATTGCCACGCGGACCGTGGAGGTTCCCGCTTTTCATATAATCACCATTGACGGCGTAGCGTACTTTGCAGTTCAGGGGAGTCTCTGAGCAGGTGACTCTGATGCTGTCGCCTTCTAAGGTTGCCGCTGTGGCGATATTGCGGTTGTCCTTGGTGATGACGCTAAATCCGTAGTTGTCTGCTTTTCTTACTTGTGTGGTGTCTATCGTCAATGGTGGATTTGGTACATTGAGGTGAATGATAATATCTTGGTGGTTTGCTGATAATGATGTTGGTATCAAACCTTTGTTTCGCTCTTCCCCTCTTATAATTCCTAATGCGGAACGAGCAGCTAATTCACCGATATGTTGCTGTCCTATAGCATCAATGTGAACTTTTTCTCCAACACAAGAATAAGGGTATGTGGGACCACTTGCCCAGAACCATTTATCGTCGCAGAGCACCTCCACGAAAGTCTGGGGTATGGTAGTCTCGACACTTTGATAGTTGTTGGCTTTGAATCTGTAACCTCTTGTTAATGGATTAGGTTGATAACATATAAAGGGAATCGTGTCATTACTTTGTGTAATTCGGTGAATATCGTCATTCATATCTTTCCATATCTGGATGAATAACTTTTGATAATCAGTTCCAGGGTAGTCTGCGATATCTGTCTCTCCTTGCATCCAACAGATGGCTGGAATCACAAAGTCCCAGCCATTCTCCGTAGCTTGTTGATAGGCAGTTTCGATGTCTTCCATAAATTCCTGATAAGGGATTGAGCCTTTGCTCAGATTTTTAATGATTGTAGCACCTTGTCCACCTGGGAAGGTGCATATCAGGGTATCCTCTCCCAACTGGTCCGCAAGTCGTTGTGCCATGGTATAGATGGACAGTTCGAAGCTGCGCTTCTGATACCTTATCATCTTTTTAGCAATCTTCTTCAGATCATCAAACTCATAATAACCGAACTGATGATCCAGATTCTCTGTAACAATACGTCCGTTGGCATAGTTCTCCAGTGAGTCGAAGTCTGTGATGCGTTCCGCCTCTTCCCCTAAGGCAATACTCTGTCCGTAAACAGGTATACAGACAACCACTTTATGACCCTCGGGTTTCTGTGTACAGGCAGCAAATAACATGGTGATGATGAAAAGCAGTAATCCTTTTTTCATGATGCTCTACAGGTAGATAATGGCGAAATACGAAAGAATCCAGCCTGCGATGCAGCATTGGATGAAACGGTCCTTGACCAATACCTTCGTAGGACTACCGCTGCGCTGGTAGACTAGCATGTTCTGCAGGTAGCGTAACAGACTGGCTAGTACCCAGAAATTCGTCAGGTAGACATAGGGAGACCCGAAACTTTCAATGACGCTTTCTTTCATCGTATAGATGATATAGCAGACCATGGTGATGGTGCCCACAATAGTGACGCTGAGGTCGATAAACTGGGCGTTATAACCAGCGATGCTCTTGCGTGGCATCGTACCAGTAAGTTCATAAATCCTGTAGTCATCCTTCCGCTTGGCAAAGGCAAGGAAGAGGGCGAGCAGGAATGTCATCAGGGAAAGCCAGCCAGACACGAAAATATCGGTGGTGAAACCGCCAATCAACACTCGTATCACAAAGCCTACCGCAATGATAGCAACATCCAGGATGGCATGTTGTTTTAATTGGACACAATAGGCAATATTCATGCCCCAATAACCTAAAAGCAGGGCATAGAGTATCGGCATGTTGACACTATGCGATAAGGAGACGAGTAGGAGGGAGGCTATCAGACATAATACCATGATAAAGTAGCCTTCCCATACGCTGACTTTTCCTGCGGCGATAGGGCGCAACCGTTTCCTGGGGTGCAGGCGGTCGCTCTCCACATCGTGGATGTCGTTGAAGCAATAGATGCTGCTGGAGACGAAACAAAAAGCAAGGAATGTCCATAGCGTCTGTATAAAATACTCCTTGTTCAGCAAGTTGTTGCTGAAGAACAATGGGGCGAACACAAAAGCATTCTTAAACCATTGTAGGGGGCGCAGAAGCAGGAAGGCATCCTTCATATTTGCAAAGGTACAAAAAAACTTTAAACTCTAAACTATAAACTCTAAACTTTTTTGTACCTTTGTCCTCGAAATATACTAAAATAACGGATGCAAGACTTCATTCACAAGTACGAAACAAAGATGGAATTCACAAAAATCGGTCATGATTTCTCATTGGATTTCGTGAAAGGAATTTGCATTTTGTTGGTAGTGATTAACCACTGTATTGACAATACTTTCAGTCACAATGTCTTGTTCTGGCTTTGGGGATATCCTGCTGTTCCACTTTTTTTATTGATTCAAGTATATCATTCCTATAAAAAAGGATTTGCTGGCATTCAACTTAATTGGAGTAAAATTTGTACAAGAGTATTCTTCCCATTTTTGTTCGTGCAAGTACTACTTTTTACATATGTGGTTATCACCCAACCAACAAGAACATTAAATTCGATTGCGATGGTTGTTTACTATTGGGGAGGAAGAGGACCTGGTTCCTATTATCCATGGATTTATGTTCAGTTTGCCATTTTGCTACCATTGCTTCGTCCTTTGTTCCGTTGTCTTAGTGAGAAGACATTGTTAGCTCTGTTTCTAATTTTGTCCATAGGAACAGAGATGCTGTGTCATTATTTTCAAATATCAGAATGGCTGTACCGCCTGTTGTTCTTCCGATATATTTTTCTCATCTATTTAGGCTATCAGCTCGTTCTCCGAGGTGTTGTACTGAATATCTTGACCGTTTCTCTCTCTATTATCAGTCTTATTGCTGTTTATTGTCTTGTTATTCTACAAGTAGATTGGAGCCCCTTTTTCTTTGATTCTAAGTACTGGCCGACTTGTCATTGGATATGCTATTTTTATATTGTCTATCCTTTGCTATATTTGTTGTGTAAGTTTTTTTATTGGTTACCTCCGCAAAGCAAGTTCGAGAATCTTTTTTGTAAGATGGGAAGGCATTCTTATGCTATTTTTATTTTTCAATTGTTTTATTTCTTTGTATTTGCCCCTTTACTTGAGAATGAATTGTCTGGGATTATTGGTAACCCTACTGTAGAGAAAATCTTGTATTTGCTAATATCAATTATGATATGTGTGGTTCCAGTTCTCCAATTTGTTGAAGGATTAAGTAATACAAGAATTTTTAAAAAAATAGGTGTTACTTTGTTGTTGGTCTCTGCAACGATATCCATAATTGGGTGGAAGTGGCGTCCATATTACACTCCACCTATTTCTTTTAAGCCATACCCGGTCACGACTCACTGCGATGATACGTTGCGAGTGATAATGATTGGAGACAGTTGGGTCTATTTCCATCAGACGTTGCGACGTGATTCAACTTTTGAAAAGCAGATAAAAGAGGCGCTTGGGAGCAGTAAAGTTAAGGTGACAGCAAAAGGAAAAGGTGGTGCAGTTAGTGGTGAAATTTTTCAGCGAATGAGTGCTGAATATACTATGGCTATGGATTTTGATTTGGAATATTGTGCTCAGTCTGTCATTGAGGATGGTGCTAATTATTGTGTGGTGTCTGCTGGTATAAACGATGCCAGACTTCGAAGAGGAAAGCCCTATTATGTCGGTAGTTATATGCAAATCATTCGTCTGTTATTATTATGTGGTATTCGTCCTGTAATCATGGAAATACCTGATGTGGAAATTGATGAATGCTTTTATGCAAATACCCTTTATAATCGTCTGAAAGGTAGAATTTGTATGAGCTTATTAGATACAGGATTATATGGTGTGGAAAGTTATAGAAAAGCTTTAAAGGATTCTCTGTTTAGTACCCATCTTATGGACAGTGTAATCTATATACCAGCAGCGTCCTGGAATCCTGATGGATGGAAAGATAAGCGGGATATTTATATTGAAGATCGCTTACATCTTAATTTGTTGGGTTACAAACTTCTCGACTCCACCTTTGCCGCAGAAATAGTGAAAGACTATCGGACTCGTAAAAGGAAATAAGCAGATTGACTTTCCCTCATCTCCATACATATTCTTAAATAAATTGAATTGTGTTAAAAGATTGACAGTTCTTTTAACACGGTATCAATATGTTGAAACCTCTGATACGGAAAAATTGTGTAACTTTGTAGTGAATATGTAATATATTTACAAATAACTACAAATAAGACATATGAATAGCAAAAACTACTACATCAACATGTGGCTACGCTACGTGTTGACACTTGTGAAAGGGAAGAGAGAGAATTTCAGTACTACTGCTGCTGCCGAAGGGCATATTGGAAAAAGAGTATTTAGTACAACGGAACCCGTTGAGACGATAGTTCATGTTGAAAACTTCGTCAGGATTATCAGTCTCTGGGTGAACAAGGAAAAATATGACAATTACGAGGCTTTTGAAAAAGACAGCCTGATACTCGCTCGCTATACGTGGAAGTTTTTCCGAAAATATGGGGTTAAAATTAACGAAGCTCATGCGAGAAAGTAAGAAAAACAGAAGAGACTAATCAATATTCATTATTGGTTTCTATCGAACTTATCATTCAACACATATCAATCATGGAACAAAACCTTGTGTCAGTCAAACTGATCTTGGGAGAGATTGCCCTGGCGGGGCTGTCTCTTGAGGAAGAGCGCAGGATCGACCAGTTGGAGCACCACCGCATCCTGCCTGATAGTGAGTTACAACAGGTGGAATTCCTGTTTAAGTTGTTTAATAAACCCTGTTTTGCCCGTGGTGAACTGGTGGGCGTATCAGGAAAGGCTAAGAGTGGGAAGACTTTCGTCTGTTCTATTCTGATGGCTCTCTGTTTTCGCAACCAGGTGCTCTCTGTCGATCGGATTGAGCCGAGAAGGTTGCATGTGCTGTGGTATGATACGGAACAAAGTGAGGAGTCGACGCAAGACATCCTGAAAAACCGTATCCTGCCCATGACAGGATTGTCAGAGAGTCAGTTTCCGAAAGAACTATTCGATGTGTTCAATGTCCGAGGAGAACCGTATTCCGAACGGTTGCCTTTGTTGGAGACGGCAGTCAGTCGCTATAAGCCTGACTTGGTCATCCTGGATGGCATCCGTGACTTGGTGGCGGACATTAATGACGGGATAGTTGCCCAGGAAGTTGTGGAACGTCTGATGCACCTTGCTTCTGAGCAGCGGTGCTGCATCGTCTGTGTCCTTCACCAAAACAAGTCGCTGGAGGATAACAACCTGCGTGGCTGGATTGGTACGGAGTTGAAAAACAAGGCGTTCGAGGTGTATGAGTGCTCGAAATCCAGTGAGCGTATCTTCGCCTGGGCACAGACGGATACCCGTAAGTATGACATCCCCGATAAACTGAAGTTTGCAGTCAACGAACAAGGTCTTCCCTATCGTTGTACGGAGGAGCAACTGTTGGAGGCTCAGTACGAGGCACAGCGGAAACTTGCCGAGGAACGGCAGAAAGCCGGGGACGGCAGCAAGTTGACACCCTTTAATCCGAAGTACGTCATCGGCAAGGAGAATCATCATACGTTGTTTGATGTGCCTCTATTGTTTAGCGATGCCATGGAGGTGGAGAAGGTGTATACCGAGGAACAACTATTGAAAGCTGTCGGGATGCTGTCACATATTGCCGTGGAGAACGTCCTGCGGCGGCAACTCAACAAAGCGTTGAAATTGGGAGTTATCATGCAGAGTTACGATGCTTGTCAGCAACGGATCTATGTCAGACCGAAACCCACCCAACCGAAAGTGATAGAGACTCAACTTATTTTCTAACCCGCTGCCGAGGTGAAGGTTCCAAGCCCCATACCTACTTCTCTATAGAGAGAAGGTAGTATGGGCCTTGGGGAATACTTCACCGAGGCACCCAAACACTAAAACCATGCCTTTTGAATTTTCTTCCTTATCAGCATTGCTACGCCAACCAGAGAAAAACGGTAAGAATCTGGTTGACAGGACTGTTAGTACCGATACCGTATTCTGCCGTTCTTTGGTATCGGAGGGTTATCTCACTGAGCAGCAGATGCGGCATGCTGCGGAGCGTTACCGTCTGGGGCGGTCGAAAGATGGTGCCGTCGTCTTCTGGGAGATTGACGAGTGCCAAAAGATCCGTGACGGGAAACTGATGTACTACCAAGACAATTGTCATCGGGACAAGGAGCGGAATGCCACCTGGGTTACCGCAAGACTGAAACAGCAGCGAGAGTTGTCCTTGATGTTCGAGGCGGAACGTTGTCTCTTCGGACTGCATTTGTTACCAGAAAACCAAGACCAGACAATCATCGTTGTCGAGGCGGAGAAGACGGCGGTCATCTGTTCAGAACTGTATCCAGAGTCTGTCTGGATGGCATCAGGTGGTCTCACCATGCTGAATGTCTCCAAACTCTATCCCCTTCGGGACTATCGTGTCGTCCTCTTTCCCGATACCGATGAGACGGGGGATACTTTCCGGCAATGGAAGGAGATTGCCGACGCGGCGCAGGAGTTCTTCAGATACCCCATCCGTGTCAGTGCGATCCTGGAGAATAACGCCACGCTGGAGCAGAAAATGGCGAAAATAGATATTGTAGATTACTTGTTTGAACAGCGATAACGATGAAAGCAATGAAAAAACGAGAAATTGCCGATAATGCCGGTGTTTCTGTCAAAACATTGATGAATTGGTGTCGTCCATTTAGGCAGGAATTAGCGGCATTAGGTATGAAACCTAATGCAAAAAAACTGCCGCCTCACATTGTTCAATTTATCTGTGAAAAATTTTGCATAGATGTTTGAGAAAACGGAAGGAAGCGGAAAATGCCCTTTTGAAATGTTGTACCTTTGTAAGTGTCAAGGAGAATGGCGCCACCCGATGCGAAGTTAGGTACCGACTAAGCAAGGGTTTCCTACCGACAAACTGATAGTTTCCTACCGACAAACTTAATTTAAACAACATGACAGTAAAAAATCCACAATTCGAAATCAATTTGCGAGTGAATGAGAACCCCCGCTCGTCGGGCTTCGGTAAGTATTATCCGAAGGCAGTAGAGAAGAAAACAATCTCTCTTCGTGGTCTTACCAAACACATGGAGGAGCACCACAGCATCTATGGACGTGATGTCATTGAGGGTGTGATCACCAAAATGGCAGGGTGTATCACAGAGCTTATCTCACAGGGTAATCCTGTGAAGATTGACGGACTGGGCACTTTTGTGCCTACCGTAGAGTCTGTTAAGGACGGTATCTCCAAGGAGGATATCCTGAACGGGAAATGGAATGCCAGTCTATATGTGAAGGCGATTCATATCCGCTTCCGTCCTGAGGGTGCTGGTGAAGATGATATCACTTCTCGTAACTTCAAGGATCAGTGTGCTCTTACGACCTATGGTGTCGAGGAAAAGGTTGATCTCACACCAGAGGAGACGGATCCTGAGAAGAAGGAGTTCATCAAGCGTGTCACACCGCTTGACGGTTGGATCAAGGATCAGAAAAAGTCTAACTAACCAAACAAGAGACTGAGGTGATGCAGGGACTGTGCTATGGTGACACTCGTCCGGCTGATGTCCGCTCATAAATTCTAAAACACCACCATCAAGCACGTCTGATTGCCTCAGTCTCTCTATTTAAAAAACAAGGAAGAATATGAAAAAAGAGACATTAAGCAAAATCGTGAATTTCATCGTTACCGTGCTGACCGCAGCACTCAGTACCTTCTTCATGCAAAGCTGCGTGATGACCCCCTAACCGCTAAACAATAAACAGATGCGAACAATCAATTTAATAGTGATTCACTGCAGTGCCACACGCTGTGACAAAGATTTCCCGGTGGAGGCACTGGAGGCATGTCACAGGGCACGGGGCTTTAACGGCATCGGCTACCACTACTACATCACCAAGGACGGACAACTGCACCTCACTCGCTCCGAGGATGTACAAGGTGCTCATGCCAAACACTATAACAAAAACAGCATCGGGATCTGCTACGAGGGCGGTCTCGACGAGAAGGGCAAACCTGCCGACACTCGTACTCCTGCCCAGAAGCGTACGCTCCTCGCCCTGCTAAAGAGTCTGCGTGTGGACTTTCCTGATGCGGAGATCCTCGGTCACCGTGACCTTCCCTGGGTCAAGAAGGCATGTCCCTGCTTCGATGTACGCGAGTATCAGGGTATCTAATCAAAAATCCCTCTGACTATCCGAATAGAAGTCAGAGGGATTTGAGGGTTTATAGTTTCAGAAGCCAGATATGATATAGAAGCCTTGTACGGCGTAGATGAGGTTTAATGAGATAAACTTAGTCTTTCAGACAACCAATGGGAACGACAAAAACACTGTCAGCCCGCTGGTATGCGTAGGAGCCAACGGCTGTCAGAACCATCTTGAATGAAGGCTTCTTCATTTTTGTGGTGTCAATGGTGTCTGCAAGCGTATTCAATGCATCAGCACCATCGTTTATCAATTTCTCACCTCCGAGTTTCACCTCTATCAGTCCATACGTGCCATTACGGCGATGCAGCACAGTGTCGCACTCCAATCCAGAACTGTCGCGATAATGATAAAGCTTTCCGTCGAGTGCTTCGGCAAACACACGCAGGTCACGCACAGCCAAATCTTCAAAGATAAGTCCAAATGTGTCCAAATCGTTTATTAAGTCTTTGGGTTATATTGAATTATCCAAATGATTTTGTGATTTTTCGGTTGTTTGTGGTGATTTTGTTCGGTTGTTTGTGATGATTTTGTTCGGTTGTTTGTGACGATTTGTAATAAGAACTGTGTTACACAAAGTTGTGTTGCACAATCTTGTGTGATACGGTTTTAGTGTTATTTAACAGGAAAGTTGGGCTACACGCCTTCCAGAGCCTCGAAGAACTCATGGGCATAAAGATACACATATTCTGTTAATTAACTAAATAATTTTTGGAAGTATCAGGATTATGAAGTATCTTTGCATCAAATTAATCCCTCAATGGTCAAAGTAAGTGTCATCCTACCTATATATAATGTAGCTCCCTATTTGGAAGCAGCATTTGATTCAATTCTGAACCAGTCACTTAAAGAGATAGAAGTGATAGCGGTGAATGACGGTTCAACAGACCGAAGTGAGGATATCATTAAGCAGTATCAGCAACGAGACTCACGGATTATCTCTTTTTCCCAAGAGAATAAAGGACAGTCGGCGGCAAGGAATCTTGCGCTACAACATGCGACGGGAAAATATATCTATATGATGGATTCCGATGATATGTTGGGTAGCCCAGATGCTTTACAGCTTTGTTATGATTACGCAGAGAAGAATCAGGCGGATTTCATTTTCTTCGACCGGGATTGGTTCGCGGATGATGGTCTTATAACTACATCTGGGGTACATAGTACACAGTATGTAGAGGAAAGCACAAGGTATGATGGTGAAGCCTTGCTCAATCATATGCTTGACACTGTTTCCTATAATTCTGTTGTTTGGTTACTTTTCATCAATCATGAACATCTAAAGCGTATAGGATTGACCTTTTATGAAGGTATTATCCATGAGGATGAGCTGTACACAACCATACTGATGCTAAAAAGTCATTCGATTTATTGTTTAAAGCATAAATTGGTTAAACACCGTATACACTCTTCATCCACAATAGGAAAAAGATTTGCACGTCGTAACATGGACTGCTACCTCACAGTGGCTGATGAGTTGCTGCGATTCAGTCAAGCCCCCATTGTCCACAAGTTCCTGCGCTATACCTTGAGCAAGGTGTTTTATACAGGGCATCTCATTCCTTACAAAGACAAACCGGCGGTTTTCTGGCGTGCTATGAAATCGGGTTACTTAAAGTATATTGGACTGAAGTCTTTGATAAAGTTTTTGTGGAGATAATTTTTTTAAAGTAATGAGTAAAAATAAATGATATGTTTTCTGATAAGTTTAAATTAAGACTATGGTCGATAATCCATCCGATTAGGTCACTTAAGGCATTGTATTTTGATCATTATATCCAACCTGCTACTGAAAAATGGATTGAGATTCAAAAAACAAATCCCAAGAAGGCGGTGGATATGAAATGGAATCGTTTCTACCGTCGGTATTTTCCATGGGATAATCCTAGAACGCTTGGCGAGAAAGCAACTTGGCTGTTGGTTAATACCGATACCTCTATGTGGACGGAGTTGTCAGACAAATATGAGGTACGTAAATACATAGAACGTTTAGGATTGAAAGACATTCTGACAGAATGCTATGGAGTATGGGAGCATGCTGAAAATATCGATTTTGACAGTCTTCCCGACAAATTTGTCCTTAAATGCACGCATGATTGTGGTAGTACTGTCATCGTACGTGATAAAAGTAAAATGGACAAGCAGAAGATTATTGACTTTTTACAAAAACATTTAGATGTAAATTATGGTTACGAATGGTGTGAGCTACATTATTCTGCAATTAAACCGAGGGTGATGGCTGAAAGTCTTATTGAGATGGGTGATGAAAAAGAATTCTCATCAGAAGCAACTGTTGACCATAAGATACGTTGCATTGACGGCAAGGCACAATATGATTTAGTTTGTTATGGTCGCACGCTGGCTAGTGATGGTGGCAATAATAAATCCGTTGTTGACCTTTATGATATTCAAGATTGGAAGCCTATGCGCCAATATCTTAAATACCCTAGTACGGGATATCGGGATTTGCCCAAGCCAGAGAATTTTAATCAGATGATAGCAATTGCAGAGAAGATGAGTCAGGGATTTCCGCAAGTGCGCATTGATTTGTATAATATAAAAGGAAAAATTTATTTTGGTGAAATGACATTTTATTCAGCATCTGGCATGAATAATTACCTTACTTTAGAGTTCCAGCGGATGATTGGAGATAGGATTCATTTGCCCAAATTATAATATAGTAAGGATAAGAATATGGCAATGACATTATGCTCTTTCTAAGTTACGTAAGAACCCTGAAAATTAGGTTGAAGATTCAACCAGTTTCTCGAAGAACTCATGGGCATACCGCTCCTTGCTGAACAGTTGGGAGCGCTTCTTGGATGCGTCGCTCATCACTTTCTGTTTCTCAGGATGACCGTAGAGGTCGAGGATGGCGGTGGAGAGGCTGTCAACAATATTCTCTCGGCCAACAATTGTTGCTACTCCTTCACAAATCTCAGGAATACCTCCACAGCGTGTAGTGATCAAAGGAAGACCTGCAGCCATTGCTTCCACAACAGTTAGTCCGAAAGGTTCTTCCCACATAGAAGGGACAACAGCAATGTCTGAAAGTTGTAAATATTCGGGCATTTTGTCATAGGGGATGAATCCGGTAAAGACAATGTTGTCTTTGATCCTTCTCGCCTTTTCTTTCAGTGAGCGTATAAACTCATCCTCATCGTTGGTGTTTCCAAAGAAAGCCCCACCGATAATCATCAGTTTGATTTGTGGGTGGTCTTTTAGCAAGAGCATAGTGTCAATTAATTCAGAGACTCCTTTCTCTGGATTGATACGTCCACAATATACCATCACAAAATCATTGTCTGAAAAACCAAGATCCTGACGACTGACAGTAGGTTCCTTTTTTCTGGAGAAGTTCTGTAGGTCTATACCATTATGGACGGTATGGATTTTTTCTATAGGGTAAAATGCTGCGGCTTTTTGCTTGATATAATCAGAGACTGTTAATATTTTAGTAAAACTACTAAAGACCACTTCATGGTATTGTGACCGTTCTGATCTTACCTCATTATGCATGTGCAGGATGAGATTTTTATATCCTCTTTGCGATAGTTTATAGGCAAGACCAGCACCATTTTCTATGATAATATAGTCGAAGTTTTTTTTCTTGAGATCAGCATATACTTTCTCAAAATAGTATTCGATAAAGTGATTGTAATATTCGTCATGATGCAGGTATCCATATAGTTTTCTTTCTATTCTCGCCTTTAGGCTGCTCACGTCTATAAAAATGTAATGATTGACGTTAGACAAGAGTGCCGGGTGATTGGTGATTTTAGGATTCCATGGGCTATATACAGTAATATCATGGAGTTGATGTTTGTCATTATATTCCAGATAGAAGTCTATCAGGTTCTCTACAGCTCCTCCTTGTATGGCAGGGATCGGGAGCATCCCACAAGTTAATATTGCAAGTTTCATAGTAAATAGTATTAGTAAACCGTAGACAACCATTCTGACAAGAAGAAATCGTAAACTCGATAACCTTTTTCTGTCTGAGTGAGCAAATCGTTTTTCATTAGTAGTTTTACTGCTGACTGAACAGAACTTGCAGAGTTAAGATTGTATTTCTTGATGAATTTAGCAGAGGTGATGTTTTGTGCAATGCCTTCTTTTGCAATGGCCTGAAGCACAATTTTCTGTTTGGGCGGAATGTTTGAGAGCAGGTCCTTATAGCTCTGTTCCTGAGCCATTATGACATTGTGTTGGGCTTCTGCAGTCATTCGCAGACCGCAAGTGTCGTTTTCATTAGTCAGTGCAAACAACTCGTTCATTATCATCTGTACGAACCATGTGTAGCCTGCATATTTGTTCCAGACTTCTTCTATCACTTGTCTATCAATATGTTTTCCTCTTTCTTCAAACAGTCGTGTGGCAAAGTCTGCATACGTCTCAACGGGAATCGGTTCCAGTCCCATGCTGATAGCACTTTGATAGAAAGGCTTAGCTGGTGAGTTGAACATATTGCTCATCACATGACGTTTGCTGCCAGAGAAGATGAACTGTGCCCGATGACACTTTTGTATCTTGGTGCGTAATAGTGCTTCCACATTCTTCTCAGTATATTCTCCAATCTGCTGAAACTCGTCAATGGCTATGATGCATGGCTTATCAGCTTCGTCTATATATGCAAAGATTTCATCTAAGGTTGTTTGTGGAATCTGGATGTCGCCAAGCCCTAAATCAAAAGTGGGATTGCCAGTCATGGAGTCCAACTTAAAGCCGATTCGGAATGACGATACAATCTGAAAGAACTTCTCTTTCCAGATTGTAGCCTGCGGCTTCAGTTGCTCATATATTTCTTTTCCCAGCGTGTAGACAAACTCTGCCAATGAAGTAGTGGCATAGATGTCGACGAAGAATACATGATATTTTTCCTTTATATCCTCTTGTGCAAAGAAATGCTGAATCAATCCTGATTTTCCAAGACGACGTGGAGATATCAATGCCACATCCCTACCATTCATTATTTGTTTACGAAGGAATTCAGTCTCTTCAACCCTGTCACAGAAATACTCGTCAGATAGGTATTTCCCCACAATAAAAGGATTGCCGATTTCACGCCTTTCCATATTTTCCTATAATTTTATTGCAAATATAATAATTATAGTTGTAATAAAATAGATATAAACCGTTTTTTGCAATTATTTAACATGCCATCAACGTTCTATGAGCTTGTAGACCATGCCTTGTGGGCGGCGTTTGCTCTCGAAACGGAAACAAGGCATGGTTATTGCAAAGCGGAGTTTTGTTCTTTTTTGAAAAGTCTCTACTTTTCACGTGAAAGTCTTAAGGTTTTCAATTGAAAAGTCAAAGGTTTTCAAAAATAGGGTAAGATATCAGTATGAAAAGAAATGCTTGTATTAAATAATGTGTAATTTAGTGCCAATTCTTCATATTACTCAAATAATATTTGTATTTTTGCATAAAAGTATCTAAAGCAATACAAAGATCTAAAGAAGTAAGCTGCGATGGAGAATAAGATTATACTCTATAAAGATGATGAGGGAAAGCTGAGCGTAAACGTACGCTTTGCTGATGAGGATGTGTGGCTCACACAAGCGCAGTTAGCTGATATATATAACACGACGCAACAGAATATCAGCCTACATCAGAAAGGTATTTATGCAGACGGAGAACTGGACGAAAATGCAACTCACAAGAAATACTTGTTAGTTCGTCAAGAGGGCAAACGACAAGTGCAAAGAGAGATTGACCATTACAATCTTGACATGATTATAGCCCTTGGTTATCGTGTGCAGTCGCCCATTGCTGTGCGCTTCCGTCGCTGGGCAACACAACGCTTGCACGAGTATATACAGAAAGGCTTTACGATGGATGACGAGCGACTGAAGCAGGGTGGTAACCGTTACTTCAAGGAGTTGCTGCAGCGCATTCGCGACATTCGTAGCAGTGAACGCAACTTCTATCAGCAGGTGACGGACATCTATGCCACATCTACTGACTACGATCCACGTTCGAAGACGACCAAGCTCTTCTTCGCTACTGTGCAAAACAAGATGCACTATGCTGTGCATGAACATACGGCAGCAGAACTGATTTATGAACGTGTAGATAACGAGAAGCCTTTTGTGGGTATGACCAATTTCAAGGGTAACTATGTTACGCGCGACGATGTGAAGATAGCCAAGAACTACCTGACGGAGTTGGAACTGCAA
>JAEEGH010007517.1_pt1 | contig 26154 bp, 20 predicted proteins | sample 9134181 | NCBI WGS metagenome assembly JAEEGH01 (sample SAMN16246544, study PRJNA631951) | gut metagenome | biome: gut microbiome; feature: rumen; material: DP-attached | host: Bos | place: Iran: Karaj | collected 2018-10
TGGATGATATGCCTCATCCAGATATACTACTCTTCCGCCTGCCTTTGGCATTGCAGTACCCAGCTCTGCGTAGCAAAGTCCTGCCACTAAGGAAATCAGACCTGCTATAATCCAGCAAAGAAGAGCCATTCCTTCGTTCATGCCCGTTCTGTCCAGAACGTAAGATCCCAGGTAGAAAATACCGGAACCAATCATGATTCCTCCAATAATGCTTACGCCTCCGAAGACTCCTATTTCTCTGCGAAATTCGGTCTGTTCAGAGGTAAGCTCTTGTAACTTGTTTTCTTCGTTCATAAAAATTACCTCCATAAATACAAAAGTGCCATAAAACTTTTGCTTCATGACACTATTATACATTCCGTTCGTTTATTGAACCGTTTAAAAAGCTGTGTATCAAAATTTTTATTTTAAACTTTTTTTCGGTTCACTCAACCTTGCGCTATTACTGCACGTATATTATAATGATATGAATTGAGCGCTATGAGAAAGGAAGTGCAATCTGTGAATCGGAAAAATATAATACTTGGCTGGATCAGAATACTTTTCGGCCTGACACTATTCGCTTTCGGTGTGCACCTGACGATTCGTGCAGACCTCGGGCTTGCACCGTGGGACTGTCTCGGAATGGGTATTTCGTTTCATACGCCGTTAAACTACGGACTTTCTATGACGATGACGGGACTAATTGTCCTCGGCATCGACCTTTTAATGAAGGAAAAGATTGGCTTTGGCACAATCATCGATGCACTTTATACGGGAAATGCGGCTCAGTTTTTCAACGACTTTGATACTTTTATCTACTCAAAAAATACAATGACCGGCATTGTAATCATACTTGCCGGTCTGGCTGCAATGGCTATAGGCCAATATTTCTATATGACCTCCAAGTCTATATCAACTTTCCGAGCTCTTTGACCACAGTCCCTTTTGGAAGCGTTTTGTCAAGAGCAATATAGTATCAGTTGCAAAAATCACACAAAAAAAGGACCCGATTTTACTCGATTCCTTCAAGGTCATAGCCCGATTAACTTCCGATTTTATGTTCCAACGTTCACGCCGACAAACTTGAATTTTTGCGATTATGACTCAACAAAAGAATTGATTTCCTTCTCCAAAAGACGAAATACATTAGCAACCAAATATCCATCTGCAATTGCGTGATTAAGTCGAACAGTTACAGGCATAACCAGTCTACCGTTTTCCTCTCTGTATTTCCCCCAATTGATAATAGGAGAAAAGAATAAATGTCCATCAGGCAATTCAATATTAAGCGAGTCATATGAAAGCCATGATATATAAGATGCATCAAACCAGTTTGGATGATGTGCCATATCTAAACCATATTCACGAGTCTTCTTCGCTTCCTCAACATCATTTAAAGCACCAGTGTAAAACTTTTTATATTCCTCAAAATACTCTGTATATACCGGAGTACAGGTTTCCGTATCTTCATGAAAAACATACTGCGTAGGATTTATCACGTCATAACAAATCAGTTCATCCGTCTGCCAAAGGTATCCCATTCTGTAATCTTCACGTGAGTTCAAAACTTTTGAAAGAATATACAAAAAGTTGATGTAAAACTTTGTGCCATCTTTCTTAGAACATGCAACAAGTTTAGTAACGTCTATTCTTGCCGTCATTGATGTAGAGCATTTACAATCTTCCGAGAAGTGGCGAAACACTCCTTTTCTATAATATTTTTCTTTATCAATTATCTTATAGTTCATTTTTATTACCTCTACAAATCCCAAAATCAGGTCATTTCTTTGGCAATTGGCTATAATAAAAACTATCGCCGAAACGAAGCTCCGCCAGCTTCAGAAAAGCTGCAAAAGTTCCTGACGCTTTTTCCTCACTCTGGTCGCTGAGAACAATCACGTAACCGTCTTTTATCAAGCGCTCCAGCACCCTCAAAAATGTATCCGTTACCCTGGCATCGGAAGAACGGTTATCGGCATTCCCAAGACGCGCGGATACAGAAGCCAGTGTCTGTCTCTCATCCTCGCTGAGCTGATGCCTGAAATCGGGACTTTTTTCGTCCAAAAGTGCTCTGAGGATTTCGGCCATCCAGAAATATTCCACATCCTTAATTGGAAAAATGCAGAGATTCAGGCGTTTTCCACTGACTGCCGCTTCTTTCGGAATGGTGCCCGCCAGCTTTGAAAGTTCCTTGCCCGGTTCTTTTCCGATGTCCGCCAAAAGTTTCATGCGGAAACTGTTGTAGTAACCCATAGCCTCCCTCTTTTGGCCCAAGGCTATCAGGTTTTGCAATTTAAGCTTTGTCAGCCATTCGTCATAAGGGTCTATTCCCAGTGCTTCCTCGATTCTGCCCAGCAGGTATTCCGGATTTCCGATATTTTCCGAAAGCTCTAAATACCTTTTCAGTATGCGCAGCCGCATATTCTCAAGGCTGTATCGTTTCATGATAATCATATCGTTGAATTCACTGCAACCGGTAAAATATTCATCGACAAAAAATTCTTCCCTGAAAAGCTCCGCCAAGCGGGAAAGTTTCTCCGCATCTTCGATTTTTTCCGGTTCGCAGGAAAGAATCTCCTCCACATCGCAAAAATACTCGCAGCCTGCGCCTATGCGGATAGATGTTCTTTCGTTTTCAAGAAAGCCTTCACCGCCTTCTTCGTCCAAAGCCTTTTTCAGTTGCCACAAGTTGAAGCGCAGATTGTATTTGGCCGCTTCTTCGCTGCTTTCGGGCCAAAGAGCCGTGATAATCTCACGTTTTGGCAGAACATGATTCTGTTTTAAAATAAGCATGGCAATTACGGCCAGCGCTTTGCTACTGACCTTCTGATCCAGGACTTTTCCATTGAGTATTAACTTGTCCTCGCTTAAAAACCTTATTTCCAGCATTTTATCTGCCGCCTGCCATGATTTCTCCATCTCTGATGGTAATTTCCGCATGAACTTCCTTGAGTTTTTCGCCGGTTACATCCTTCAGATTATGGCTCAGCACCACCACATCGCCGTTCTTGCCGATAGTCAGGCTGCCCCGACTCTTTTCAAGCCCCAGTGCATAGGCTCCGTCTATGGTATACATTGCCAAAGCTTCCTTCAGATTCAGGCTGTGCTCTTTTACAGGATGGTTCATGCTGTAATATATACCCTCGAAAGGATTCAAACTGCTGATATTGTAGTCTGAGCCGCCACAAAGTACCAAACCGCAGTCTTTCATCTCCCTCAAAGGATTGGTTTTTTTGTAATTTTCACCGAGCCTTTCCTCATACATACCGCCTGCTCCACCCCATCTGCCTTCGTATGCCGGCTGCACGGAAATGACCATTCCCAGCTTTGCAGCTCTCTCCATCTGCTGCCGGCTAATCATCTCACAATGCTCTATTCGCGGTCTCAGTGCCTTGACATCATAAAAATCCTTTTGCTTTTCAAAGGCACTGATAGCAGCCTCCACCGCCACATCACCGATGGCGTCAAAGCTCAGCTGCAAACCTTCGCGGCAACACCTTTCCGCCAGCGCATCGATATAGTCTCTTTCCATGAAAAGCTTCGGCTTAATATCTTTTTTGTCCGCATAAGGAAACGAATTGACCGCCGACCAGCTGCCAAATGTCCCATCCAGATAGAGTGCCCCTCCTATCCTATTGAGTCCTCTTCGCTTTACTATCTCCGTATCCGTGGTTTGATAGAAAAGCTCCACCGAAAGCGGAATGTTATCTGCGATTTTCAGCACGAGTTCCGACTCTCTTTCCTTCTCAAAGCTGGTAATATAGTTATTCCCCTCCATGGCAGCTATGGTAGTAACTCCGTTGCCTAAAATCTCCGGCACGAAGTCACCTATTTTCTTGACAATGGACTTTTGATGATACTTTTGGAGTATATGTTCTTCCAGCCTTGCCGCCGCCTGCTTGACAAACACTCCCCCCGGGATGCCTTTTTTGTCCATGATTACGCCCGGTAGCATATATGGTATCTGAAAACTGAGAATGGCACAGGTGTTCAGCATCATAACATGGTAGTCCTTGGTATATAGCACCATCGGCACATCGCTCACATAACGATCCAAATCCTCTCGCTTTGGATATCTTCCCTCTTTCAGCTTTTCAGGCTCGATACCATAGGCCAGGATGGGGTTTTCCGGACTGTAGTTTTCGCCGGATTTTTGCCGTGCCTCCATGACTATCTCACCTATCTCATCAAAGGAAGATGCCTCCTCCAAGCTGATAAAGCCCTGAAATATAGCGCCTTTTACCAGATGAAAATGGTTATCGATAAAGCCCGGCAGTACGCTGTGTCCATATGCATCTATGATGCCCACTGTGTCGTCTGCCAGCGACTCGTATTCTGAGCCTCTGCCCAGAGCGAAAATTTTTCCTTCTTTGATGCATATCCAATCGGCTTTTTTGTCGCCATCCATGGTAATAACATCTGCATTTTTGATAATCAGACTGCTTTCCATAGCTTATCTCCTTACAAAATTCACTTACAGTATAACCCCCGCTCCCATCACTATCAAGAGAAAAAATATGCGCCGGAAAGACTCTTCACCGGCACATACTTTTAGGTGCTGCAGAGTTTCCTCTGCTTCTCAAAATATCTATACTTTCTTTTACAAATTACTGCCTATCTTCCTGCCGGAGCATTTGGAGCCTTGTACACCACCTTACCATCCACGATGGTAAGAAGCGGCAGAATATCTTTGATTTCATCCTCGCTGCACGTGAATATATCGCGGTCCAAAAGCACCATATCCGCATAATATCCCGGCTTGATTCTGCCTTTCACATCTTCCATAAACTCGGCATAGGCACTTTCCAGAGTATAGGCATCGATGGCTTCCTCCACGGTTACCTTTTCTTTCGGATAGAAGCCGCCCTCCGGCTTTCCGTCCTTGCCTTTTCGCGAAACCGCCATGTAGATATTCGGGAACGGGTTACAATCTTCCACAGGACAGTCGGTGCCGTATGAAAGATGTACGCCCTCACGAAGCATGGTGCCGAAATTGTAGGATGTGGACGCTAACTCTTTCCCCACCAATTCCTCAACGATATGCATGTCATAATCTATAAATATCGGCTGTGCGAAGACCAAAATGTCTTCCTTCTCAATTTCATCGATAATGGCACGGTCCGTAATCTGGCAATGGATGATTGCATGCCGCAGCTCGTTTTTACCGTTCACAAAGGCCTTTTTGTAAGAAGCTATGGTGCGTCTTGCCGCCTCATCGCCTATTACATGGGTGACTACCTGCATGCCGTGTTCTTTGGCCAGAGCACAGTACTTATCCATATCCTCACAGCTGATCCATTCCAGCCCGTGATTGTCCGGATCGCCTACATAGCCGTTTGTGAGCAGTGCGGTGCGAGCGCCCAGGCTGCCATCTTTGAACAGTTTCAGTGGTCCTAAAGTCAAAAGTGAATCCTTTTTATATACCCCTTTGGCGAATTCACCCTCCGTCAAATATTCCCTGAACTGCTCAAGGTCGTTGAAGCAGACCTGATGGCGGTATCTCAACTTGCCCTCGCCGCTGTCATAAATATCGTGTAGCAATTTGAACGCCGCAGGACCGTCCATAAAGGTAGTTCCCACATCGTTACTCTGCACGCTGGTCAGGCCGTGCGCCACCGCATATTCCATAGTTTCCAGCATAATCGCATGCCGCTGTTCCATGGTAAAATCCGGAATGATACGCTTGGCAATATTACAGCCGTTTTCGGTGAATATACCGTTTGGCTTGCCGTCTTCTCCCAGTAAGAAATCCCCTTCTTTGAATTCATCAGAATCCATATCAAGCATATCAATCAGCTTGGAATTGCAGGAAACTATATGACCGCAGATACGTTCCAGACAAATCGGAATTTCAGTGCTGATCTTGTCCAGATCATGCCTGTCCGGCATCCTGTCACCATCCGTGAAATTGTCCTGATTCCAGCCCATGGCGTGGAGACCTTCTTTCACGTTTTCAGGGTGTTCCTTGGCAAACTCGCGGCAAATTTCCACCATTTCATCGATGCTTTTCACGCCTTCGATACATGCCTGATTTTTGGTCTCACCCAGCAGCATAAAGTGCATATGAGAATCGTTCAAACCAGGTATCAATGTCTTGCCGCCGCAGTCGATAATCTCGTCGCTGCTGCAATCTCCCGCTTCTGCCAATATGCTTTCGTTTCCTCCAACTTTTACAATCCTACCCCCTGAAATAAGCACGGCTTGCTCAAAGTGGCCTTTTTCTACGTAGACCTTGGCATTAAACAAAACTTTTGCCATGTTATTTCACTTCTTTCTCTTTCCTTATCTTCTTGTCAAATATGTAATATACTACTGCACCTGCAATCGGAACCAGCATTCCTGCTGCTCCGTTAATTGGATCTTCCATTGCACCCTGAATGAACAGGCCTATGAAGATGAGTATTACTATAATAACGGATACCGGATAGAGCCATACCTTGTAAGGTCTTTCGATATTCGGATACTTCTTTCTGAGAATAGGAACTGCTCCTACTACAAGTACGTTGAACAGCATTGCTGACAGCACTACCAGATTTGTCAGCTGATCCAGATTTCTGGTGAGTACCAGAGCACATGAAAATACGCACTGTACGATGATGGCTGTAGTCGGAACATGGTGCTTCGGGCTAAGCTTTGCAAAGCTCTTAAAGAAGTGTCCTTCTTTAGCCATGGAGTAGTACATTCTAGGCTGCGCCAAAACCAGACCGTTGAGGCAGCCGAACATGGAGAGAATCATTCCGATGGAAACCACTGCACCGCCGGCTGTTCCCAGCACTTGCTTCGCAACGGCTGTACCGAGGTACAAATCTTCTTCCTGAATCATGCTCACGATAGTTTCGTGAGGCAGTACCTTCATAATCGCGAAATTGAAGAGCGTGTACAGCAGTGTAACGCCGCCGATACCCACTACCAGTGCAAGAGGAAGGTTTCTCTTAGGATTCTTGATCTCTTCTGCTACCGTATTTAAGTTTGTCCAACCTTCATATGCCCAAAGGGCCGCAACAATGGCGATAGCCATCATTGAAATAACGTTGGTATTATTTGTGGCAGCATACTCGCCGGCAGACGCGAAGGAAAGATCCGGACTGACTTTGCCTACGAAAAGTGCTGCAAACATAACGATAGCGATCGGAATCAGCTTGGCTACCATAGAAACATTCTGTATGAAGGAAGCCAGCTTGACTCCTACCAGATTGTAAATGGTAGCGCCGATGATGATAACAATAGCGGCTGCTTTGATACCGAAGTCGCTGATATCAAAGAACGATCTGGCAACGGTCATAAGTGCGATTGAAACAGCTGCCAAAGATCCCGGACCGCCGATGAGCCAGTCTGTGAAGCCGGCCATAAAGCCTACCACCGGATGATATGCCTCATCCAGATATACTACTCTTCCGCCTGCCTTTGGCATTGCAGTACCCAGCTCTGCATAGCAAAGTCCTGCCACCAGGGAAATCAGACCTGCTATGATCCAGCAAAGGAGAGCCATCCCTTCGTTCATACCCGTTCTGTCCAGAACGTAAGATCCCAGGTAGAAAATACCTGAACCGATCATGATACCTCCAATAATGCTCACGCCTCCGAAGACTCCTATTTCTCTGCGAAATTCGGTCTGTTCAGAGGTAAGCTCTTGCAACTTGTTTTCTTCGTTCATAAATATTACCTCCTTAAAAATAGCATAATGCCATAAAGCATTTCGCTTTATGATGCTATTATATGTTCCATTCGTTTATTGAACCGTTTAAAAACCTGTGTATCGAAATTTAAATTTTAAACTATTTTCTACCGCTTAACCTTGCACGATAAATGTGCGTATACTATAATAATGTGAATTGAACGCATTGAGAAAGGAAGTGCAATCTGTGAATCGAAAAAACATAATACTCGGCTGGATTAGAATACTTTTCGGCCTTACACTATTCGCTTTCGGTGTGCACCTGACGATTCGTGCAGACCTCGGACTTGCACCGTGGGACTGCCTCGGTATGGGCATTTCATTTCATACGCCCTTAAACTACGGACTTTCCATGACAATGACAGGACTTATTGTCCTCGGCATAGACCTGTTAATGAAAGAAAAGATTGGCTTCGGAACTATTATCGATGCTGTCTTTACAGGTAATGCAGCTCAGTTTTTCAACGATTTTGACACATTTATCTACTCAAAAAATACAATAACCGGCATAGTAATCATACTTGCCGGTTTGGCTGTAATGGCCATAGGACAATATTTCTACATGACGTCTGCACAGTGCTGCGGTCCGAGGGACACACTCCTGATCGGCCTTGGGAAGCGCCTTCACAAGCTCCCCATCGGTGCAGTGCAGCTCTTGCTCCTCGCTACCGTCCTCCTGACAGGCTGGCTCCTCGGAGGTCCTGTCGGAATAGGCACAATCGTCAGCACCTTTGGCTGCGGCATCGTCATGCAGATAATCTATTCAATCATCAAGTTTGAACCCCGCGATGTAGTCCACAAAAGTGTGTTCGCTACGGTGAAGGAGTTTAAAATCAACCAATAAATACTCCGCGGGTTCTTCGTCTGTCGCCAAACTTTTCGTAATATGCCTTTTTGTCCGCATACATTGCTTTGTCAGCACGCATAAAGGTGTCATTGAAGCATTTATCGCAGCCGGGATCGAATTCGGCGTATCCCTTTGATATGCTGCTAATCAGTTCATTTCCACTGTTCTTTGCGGCGACAAGCTCACCAAACTCTTCAAAGAGTCGCTCAACCTCCGGCACCGTTTTCCCTTCAATAATTACAACAAACTCGTCACCACCGATGCGGAAAAGCTTTTCCTTTCCAAATGCTTTTTTTAAAAGCGCTGCTGATTCCATCAGCATAATGTCTCCCTTGTCGTGGCCCTGAGTGTCATTTAGAGCCTTCAGGCCGTTCAGATCGAACATTGCTATCCAGAAATGAGCTGAACCCGACTTGATCTGGTCGTCGAGCTGACCTGCATATTCAAAATATGCGGTTCTGTTCGCTAGGCCTGTCAGTCCGTCTATATAAGCCTTTGATTTGACATTTACAATCTGAGCAGAAACGAATTCCTGCAAATACAGTATCTTCTTTTCTATGGCATCTATCTCGCCGTGCGAATAAGTCTTTGCCTTTTCCTCATTCTTTATCAGCTCCAGCTTTGCCAGGCTGTTTCCTTCGGACAGCTCATCTGCGATGGTTTCTATTCCATGCGAAAGGTTATTAAGCTTTACATAAATTGACTGCACTCTCTTTTTGGACTGAGAAAGAATAGCCAGCACGATCAGAAAGCCCAGCCCCACCGAAAGACATGCGTTTATAAAGACCGTAATCTGCTGGCGTCTTACGTTCCCCTCGTACCATCTGGCATCGAAATCCACCGCAACTATTCCCACCACTTCATTTTGGGAATTGAAAACCGGAGTGTAAGAGCTGTAAAAGCGGCCCCACCTGTCCTCATACGGTTCATTGTCGACACTGGCCTCGCCGAGACTTGCCCTGTAAAGAGCATCGGTATAGACAACCGGCTCGCCAAAATCGGCAGGGTCTTCGGTTTCAGCATCTATCGTGAAAATGAACTCATTTTCGCCTACTTTGCGAACGCAATAAATGTATCGGAGCTCAACATTGTCTTGGAAATGCCTCATGGTATCCTTGATATCCTGATACTCCGGGCTGTAAAAATCGTCTGCCTGAATATTTGCCAGCACATCTCCGTCAATCATAGATGCCGCCACATTTGACACATCAAGCATCCTGGCCTGTATCTGCTCCTTCATGGCAACGCTGGATTCTCGCGTAAGTGCTACGCCAAGCGAAACATTCACTACAAATATGAATGCCAAAAGGAGCAACATATATTTGTTCTTTTGATTTAAAGACCTCTTCATTATTCTCACTCACATACTCTAAATCGTTAGTTCAATCTATATTGTTACTTTAAAAGTTATTTTATCTCGCCCCGTAAGAGTCGCTTCAATGTGTCCCTTGTGCGCTTCCGCAATAGCCCTGGCCATTGAAAGCCCAATCCCCGTCCCTCCTGTGCTCGTGGAATGGGAGTCCTCAACTCTGTAAAATCTGTCGAAAAGTCTTTCAGGCTCGATTTCCCTGTCAAACCTGCAATCATTGCTGACTTCTATTATATTGTTTTTGCCTTTGCCGTAAACCTTTAGGCTGATGTTTCCTTTTCCTGCCGAATACTTTACAGCATTGTCGAGGAGTATGGAAATTATCTGCTGCACTGCTTCTCTGCTTCCATAGCAGCTGAGGCCTTCTTCGATGCTCTCGTCGTAGAGCTTGCCGCGCGCTTTTGCCAGTGCCGGAAACGGCTCCGATATCTCCCATGCGGCCTCGGTGAGCGAAAACTCTGCCTTGTCCGGGAAGGGCTGCTCTTCGTCAAGTCTGGAAAGTGCGACAAGGTTTGTCGTCAGCTTGCTGAGTCTTGCTGTCTGCTTTTGTATGTTTTCTATCCATTCGTCGCCTTCGTGCTCCATAGCGGCGATGTCTGCGCTTGTCGCAATTGACGTAATAGGGGTCTTCAGCTCATGCCCCGCATCGGTGATGAACTGCTTTTGCCTTTCGATATTCTTTGCAAACGGCCTGATTGCCCTTCCGGAGAAGATTATTATCAGCACCAGAACGGCCGCCAGACTGATTATTCCTATTGTTACCGAAAGAAGGGCAAGGCTTTTCATATACTGAATCTGTGTTTCCGAGTTGAGGAAAAGTACTTTTGCCCCGGCATCGCTTTCGCCGATTCTGTACCTGAAATATTCGTAATAGCCTGTTTCACTGCCCTTTGCAAGCACCGCCTTTGCATATTCCTCTGCGGTTTCTTCATCTATTTCGGAAATATAGTCCGCATTTATGCTTTCGATTTCGCCATCCTCTGTCAGCGTGACAGTGAAAAACCTGGTAGTGAACTGGGCTTCTCTGCCAAACTCACGCATATCACCTGGGAGCTTTGGCTCGGCATCGGGCTTTTCGGGCGGTGCAGGCGGTTGCATCTCTCCCGTTCTGAGGAGCATGCTTGTCATCCTATCCTGCTTGTCTGCAGTTTGAACATAATTAACAATATTTATGCCTGAGATAATAACCGCCATCACGAGTGCAAATGCAAGCAGTGCCGAAAGAACGAACCTTTTACGCATTTTTTTAATCATTTCGTTTCCTCCAACAGATATCCCGCACCTCGCACGGTTTTTATTTCAGCTTCGGAGCAGATGCTTCGCAGTTTTTTCCTGACAAAGCCTATATAAGTCCAAACTACCGCTATTTCCGCATCCGAATCCAGCCCCCATATCTTATCCATAAGCTTTTCTGTCGAGAAGACAATGCGGGGGTTTCGGAAAAAGAGTTCAGCCAGCTGGTACTCCTTGTTGTTCAGTGCTGCGTGCCGCTCACCGCAGACCAGCTCGTAGCGGTCGCAGTCAAGGCTTGTTCCTGCAAACTCTATGAGATTGCCTGTGTAGCCGCTGTTTCTGCGCGACAGTGCCTTTACCCTTGCGACAAACTCTGCCGTTGCGAAAGGCTTGGGCAGGTAGTCGTCGGCACCTGCTTCGAGCCCTGCCACGCGGTCTTCGATTTCGGCCTTTGCCGTAAGCATCAGCACAGGCACCTCAGACTTCCGCGCACGGATTTCCTTTAGGACCTCGAGGCCGTTTTTGCGCGGCATCATTATATCCAAAACGACCACGTCGTACTGAGTGGTTTCGAAAAAATCCATGGCTTCCTCACCGTCGCCGGCTATGTCCACCGAAAGCTTTTGCTTTTCGAGTATAAACTTCAGCCCTTTTGCTATTTCTTTTTCGTCTTCAGCTATTAATATCCTCATTCCAATCTGGGGACAGGCACCAAATTGGAATTTCCGCAAATTTGGGGACAGGCACCAAATTAGCCTTTTTTCCACTTTGGGGACAGGTCCGAATAATTAATTAACTCTACGCAATATGCATGAAGTATGCACGATGTTTTGTTATCCATACATATTTTAACCCTTTTCTGCGATTCTGTCAGTCGATTTCTAAACTTTTATCCAATAATTATACAAAAAATTCCATTCCGACCTGTCCCCGAAATGGAATTTTTTCTAATTTGGTGCCTGTCCCCGAAATGGAATTTTTTCTAATTTGGTGCCTGTCCCCAGATTCGCCTTGTCCCCAGATTCGCCTAGTCGTCGAAGGTGGTGCTGCTGGCCTTGTCGAAGATTGCGGTTACTTCGGCATCCGGTGCCTTGCTCACAAGCGTTGCAATTACAGCTGCAACAGCTCCTGCTGCAAATCCCGGCAGAATTTCATATATGCCCGTTGCTCCCGACAGGAATATCAGCCACAGGATGTCAACCGCTGCACCGGTAATAACGCCGCAGACCGCGCCCTTGTAATTGAAACGCCTCCAGAAGAAGGAGAGAATCATTACAGGGCCGAAGGCTGCGCCGAAGATACCCCAGGCGTTCTCTACCAGATTCATGATGGCCTGAGCGCCCGAGCCTTTGGAGGATGCTATCATGAAAGCCACAACAGCGATTATTATTACAGCCACTCTGCCCACCCAGAGAACTTCCCTCTCTGCGGCATCTTTGCGAATGAGCGGCTTGTAGAGGTCTGACGTAAACGAGCTCGAAGCCACCAGCAGCTGGGAGTCGGCGGTCGACACCGATGCGGCCATGATTGCTGCCAGGAGGAAGCCCGAAATAACCGGTGGGAAGAACTTACGCGCCATCACGATGAAGACCGTCTTCTGCGCACCTACTGTAAGCAGCTCCTCCGCAACGATCATTCTCGCGAAGTAAGCAACGAGGCAGGTTGCGCCAAGCGAAAGAACCACCCACACGATTGCCACTGCGGCAGACTTCTTTATCATCGAAGGCTTTTCTATAGACATGAAGCGCACAATGATATGCGGCATGCCAAAATAGCCAAGCCCCCATGCAAGGCCGGATACGACATCCTTCCACGATGCAGAAAAGAGGCCCGAGCCGAAGTTGCAGGTCACCACCTGCCCGGAGGTGTCGGTATATTCATACACATTTGCCAAAGCTGATGTGTCGAGATTCTGAGTCGCCATAACAATGATAGGAATGGCCAAAAGCGCAATCAGCATTAAAAGCCCCTGGAAAAAGTCTGTCCAGCAAACGGCCTTAAACCCTCCGAGGAATGTGTAGCCCACAATGATGAGTGCGAAGAGAATCATCGCTGTCTTTTCAGGCATGCTTGGGAAAAGCATCGTAAACACGGATGTTCCCGCAACGAAAGCAGAGGCTACATATACTGTGAATGCAATTAAAAAAATGATTGCACAGATAACCTGAAGAGTGTTCTTTTCGCTCTTAAAGCGATTCGTCAGATACTGAGGAAGCGTAATGGCATCGCCCGCAACCTTTGAAAACTTTCTGAGCCTCTTTGCACATAATATCCAATTGGCCGCGGTTCCGAGCGCAAGACCGATGCCGATCCAAATCTGCCCGAAGCCGAAAGCAAGTATGGAACCCGGCAGCCCCATGAGGAGCCACGCGGACATGTCCGATGCCTGCGCTGACATTGCCGTAACCCATGGTCCCATGGTGCGGCCGCCGAGAAAATAATCTTTTTGATTTCTGTTCCCGCCGTTAAAGAAAAACGCCATAGCGACGAAAAACAAAATTACGAAGTACAGAATAAATACTATTGTTTCCGATGTAAACACTTTGTCTCTCCTTTTGAAGTCTTTTCAAATTCTACCCTTGCATAATATCATTTTTCTATCTTGAGTGAAATATCGACTAAATCGTAGACTTTTTATTAGTATCTATCGTAGATTTCTCTAATATCTCTTGAAATTACAGCAATTTTATAGTAAACTCAATTATAGACTTGATTTAGAAACAAAATTAAAACATTTCGAAAAGGAGTCAAAAAATGAAAAAATCCGCCAAAAATCAAACTAAGTCACGCATAGTGACTGCGGCATGGCAGCTTTTCTATAAATATGGGTATGACAACACGACAATTGATGACATAGTTGAAGCTTCAAACACTTCAAAGGGCTCATTCTATCACTATTTCGAGTCAAAGGATGCCCTGCTCGGTTCCCTTTCCGTCCTCTTTGACGAAAAATACGACGAAATAACGGAAACCATCGATGCAGGCATGAGCCCTCTTGACAAACTGGTCTATATGAACAGGGAGCTTTTCCTGATGATTGAAAACACAGTCTCCGTTTCCCTTCTGTGCAGGCTTTTCAGCACCCAGCTCGTGACAAAGGGCGAACGCCACCTTTTGGAGCCCGACCGCACATATTACAAGCTTCTCAGGCAGATTACCATCGAAGGCCAGGAAAAGGGACTGTTCCGCGACGATCTTTCCATAAACGACATTACAAAGGCGTATGCGGTATTCGAGCGCGGCATGATGTACGACTGGTGCCTATGCAACGGCAATTATTCGCTCTGCCAGTACTCCCAGCAGGTGCTCCCTTTGTTCCTGAAGGGGCTGTGCAAGTAATGCGGAAATAGCAGAAATATCATCAATAACAGCAATAAAAAAAGCGGCTTGCCGCTTTTTATTTTTCATATAACTTCATGCGCGCCTTTATGGCTTCGAACGTCTCATCGCTCAGATAATGCTCTATACGGCAGGCGTCCTCTTCGGCAGTTTCTTTGCTGACACCAAGCCTTTCAAACAAATCAGTCAGCAGCACGTGCCTTTCGTATATCCTCATCGCCTGCTTTTCTCCCTTTTCGGTAAGCTTTATAAAGCCCTGCCCATCAATTTCGATAAAGCCGTCTTTCTTCAGGATTCCCATCGCACGGCTGACCGAAGGACGCGAAAAGCCCATTTCCTCCGCCACATCAATACTCCTGACACTTGCAGATTTCTGTGAAAGGACATGTATAGTTTCCAAATACATTTCTCCGGATTCAAGCATTGCCATAACGACACCTCCTATAAGATACACCTAGATTAGCATAAAGTAGTAAAAAAAGCAACGCATTTCAAGCCATATTCTGAATATTGAAATCTTAAATATTTTTCTAAGCCCACTTGACAAGTTAGGCAAAGCTAACTACAATAAATATGGTTAGCGATGACTAACATTTTTTAAAGGCACAAGTTAGCCTAAGCTAATTAGTAAACTTTAGGAGGAGAAAAAATGATACCTCTGAATTTTGCAGAACTTAACCAAGTGCAAATCATAAAAAAGATTGGCGGCACACCGGAAGTTAAAAAACATCTGGCGGACCTCGGCTTTAACGTCGGGGGCGAAATCAGCGTTGTCAGCATCTTTGGCGGGAACATTATCGTAAAGGTAAAGGAAAGCCGCGTTGCTGTCAGCGATGAGCTGGCAAGAAAAATTATGGTTTAAAGTATAAGGAGGACACGGAATTGAAAACACTAAGAGATGTCAAAATCGGCGAAACAGCAGTGGTTGTTCGCCTGCACGGTGAAGGAGCCGTAAGACGCCGCATCATGGACATGGGCATTACAAAGAGCACACCCATATATGTTCGCAAGGTGGCGCCGCTCGGTGATCCGATTGAAGTAACCGTAAGAAATTACGAACTCTCGATTCGCAAAGCGGATGCTGAAATGATTGAAGTAGAATAATCAATTTTGAAAACGGAAAGGATGAAATATCATGAATCTCAGAATTGCCCTTGCCGGCAACCCGAACAGCGGTAAAACAACGCTATTTAACGCCCTGACCGGTTCCAATCAGTTTGTCGGAAACTGGCCGGGAGTTACAGTAGAAAAAAAGGAAGGAAAACTGAAAAAGCACGATGGTATTACCATTACCGACCTTCCGGGAATATACTCACTTTCTCCGTACACACTCGAGGAAGTGGTAGCCAGAAATTATCTGATTGGTGAGCGTCCCGATGCTATCCTGAACATCATCGACGGAACCAATCTTGAAAGAAACCTTTACCTCACAACCCAGCTGACAGAGCTCGGCATTCCTGTCGTACTCGCTGTCAACATGATGGACGTTGTGCGTAAAAACGGCGACAAGATCGACACAGAGGGGCTTGCTGAAAAGCTTGGCTGCAGAGTTGTTGAAATCTCGGCCCTGAAGGGAACAGGCATCGAGGAAGCTGCCGAAGCTGCAATTGCGGCCGCACAGAATGCAAAGACCGTCCCTATGCACACCTTCTCCGGCCCTGTAGAGCATGCTATAGCTCACATTGAGGAAGCAGCAGTACACGGCTTGCCTGAAGAGCAGCAGCGCTGGTACGCAATCAAAGTCTTTGAGCGCGACGAAAAGGTTCTCGAGCGCCTCAATATTCCAAAGGATACGCTCGCTCATATCGAAAACGATATCCTGGCGGCTGAAAATGAGCTCGATGACGATGCCGAAAGCATCATCACAAACGAGCGTTACATATACATAGCGGAAGTAATAAAGTCATGCTACAGAAAGCATAATGCGGGCAGCTTGACCAGCTCGGACAAAATCGATAAAGTGGTTACAAACCGCTGGCTCGGACTTCCGATTTTTGCAGTTATAATGTTCCTCGTTTACTGGATTGCAATGGTAGGCGTAGGTGCTCCGGCAACAGACTGGGCAAACGACGGACTGTTCGGAGACGGCTTCCACCTCTTCGGAATGGATGGTGGCTACGGTGAAATCAGTGAAGAATACGGCGAGGCCAGCGCGATAGTTGACGGATATGATATTTATATCGAAGAAAACGGCGCGCTTGACGGCGATACATTCACCTATGAGGTGCTTGATGACGAAACTCTCGAAATCTCCGAAGAGGAAGCAACAATCGATGACTATAACGCTGCGCTTGCAACACTCGATGCAATCGGTGATGAGCCTGATCCGGCTGATTACGGCACCTGGGTTCCGGGTATCCCTGTGCTTGTCGGAAGCGGCCTTGAGGCGGCAGGTGCTTCGGAGTGGCTCAGCGGCCTGATCTTGGACGGTATCGTAGCCGGAGTCGGTGCGGTTCTCGGCTTCGTGCCTCAGATGCTTGTTCTGTTCATCATGCTTGCCTTCCTCGAATCGTGCGGCTATATGGCTCGTATCGCATTCGTTCTCGACAGAGTGTTCCGTAAGTTCGGACTGTCGGGTAAGTCCTTCATTCCAATGCTTGTCGGCGTTGGCTGCGGCGTGCCGGGTGTTATGGCCAGCCGTACAATCGAAAACGAGCGTGACCGCAGAATGACAATTATGACTACAACCTTTATCCCTTGCGGCGCAAAGGTGCCTTTCATAGCGATGATTGCAGGCGCAATCTTTAACGGCTCCGCTTGGGTTGCAACCTCGGCTTACTTTATCGGAATGGCGGCAATCGTTATTTCAGGTATCATGCTCAAAAAGACAAAGATGTTCTCGGGCGAGCCTGCACCGTTTGTTATGGAGCTGCCTCCTTATCATATGCCGACACTCGGAAACGTACTCCGCTCTATGTGGGAGCGTGGCTGGTCATTCATTAAAAAGGCCGGCACAATCATTCTCCTCTCGACGATTGTCATCTGGTTCACAAGCTTCTTTGGCTTTGCGGAGGATGGATTCAGAATGCTCTCAGAAGACGAGCTCGACATGTCAATCCTGGCAAAGATCGGCGGCGGAATCGCTTGGCTTTTCGCACCTCTGGGCTGGGGCAACTGGCAGGCAGCCGTTGCTTCGATCACAGGCCTTGTGGCAAAGGAAAATATCGTCGGCACTATGGGTATTCTCTACGGAAGCGGCGAGCTCACCGCTTGGGAAGCACTGGCAAATGCGTTCACAAGTGTTACGGGCTTTTCGTTCCTCGTATTCAACCTGCTCTGTGCACCTTGCTTTGCGGCTATCGGCGCAATCAAGCGCGAAATGAACAACACAAAGTGGACATGGTTCGCAATCGGTTATCAGTGCGGATTCGCTTATGCGATAGCTTTGATGATCAACCAGTTTGGCGGATTATTCACCGGAAATGTGAATGTAATCGGTCTGATTGCGGCAGCCATCGTGCTCGGAGTCATGATTTACATGCTTTTCTTCAAGAAATACACAGAAGAAACGAGATTAAAGGAAAGGAATTACTAAAATGGCAGATTGGATAATAAGCATACTTCTGGCCTGCGTCGTTGTGCTCATTATCAGAAAACTGGTAGTGGACAGACGCAAAGGCAAATCTTCCTGCGGCTGCAGCTGCTCAAATTGTGCCATGTGCGGCTGCTGCCATAAAAAGTAAGTGTGGTGGCAGCGGTAGTAAACGCCTTGCAAAAGACTATGGTATCTGTTAATATTTCCGTGAGGAGGAATGTATGACTGATACTTCACTAAAGGCCGAAGCTGCCCGCTGCCCGCACTGCGGTGCGCCGCTGCGCTTTGACGTAAAGCTTCAAATGCTTTGCTGCGATCACTGCGGCGAAAAAACAGAGCCGCGCGAATTTAATATAAAGGCTGTCTCAAATGATGAGACAGCGAAAATATCCGATGGGAATCTATCCGCATTCAGATGCACTGCCTGCGGCGCAGAGATGTATTCAAGCAGCGTAACGGCGGCACTGACGTGCCCTTACTGCGGAAATAATACCGTGGTGCCTGCGCAGCTTTCGGGACTTTTAAAGCCTGACTATGTCATTCCTTTTGCAAAGGAAAAGGATGATGTGCTCGCCGCATACGAAAGCTACCGAAAGAGAAATATCTTCAAACGGTTTATGCAGCCGAAGGTATTTCGGCGAAAGCTCGATATAGACGATGTTCAGGGCATTTATGTGCCATTCAGACTCTATGACGGTTCTGCGGAAATAGAGGCAGGCTTTGTGACCTACGATAAAAAATCGGAGCAGTTCACGGAGGAAGTGACAGGCAGTCTGGAATTTGAAAACGTTCCGGCTGATGCTTCAAAACGGATTGCAGACGATTTGATGGACAATATAGAGCCTTATGATTTGTCGGATCTGCAGCCTTTTTCGGCAGGGTATCTGCCGGGAATGCTTGCAGAAAGACTCGATGAAGACGCAAAGGAAGACGAAAAACGCGCTCTTGAGCGTATAAAAAAGAGTTCCCTTTCACAGGCAAAAAAGGAACTCAATCATAAAAGGATTCTTGAGGAGCTTTCAGGCAATGTACAGCTTTCCACCAAATCTTCTCACTACGCACTGCTGCCTGTATGGCTACTGACTACCCGCTTTAACGATAGTGTTTATCGTTTTGCGATGAACGGGCAGACCGGAAAATTCATAGGCGAGCTGCCAATGAGCGCAAGGAAAACGCTTTCACTGGCATTTCTCACGCTGATACTGCCTATTGTCCTTTGTATGGCTGTGAGGTCAGATCTTTGGGCTATCGGTTTAACGATAGGGATGTTCGGAGCACTTGCCGTAATCCTGGGTATCTTCTGGATTATGCAGGTAAAGGACAAGGCGAGTATTTGGGATGCGGATTATTACTTAAAAGGGAAAATCAAGATAAAGACACATACCGAAAAAAGGAAATAATGGATAAGATAAAAAGAGAGTCGGTGCTGCGCACCGGCCCTCTTTTTATTGCGTAAGACTGTTATATTCAGCTTGGTTTGGTCAGCAATCGGCTGCCTTTAAAAGCTGCCCAATCTCTGTGATTATTTTCCGTGCAAAATCGAATTTGTGCCAGTACAGGAGAAAACCGTGCATGGCTCCGGGAGCGCGGATGTCCGTGACATCCGCGCCGGCGGCGCGCAGCGCCGCCGCGAAGGCTTCGCCGTCGTCCCGGAGCGGGTCGCATTCTGCGCTCACCACGATTGTGCGCGGCATACCCGAAAGAGCGCGCAAATCAAGGTCACAGGTGCTTTCGTCCGTACCACACCTGCCCGGATAAAAGAACGGGTCCTCCCCGCTCAAATCCTTTGGCACGGTCAATTCCTTAAAATAATCTATCATTTCGCGCGGCAGGACATAGTCCCCGCCGCCGAACTCCTTCATAGATTCCGACTGCTCCGGCATCACCGTCCCATATTCCCCGTAAAAGAGAACCTGGGCATAAATCATCGGACAGTCGCAGCTTTCCACCATCGCCGCCAGCTTGCTCACAGCAGCGCAAATCGTTGCGCCCGCGCTGTCGCCTGAAAGTATGATCCTTGACGGGTCGATATTAAGCCCACCCGCATTCTCACGTACCCAGCAAAGCAGCGCCCACGCATCCTGCAGATATGCAGGATATTTATTTTCCGGGCAAAGTCTGTACTCCGCCGAAATCACAACAGCATTCCATTCTTTGGAAATCTGCCGCGTCAGCGCATCATGGCTTGCAATGTTGTGCAGCACAAAGCCTCCGCCGTGGAAATACAAAACCACCGGCAGTACTTCGTCCGTCAGAGTCGGGCGAAATATGCGCACCCTCAGGCTCGGAACCTCCGCCTCTGTCACAGCTTGTACAAACCCTGCAAAAGCCGCAAACTCAGGCTTTACCAGGTAGCGCGGCGCACCCGTTGCCACCGTGCCGAATGAAACAAGCCGATCCTCAGAAAACGCGATATCCGTCACAAATTCTTTATCGTTAAAGGCAGCATCCGCACCGGCGCGCAGGGCTTCAAGCCCCACGCCCGGCACGAAAAACGCCTTTTTTTCTATCTTTTCGCGGTAAAACTCCGCAACCTGCCTATCAAGAACCATTTCACATCACCACTCGCACACGTTTCACGCTACCACTATCACACATTTCACACCTTCACTCTCACAATACCTGCATCTCTGCCGCCTAGAAGCATTTTTTCAGCACATGCTCAGGCAGCTCTTCCTTTGTCAGGCGGCTCACAACAAAGTAAGCGATACCGCTTGCAATCAGAGCCAGCACGATCTCGTGAATATGGAAAGGCGCAATTTTGTGCAAATTGAAGAAAACAAACGTTGCAATACCGACAATTACCGAGGCGATTACACCCTTTGAATTGCCGTACTTCCAGTAAAGCCCGCCAATAAGCGGCCAGAAGAATGTGGACTCGAGTCCGCCCATCGCAAAGAGGTTTACCCAAACGAGGATGCTTGGCGGATTCAGCGCAAAGATGAACACCAAAACGCCGATAATAATAGTCAGCGCAAAGCTGTATTTTCTAACCTTTGCCTTGAAAGCCACCGCCTCCGCATCGTCACTGTGCAGAGCCTTCTTTACCTTGTCCTTTGCAAAATAAGTCATCCAGATATCTGTGATGATTGTCGCAGAAGCAAGCAGCAAGAGCGAGTCAACCGTTGACATGATTGCCGCAAGCGGCGCTGCGAGGAACAGTCCGCCCGCCCACGCAGGCATATAATTAAGCACGATATAAGGTACCACCTGGTCAGTGCTCCCGAGGCCTCCCTCAGGAAGCAGCGGTCCTGCCAGCGCCCCGATAAAGTGCATACCGATCATCAGTATACCGACTACTATAGTTCCGTAAATCATCGCACTATGAAGCGACTTTGTATCCTTAAAGCCCATTCCGCGAACCGCAGTCTGCGGCAGGCCCATAACGCCGATTCCAACCAGCACCCAGAACGAAATGAGGTAACCCGGCGAAAGTGCCGAAACGCCGGCGCCAGCCTCGCCCATACCGAGGATATCCCATCCCGGAACAGCAGCATTGGCTTGGTCGATTAAATTAGCCGCACCACCGCCTGCACCGAACACAAAGAATATCATCAGGAAGGTTCCTATCGTCATCACAATGCCCTGAATCGTATCGGTGATTACAACCGCCGTGAAGCCGCCAACCGCCGTGTAGAGAATTACAACCGCAGCAAACAGCACCAAGCCCGCTTCGTAAGGCAGCCCCGTCACGGTCTGCAGCAGCGCCGCACCGCCCATGAACTGTGCCACCATCTGAGTTATGAAGAATACGACAAGCGCAAGGCTGCACAGAATTACGACAGCCGGCGAATCATATCTCACCTTCAGATAGTCCGAAATCGTCACCGCATGGATGCGGCGCGAAATTATGCCCAGCTTTTTGCCAAGCACGCCAAGCGTCAGAAACGCTGTGCCGATCTGAATTACAGCCACCCACGACTGAGTCAGTCCCCAGCTTGCTGCAAGCCCCGGCCCGCCGAGGAAAGAGCTTGCACTGGTGTATGTCGCAACCAGCGTCATAGCCAGCACCAGGCCGCCCATCGTACGGCCGCCGATGAAATAGTTTGAGAAGAAGCCTGCTCCGGCGTTCTTCGAAGAATTTCGTCTGCTCATCCAAATACCGATGAGGACGTTAAACACCATATAAGCGACAAGTATCGCAAGGATGACGTACTGCTTACTCTGCATGCTGCGCCTCCTTTCCTGCTTCATCGTCGTCAAGGCTGAAGTCTTTGAACACGAACTTCAGCAGAATGATAACTCCGACCAGCCCCACAACAAAAAGTCCCGGTGTGCTGAGCCACCACCAGAGCGGCAGCTTTGCAATCGTGATATCGGTGTGGCCGGAAAGGCCCCATCCGAATCCAATGTGCCAGAACATACAGATAAAGAAAAGAATCAGAGTTGCCCTCGCTTCCTTCTTTATCTGAAGGCTTTTTTGTTCTTTTGTCATTTTTTGCATTTTAACCTCCAATGAAAAACAAAACATCCGACTGCCAAAAGGCATCCGGATGGAGGTATTCGAAGCTTTCCATGTTAATGTGATGCCCGTCATGCTCCGCCTGTGTGCGAATGCATGCGCGCAGATTAACAATATGTATCAATTTTTCAATTGCTCACATGGTAAAGTTTCCTATGGAATACCGTCCACGGCTACAGTATAGCACCGAGGTCCCCTGCTGTAAAGCAAATTTGATATTCTTTTCCTTCTACTCAAAAAATACAATGACCGGCATATTAATAATGATTGCCGGTCTGGCTGCAATGGCCATAGGCCAATATTTCTATATGACCTCCAAGTCGATATCAACTTTCCGAGATAATTGACAATCACCCATCGATTACAGGCAACACTTTCTTTTCTATAAAGTCTACCCTATCGAAGATTCTTGGCTTGAATGTTCCGGTTATACCAACAGATATCTTCTTTTCCATATTGACATAGATTATATTGCCACTATCACCGATTGCAGCATAAACATCTTTATCATCATAGGGCTTATACCACAAGTATCCGTAATTCATATAACCAAATCGTTCACCAAGCTTAAGATGTGGTGCTATCATGTCCTTCAAGTATTCTTCGGTGATTATCCTTGTTCCATCATACTGACCATAATTTGATACCAAAGCACCGATCACAGCCATATCTTTTGCCGACATACATAATCCCCAACCCGCAGTAACGCTCCCCTGAGGGTCACTGTACCATTCATATTTCCTTGGATTCTTGTTCATGAAGAAATCAAACTGATCTTCCTTGGAGCTGTCGCCGTGTGGTATTCGCTTCGGTAGCCCCAGAGGTTCAAACAGATTGCTGTTGGCAAAATCTATACACTTCTCACCGGTTGCTCTCTCAATTATTCCTGCAAGAATCTGAATACCAAGCGTAGCATACCTAAATTCACCTGTGATTCCGCTGCGGCCTCCAAGATAATCAAGTATCGCTATCGTAAAGTCCTGTGAAGTACATACCTTTTTCCAAGGTTCTGACTTACCTTTATACGGAGCAGTCATCGTAAGCAGATGCTTTATTGTTACATCGTATATGGTTTTCTCTCCGCGCTTAACAGTATAATCCGGAAAGAAATCCATTACCTTCTGATCCACACTCTTGATGCAGCCCCTGTCTAATGCGATTCCTGCAAGCAATGCCATCACACCTTTGGTCACCGAATTGACATTCATCGCATCTTCGGTCTTAAATCCGTGCCAACAATCATCATATGCAATCTCGCCGTCTTTAATCACATAAATCTGACAGATATTACTCTCATTTCCTGTGCTATCTGAAATGTAGCTGTGTAGTTGTTCTTTGTTCATGGTCATAAGCCTCCTCTTAGGATAGATTCGGACGTCCAAATAAAAGACTAATGTAATTAAAAAATCTTTTCAAGTACTTTCTTATATTTCATTAATGATCTCTTCGGATGGATAATTGCAAAAGACTCCCGCGCACCTGCGCGGGAGTCTTTTATCTCCATAAATATTACTTTATTACCTTTTCACAGAATCGCTCAAGCATTGCCGCTACCATTGCGCGGGTCGTGCTGCCCTGTGAAGCGAGCGTCACATTTCCCTCTTCATCCGCGATACCGTTCATAAGCCCGATTCCGACAGCCCATGAAAGCTGCTCGGCAGCCCAGAACGATGTACCCTCTGCATCAGGGAATGCGCTGATATCACTTCTTACGCTTGTGTCATAGCCCTTGTACTGCGCATAGTTGAACAGCATACATGCCAGCTGCTCACGAGTAATTGCCCTGTTCATGTCAAAGTCTTCGCTGTAGCCTTCCGCAACTCCGACCTTTTCTGCCCATGTAAACGATGGGATGAACCAAGTCTCGTCCGTCACGTTAAGCTCTGCCATCTCAGCCTCTGAAAGCGTTGCACCCTCAAGGTTAAAGAGTATCTGTGTCACCATTCCGTGGCTGGTCAAATCATCGGCTGCGAACCTGCCGTCGCCACCGCCGTTCATAAGCTCGTGGCTCGAAGCCCAGGCAACTTCCTTGACGTACCATTCATAATCCGGCACATCGCTGAATACCTTTTCGTTTTCAACAATCTTTATTGTCGCACTGCCGCCAAGCATTACGGCTGCGCCATCATCTGTTATCGTCGAAGACTTCACAATTTCCTCGGTTCCGTCCTCGCTCACAATCACAACAACTGTGCTTGGGCCGGCATTTTCTACCGGGATTTCCACCTTCACAGGATTGTCGGCATTCACATTCTTTGGCAAGCTTACTGCAATCGGCGCTGCTTTGCTGCTGTCCGCCGAAGCTTTTACCTCTACCGCAAGCTTTACCGGCTCGCCCGCAGCTGCCGCCTGTTCAACAGCCTTCTGGCTTGGCGCGGCCTCTGCCGAAACCGTGTTGCCGTTCTTGTCGGTCACAACCGTGCCGGTTGAGCCATCCTTCGTAAGCGTTACAGAAGTCGCCGAGCCGTCCTTTGCGGTTGTAACCGCAGTTCTCGACCCGTCATCTGCCGTGGTTGTGGTAGTCGTACTGCCGTCGGAGTTGGTCACCGTGCCGTCCTTTGCAGGTACGGCTGCTGTAGAGCTTCCGCCCGATGCGGCACTACCGCCGCCTCCTCCGCCTCCGCCGGAGCTACCGCCGCCGGTTGCAGGGATAATCCAGCCGTTAGCCGTTATCTCTGATGTGCCGTGCTCGTCGCTGAAGTGCTTGTGGCACACGCTGCACTCCCAGTTTTCTATATTTCCTGCAGCTGTAGCCGACGGTGTTACCGCTGCCTGATGCACAAGAGTGTGCGCGCCTGTTGCCGCGATTACCCAGCTGTTTGCCGCAATCTCATGCCCGGCTGCGCCATCTGCATTATTGAAATAATGGTGGCAAACCGTGCACTCCCAATATTCGATGTTCCCTGCATTGCCACAGTTTGCAGTGTTTGCAGAATGATGTGTTAAGTTATGCCCCGTTGCCGCAATTGCTTCAGTGCTTGTTGCTCCGCAGCCGTGTGTGCAGGTAAAGGTTCTTACGCCTGCCTGTGTGCATGTCGGCTGCAGGGTTATTGTGCCTGTGCCGCTAAAGTCGTGGCCGAGCGCCGGGATTGCTACGGTCGTTGTCTGAATTGTAAGTCCTTCATGTGTAAATGTTGCCGTGTAAGTTCTTTCACCCGGCGATGTACAAGTAGGGCTTAATGATTCACGAGAAGTTATTGAGCCTTGCTCAGTATCTGTATGGCTACCATCACGTAAACACGTACGCGTTGCTGTTATTGTACTCTTATCAGCGGACCAAGTGTATGTCGGGGTGCCCCAGTTATGACCCAGTGCCGGTGTAGTAGTTCCAATAACTTGATCTGTAAATCCATCAATTGTAAAGTGCGCAGTATAACCTGTACTTCCCTGTGTTTCACAAGTTGCAGCGATAGGCTCATTAGATGAAGCTACAGTCTGTGACTCTACATGGCCACATACAGTGCATGTATGAACAGCTGTCGCTGTACTATTGTCAGTTGCCCATGTGTAAGTAGGGTCACCATACGTGTGGTCAATCATTGCAATTGCTTCAGTCGTTGTCTGAGTTTCAAAAGGACTTGTAAATGTTGCCGTGTATGTTCTAATCCCTGCTTCTGTACAAGTTGCAGGTCGCGTTATTGATGCAATTGCCTCAGCTGTTGTTGTTTCCACATGGGACGAATCATTAATACATCTTCTCTCTGCTGTAACA
>JAEEGH010007524.1_pt1 | contig 26141 bp, 21 predicted proteins | sample 9134181 | NCBI WGS metagenome assembly JAEEGH01 (sample SAMN16246544, study PRJNA631951) | gut metagenome | biome: gut microbiome; feature: rumen; material: DP-attached | host: Bos | place: Iran: Karaj | collected 2018-10
AAGACTCTCTTCAACAGTGGCATGAGCTTTGCGCAAAGCATATTGGAAAATCTCTGGATTCGGCTTCTTCACCCCGACTTCCTCTGAAACGGTCAAAGTCTCGAAATAAGGCTCCAAGCCCGAGCCACTCAACTTGATGTGTTGCACTTCTTGGAAACCATTAGTAATCAAATGCAAGTGATATTTTGGCTTCAGGTAGTCCAACAACTCCATCGTGCCAGGAACCAGCCTGACGATACGCGGAGACCAATACACATAGTCCTCGCTGAGATGGTCGGCTAATTGAGTGTCGTGAATGTTGTAATGTTCTAAAGGCAACACGAAGCGAGTACGGTTCAAATCATCTTTGGTGATTTTGTCCTCACGGTATAGTTCCCAAAGTCGTTCATTCAGCGGATGATACACTTCGTGAAACTCATGTGCACTAGGAACACCCAAACTTTTCAGGTTGTATTTCTCATAAATGCGCTCAAAGGCCACTTCGGCGGCTGCATCAAAGTCCCATAGCGTACGGTCGAGGTCAAAGAAGATATGCTTGTACTGCTTCATCTTTCTCGCATTTGACGTTGCCACTCAAACAAAGCCACAGCAGCGGCATGGCTGACATTGAGCGAACGGGTTGGACCAGGCACTGGGATATAAACCACCATGTCACATTGGCCAAGCAAATCCTCGCTTAATCCATGACTCTCACTGCCTACGACAAAAACCACATCCTCGGGAAGTTGGGTGTCATAGATGCAAGTGGCATTGTCGGCGGTCTCGATGGCGACGATGGTCTTGCCTTCGGGAACAATTTTGTGCAAATCGCTCTCCTCACTGAAATACCAACGGATATTGTCGCGGCTGGAAGCTGCGGCACGGCGCACTTTGCCAAGACGATGGTCTTCTTCCTTACCTAAAAAACAGACCTCGTTAGCGCCAATGTTGTCGGCCAAACGGATCAAAGCGCCCATATTGTCAGGAGTCAGCAAATGATCGGCGATAAGCATAGGATGCGGCACCCGCTCATAGAGCGTTTCGGGAGAAAGCTCTTCAAACAAATCGTTGGATTTCAAATAGGACATCGCCTTGTGTTATTGAACGATGATTTTCTTAATGTAATCCTCCGTCTCCGTGGCGATGAGCAAGATATACACGCCTTGGGAAAGCACACGACAATCCATTTGGAGGTCTCCCGAACTTTCGCCTTCCCAAATATGCTGCCCAATACTGTTGAAGAGCCTATAGCTAAACGGTTGTTCGAAGCTGATGTTCAAATAGCCACGAACAGGATTGGGGAATACACGCAACGTATTTTCGATGCTATCGACCCCGAGGACCGTTATTTCCACCGTGGCGAAAGCTGGAATGGATTGCAGCCCTTCGCTGCTGACAGCCGTGACGCTATAAGTGTGAGTACCCAAATTGAGCCACTCCGTAAACGTCGTTTCGTGTTGCATGGCGATGGGAGTCCCGTTGCGCCTGATGAGATAGTCATCAGTGGGGTTTTGCGGCTGCCAAGACAATGTCACCTTGTTTTCCTCAACTTGGGTTTCCAATTCAAGCACAGGCAAGAGCGTGAAGGTGTGAGCCGAGGGGAACTGTATATCGTCAATCCAGCAACAGTCTTCGCCATAGCTGCCACTGCTGTCCTTCATGTAAATCCATCTGAATCTCCGAATTCCGGAGTTCACGGAGAAGGAGGCGCTGGTCCAATCCGTCACGCCTGACCACACGCCCTCGGTCTCATTGTCAATATAGAAAGTCAGTTTATCCTTATCGCCTTCGCTACTGGTTTTCAAGAAGAAACTGATTTCGCCGTCTTCTACAATCTCCACTTCGACTTGAAGTGTGGTTAGATTGCCATTGCCGATGGCTCCTGAGCGTGCGCTATAGGTTCCCGAATTGGCGGTGCTGCTGTCGACAATCCACGGCGCACCACCAAGGGACTCCCAGTCAAACGCACTGAAATCACCTGTCTCGAAGGTCTCTTTGATGGGACCGATGTTAAGGAACTTCGTGCCAGTGTATGAATACGGCTTAGCATCCATTGCATAATACACCTCAAAGTTTGAGCCATTGGGTATATTCGAGGAAGTGTTGAATGAAGCTGTCACATTCGCAGCGCTTCCTGCGGCAATTTCTCCCACATTGTGAATAATTGGATTGAAAACCAAGTCATTATGGCTGCTGTACAATTCAATCTTGACATTGCGGGCATCCGAAGAACCTGTGTTCCTGATTCCAACCACCAAATCCCCAACTTCGCCAGGATAGGTTGTATTGAAGGGCCTGAACTCAGAAATGACGAGATTCGGGGCATGCAAAGCCACGCGAAAACGACTGGTCCAGGTGTCGATGCCATCCGTACACGAAAGGAAGAATTCGGCTTGACTGCCATCGGGAATCAATTCGTTTACAGCAATCTCAAAAGCATTGGCAATGGTATATTGCTCCAAAGAGGCAACATTGGGAATGTTCGCGCTGCCATGAGTGACTTCCACAAAGGGAGAATCGGTGCTGAGTGTGGCTTGAACATTTGTGGCAGCTAAATTACCCAGATTTTTGACAGTCACATTGATACCTACAGTGTCACCATAATCGGCTTGACCGTTTTCATCGTTAATCGAGACACTTTCGCAGGTCAGATAGGCACCATTGTTGGGAATGACCGCAATGTCGCGAACCTCTGTGACCTTGTTATAACTGGTCACCACAAGTTGCAGGTTGCCGATTTCAGTTAAACCATCAAAAGTAAGCACGCCTTCGCCGTTGACAATAGGGGCACTGGCAAGGATTTCTCCATTATTGGAAAGGGTGGCTATGGCATAATCCGCATCGGCAGTGATGAAGAGTTCGGTTAGTCCAAGGAAAATGGCCTCTGGCTGACAAATGACATTGAGTTCGGAGGGAGCTTCGGTGCGCAACAACAGGCTGGGGTCGCCAAAAAGAATCCAAGTGTTATGGGTCTTGCCTTGGTCATTAGGATACATGTCAAGAATTCTCATATTGCCATTGAGCGAGGCACCGCCAAAAGTATGGTGGAACTGGTCGGCGGAACGCCATTCACAAAGGATGTCCACCATCTCATCCTGACCTGTCATAGGCGGCTGCCAGGGTTGGGAAGTCCAGCTGAACATGCCGCCAATGGCACCAGTAGGAGCACCGTTCACATTGTTGGTGGCACGCAACCATGCCTCAGCAAAACAATTCACATTAAACTGGCCATTGTAACAGGCCGTCGACCAAATGAAGGGCAATTTATAGTCGTTGGTCAGTGTGTTCACATGATAATTGTTAAAGTTACCCACATACCAACCCGTTGTGGAGCCATGGTTGCAGTAGTTGCAGATGCCAGCACCCTCATTGAAGTTTTGGCTCAGCATGGATGCATTGGTGCCCGCACCTACACCGTGGTAATGCCGTGAAACTTCGGTGTAGGTATAATGCATCAAGGTATCACGTATGTAATCAACATGCTGATAATCAGATTCGCCACCATTATGTCCACTGCCTGCACCTTCCACAGAGCCAACGCCTATGCCTTTGCTCAACCAATCGGCATCAGCGGCAATGTCGCGCTCATAGTATATCACTTTGGCCACTTGGTTTTGCACATGGGCTTCGTTTTCCGCCGAAAAACGACCGACAAAAACCTCGGGATAATAGTCATTGCCTTCCAACTGCCCGAACCAAATGTCGGAAGCACCATCACTCATGGCTTTTGGCGTGATTTGATTGTAGTCACCCACAAGAAGCACATAGCAAAGGTTTTCATCGGGATTGTTGTAATGGCTGAGGATGAACGACTTGATTTGATCCGTATTGTTACCGCCAATGTCGGAAAGGTTGACCAAGGTCGTTGGGCGGCCCGACTCGTTTTTCCAAGCCACAAAAGGCTGCATAGCATCAAGAAACTCGGGAGGACAGATGACCAACATCTCACCCTCGTCGGGGACGAAGTTGTATTTGGATGCCCGCTCCCGATAGTTAACAAAACGTTGCTGGTACATAGCGTTAGCTTCTGCTGTCATTCTCGTTTGGCTTGACTTACGGCTTAGTTTGGCGTTGCTACCGTTCTCACCCGTCTTGCGCATTTCCAATGTCAGTTGGGTGTAAACTCTTAAGGTTTTCGAGATGGGATTGTATGCAAAAGGATAGACCAAAATATTCTGTCCACGGAAGTCGCGAAGGATATACGGTTGGTCTAATTGTGCCTGAAAACCAGGGAAGAAGCGGTTCTGGGCATAGGCATCGCCATAGCGGAATGGCACTTCATCGGGATTGATCTCGCGGCTGAAGTTGCCTTTGGAGGGTGCGATTTCGATGCCTTCAAAGTCCTGATATTTAGCCTCCTTGACTTGGACTTCCATCGCGGCCAAGTCGTCAATGAGCACAGGGATAGCATACAATGGAAGGTCGGGAGAGCCTTCCTCGAGCATTGAAGCCATCTTAGGCACCTTGATGATGTATTGCAAGCCCTTTGGCGTGTTGACTTCTTCCTTAAAGAAACCGCCCAAGGTGAAGCTCAGTTCCGTCTTTTGCTCCGTGTCGGACATCAGTTTGACTTTGGGGGCAGCGGGGCTCTGTTGGGGACAACCCACCCATTCCTGAGCAGTTAGGTTGATGGATGCCAAACAGATGATAAGAAACAGCAATCCTTTTTTCATTCTAAAATGTATTTTGTGCAAAAATACGGAATTTCTTCGAGAATGGAATAAAAAGGGTAGATTTATTGGCAGGCTGTAGGGCTGTCACACCGTGGCAGCCGCACCACGGTAGGATGCAGGCCTCAGAAAACATGTCTTCCCTGCGGTGGCCAAGCGGGCAAAGGCATGGGATCTATGCTTTCTGAGGCCGTCCTTTATGGTCTTTGCTGATTGAACCGACCTTCTATAGATTCCCTGCTCTCGCACATATCCACGCGGGAATGACATAGAAGGTCTAGCGTAGAATGACATGGGAGGCTTGCGTTGGGATGACATGGCTGCTGCGGGAACACCCCGACACAAAAAAAAGCGGAGGCCGCGCCCAAAAAGCACGCCTCCGCCATAATCATAATATCCTACTGGGCTATGCCCCAGCCCGTAACGGAACAAAAGTTAGTTCTCTCGGACAGGGCGCACAGTGAACCCGTAGCAGCGGTCGGCGGTTGCACGGGATTGACTGAAGCCCGAATCGAAGTAGAAGTCCCACGCGAGGTCCGGGAGGCCCATGCCCGTGTAGAGCGAACTCGACCAGTAGAGGCCCCAGTCGCCAGCGCCGTCGAACTCAACGTCCCAACGGGGGCCAGCGGCAGGCAGGAAGAGACTGTTGCCGTTGCTCGCGGTGAAGAGCCTTCCGTTCACGCCGTTCTGCTGTGTCCAGGTAACGGTCGTGTTGTTGTAGAGCTCTTGGAACTCTTCCTTCGTGGGCATACGCCAGTTTCCACCCCAGTTGGCAGCTGCCGCGTCATCCTCGGGCAACAAGGTGGTCAGGTTGTCGGTGAAGCCGTTGTAACCGTAGCTGGGGTTGCTGCAATACTTGGTCAAAGTGCTATTGCTGCCGTTGCAGTACTGGTAGGTACTCCAGTCGTAATTGCTCTTTGGCTGCGTCTCGCCCCAGGCGAAGTAGTCACCGTAGTCCTCGGGGTTGTCGGCACCCACATTGCAGGTGGCCCACAGCAGGCCGCTCGGCAGGCCTAGGTCGACATATTCGTGGGTTATCACCTCCAAGGTGCTCATCGTCTTCACCTTGTTCCATTCCACCATAAGTGCGCCATTCGCGGTACTCTTGCTGAAGATGGGCTCAGTGCCACCACTGTAAACATTCATCGTGAAGCCTTGCGTCAGTGTGCCCACGGGCAACACGATGTAGAACTCCTGTGCCGCCGTGGCGGTCAGCGTGGCGTTACAACTGAGCATCACGCGGTTCGTGCCGCTGTTGCTTGCCGCTGCCGTCAGCTCGGGATGGGTAGCCGTGCAGTCTGCCTCAAACGCGCCGTTCAGCTTGTCGTTGGCGTTGTTCGAAACAATCTCAATGCCCGTGATGGCCATGTTGTCGCCCGTCAGGCTGATGCCCAAGCCGCCGCAGAGGCTGGTGAAGGTGAGGTCGTCGGGGTTAGTAAAAGTGCCAATCATCGGGTTGGCGCCGTTGCCGAAGGTGCCTGCCTCAGCGGTCTGCGTCTCGGGCAAGGTGAAGCTCACCGTATTGCCGCTAATCGTTGCGGTCTGGGGATAGACGGCTATGTTATTCGTGCCAAACTCATACTCTCCCGCATAAACGAAGGTGCCTTCAGAGCTGCCTGCTCCGCCCGTGAGGGTGAAGATGGCGTTAGAGGTGCCGTTGTTCACAAGGATTTGGTCGCCCGCCGTCCAGTTGATGGCGCCGTTCGTTGGGTTGAGCGAGGTCCTGTCGTTGCCCTTGTTCTGTTCGATGGAAGCCTTCAGGGTGACTCCCTTGGTCTCTTTGTCTTTCTTGCAGCCTGCAAACACAACGAGGGCTGCCAATGCAATCAGTAATGTAACTTTCTTCATAGTCAGTTCCTCCGTTTTTTTACCAGCCATAGCCGCTTTCCATGTTCATGTTTGTGGTTCCTGCGCCGAAGCCTGACGTTTCGCCGCCACCAGCGCCCGAGGCACACAACATACCCTGGCTTTCGATTTCTATGACCTCCACCTGCGGAGCCTCATAGCGTTTTTCAGTTGTTTTCATTTGTTTGAGATTTAAAGATTTAAAATTTAAAGATTTAAGATTTAAAATTCAACAAAGCATCCTCAACTGAGCCCAATGGCACAGTCGCGGATGCTTTGCTGGAATGGATACTATAACAAGAAGTCACCGAAACGACCCGAAGGTCATTCTTCAAGCTCGTGGGCTGGGTTTTTACCCCCCCCCGCAACTTTCTATAAATCAATGATTTATAATGCTTTAACATAATTTTCGGCGGTTTCTTTGCGGACAAAGATATGAAAAAACCACTTTGAGAGGAAAGAAGGAAGCAAATCTTTTGTAAAACTGTCGGAAAAAGCAAAAGAATTCGTCAAACACAACAAACGGACTCCCCAAAGGAAGCCCGTCTGCCTCGTCGGATTTCAAATAGTCTGTGACGATAGGTTAGAGTTTAATCCACATGTTTATGGAGATAGGAGTTCTCGCCGCTAATGCCGTATTGGGAAGCCGAATAATCCGACATTTCCTCATCGGCTTGGTTGATTTCCACATTGCGACGCAAGTAAGCCGGTTGGTTTTCCAGTTCCTCCAATCCACGGGCCGTCCTGAAGTTCATACTCAAGGCGCGCAGACGCTGCTTCTTCAGCTGCTCTTTCGGGTCGGCTTGCTTGGCTTTCTTGGCCTCCAACACGGCGATTTCCTGCTCGGCTTTGGCTTGAACCTCTTCCTGTGTGATGATGCGCGAGGTGATTTCGAAACCGTCATCATCGTTACTGCTGCTTGAGCGGAAGGGATTGTCGAACACCCTCACCACGGGTTTTTCTTCTTCATAATGGACCGTGCGAGGTGTTTCTTGAACAGGAGCTGGTGTTGGTTCAATGGTAGGCTCGAAGAGCGGTGTGTCATCATCGGTAGATTGGGTCGGCCCTTCGACAGGCTCAGGGACCTCTGTTACTGGAGTGAACAAGGAATGGACCGTCTTTTCTTCATGTTTTTCAACGGGCTGTTCTTCCTTAGGGAACACCTTCTCAACCTCGGTAGCCGCAACCGAACCCACAGCCAGATTTGCCGGCTGGGCAGGTCCTTCGACCTTTCGGCTCTGCTCAGGAACCTCAGGGGTCTCAGTTGTCTCGCCTTTCACCTTGCCACTCAAGTCGTAAACCTTCTTCGGCTGGACAGGACCGACAGGATTGACAGGGTTCTGCTTTTCGGCAATAACGGCACTGTAAGGCTTGGCATCGTGGTTGAAACCCGTGGCAATCAAGGTGACACTGAGAGCCTCACCGAGACTTTCGTCGGTGCCGTTACCCCAAATGACATCGGAATTGTTGCCACAAGCGTTCTGGGCGATTTCGAGAATCTCGTCCACTTCGTCCAACGAAACTTCATCAGTACCCGATGTGATATAAAGCAGGATGTTCTTCGCGCCCTCGATATTCGAGTCGTTGAGCAATGGCGAATGGATGGCGTCTTTGATAGCCTTCTCAGCGCGGTTTTCGCCTTCGGCGACACCCGAGCCCATGATGGCCTTACCGCTGTCTTTCATGACAGTCTTCACATCCTCGAAGTCGACATTGACATAGCCAGGCACAGTGATGATTTCAGCGATGCCTCGGGCTGCCGTGGCCAACACATCATCAGCCTTTTTGAAAGCTTCGGAAAGCTTCATGTTGCCGTATTGGTCGCGCAGTTTGTCGGTGCTGATGAGAATGAGCGTATCAACACACTTCTTCAATTCATCGATGCCCGACAAGGCTTGCAGCTTGCGGCGACGGCCTTCGCGCTCCATAGGCATGGTAACGATGCCTACGGTGAGAATGCCTTTATCCTTGGCCATCTTGGCCACCACGGGAGCAGCGCCAGTGCCCGTACCGCCACCCATACCAGCGGTGACAAACAGCATCTTGGTATCGTCGTCCATCAGAGCTTCAAGCTCGTCACGGCTCATTTCGGCGGCTTCGCGACCGATGTTTGGGTCGTTGCCGGCACCCAACTCGCGTTTGCCAAGGTGAACGGTGGTCTTGACCTTACTCTTCAGCAAAGCTTGATGGTCAGTATTGCAAAGTACAAAGTCGACGCCTTGGATGCCTTCCTCCATCATGTGGTTGACGGCATTGCCGCCGCCGCCACCGACGCCGATGACTTTGATATAGTTGGGTTTCTCCACATCAACGGGCTTGAACAACTCGTTTTGGGCGTTTGGGTTAGTTATGTAGTCTTCTGCCATAGTGCTGTAGTTTTGATGGGTTATTCAATGTTGTCGGGTGTGAAGAAATCAGTGAGGGAAGCAATAATCCCTTTTACATCGAAGCCTTTTTTCTTTGGCTTTTTCTTGCTATCGTTTTCGTCTTTGGTATCCTCGACATCCTCCTCTTCAGGATTCACGGCAGGGATTTCCACTTTTTGCTGGGCTTCGAGACGAGATGCCTCGGCGGCTTTTGAGGCATTCAGATACTCATCGTGTTCCATACGGGCGATGGTCTCGATGACAATGCCGATACCCGTAGAGTACATCGGGCTCGACATTTCCTTCATCTCGGTCTGGTTAAGGTGTTCGTTGGGATAACCGATGCGAACTTCCAAGCCTGTCTTGAACTCAGCCAGCTGTTGGATATGCTTCATCATGGCACCACCACCAGTCAGCACGATGCCGGCGATAAGCTGGTTGTCGGTCTTGGCCTTCTGGATCTCGTAGTTGACCAGTTCAAAGATTTCCTCCAAACGGGCCTGAATGATGTGGGCCAAGTTCTTGAAAGAGATTTCCTTGGGCTCTCTGCCACGGATGCCAGGGATGGAGACCACTTCATCGTCGCGGTTTTCACTAGCCAAGGCAGAACCAAACTTCACCTTCACCTCTTCAGCGTAATGCTTGATGATGGAACAACCTGTGCAGATGTCCTCGGTGATGATGTTGCCGCCAAACGGAATCACGGCTGTGTGCTGGATTTTCTTGTCCTTGAAGATGGCAATATCGGTGGTGCCACCGCCAATGTCGACGAGCACCACACCCGCATCTTTTTCCTCTTCATCAAGAACGGCTTGTGCCGAGGCAATAGGTTCGAGGATCATGTAGTCCATGTCCAAGCCTGCGTTTTGGATACAATGGATGATGTTTTTGGCCGCTGAGGTCTGGCCGATGATGACATGGAAGTTGGCTTCAATCTTATTGCCTAACATGCCCACAGGGTTGGTGGCCAACTCGCCATCGACATAGGTGTCTTGGCGAATGACATCGATAATCTCTTCGCCAGGCGTCATGTTGATCTTAAAAGTATCGTTGCGCAGACGCTCAAGCTCAGCCTCCGAGATCTCAGTCTCGTGGTTGTCGCGCATCAAAACGCCACGGTGTTGCAAACTCTTGATGTGCTGACCGGCAATGCCCACGCTGACACGGTTGATTTCGACACCCGACTGGTCGGAGGCTTGCTTGACCGCCGTCTTGATGGCCTCAACGGTGTCGAAGATATTTGTGACCACGCCACGCCGCACGCCTGTGGATATGGTCTTGCCATATCCCAAGATTTCAATTTTTCCTTTGTCGGACTTACGGCCTACGATACAAGCCACTTTGGTAGTGCCGATGTCCAATCCGACGATGATTTTTCCTTCACTCATAACATTATCGTTTTGTACAGACTATTTGATTTTTGTAATTAAAATTGATGCTTTTCAAGGTCTTGGTCTCAGGGCTCTCGATGCGCTGCTTCATGAAGTTCTCCAATCGTCTCAGCTTGTCGGCGGCATCGCAAGTGTCGCCCACAATCACCCTACCGTCAAAGCCCTTCACGGTGAGCTCAAACTGGTTTCTTTTGTTGCAATACAGCTGCCCAACGCATTGTCTCACAAAGTCGTTTCCCTCAATGGCTTCACACCAATGCAAAGCATTGAGCAAGTTCCTATCGCTGCCAAGAGTGTCGGTGAGTTGATAGTTGACCGTGTCATTCCTAAGCTCAAAATTGCCGCTGGCCACCAACACATAGGGTGAATAGAGGCGACTCGAAGGGATAACGACCCCATTACGGGTGACATAAACAGAATGCCCGCCCTTGCCAAAAACCCTAAACCAAGGCTCATACTCCTTGAAACTGACTTTAAGGGTTCCGTCAAGGTCAACATAAGAGGTGCTATTCTCAATCCACGAATTGTTTTCCATCAGCTTCTGGATAGCAATCATATTGACAGTGCCGACATTCGACTTGCCACAAATCCGATCAATCTCATCATGAAGCGCGGCCTTTCTGATAAAGCCCGTGTCAGTCTCAGGAAACAACTGAATCGACTTCAATGGGGTAGTCAGATAATTCTCTCTCGCAAACACGAACAAAACCACAAGCGCAGCGGCCGTGACAACCCACAATAATATGCTTAATATCTTCTTTACCATGTCTTAATCAGTTCTTCAAGAGGTTCAACAAAACGGTCGATGTCGCCAGCACCCATGGTAATCAGCAACTCAGGCTTTTCGATGTCAATCAAGCCGATAAGGTCCGATTTTTGGCAAACTCTTTTGTCAGTCATCGGCACTTTTTCCAACAACGCTGACGAGGTGATGCCTTCGATAGGCAACTCACGGGCGGGATAGATGTCCAACAGGATAAGCTCATCGGCCAAAGCCAAAACAGAGGCGAATCCGTCCATGAAATCGCGAGTGCGGCTGAACAGATGAGGCTGGAAGACCAACGTAATGCGCTTTCCAACATAGGAGTCTCTAACTGCAGTCAGGCAGGAACGGATTTCCTCAGGATGATGAGCATAATCATCTATATAACAATGTTTTTCATTATTGACACGGATATCGAAGCGACGCTTCACGCCTTTGAAGGTCGACAAAGCCTCGGCAATGGCCTGTGCTGGCAATCCCACTTGACGAGCTGCAATGAAGGCCGCCGTGGCATTCAGCACATTGTGGTTGCCTGCCATGGGCAGCTTGACTTCCGTCATTTGGCCTTCGCCATAGATGACGAAATCAGTGACACCTTTTTCCGATTTGACGACTTCGGCTCGGTAATCACAAGTCTCACCAAAACCAAAACGGATAGCATTCTCCACTTCGATGTCCAAACCTTCTTTCACGATGACTTTGTCTTGGGTAAGATGTGCGAAGTCGTTGAAACCCTGCACCAAATGGCGCTTGTCGCCGTAGATGTCCAAATGGTCGGCATCGATGGAGTTGATAATACTAATGTTGGGATGGAGTCGCAGGAAAGAGTGGTCGAACTCATCGGCCTCCACAACCAAGGTGCTTTCCGTGCCTTCACCCAAAAGCAGGTTACTATTGAAATTGTTGGCAATGCCACCAATGAATGCCGTGGTATTCACCTTGCATTGGTGCAAGATGTGTGCAACCATGGCTGTGGTAGTGGTTTTGCCATGCGTGCCGGCAACTGCAATGGTGAAATGGCCTTCAGTGATTTTGCCCAAGGCTTCTGCTCGTTTCAAAATCGGCAGGTTGCGCTGTCTGAGGGTCTCGAACTCCTTGAGGTCGTAGGGTACGGCAGGCGTGTAAATGACCGACTCAATGAGGGCGGGCAATAAGTTGTCGTTATCTTCATAATGGATTGCCACGCCCTCATTTTCCAATTGCCGAGTCAGCGGAGAAGGTGTGCGGTCGTAACCTGCCACAATGTAGCCCAGGCTATGGTAATACCGAGCCAAGGCACTCATTCCTATGCCGCCAATGCCTAAAAAATAAATCGTATGTCCTTCTCCGTGTTTCATCATTCTTTCTTTTCAGGGGTTCGACAGGCTCAGGGACCGAAGTCCCCAAGCTTGCCGAAGGTTCACATAACTATTAACACTTAAATATCAAACAATAACATTAACAATTTGATCTACAATATCTTCGGCTGCATTCGGTCGGGCGAACTTGCCGATGTTTTCACTTAATTTGGCCTGCAGCTCATGATTGTCTTTCAGTCGGAACAAAGCCGGGACGAGTTCTTTCTCAGCATCAGCGTTGCGCACCATAAGGGCGGCTTCCGCATCGACGAGTTGCTGGGCGTTCTTGGTCTGATGATCTTCGGCTGCCGTGGGCAGAGGCACGAAGATGACGGGCTTTTGCACCAAGGCCAATTCCGAGATCGACATAGCACCTGCACGCGAGATGACCACATCGGCTAGGCCATAGGCCAAATCCATGCGGTCGATGAAGACGGTGGGCTTCACCTGGTTTTCCAAACCCAAAGCTTTCACCTCAGCTTGAGCCTGACTAATGTAAGTCTTGCCCGTCTGCCAGATAAGCTGCAAATCGCTGTCCTTGAAGGCAGCAAGTTGTGCACTGATGCCCTTGTTAATGCCCAAGGCACCTTGGCTGCCACCCACAAGCAAGGCGACAGGCTTCGTCGAGTCGAGATTAAAGAACTCAGCTGCTTCTTCACGAGTACCGTTGAGGGTGATATTTGCCCTCAAGGGATTGCCAGTGAAGTGTATCTTCTCGGCAGGAAACCATTGGTCGAGATGGTCGTAGGCCACGCAAATGGCTCTTGCCTTCTTTCCTACATTGCGGTTAGTCTTGCCCGGATAGGAGTTCTGTTCCTGAATGACAGTTGGAATGCGGAGGTAATTGGCAGCCATCAAGGTAGGCCCGCTGGCAAAACCACCAACGCCAATCACCACATCGGGCTTGAATCGCTTCAGTATAGCAATAGCATGGTTGATGCTACTCGTAAGCTTCAAAGGAAGCAAAAGTGACTTGATATCTCTGGTCATACCACTAATCCACAGTCCTTCAATACGATAACCAGCCTTAGGCACTCTTTCCATCTCCATGCGGCCTTTTGCACCGATAAAGAGGATGTCGGCCTCAGGAAACCTCCGTTTCAAGGCATCTGCAATGGCAATGGCGGGAAAGATGTGACCGCCCGTGCCACCACCACTAATCACGACTTTCAAGTTCTCTTTCATCTTCAGTAGTTTCTGTAAGTGCTTGTATCTCTTGTTCTTTATTCATTTCTTCGTCTTCCATGCTTCGCGTAACGCTCAATATCATGCCCAAGATAAGACCCGTGGCCATCAGGGATGTTCCACCCATACTCACCATAGGCAACGGCTGACCCGTAACTGGCAACAAACCAATGGAGACGCCCATATTAATCATCGCCTGCAAGATGACCAAGAAGCCCAATCCGAAGGCCATCAACGCGCCAAAGGTGAGCGGGCGCTTGATGACGATGCGCAACACCCGAGTGAAGAGGATCACATAAAGCATCAACACGACGATGCCGCCAATGAGCCCATATTCTTCAACAATGATGGCATAGATGAAATCGGAATAAGGATGCGGCAGGAAATTGCGCTGCTCGCTCTTGCCAGGGCCTTTGCCGAAGACAGAACTTGAAGCCACGGCGATGTCTGCATAAGTACGTTGCAAGTGCTTGTCATCAAAGGGGTCTACTGTTTCTTTGTCCTCCCCCATTGACTTCAGACGGTTGGTCCAAGTCTGGATTCGGTTTTGCCTCACCTTATAAAGTTCTATCGATTCACCTTTAGCTAAGGCTTCCTGCTGAGCCTTCACACCACGATTGTTCTGAATGCTGGTCTTGGCAGCATCAAAGCCCAAATAGGCAGCCATACCGACAATACATAGCCCGACAAGCGCCAAAATGTGCAAGACCTTCACCCTACCGATGAAGAGCAGCACCATACACACAGCTACCAAGATGACGGCGGTCGAGAGGTTCTCGGAGAAAATCAAGGCGGCTGTCAACAGGATGGGCGCAGCTAATTTGATAAGGAAGTCCTTGAAGAGGTAAACCGAGCCTTCCATCATGATGATTTGACGCGACAAGTAGGTAATAAGGATGATTTTGGCCATCTCACTGGGCTGGAACGAGAAACCACCGAGGTTGATGGAACGGCTGGCATCGTTGATGTTGCGGCCGAACACCAAAGTGTAGAGCAGCAAGGCCAAGCTGGGAATCATCAACAACAAAGCAATCTTTGCATAGCGTTTGTAGTTGATCCGCGAGGCACCAATCATCATCAGTATGCCAAAAAACAACATACCAAAATGCTTCATCATCAAGCGACCTGTATTGCCCTCGTATTTTGAGACAGCCAAGACACTGGTTGCGCTATACACCACAATCAGCGAGATGATACTCAAAATCAAGGCGACAATCCAAATCACCTTGTCACCCTTCATTATTTTATTGATGGCGTTCATGTTCCATTCTCCTAACGATTTCCGTGAATTGGTTGCCACGCTCGGTGTAGGTCTCCCCTGTCACCGACTTGCAGGCAGGCGAAAACAGCACAATGTCGTCTTCCTGAGCAAGTAGTGACGCCAGATTGACAGCCTCATCCATACTCTCTACCTCAAACAATTCAGTAATATCTTTATGAAATGCTTTCTTCAATTTGGCATTGCCCTCGCCGACGCAAACCATCGCTCTCACCTTCTGTTTCACAACCTTCTTCAAGTCCCTGAAGTCGGCAATACTGTCGTCGCCACCCGCAATCCAAACAACTGGTTTGACAATGTTCTGGAAGGTGAACCAAGTGGCATTGACGTTTTCGGCACGCGAGTCGTCGTAATACATCACGCCGTCGACGGTGGCAATATACTCCTGACGATGGTCAACAGTATTCAAGTCACTGAGGCTCAGCTTAATGTTCTCCTTTCTAATTTGCAAAACCTTCGATGATATACTTGCCACCATAGTGGAGGGTTGCTTGGGTTTCGTGTTGATCAATTCCTCAAAATAAGTCATGGTTTATTAGTTGTTCAGTTGTCAGTTATTCAGTTGTTCAGTTAAAGTGTTCGATTCTTGAATTTTGAATTTTGAATCTTTGAATTTTCAATCTATCTGATTTTAAATGTAATAAGTGTGAATGCAGCAAGCAATATGGTGACGATCCAGAATCGAATGGTGATCTTCACCTCATGATGGACAGTATTGAAACCCTCGCCACGACCTTTAAAGGTGACGGTGGAGTTGGGCCAAGCTTTCTTGAAGTCGCTATAGCTGGTGCGGAAGTGGTCATGCAAGGGGCCTTTCTTCCAAATGCGGTGTTTCTTGCCCGTCTTGACGAAGCGCTTTACGTCCAAGTCGGAAAGGATTTCGAAAAGGAATACACCACAAAGCAAGGGCAACAAAAGCTCCTTGTGCATAATGATGGCCGACACCGCGATGATGCCACCGATGGTCAGGCTACCCGTGTCGCCCATGAAAATCTGCGCTGGGAAGGAGTTGAACCATAAGAAGCCGACAAGGGCACCTACAAATGCAGCCATAAATACGACAAGTTCTTCACTTCCTGGGATATACATCACATCAAAATGGCTTGCCGTGACCGCATTACTGGAGATATAAGCCAAAATGACCAAAGTAATTCCTATGATGGCCGAATTGCCCGAAGCCATACCATCCATACCATCGTTGAGATTGGAGCCGTTGCTGACAGCAGCCACGACAAAGACAGTAAGCAGCACAAAGAAAATCCAAGCAAGGTTGTACATCCACTTAGGACCGGCCCACTTGAACAAGTCGGCATAATTGAGGTTGTGGTTTTTCAGGAACGGGATAGTAGTCCTTGTTGACTTCACATCGGGACTCTTCACCACGATTTCCTTGTTGTCCTCAATCTTCAACTGGACAGTCTCGTTGATTTGCACCGCAGGGCTGAAACGCAAGGTCAAGCCGACAAGCAGACCGAGCAGAATCTGTCCGCCTAACTTTACAGCAGGCTTCAGTCCGTCTTTCTTGCCTCTAAAGGTCTTCACAAAGTCATCGGCAAATCCTAAAACACCAAGAATCAACGTAGTGGCAATCATCAAGAGGGTGTAAACACTATGAAGCTTGCACACCAAAAGCACAGGGATCAAAATGGCGGCAATAATGATGACGCCACCCATAGTGGGCACACCAACTTTCTTGGTGTTGTACGGATCGATGGACTCGTCACGCTGGGTCTCAACGATTTTCTTGCGTTTCAACATTTTGATGAACCAATTGCCAAACCACACGGCTACCACCAGTGAAAGAATGATGGCAAAAGCAGCCCTGAAGGTGACATAATTGAACACACCAGCACCTGGGAAATTGCGTTGATTCAGATAATTGAACAGATAGTACAACATGGCTTATGCCTCCTTCAATGCTTCCGACAGCACTTCCTTGTCGTCGAAATGGTTCTTTACTCCGTTGATTTCCTGATAGTTCTCATGACCTTTGCCTGCCAAAAGGATGATGTCACCCCGTTTGGCCAAGGCCACAGCAGTACGAATGGCCTCACGACGGTTGGTGATACTCAGCACCTTGCCACGGTCTTCTTCGGCCACACCAGCTTTCATCTGACGAATAATCTCATCAGGGTCTTCGTTGCGCGGATTATCGCTGGTGAGGATGACACGGTCGCTGAGCTTCACAGCAACGGCAGCCATCTCGGGACGCTTTGTGGTGTCACGGTTGCCACCACAGCCCACCACGGTGATGAGCGTTTCCTTGTGGCAACGCACCTCATTGATGGTCACCAACACATTCTCCAATGCGTCAGGGGTGTGGGCATAGTCGACGATACCGACAATACCCTGCTCAGAATGCACCATGTCGAAACGGCCGTTAGCACCACGCAACTTGCTGATTTCGACCAGCAGCTCATCCTTATTGAATCCCAAAGCCGTAGCCGCGCCATAAATGGCCAAGAGGTTACTGGCATTGAACCCGCCGACAAGTTGTGTGAACATCTCAGTACCATTCACCTTAAGCAGCATACCGTCGAAATGGCTTTCCATTATGACACCTTTGAAGTCGGCATCGTGTTTCAAGGCATAGCTTAACTTGCGGGCCTGCGTGTTTTGCAGCATAAACGCGCCGTTCTTGTCATCCAAGTTGGTCAAGGCGAATGCGGACTGCGGCAAACCGTCGAAGAACTTCTTCTTGGCGTTGCGATAGTTGGCCATAGTCTTGTGGTAATCCAAGTGGTCGTGCGTCAAGTTGGTGAAAATGCCTCCAGCGAAATGCAATCCCGCGATGCGGTCTTGCGCAACACTGTGGGAACTCACCTCCATAAAAGCGAACTCACAGCCCTTGTCAACCATCTGCTGCAACAAGGTGTTCAGCTCGATAGGATCAGGGGTCGTGTGCGTCGAAGGAACGACCTCACGGTTGACAATGTTCTCAATTGTCGAGAGCAAACCGCAACTATAGCCCGCTCCAGTGAAAAGCCTATATAATAAGGTGGCGATGGTGGTCTTGCCGTTGGTACCTGTCACGCCCACCAACTTCAGCTTCTCCGAAGGATTGCCGAAGAAATTGGAAGCGCCAACACCCAATACGTATGCCGAGTTATCTACTTTCACGTAGGTGACATTTTCAGCTTTTTTACGGGGCAGTTTCTCACACACAATCACCGAAGCGCCTTTTTCGATGGCACCGTCAATGTAGTCGTGGCCATCGACCTGCGTACCTTTGACGGCAAAAAACAAAGTGCCTTGGCTTACCTTACGGGAATCGAAAGTGATGTTGGCAACATCGACGTCTTTCTCTCCAACGATCTCCAAAAGGTTGCAATTCGTCAATATGTCTTTGAGTTTCATCATTTTTCAAGTTTTAAGTGCATTGTGCTATTGGCTTTGACGGTATCGCCAGCGTGCAGCGACTGCTCTTTGACAACACCTTGACCCGTGAATTCCGTACTGATGCCCATATTCTCAAGAAGATAAATGGCATCCGTGATGTCCATACCGACCACATCAGGCACAACACTATTGGAAAGTTTGGCCTCGCGCATGGTGATTTGGCCATTCTCATTACTCTCCACCGTCACCCAGTCGCCGTTGATGGCATAGTCACTGTAGTTTTTGGCTATGCCTTTAAGATACTGCGACTCCTTTTCGTGACGCACAATGACAGGGGCCTTAGCTTTATCCGCTTTCATCACGACGCTATCGTCTTCCATGATTCCGATACGCGTGGCATACACCTTTTCGGCAATCTCCCTGAAACCTGGTGCCGACACGCCACCAGCAGCCCATTTGGCGCCACGGGCACGGCTCACCATGATGATGCAACTGTAGCGCGGCTTATCGGTGGGGAAATAACCCACAAAAGTGGTGTTGTACAACTTCCTGCCAATGCCCGGTTCGTGGTAAGCATAGCCCTGTACCTTATCATAGTATTGTGCAGTGCCCGTCTTGCCCGCCACTCCAACAACACAGTCGGCAAACTGACGCTTGGCCGTGCCTCTAATCACCACACCCTCAAGCATGGTCTGTATTTTCTTTATGGCCTCTGGCGAAGCGATATGCTCATTGAGCACAATGGGCTCAAATTTCTCCACGGTCTGTTCGCCACGACGGATCTCAGTGACAAATTGAGGCTTCATCATGCGACCTCCATTGGCGATGGCATTATAAAGCATCAAGAGCTGCATTGGGGTGACGTTCACCTCATAGCCGATTGACATCCACGGCAAGGACACATTCGACCAAAGCTTGCGGCCGTCCTTAGTCTTGTCATTCGGGTGCTTGATGACAGGCTGAGCTTCACCCGTGATGCCCGTACCGATTTTCTTGTTCAGGCCCAAGGCATACAGGCCATCGACATATCTCTCAGGATGGGCGGCAAAGTTTTTGGTAACCAGCACCGCAGTGCCTTTGTTAGATGACTGCTCAATGACCTCCTGCACAGTGCAGATGCCACCTTTGGCAAAGCTATGGTCATCCTTCATCGTACGATTCGAGAACTTGATGGGGCCCGTACCGATGTTCACCTTATCGCTGAGGTTCATGTTCTCGTTGTTGTTGAGCAGCACGACCATCGAAGCAATCTTGAACACCGAACCCGGCTCGTAGCGCTCAGTCAAGGCCACATTGTACAGTTCCTCATATTTACCTGTTTCATGGTTGAGGCTCAAGTTGGCCAAGGCCTTGACATAACCCGTCTCCACATCCATCAGGATGGCGCAACCTTGTTCAGCCTTGTTGACGGTCAAAGTATTGTTGAGTGCACTCTCCACAATATCCTGCAACTTGATGTCGAAGGTAGTGATGACATCATCGCCGTTTTGGGCATCGGTGTTGTCTTCTGAGTCGACAGGGATCCAACCACCGTGGTGGATTCTGCGCACCAGTTGCCTGCCGTTTTGTCCTCTGAGATAGTCATTGTAAGCGCCCTCAAGACCGAAAAAGTAGCCCTTCTTCTCGTTGGCCATGCCAAGCATGAGGCTAGCCAGATTCTTATAGGGATGTTCACGCCTAATTTTCTTTTCAACGATGATGCCTCCTTTGTAGATACCACGGTTGAAGATGACAAAGCTTTGCATCTTGCGCAGCTCCGCTTGGGTGATATTCAGTGCTATCTTGTAATGACGGTTTTTTTTGGCCCTGCCTTCGGCGAAGAAAGCCTTCCATTGGGCAGCATTACGCTTGGGAAGCAACTCAGCCATCTGTACGCAAAGCGAATCGATGTTTTCGGCCAAAACAACCGAGTCAACTGCCTTGTAATCGAAAAAGACGTCATAGAGCGGGATGGTGGTTGCCATCAGTTGCCCATCAGCAGAAAAGATGTTGCCGCGCGATGCTTCCAAAGTGTCGACACGGTATTCACGCTGTTCGGCGAGCTTCACCAACTCCTTATTGTCCTTGGTCTGCACCACGATGATTTTCGCGATGATGGCGATGCCAAAGACAAGGACAAGGAAATAGACCAAATAGGTCTTCCAAAGCGTATCGGTTTTCGGATCAATCATGGCTCCTCTTTCTTTTCGGGTTCGACGTTCATGTTGATACGCTTCAGGGGCTCGGTGGCTTCCTTCAGCCCTGTGCCTTGCAGCCTTTTGACCAGCACAGACTGTTTTGAGGCCTCCATAATGGCCGACTTCACCTGTATGTATTCCACCTGCAAGTCATTGAGACGTTTGGTGGCTTGTGTCAACTCACGGTTCTTCTCCTCCGCTATGTAGGTGTTGGTGATGATAACCATAAGCAACAGGGTGACATAAGCAAGGAAGAGAAACTGCTTGGTGAATTTCTCCCTTACGAGGAAAGTGCCGCCCAGAACCGACATTACTCTCTTACCACCCTTCTTGTTCTTCTTTGTATCTTTCTTATCTCCCATGTCTTTATTTCCTTTCCGCGATTCTGAGTTTAGCGCTGCGAGCCCTGTTGTTGCTTTCCATCTCCTCATCGGAGGGAACAATGGGCTTGCGCGTGATGATAGTATATGGTGTCAACAGGTTTCCGTAAAAGTCCTTCTCCTCCTTGCCTTCGGCGTTGCCAGTCTTCATGAAATTCTTCACGAGACGGTCTTCCAACGAATGATAAGACATCACCACAAGGCGGCCACCCAGTTTCAAAACATCTGGGCACTGCGTGAGGAAAGCGCTAAGAGCTTCGAGCTCTTGGTTCACCTCAATGCGCAAAGCTTGGAAGAGTTGGGCAAGCACCTTGTTCTCCTTGCCACGTGGCAAACGGCGTTGCACTGCAGCCTTCAGCTGTTCGGTGGTCTCAATGGGCTCGGCCTCGCGCGCCATGATGATGTCGGAGGCGATGAGCTGGGGCTGTTGCATCTCGCCATAAAGTCGAAAGATGCGCGTCAGGTCGGCATGGTCGTAGGTATTCACCACGGTGGCGGCATCATTAGGGGTCATCTGGCTCATACGCATGTCCAAAGGTCCGTCGAAGCGGGTCGAGAAGCCCTTTTCAGGTGTGTCGAACTGGTGCGAAGAAACACCCAAGTCGGCGATGATGCCGTCAATCTGACGACCGCCGTTATAAAGCTGAATAAAGTTCTTGAAGTACTTGAAGTTTTGGGGAATGAAGGTGAAGCGTTCATCATCAAAGGCATTGGCTTCGGCATCCTCGTCCTGGTCGAAAGCATAGAGGTGACCCGTCGTCAACCTTTCAAGGATGGCGCGCGAATGGCCACCACCGCCAAAGGTAACGTCGGCGTAGATGCCCTCGGGGTTGATGTTCAAGCCCTCGATGCACTCTTTCAACATGACCGGATTGTGATACATGTTTATCCTCCTTATTTGATGTTTTCGCCAAGCAGGTTGAAGAACTCCTCGTCATCAAGCTCGTCGATGGACTGTTCGTAGAGGTTCTTGTCCCAGATTTCCATCTTCGTCGTGACCGAAGTGATGACAAGGTCTTTCACGAGTGCACCTTTTTCGATGAGATCCTTGGGAATCTGCAGTCGACCGCTGCCGTCGAGTCGCACGAAACGGGCTCCAGCATTGTATTTGCGCAGCACCGCCTCCTGCTTTGCCTTGAATTGGCTGAATGCAGCACGCAGCTGGTCTTGCACCTCATCCCAGTCTTTTCTCGTGTAGAGTTCAAGGCAGGTGGCATGAAGACCAGGACGAAGGACAAAGCCTTCTTCCACTTGACTTCCCAATTGCTCCTTGAATTCGCTAGGCACCAAAAGACGGCCTTTCGAATCCAATTTGCAGTTATAATGTCCTACCAAGTAACTCATTGTCGTTTGTCATCATTTTTCCAGCTGCAAAGATATACACTTTTTCCCACTTACAAACACTTTTCTACACAAATTAAAAACAAGTTATCAACAAATTTTGTTCATAACTTTGTTTATATCTTGTTGAAATCTTGTTAATTTTTTAGAGTTCAAAGCAATATTTTTCAACAAAAACAATGGATTTCGGCTTTTTTTGTTACTTTTGCAAAATAGTTGAGAAAAACACCGCACTTATGGACATCAAAAAAGCCGAATTCCTAATGAGCAACACTCGCTTTGAGTTCTTGCCGAACGACAACATTCCCGAATATGCCTTCATTGGCCGCTCCAACGTGGGCAAATCATCGCTAATCAACATGTTGGTGCAACGCAAGGGTTTAGCCAAAACTTCATCGGTGCCAGGAAAAACGGTGGCCATCAACCATTTCATTGTCAATGACGCTTGGTATCTCGTCGACTTGCCGGGCTATGGTTATGCACAGCACTCGAAGAAGACTCGCGAGCAATGGCGCGTGATGATCAACAACTACATCAGTCGCCGCCGCAATTTGGTGTGTACTTTCGTTTTGGTCGACTCGCGCATCGAGCCGCAAAACAACGATTTGGGCTTTGTAGAATGGTTAGGTGAAAACCAAGTGCCTTTCTGCATTGTGTTCACTAAAGCTGACAAGGTCTCGAAAGCTGAGCTTGAAAGGAATGTGGAGGCTTTTAAGGCAAAACTTTTGGAAGAGTGGGAAGAACTACCGCCTATCTTTATCACTTCGGCGGAGAAAAAGACTGGCCGCGATGATGTTCTCAATTACATCGAACAACAAAACAACGAGATTGCTGATTTAATGAACAAACACTAATCAAATTCAATCTTTAAATACTTAATCCTTAAATCTAAAAACACTATGTGGGGAGTCATTGTATCTATCTTCATCGGAGCCCTGGCAGGTTTCATTGCCGGTAAAATCATGAAAAGAGGCCATGGCCTTTTGGTAAACATCATCGTAGGTCTGGTCGGCGGTGTCCTAGGCAGCTGGATTTTCAGAGAGCTCAATCTGACAGTAAGCGACACTTTCTGGGGCCAGTTGCTGGTCGGAACAGCGGGTGCCGTTGTGCTACTCCTTATCCTTTCCCTGTTCAAGAGAAAATAAGAGAGTTGTACAAAAAGAAAAAAACGGAGCCAGGTCGTCCTGACTCCGTTTTTTTGTCATCTGAAAAGACATAAAAAAGTAGCCCTGTCGTCTCGACAAGGCTACACAAAAAAATAATACAAATGAATCTGATGATGCGTCGTCTTACGAGACGCATTTTTCAATATCTATTGGATAGATTATTTCTCATTTTTGTGGCGTTTCCCTAGCAGGTAGGCGCCAGCCAAGCCAGCCAACAGCACAGCGCCGCTACCCACGGGAGCATACCAGTCCTCACCTGAGTTATAAGTGCCAGGCAAGTCCATGCCTAAGTGTGTATAGCCAACGCGGCTATTTTGGAAATCTTCATCCGAAATGAAGATCTGCGCCATGGCAGGAATGCAGGACAACATCAGTGCAATTACGATTGTTACTATCTTCTTTTTCATTGTATGGTGTGTTTTTATTATTCGTTGTTTACTAATATTACTTACTTATTTTATTTCACCACAATCTTTTGAACCATCGTATTATTGCTGTCAGCAATGCGCATCAGATAGACGCCTTGTGACAATCCGTTGAGGTTGACGCGGTTTTGTTCGTTGCTCAGCGTAGTGCTGTAAACAGTACGGCCCATCATGTCAGTCACAGTGAGTGAACCCTGACCCTCGACAATCCATTCCGAACCATCGAAGAAGGCGAAGCTCTCGGAAGCCGTTTCCAGATCCTCATCAATACCAGTGAACCTACCGAAGATCACTTTGAAGCGTGACTTGTAGTGGTCGACATTGCCCTCGAAGGTATAGCTGTCGTTGGCCAACATATCGATGGTCCTACCGGTGATGTTATCAACGAGGGTGAGGCTTGAGAAGTTGGCGTTGGCAGTGTTCCAACTGAGGGTGAAGGTGCCGTTCTCCTTGGCTTCAAAGTACAAAGGTTGAGTGCCCATGGTCAGGTCACGGAAGAGGATAGCGTAGTCTTCGCTGTCGTGTCTGAGGTAGAGGAAGCTATTGGAGGTGCTTACGAAAAGCTTCTTGGCACCGTCGTTCTCCGGACGTCCCACCTCAAGCACGGCAATCTCATTGTTGCCATTACTATCGCTCATGATAAAGTTGATCAAGGGGTAATTGTTTTGCTCACCACGGAAACCCTCAAAGTCCTCTCCAGGATCGTTGGTACGCATGGTGTTATTAAAGATGACATCGTCGCTTTCCATCACTTGGATGAAGAAACCTTGATGCATATTGAGGTAACGCGTGCCTTCAGCATAGGAACACTTTGATGATTCGCTCTTGTATTGCCTCCAGGCGTCAATTGCAGGATCATAGACAGCGAAGGTGTTAGCGACGGCACTGTTACCCATAATGTCGCTGTTTACACGGACAAATTCATCGAAGTCCAAATAGCTCTGATAGGGATTGCCAAGCAAATTATATCCTTGACGTTTGGTCCATGCGGTATTCGAGCAAGTGACGGGAATGGTAATTTCGTCATTATTCAACGTGCCACGGTTTTGGATGAACTGCTCGTGCTTAACTTCTGCTGCCAAATAGTGGTCAGTGAAGTATTCCATGGAAATGGCCATCAAATAGCCCTTGCCGCGAGTGAACTGCGTTTCGTTGGTGTAAGGAATGTTCAACGAATAATTGTCCATATGCCAGTGGCTCAAACTATTACGTCTGAAATTAATCCAATGGTATTGAGGCTCGTAGAAGCAATAGAAATCAGCAACAGCGTATGATCTTGCATCGGTGGGGAAGACAGCTTCGTCGTCATTAAGCGTTTCTAACCACCATCCGCATGGATTAGGATCCCAGCTATGTGGCACTTCGCCGTTATTTTCATAGGTCCAACCGAACTTGCTGTTTTGCAACGAGGAACTGACAAGATGCCAACGTTCGCCCGTGCCATCGCCCGGCCATGACTGGCTGAAGCTCTTCAGGGTTTGGCAAGTGTATGCATCGATGCTTGAGGAGGTGTTCTGCAACAGGCTGATGTCCTCGTCAATGTAGACCATGGTGTGAGCAGTGGTTGAAGTGCTCTTTGTAACGTTGTCTTCGTTGGCATACAGGTTGATGGCGCCGCCATAGATAGCGGGAGCCTGAGTAACACTATATTGGCGTGGGCGGAAAGCATCGTACCAGTCGCCATCCGACGGCATATTGGTGCCTACATTCATATTGCCCTCGTTGTGACGGTCGAGGCTTTCATCCAAGGTAGCGGTATAATCGATGCGGATACCGTCGGCTGAAGCCGCGCATTTGAAGTCATCGAACTGCAAGATGGGATAGTCGTCGTTGATGTTGCCACCATTGGGCGAGGTAGGATAACCACCCGCCGTGGTGCGTTTCCAAGACGCTTGTCCTGAGGCTACGCCATCATTCAACTTATCAACCAGCGGAGTGCCGCCATCGAGAAGAGGAACGATGGTTCCATTAGAATAGGTAATGGAGGTCCAAGTCGGCCAACCCGAGTCGCTGCTGACCATATTGTCGTTGCTGTGGGCCTCACGCATCAGCGAAGGGGCGCAGGTGGTGGAGTATTGGATACCAGAACCACTTATTGGAGCATAGCCGGGAACCGCACCCATCGTGCCGTCATTGCCCATGATGGCATACATAGGGCTGTAGCAACTTGATGTGGTGAAGCTGCCCTCACCAACAATACGGCCGAATTTTCCAGCGGCATCGACATTGTCGAGACCCGTATTATTGTCACGGCTAAAACGCACATAACAATTCTTGATGTTGGCCGCAGTGGGATTCATACCCGCGATACCACCAACAGGTTTTGCCGTAGCAGCCTGATCAGAGCCCAGATAATGGTAAATACCATTGGTGAAACCATTGGCGAAAGAGCCTTCCCTATTCTCACCAATCATACCGCCCAAAGTATAGCCCGTCAGTTCTGGCATAGCCATACAGGAATGGACAGTACCTTGGTTGAGGCCAACCAAACCACCGAA
>JAEEGH010007525.1_pt1 | contig 26138 bp, 19 predicted proteins | sample 9134181 | NCBI WGS metagenome assembly JAEEGH01 (sample SAMN16246544, study PRJNA631951) | gut metagenome | biome: gut microbiome; feature: rumen; material: DP-attached | host: Bos | place: Iran: Karaj | collected 2018-10
GCAGTGAATAAGTGGCATTAAGAGATTTAAGTATGTCAAAAATATTAGTACTTTGTGTCTTTGATATGAGTAGGTAGGTCGTGAATATTAGTGGTCATGCTGAAGATATTAGTAGTCATGCCAAAAATATGAGCAACCATGTCAAAAATATGAGTGCAAATTATAAAGAATACTTTCTTAAAATCAAGAAAGAAACATGTCATAAAAATGAGTTGCTCTGTCAGGAAATGAGCTCTGACATGTAAATTATACCTCAAAAATGATTTTAGATAACAAAAATCTCAATGTTTGAGAAAATCTATTACCCGAAACGACCTCAAGAAACTGGTTTTTACCTGTAAATAATAGAAACATGTCAGCAAGATTAGTAATCATGTTAAAAATTATATTTTGACATGGTTTTATAAATCATGTCAGAAATATTAGTTGATAACAATAGCTGGTAATATAAGGAAGCATTATCCATAGAACCATGTCAATAATATGAGTGCTATGAGAATACCATTTGCTGAATGTAACTATGTCAGGGATATGAGTATGATTAAAGCGAAATCAGCAATATAGCATAATACAGAGCTTTTATCATAAAAAATAGCATGGATAATACGTATGAAACCATGTCAAAAATATGAGTACAATTTTTTCATTATTAACCGAAATGGTCAACAATGAATGAGAATAACAAACCATGTCGACTATATAGGTCAATATGGTTTTATAACCATGTCAAGAATATGAGTAATGTGTAAAGTGGATGAAAAGGACGTAAATACGTCGTTTTTGCAGGATTGCTATAGAAAAAACCATGTCAGAAATATGAGTGGTATAACACCATGTCGGTTGATAAAAAATGACATGATTATCCTTGTAATACTGACTGATGTTTATTAAAATATAATAGTCAGTAGGGGGTTGTAATGGAAAAAGAAAATGACATTGAATTTGAAATTGTAAATGAATTAAGTAATGGGGTGAAGTTTGTAGAGCCGATAGAGAAGTCTTCTATAGCAAAGAATGCAAGTTTTACTGACCAGGTTCATCACCAGATGTTGATCACGGAAGATGGACGGAGCATAGATCTAGAAAAGAAGCATTTTGAGATAAATGAAGAAAAAGGCACTATAACTTTAGATGCGGATGGCAAACTTATTGCTTCAATAGCTAAAGAAAGCCTTACCTATAAGAATTTCATTACAACATATAGAGAATCATCTAAAAAAGCAATGTATTTATTATTGGCTTTACAGTCTAACGCAGCACCATTAAAGCGTGGTGGTCTTGATATAGCTTATATGACGGACCTTTTATTGGATCATATGATTGTAGAGTTCTCTGAAGAAGCTACAATTGTATGGGATGCATTATCGGCAATGCAGTCATCACGTCCAGAAGATAATGCATTTACTTTAACAGCTGATGATTTAAGGGATTACACTAACTATAAATCTGATGAAGCGTTGTATAATGCTTTTAAAAAGGGTTGTAATGAACTGAAAAAGGCCAACCTTGAATTTGATGTTCCTGATCCGGAAAGAGATGGTCATAATATTATGATCCATTGGAATGATGGAGCTGAATGGTTCGGAAATAATAAAAAGACCGGTGAAAAAGCACATTTTGATGTTTATACCAATGACTTTTATCGTGTTCTCATGACATCATCGGGTATTCTTCATGGAGCTCATTGGAACAGAAGGATTGCGAGTTCTCTTAAAGGATATGCAAAGGCTTTATATGTATTTTGTGCCAGAAACAAGAACTACACAAAATATAAAGGCGCTATTCCTGGACGAAGAGAGATGTCTGTTGAAGAAACTCGTTATGAATTAAAAATAGACAAAAACACTGTAGCTCCAGGAATCCTAAGAAGACTGAAAGAAGCGCAGGATAAGGTAAACAATCTGCCTGGAAGTGAGTTTTCAGTAAACATTACAAGAGTACCTGAAAAAGGGAAGATAACAGGATTCGTTTTTCAGATAAAGGAAAACAGATACATTGATAGTACAGCAAAAGAAGTAGATGCCATTGAAGTTGATACAGTAGATAGCGTAGATCCGTCGTTATTCTCTGAGTTGAAGACATTGGCAACTATCTCAAAAGTAGATCTTTCAGACGAACATATTAAAGAAATTACGAAAATTGCTGTGCAGTACAATAAAAGTGCTCAGGACTTCTTGAGAATATTTGCTGACTACAAAGAAAGATTGGATATAAAAGATATTGAAGAGGTCGGTAATCCAGTAAGGTATATTAAGGCAATGCTAAAAAATGAGGAAAAGCATCGTAAACGTAGTAAAAATTCTTTTAACGGTTTTCTACAAAATGACGATTATGACATGACTGAGCTTGAAAAAAAGTTATTAGATAACTGATTAGCAAAAGAGAAGGAAATTTGAACCTTCTCTTTTTTTACTTTAAAAACAGACGTTTTATATTAAAAAGCTACTTTTTATTATAAAAGACCGAGGTCCACGGTGAACCTTTCAACATTAAAAAAGATGTTTTTATGTTAAAACAAGCCACTTTAAGGGAAAATATAAAGTTTTAATATAAAAGGATTGATATATAAATAATTATATGATAAGTTATAATATATCAAAAGAAAGGAGAAACGATGTAATGAAATCAATCAACATCGGGGTGGACGTAGGCAATTACGACACCAAATCATCCCACACAACAATCCCCAGTGGTTATAGGGAATATGCAAGCAAACCTGAAATCGCAACAAAAATTCTGGAGTTCAATGGCAAATACTATGTTCCGGAAATCTCAGAGAGAAAACCTTATGTAGTTGATAAGACTGAGAATGACCAGTGCCTAATTCTAACGATTTTGGGAATCGCAGAAGAGATGCTGTTTATAGCAAAAGAAAATGTAGGAAAAGGAGATATCCAGCAGGAGCTTGATAAGTATGATCACATTAAGCTTGGAGTTGGACTTCCACCCGGACACTTTAACGCATACGCAGCAAAGACTTTGAATTACTACAAAGAGAAGTTCGCAGGAGTAAATGAATTCAAATACAAGAACTACTCATTCAAGTTCGAAGTTGAAACAATAAGACTATTTCCGCAGGACTTTGTTGCTGTATATAAGAATCAGCATTGCATAACATCAAAGAAAAAGAGATATTACATTGTTGGTATCGGCGGAGGCACAACAGATGTTGTTCCTGTAATAAATGGTCAGCCGGATGTTAACAACTGTGTATCGTTACCACTTGGAACTAGAGTTATGTATAGAAAGATTGGTGCAGAGGTTCAGAGGCAGTTTGGAGAAATACTTGACGAAAATCTTGTAGAAGATGTTCTTCTGGGAGAGGAGACAAGCCTTCCAGACGAGTTCGTATCATTGATTAAAAAAGGTGCAGATGCACACTTTGAGGAAATAATAAATGGCTGTATCCAGCAGGGCGCTAAGCTTTCTCTTTACCCAGTTGTATTCTATGGTGGAGGAGGACTCCTTCTGAGAGAACAGATTGAAAACAACAGTATGCTTAAGAATCCTGAGATCTTAGAGGATGTGAATGCCAATGCTAAAGCCTATGCTCTGTGTCTTGGAGCATAAGAAAGGAACCCGCTATGCCTTTTGAGAAAAAGAAGAAATATAAGACCGCGGCAGATTACAAGCAGAAAACCATTTATCTGAACGAAAGCGAGCCTTACCAAAACGAGTGCTTCAAGGTACTTGAATTATGCGGGCATAAGCAGGCTAAGTTCTTAGGGCTTTTGGTGCATGATTACATCAGCAAATCAGGGATCAATATTGATTACATTGATGAGAAGGGTTTTAAGAAGATGATTGGGTTGCTTGAAGAGCAGGTCAAAGGCGGAATTTCAGTTCCAATTCCTCAAATGGGAATGATGATGCAGCCGGTAATGATGCCTCAAGCCCATTATCAAGTACCGGAGAGGATTACACCTAATGCAGCGGCCACAAATTCTGACGAAGAGATTGAAGACGAAACAGATGAAAATCCTATAAGTGCCGAAGATCTTGGAGATATGAATGCTGCTTTACAAGCATTTGGACTACCGTGCTAATCAAAAATAAACAAAAAAAGATATAATATATATTTACAAATATAAAATTTGGTATTATATTATTATTGTTGTATCAAGTAGTGATTGTTAATTAGGGCGAGTATTTTGTTTTGTTACAAAATACCGCCCTTTTTATATGCTACAAAGTCCAAAAGAATCAAAAGAAGGAGGAGTTATAATATGACTTCAAGAATGAAAGAAGCTGTTAAGAGTGCTGCAATGAAGGCATCAGCATTCGGAGCACTCGCAGCAGCAAGAGCGAACTACCTGGTTCACGCATCAGATGCATTTTCTGATGTAACAACCGCAACAACAAACTTGCAGAGCAAGCTTGTAACACTTGCTGATGCATTGTTCCCACTTGCAATTGTTATTTGCGGCGTATGCATGTTCTTTACCAGAGATCAGAAGAAGTTCGATGCTGAAAAGCACATTCTTATCGGATGCTGTGCTGCATTCCTGCTTATTACTCTTGTAACAAAAGGACATGTTGTTCAGACAGCCAAAAATCTGTTTACTGGCGGAACACCATAACAGAGGGATAATTTTTATAACATCTAAACTCCCCGAGCAGAGCGGGGAGTTTTTTCTTGCTAAATCAATATATTTTTGCATATAATATAACATAAAATATATTTTTAATAATATTATAAATTTTGATAAAGGAGTAATGAAATGATTGAGAGATACCTGTATTCAATCCCTAAAAGGAAAAAAATCTTTTATGGCATTCTTTTGTCATGGCTCTTTTTATCGCTTATAACAAATCGAGTTGATTGCGGAATCTTCACCTGGATCGCAGGAGCTGTTACCGACAATATTACTGACGAGATATTTACGGCGATAAATCAGTCACTTGCAGAAGCAATTGGTGCTCTGATCGATTGGTTTTTTAATGTTCTTTTAGCACCTCTTGGGCCACAGCTTAAAACTTTTACCGATAATACAAATCTTGCCAGTGTTTCACTTGCTGATTTCATTGACAGATTCTCAATATTTACCGGTGTATTTTTGGCAACAATTATATTCTTCTTTGGCATCTTTGTTTATTTTTTTAGTGGAAAGATAACAGATTCGAAGGACACACCAGTTAGCCTCTTTTTCAGGTATGTTATAGCACTATGTATCTGTTACAAGCACAAAGTAATATATGAAACGATATTAAAATACATAGACGATATCTTCTATAAAAAACTGACATATACACTAACAAAAGACATGATGAAGCAAGATGGTTTTCTTAACCTTGTTGCTAAAAAAGCAGATGACAAGCTTACGATATTCGGCGTTGAACAGGTTATCAACTTTGCTTTTCCAGGTGTCGGCCTCATAATAATTATTCTTCAGATTATCCTTGTTTGGAAGCTTATAAAAGGTTTTTTGAAACTATATTGTGAGATGGTTTCAAGATACATCGTTACAATTGTACTTTTGCTTTTATTTGCAGCTTTTGGGGGCACAATAGTATCAAACAATACTTCCTCTATTTTTAAATCTTATTTAAGAACGTTGTTTAGTAGCTTCCTGGTAATGACGTTTAATATGGTCTGGTTCAAAGGATGCTTCTTTGCGGTACTTGGGGGAAATAAGTTTACATTTATCCAGTATATCTTTGTTCTTGAACTGCTTGCGTTTGGACTTAAGTTTGATGGAATGCTCAGAAGTATGGGCCTTGGCGTTGCAACCGGTGGTTCCAGGATTGGAAATGCTATCGGCGGAGCTGGGCGAAACATGGCTAATGCACTGAGAATGGCTAACAATGCAAGAAAAGCTGGCGGAGATCTTCTTCAGGCAAGAGGTCTTGCAACAAATAATCCTGATTTGTTCAAACTTGGTTCAATGATGAAAGCAAGTCCAATGGATGCGCTTAAACCTGGCTATGGCGATGTAATGCAGATGGCAGCAATGAATGGAGCAATGGGTAAGAAGATAGATGACAGCCTTGTAAGTCCAAAGGCGGCTGCTGAAATCATGAACTTTGCTGCGAAGAACCCAGGAAACAGAGATGCAATGAATGCACTGAATGGCCTTTCGGAGAACGCGATCCTCGCTGGTGCTAAGTACATGGGAGAGCAAAACGGTATCAAAGTTAATGATGCTAAGGTATGTCAGTTCAAGGGCTCCGATGGAAAGATGCATACCGGAGTAAAGATCAATGGTGAAAAAGCTCAGGTGGACAGTGAAGGAAAGCCAGTACGTGATAAAGATGGCAATGTTAAAACACATGGTGTTGAAGGCATTATCGGTGATTCATGCGCATTTGACTCAAGCCAGAAGATTGGTTCTGATGATATGGGAATGGGACTTCACTGTGATAACACACTTAAGAACGGAGAAACATGCAAAGCTTCTGATGCAGCTGATATTGCAGGACAGGATGCTGCCGATGCTCTTCAGAAGGCAAATGAAAAAGGACTTAACTTATCAGATGATGCTTACCTTGAAAAAGATGGGGTAGATAGCAATAAACAGCCTGCATTTAATGTATATGATCATGGCAAGCAAGTTGGAACTATTGCAGGAAACGAATTCACTGCCGCTGCTGATCCAAACAATGTAAGCAATGATGATTTGAGGAAAGCGGAAGCGCAAGAAGAAATGCGTAAACAGCCTAATGTTAAAGACGTTGGAGAGATGAAAGCTACCGGATTTACAGCAAAAGCCACAGGCAAGACAGGAGAAGAATCTCCTTTATCTGCAACTTTTACACCTAATTCAGATGGTTCATCCACGGCAACTATCACAAATACCGACACCGGAGCAAGTACTTCATTTAAGGTTCCGCAGGGAACATCTTATTCAGATGCATTGTCTTCTGAGACAGGAAAGCAAGCAGCAAGCAGTGTAAGCGGTGGTGGAAAGGTTTCAGACTTTACTCCTTCAGCATACACAGCAACTTCTGTAGCAAGTGGTTCAACACAGTCTGTATCTGCAAGCTTCTCGCAAAATGCAGATGGGTCATCAACTGCAACTGTTACTAATACATCTACAGGTGAAAGTACTTCCTTTAATGTTCCGGCAGGAACTTCATACTCAGATGCACTTGCATCAAGTGAAGGAAGAGATGCTATTAGTAGCGTAAGCGGTGGTGGAGAAGTAGCAGATATTGCTCCAACAGGATATAGTGCAACAGCTTTTGATTCGGATTCAGCACAATCACTTACGGCATCTGTAGAAACAAATGATGATGGTACACGAACAGCTACAATAACTGGCGAAAACGGTCAGAGTGCAAGCTTTAATGTGCCAGAGAGTTCAAGCTTTGATGAAGCACTTTCTTCAGAAGAAGGACAGAGTGCGTTGAACAGTGTGAGCGGAGGCGGAGATACAACAGAATTTACTCCAATTGGATTTAGTGCAACAGCGGTAGATGAGGATGGTTCTACATCATCCCTTTCTGCAAGGTTTGAAACCAATGAGGATGGCTCTGCAACAGGAATAATAACAAATAATGAAACTGGCGAATCAGCTTCATTTAATGTACCAGGAGGAGCAACACTTGATGAGGCATTTTCATCGGGAGAAGCGCAGAGCGCAATAAGCAGCGTGAGTGGCGGAGCTGAAGTATCAGATTTCGCGCCAAGTGAGTATAGTGCAATTTCGTTAGATGAAAACCCATCGGGCTCTACACTTTCAGCATCTTTCGAATCAAATGATGACGGTTCAATGACAGGAACTATTACAAATGATACAACCGGAGAGTCCGCAAACTTTAGCGTTCCAGAAGGAATGTCCTGCGAAGAAGCTCTCTCATCAAGTGGTGCAAGAGAAGCTATTGAAAATGTTAGTGATAGCGATATAGTGACCGGATTTACACCTACTGAATTTGGAGCAACAACAATTGATAGTGATGCAGAAGCTTCAGCCATTACGGCATCTTTTGAGACTGGAGAAGATGGGACAATAACCGGAACTATCACAAATACCGCCACTGGAGAAAGTAGCTCATTTAGTGTTCCAGAAGGAATGTCTTACGAAGATGCACTTTCATTAGATGAGGCGAGAGAGGCAATAGATAGCGTAAGTGATGGCGGTTATGTATCTGACTTTACACCTGAATCATATAGTGCAACAACGACCACAGGCAGCGGACAGCCGGAATCAAATATATCGGCATCGTTTAGCGAAAACGAAGATGGCTCTTCAACAGCAACATTTACAAATACTGATACCGGAGAGAGCACAAGCTTTAATGTACCAGAGGGAATATCTTATGAACAGGCTCTTTCATCAAATGAAGCCAGAGATGCGGTTAGCAGTATAACTGATGGTGGCTCAGTGGATTCATATACGCCTAATGAGTATTCCATTCCTGTAACTGATAATAACGACAATACAAGTGATTATCATGTTCATATCAACGGAAAAGGTGATGGTACATATGATGCGCAGATAAGTGATTCTGAAGGAAATCATGTCAGATCTTACAGCTCACAGGATGATACATATGGAAATGGCATTCGTGACGCAATCTTAAGTAGTGAAGAATGTGGTGATTATGATAAGATTTCAACTTTCGTACCAGTTGAAGGCAGACCGGGTGTATACCAGGCAACTGCAACAAAGGGCGAGACGCAAACAATCATTACCGCAACAGACAAGGGAATGTATGCAGAGTCGAGCAAGAATGATGATCCCAGAAGCTTTACATATTTTTCTGAGACTGATTCCGGCAACAGAGTAGCATATGATGTTAATTTTGGAAGAACGTATGACTCAACTCAGAAAAACTATGGCAATAACAGAACCTACAACCAAAGATTTGCAGAAGAACAACAACAGAACGATGAAGCCAGGGAGAGATCATTCAACAATGACGGAAGAAATTCAAAACCAAAAGTAGGCAATAGAAATAATGGTAGGAAAGGCGGAGGAAGAAATAGATAATGTCAGACGATTTTAGCATTCGCGATAATATGGAAGCCGATGCCCAGGAAACCAAAGATGATCTGAAAACTCTTGCGAAACCCATTGACAATAAGATCAAGGAAAAAGTTGAGGATGAAATTGGCGACAGAATAGCTAAACATATAGCAGAAGAGGGGGCTAAACATGCAGCACAGGCAGCCGCACAGACCGCTGGAACGGCGGGGGCGGCGGGAGCCGCTGGTGCAGCAGGAACAAATGCATTAGCAGCGGCAGACGCCGGAGCTGTAGCCGCAGGTTCAGGAGGAGCAGCCGCTGGAGGGGCTGCTGCTGGAGCCGGGGCAGGAGCTGCAGCAGAAGGTGCGGCAGCCGGAGCGGCTGGAGGTCCCGCTGGTATCGTAGTCGGTGTAATTATTGGCGCAGCTGTCGCATTGGCATCTGCGGTAAAGAAAGAAACCGATATTTCGCTTGATAAAGACAATCCGGATGGACCAAAGATCAATGCATTTATCCTTATGGTTGCAATTATAATATTTGCATTTACGACATTATGCGGAACGTTGATATCGAAGGGCGTTGCTTCAACTGTATCAGTCGGACAGGAAACAGAATTTCAGAATACTGTAGTTGAGGGACAAAACATGTCACTTGCAGGACAACAGTATAAAACCGGAACAGAGCTGGATGATTATAATGCAAGTCTTCCGCTCAAAAATGCAATCTGGAATTATACATTCGGAGAGGATCGTAGTGGAACAACAGACGGGCTAAGGAAGACTCTATCTAATGCAATTAAAAAGCATTGTAAGAATATTGTCGCACAGCTTGAAAAGCATACAGGAAATATCGGAGACCATCCATATGATAGCGAAAGGTCCCTTGATACGTTTTATAAGAATAAGTGGCCTTATGACTTAAGATCATCAACTCATACACCACTGATAGGCGATGTACTGATTCCGAATACAGAGTTTTATGGCTATACCTATGATTTATGGAATCCCAGATATGATGATGTCAACTATGCAGAAATCTTTTCAGTATTTAGCATGACAAATACAGTTGCCAATGGAGCTCATTATGGATTTGACTGGGGAGATGTTAATTACAAAGATTTTATGGAATATCTCCTAAAAGAAGAATGTTACAAGTATATGTATGAGCTGGGGCTTAAATGGGTTCCGGTTTATAGGGGAGAAAAAGAAATCTTTGAAGAAAATGATCCCAGTACAGATGAAGATGATGTTAGTTACACACAGACCATTGAACTAACACCGTATTCATATGATTCCCCAGATGAGTGCAAAGGAGCTCCAGAATCCGTCGAATGGGATGGCGTTACCTGTGATTGGGAGGAGTATTTTGTTAAAGTCACTGTAAAACCAATGGGACTAAGAGAACTCTTTGCTATGGCATTTAATACCACCGATCCTGTGGCAGCATCTAATTTGAAGCATGTAAACTTTGACCAGCATCAGAATCTTTATATGCTGGGGTATACGGAACGTGTTACAAGACTTTACCAGCGTGATGACAAGGTTAATTATTCAATAGATGGTCATGTAGTATCAGACGGAAATGATCCGCTTGGACCAGCCTTTAATAAACCTCGAAATGAACGTAGTCCTGTATATTGGGATGTAAGAAATAATGGATGGCTTCAGGCAAGAGGATGGCAGGGAACAGGAAGAAGCCCCTGGTACTACATTGAAATCACGTACAACGATAAGTTTGATGAAATAGAATGGGATGAAGATCCGGGAGATACTCCGCCACCTGGAGATATAGAACCACCAGAGGGAGCAAAGATCCTTGATATGTTCGAATACATCAATCAGGGTGACTATCCTACTACTATCAGAGGCGCTTCAAACGAGACAGTAAAGAAATCAGGATGTCTTGACTGTTCAGTAGCGATGATAGCGATGTATTACACAAGGTATCACATCCCGATTACTGAGATAAGTAAGCATGTGGATTCTGGAGGAAGCCTCCATGCAGGTGATGCGCTTGCGGAATATGGATTGAAACAAGGCACAAATATTGGTTCAAGCGTTGTCGCAGGAGTAATAAGCGAAATAAATGCAGACAGACCTGTTATATTACACATCAGAGGATACTGGACTTCGAGCGAAGATGGAAGAGTACTTCACGGAACAAGTAACGGACATTTCCTTGTAGGAATTGGTTACGACCAGACCGGATTATATGTCTGGGATCCAGGAAAACGAGCAAATTATCATATAAGCTACAATGACTGGACCCATGTAAATGACTTATATTACAGGCGTGTTACACAGGGATAGGAGAAATAAGATGAAAACCAGAACAAAGTTTATACTTGGAGGACTTCTGCTTTTTGCTTTTGCCACTGTTGTGTCGATTCTTATTATTCATAACAACGAAAAGGCAGAAGCTTCTGAGGAAGAAATGATAGGGCATTATGAAGAAGGGCAAGCTCCTGTAGAGGAACAGCAGGAAAAGACGCTTACATTTCCGGACAAACGAGGTTTTACGGAAGAAGAACTCGCAAGGGATGCAGAGGATGAACCTGAAGGAGCTGATCATTACGAAGTGGATGAAGAACCTCCGTTGTACCATGTTTATATAAACAACTATGAGGAAATCTACACTCATTACGATGACATGAAGATTTGTAATGATCTTCCTTACTATTTACATACTTACTTCAATCTTTGCACTGGTAATCTCGATGAAATGTATGAAGTGACTATCACAGAAGGTTCATTTAAAGGCGAAGAATACACATCGTTGATTACATTTGAAGCAACAGTCGATAAATATCCGGATATGATAATCTATATCGAATATGATAAGAATTATAGAGCATTCGGTATAAAGTCTCTTCTTGGAGATTACTCACTTGAAACTTTGAAGGCAAAAGGAAAAAGCAGTGATTTTTGGATAGAATATGATCCATCACTTGAACAGGAAGACGATGATACAATGGCACCAGATGCCGAAGTAATAGACAATAATTAAGCATAGGCCCTTGCTGGAGAAACAATATCCAGTAAGGGCTTTTTTATGCATAACCCTTGAAAAAATACCATCTTTGAGATAATATACTAATTGATATAGTATATGTATAAATATATTAAAGGAGGAGTAATGCGGTGAATGAAGAAAGACTATATGAGTACACCATTCCCGACAATGTGCTTGATTCCAAAAGAATATTGGGATTCAGACCTCGAAATTGGGTTGAAGGACTCATATGTGCAGGAATTGTAGGATTTATTGTAGTCAATATTCCTTTTGTGCTTAGAGTAAAACTCATTTTCCTGGTATGCCTGTGTGGTCCGATATTGCTTTTGAATCTGATAGGCATTAAGGATCAGAGCGTTTTTGAAGCAATAATGAATTTGAGGCAGGCAAATGCAAACAAAGGAGAATATCACTTAAGGAGACCAGATAATGAAGAACGATACAAATCAGGAAGAGTGGCGCAATCCATTAATGGAATTGGTAACGGGGATTCTGCCGCAGACAAAGTCGCAGAAATCGTTAAAGCAAAGTACAACGAGTTTAAAGAGAGAAGAGCATGAGCCTTCGGAAAATAAGAGCATATTGCCATTTCCAAATAAGATAGCTAATATCAAACAGTTCATTCCTCAGAGGAGTGAAGCTAAATCAGATAAAAAATCAGACAAATTAAACTATGATTCACAGGGCCTTGTAAATATTAAGGAAATAAAAAACGGAATCATATGCTGCGGAGATGGTAATTATGTAAAGATCCTTGAGGTAATGCCTCTTAACTATTACCAAAAGGATGTGGCAGAAAAGAACAGAATTACTGATGCGTTCTTGCAGCTGTTTAGAACATGCCCTGACAATTTGCATATAAAAATGCGAACGGAAAAAGCGGATACAAATGTAATAGTAAACACTATCCGCGAGAATTATCAGAAAGAGAACAATCCGCAGCTGAAGATAATGGCAGAGCATTACATAGCGCATATTACTGCTCTTCAGAATTCTAATACTGTAGATAAGAGATTCTACATCATATATCAGTATGAAGGGGACAATGGCACTATAAGCCGTGACTTTAAGGAAATATATCGGAGCATGAAGAGCATAGAGTTTGACCTTCGCTCAAAACTTACAAGTTGCGGAAACCTTGTCATTAGCCCCAAAGATGAAAACCTTCATTTACTTGAGGTCCTATATAAGTTCTACAATCCTATTTCATGTAAAAATGAATCGCTTCAAGATAGAATTTCACGAATTATTTCTGACTTTAATAAGACAAGCAATCCAATAGGCAAACCTAAAGAAGCAGATTTCATTGCACCCAGAGGCTTGTCAAGTAAGCCAACAAAAGACTGGATCTTAATGGATGGCATGTACCATACCTGGCTCATTATAAGAGATAACGCATTTCCACCAATTGTTCAGACCGGATGGCTGGATAACATTCCGGTTGACTATGGAATTGACATAGATATTATTTCCAAAAGGCTGAACAGAGGAACAGTTGAGACTGGTCTTAAACAGATGAGAAAGTACAAATACTCATCTTATAACGCCAATAAAACTAATTATGATAAGGCTGAGGCTATATCAAAAGAGATTCAGAATGCAGAGTATATAAAGACCTGTATGAACAACTATGATGAAGACCTTTTTAGCTGCGAGATCATAATTACTGTAAGAGCAGATACATTCGCGCTTATGAGAGAACTTAAGAACTCCATACAAAAGCACCTTGAAGGACTATCGATCTATACCACTACATCATTTCTTTCTGCACATGAATGGCTGAAGAATGTTGCGCCGGATATGTATATCACCAAATCGTACTTCAAGAAGTTTTCTCATAATTTACTAACTCGTAATATGGCACAGCTTTATCCGTTTACGTCCATGTCGCTTTTTGACAATGAAGGTTATGTTGTTGGAAGAAATGTGCAGGGAAGTTCCCTGGTATCATTTAACAATTACAACACACAGCTTTATTCAAATGGAAACATCGTCATTATGGGTACTCCTGGTTCTGGTAAGTCTTATCTCGAAATGATGCTTGCCAGCCGCATGAGAATGATGGGAGTAAGAACAATGTTCATTCTTCCCCTTAAAGCACATGAGTATTACAACGCCTGTGAAAAGATGGGAGGAGAGTATATCAAGTTCATTCCCGGCGGAAAGACCTGTGTAAACATCATGGAAATAAGACCACAGGTATCAGTAAACGGAGATCTTATTGAAAATACAGACGAAGCTGATGGGATGGATGCGCCGCTTCTTGCGAGAAAGATTGCTTCACTTTGTGCTTTTCTTCAGCTAAACATGCAGGACGATAAATTATCAACTTCTGAGAAGAACAGATTTAATGTTCTTTGCACTAAGCTCTATGCCAATTATGGAATCACATCAAATAATGATTCGATATGGCTTAATAAAGAGAAGAGAAAGCTAAAGCCGATGCCAATCCTTCAAGATCTTAATGATGCTCTTAAAGAAGATCCGGTTCTATCAAGAGTAAGGGATGCGTTAAGCCCGTACATGTACGGCGGTATGTTCAGTAACTTTAATGGACCTACAAATGTTGACCTTACAAAACAATACCTGGTGTTCGACGTGGATAAGACATCTATAAGTGAGGATTACCTTCCTGCAATGATGTATATTGCCTTTGACTGCTGCTATGACCTTGCTAAGCAGAGCCTTAAACATAAGGATGCAATCTTCATGGATGAGGTCTGGCTGATGATGCAGAATGAGGACTGTGCGAAACAAGTTAAGGAAATGGTTAAGATCATTCGTGGTTATGGTTCATGCACAGTGCTTGCCACACAGGATATTGGAGATTTCCTCAGAAGTAATGATGGACTTGGAGAATCAATCCTTGCAGCTTCAAAGATCAAGTTCTTCTTAAGAATTGAGGATATGGAAATCAATAATGTAGCAAGAGTAGTAGACCTTAATGCAAATGACAGGGCAAACTTCAAAAAATTTCCGTCACATGGAAGAGCACTTTTGATGTCAGATAAGGACAAGATACTGATTGACCTTATATCTTCAGAAGAAGAATTAAAGACTTATACAACTGATGTAAATCTAAGAAAAAAGTTCTCTGAAAAGACCGGGTGATTTTAGCTTAAAAAATTCAGTTTTACTAATAAAAAAATACACTTTACAGGAAAATGAATCCGTATTTCAGAGAGGATAAGGTTATTTTAAGGGAAAAACAACCATTTTCCCTTAAAATAGCACTTCCGACAAAGACGCATACGAGAAAAAGATGCACTTTCTAATAAAACAGATTTTTTTATTATAAAATACATTATTTTACCATTAAAAAGGAGACAGATATGCAACTTCAAGAAGAGACCAGGGTAATAGTAAATATGCTTGGTAAGTTCGGAGCACTAACTATTGACCAAATTAGAAAGATGTTTGAAGGCACTAAGTTCAATCCAAAGCCAATGATTTCATTTCTGTGTAATACCAGAATGATCCAGTTTCTTGATGATAATTATGTAGTTCTTCAGAACAATCCAAACTACAATCCTGAGACTTTATACTGCCTGTGGGTGCTGCTTGATAAGATAAAAGAGCCCAATATTGCTCGTACAGACGAGATAAAGAGCGCAAGCCCATGTGATAACGGCGTGGAAGTGTGCTTTATCAATAAGGCAAAGACCATTGAATATATCACATTTATTGACAAAGCAAGCATTTCTAAGGTTTCACTTATTCAGGACACCTTTTATACAGCAACCGGATGCAAACCGGGAGAAGAGGAAAACAGCCATAGACTATATACATTCGTTGTTAATGATGAGGATGTTATGGATACTTTGGCAGATATGGAACTGACAATTCCGTTCATGGTTGCTTATGTAGAAGGTCCTCTCACAGAGGTTCCCAACATAGAATATTACAAGCTGTAAAGACGGTAAAAATATTATTCAAAGAAGGTAATTATTTGCATGAAAGACGGTAAAAATCAATTTGAAAAGCGGTAAAAATAACGTGTTTTTAGCACTTGCGAAATAACCGTCTTTGAAATCTGTAAAAGCGCACTGTTGAGCTGTTTTTTAATTTTCAAGAGCTCATGCTCAGAATCAGATATGAGCTGATAAGTACATTAAATAAAAATAGTTGCTTTATGCAGTATAAAAGCATCAGGGGAAATAAAAATATGAATAATAAACCGAGATATATTGAAGGAACTGTGAGGCAAAAAATAGTCAACTTAATGCATGTTTGTAGTGTTATAACACCGAGATCATACAAATTGCTTGATGAACCACAGTCATCGATTAACAATACAATGTGCAAAATGAAAAAAGAAGGCGTTGTCGAAAAAGGCCATAACAAAGAAGTATTTGAAAACTTTGTTATATCAAACTACAAAGATAATCTCAATGAATACTTTATAGACAATATTCCTGACGAAAATATAGAGTTCTTTGAGCAGTATGGAATACAAGATATAAAAAGAGCTAAGTATAGCAAGGATCATATTCAGACAAATTCAAAAAGAATTATCAGAAGTGGCGAAATAGTTATACTGATGTATTCTGCAGGGATACCTACACTCCCAGCTGACAAAAAGAATATCGTAAAGAATAAAGCACTTACCGATAATGTCTATTATCAAAGCAGAGAGATAAAAAAGTATTCGGGATATACGGATGATGTTGAAAACATTACAGGAGAAAGAACAGCTATAGCGTCCAGAATGAACGGGACACTCTTAACGGCTGGGGGCAACTACAATATCTATCATTTTGGAAAAGATATACAAACATGGTCAACTCAAGGCGAATTTAAGATTAAACACTATATACAAAACATGCTTGCCAATTATATAAACCAGGACAGCTGCATTTTAGACAGTGCGATTCTCTTTACCTATGATCTAAACATTTTTGGAAAGATGATTGACCCACCCAAAAAATATAAGGATAGATGTGATGGCTTGTGTATGACCTACGATAATCTGTATGTTCTTCCCTATGACGAAGATGGAAGAGATATGGTAAAGGTTATGTCTGAATCAGATTGGAAAGTAAGACTATACGAATATGCCATGGAAGAGCCTTACCAGGACACCAGTAAACTTGATTATGTATGCGATTACTATGATGGAAACGTATACACCTTCATATTTTGCGTACCGGATATCGCCAGATATATTCAGTTTGTTCGAAAGGTAAAGTTTACAGACCTTCCTAAAGAAAAGTTCCAGGTCATCTGTTTTGGCTACCAAAAGGAATTTGTAATATCAACAATTGGAAAGCATGCCAATATTATGTCTGGAGATTTTCAAGACTTCATGGATGAGTGGAATCAGATTAGAAACAGAAAACAAGATGCTGGCTAATACATCGAATCAAGTTAGCATGAATCAGTTTTTGAATGCTAAACAAAGGAGAAATATGGAAACAGAACAGATAATCAAACTTGTAATACTCTTTGTAATCATTTCACTTGTCTATACAACGATCAAGGCTGTAGTAACTGGAATCAAAGAAGGAGTTCAGAATACTAAGGATATTCTGAGTGGAACAACCTATGAACAGATCCAGCAAAGAAACAAACAGAAACAGGACGATGCATTTAAGAAGGATCTTGAGAAGATGGATTCAAAACTCTATCGCTTCACTCATCCGTTAGAATATCTCAACTGCATTATCCTAAAAAAGATTAAAGGAAGGATGGGGTAATGGAAAGCGTATTTGACAGATTACGAGGTAATAATGAAGAGGGCGGAAAAATATCGCAGGGCATTTCCGATTTCTTTTACGATGTTAAGGAGCATAAGACCACTTATAAATCTCTGATCATCGTTTCACCGATTGGTGGAATACTTGCATCCGGATGGGCCTGTCAAATGGTGGCAAAGCTCTTTGGAAGACAGGATAAGATTTACCTGGCAAAGATCTTGATTGCCTGGATAAACACTCCGGGAATAATCTTGGCAGCACTGGTTTGTATTTTCCTTCTAATGGGTGGATACAGATTTCACAAGGTTACGAAGAAAGATTATTATGTGGACCGTGAAGGAAACTTCCTTGTAAGTAAACAGGGGCTTCATGGTAAAGCTCACTGGCAGACTGAGAAAGAAAGAGAACAGTGTTTCAACAGATCTAAGGATATAGAGGACCTATTGGGAGATATCCTTGGAATGGATGATGAAGGTAGACTCTACACCTTGAGGGAAGACCTTGTTGGTATCAACAGAAATAAATGTATCTTTGGTACACCCGGTTCCGGTAAGTCAGCTGCCATTATAGAAAATGACATTCTCCAGTGTATAAGAAGAGGAGAGTCGGCTATTATAACAGACTCAAAAGGAGACCTTTACAGAAGGCTTTCTCAAAAAGCACGAGATGCAGGATATGTTGTAAAAGTTCTCAATCTTAAATCTAATGAGCTGAAAAACTCAGATGCGTTCCACCTTCTTAAGTACCTTGAAAATGGTGATACTTCAGTAGCGGAAATGCTCGCCAACTGTATCATCGAAAATACCGGCGATGGCCACATGGACTATTGGGCTCAGAACGAAATGAATGGTTACAAGGCACTGCTTCTTTATATATCAACAAGCGAGACGCTCAAAGCTACCGGACGAAATACTCTGGCAGAGATGTATAACATTTGTACACAGAATACTCCAGCGGGACTTGCAACAATGTTCAATGCTCTTCCAAAGACACATCCGGCAAGACAGGCATTCAATATCTTCGCAAACTGCGAGCCTAAAGTACAGGGACAGATCCTTAACGGAATGGGAATCAAATTATCATTCCTCACTGACTTCTACGCACAGCAGATTGTAAGTCATGATGAGATTGACCTTATTCTTCCCATGAAGAAAAAGTGTATGTACTTTGTAGTTATTCCAGATACAAATAAAACCTACAATGTTATCGCCAATCTTTTCTTCAATATGATGCTTATAAAGCAGTGTGAATACTCAGACTCACTTACAACAAAACAGAAAGAAGACCAGCTCTTTGTAAATTACATTCTTGATGAGTTCAAGGCAACCGGTGCAATCAATAACTTCGATGGCACGATCACAACCGTAAGATCCAGAAAGGTTGGAATAACAACGGTACTTCAGACGCTCGGTCAGCTTAAGGACATGTATCCAGGTGAAGCATACAACACAATCCTTGGATCTATGACAGTAAAGATTCTACTAAGGGCTGGTGATGAAGATACCGGAAGATATTTCAATGTGGCGTGTGGAACTCAGACAAGACTTAACAAGGCTGCAAGGTATTCTGACACACTGGGAGAAACAATCCATACTCATAACTCAGAAACAATCACAGAAGGACTCATTGGAGCTGATCTTGTAACTATAGATGATACTCAGAAGCTTGATGCTAACAAGCTCATTGTGACAATCCTTGGATTTGAGCCAGTAAAGCTTAATAAGTACTTAAGTAAATACAATCCGTACATGCAGGGATGCGAAGAACATGAACGAGTACCAGGACGGCACAAACCACTTTGGAGAAAGAGGATGGAAGATGCTGAAAAGGCAAAGGCTGAGGAGAGAAAGAAATATAGGGAATCTTCTGAGGTAGAAGTTTCAGAGACAGCAGAAGAAATGCAGCCATCAGAAGTCGTTACTTCATCACTGGAGAGTGGAGAGTTCATCCCTGAGCAGACTGTAGAGCCTTCTGTTAATGAATCAATATTGGATAGGTTTGACACCAACGAAGGAATTGTAGCACCAGGACTTCCCGAAGCTTCAGAAGAAACTCCGGCGGAAGAACCAAAGAAAGCAGCACCAAAAAGAAGAAGCAAATTCACACAGGTCACAGCATAAGGAGGGAGAAAAAATGTTTAAAGCAGTTGTTGCGATTGGAGTAGTTTTTTTACTTTGGGCTATGGGAAGTAATTCAAGTTCCAGTAACTAATGTCGGGGGTAAGAAATAAGAGGGTAATCTTATGGGAGATACAATAGATCATGATGTAACAAAAAAGAATTACACGCAGGAGAAAAAGAAATTGATCATGCCTAAAGGGTATGAAATTGCCGGAGAGGTTGATATTGATAAAATACAGTCTGCCCTTGAAACGTATGCGGACAGAGTATCTCTTGCCAGATAACCAAATTTTGAAGATGAGCGAAGCCAATTTACGCTTATGCTCCATCCAATATGTAAAGGTATTTACTGCCTCGGCATTTCGTTGGAGTCAGGTTTTTTCTGTTGAAAATTGATAATAGTAAAACAATGATTTGTTGGAAGAATCATATTTCACTAAAATGCTCCATCTACTAAGGAGATGAAGCAGAAAGGGTTGCTAAAAGCCTTTTTCTTGGATTGGATGCTTGGGTATAGGAAATGACGGATGGCGGAAATATCTCTGAGCCATATTAAAAAGATGCGTCTATCCGCAAAAAATTTATGAGGTGTTACGTGCGGGTTTTTGGTGATGTGAATAGAAAGTTAATATATATTTAATGTACAGATTACAATTATGCAAACGTTTATAATATACAATGAAAGTGGGTAATGCTGTTTAGAAATCGGATGTATAAGGAGACTTCTATGTATAAGTTCCCTGAAGACATGAAAAAAGCATATGAAAGCAGCCCGCTTTCTTTTGTTTATTACCAGAACATAGATCATAAGGCTATACCTGTGCTGGTATCTGGTGGGTTTGCCAGGAATACCGGATTAAGTAATGATGATGCTCTTGCGTGGCTTAAAAGAGGTTTGTTTGAACGTATGCATCCTGATGACGTTGGGATAGTTTCTCAGATCAGTGATGAATTCATTCATCAGAGAGGACCTTACGATATCGTGTTCCGTGTAAGGATTGACTCCGTGGACGATGGTAGCGAGGCGCCACCACAATATGTGCAGATGCATGGTCTTGGTAAATGGCAGACTATGCCTGACGGCACTGAGCTGGCAGTGATCACGTATTCAAATCTTTCCACAACCAGGGAAGTGACGATAGATAAGATAAAAGAATATAAGATGTTCCAAAAGGATCGCTTTTATACAGATCCTCTTACGAAACTTCCGAATATAAATTATCTGCATGAATTTGGTGAAGAGAAGATTAACACGGTGCGTGCTGAGATGCGCATTCCGCATCTCGTTTACACTAACATCTCCTCTATGCAGTCATACAATAATAACTATGGTTTTGATGAGGGCAACAGACTGCTTTGCCTGGCTGCAGAAACTCTAAAAGACCAGTTTCCAAAGGCTCTGCTGACAAGATATTCGGATGACCATTTTGTAGTTATTACCAGGATCCAAGAAGATGAATTGGTACGCAGGCTTAATGAAGCGAATCAGATAGTGCGAAGGGATGCATTTGGTAATACCTCAGGGCTTAAGTTTGGAGTTGCTCCTATTGATGAAGATATGGAGCTTGGTGATGCTCTTGACCATGCTAAGCATGCCATCAGGCGTATAGAGAATGACATGAACAGAGCTGTGGAATTCTTTTCGCAGGAAGCTGAAGAAGCATACTGGAATAGCCGTTATATACTTGAGAATATAGAGCAGGCACTTGATGAGCATCGCATCAAGGTCTATTATCATGGACTTTTTCGAATAGAGAACAGTAAAATTGCGGCTTTTGAAGGCCTGGCAAGATGGATCGATCCAAACCGTGGAATGATATCGCCTGGTGAGTTTATTCCGACGCTTTTAAGATATCACCTGTTGTACAAGCTTGACCTGTATATGTTTGAAGAGGTATGCCGTGAGGTAAAGATACGCCATGAGAAAGGGCTACCTTTGGTGCCGGTATCTATAAACTTTTCGAGACAGGATTTTGATCATGCCAATATCCTGGATGAAATGAACAGGATATACGATGAGTATGGCATGGATCAGTATGTGGACAAGAGTTATTTCATCGTAGAGATTACGGAACAGGATCTGGCAACAGGAGAAGATAGGCTTCATGAGCAGCTGCGGCGTATAAGAGAAAATGGATACAAGCTTTGGCTTGATGATTTTGGGAGTGGATACTCTGCAATAAATATGTTCAGTCAATTTGAATTTGATCTTATCAAATATGACATGGAGCTTATGAGACATCTTGATGACAATGGAGGTGTCAACAGACTTATCCTTAAGGAACTTGTGTATGTCGCAGGAAAACTTGGTATACATACACTTATTGAGGGAGTGGAGACAGAAGACCAGCTAAAATTTGTTAAGGAAATAGGCTGCGAATTAGCACAGGGTTTCTTTTTCCACAAACCACAGTCCCTTGAGGAGATTCTTTTTAGAATAAAGGATGCATCGAAAATAAAGTCATGTGAGACTCCTGAAGACAGAGAAAAGATGAATCAAAAAGTGATTCGTGAAGTATTTCCTAAACAGGGTCAGTGAATAGTTTGTGCTGATCTTAATAGACGTATGTAGTCCCGAGTTCTTATTGGAGTCGGGGCTTTTTTCTGTGGTAAAATTGATAATAATAGCAAAAAAAAACGGAATATTATTGGAAGGATTATATTCCAGTTTATCGCACGATGGAGATAAAGGAAAATGATTGTTAGAGAGTACAAAAGTCAGGACTTGCCTGAGATTATAAGAATATGGAATGAGGTTGTTGAGGATGGCATCGCTTTTCCGCAGGAAGAGATGCTTGATTTGGATGGTGGTGCGGAGTTCTTTGCTTCCCAGAGTCATACAGGTGTTGCGGAGGAGAATGGGAAGATTTTCGGTCTTTATATCCTTCATCCCAACAATGTCGGAAGATGCGGACATATCTGCAACGCCAGCTATGCCGTATCAAGAGATGCAAGAGGAAAGCATATCGGAGAACAGCTTGTGACGGATTGCCTGAAGAAGGGAAAAGAGTTGGGATTTCGAGTGCTTCAGTTCAATGCTGTCGTAGAGAGTAATGTTCACGCAAGGCATCTGTATGAACGACTTGGATTTAAACAGCTTGGTACTATACCAGGGGGATTCAGAATGAAGGACGGACATTATGAAAATATCTGCCCTTACTACCATGAGCTGTAGGAATATCTTGCGGGATAATATAGAACGAAAACCGGTATTTGAGGAGACGATTAGATGAAAGCTCAATCTATAAAAAAAGGGGAATATTTGTGGGAGAAGACGATTGCATTTTCAGAAAAATGCTCCTGGATTGCGGGGACACATTTAGCGGAAAGGATGCGGTTAAACAGTTTTGCTGATTGGGCAAGGGTTATTATTACCACTGACGAAGAAAATGTGGTTGGCTTTTGTGTATTTGAAGAAAAAGGGACAATGATGCCACCGGAATATGACTTTAGTCCGTTTATAAACTTAGTTTTTGTCGACGAACATTATCGGGGGAAGCGTATTTCAGAATTAATGATAAGGTTCGCCCTTGACTATGCTAAAGAAATTGGATTTAAAGAAGTGTATCTTAAGAGCGAGCACCATGGTTTGTACGAAAAATATGGCTTTGAGAAAATTGCTGATTTTGAACCTATACAGGGTCCCGCTAACCAACTTTTTCGAATTGCTATATGAATGAAAAATTCGGGTTTCTCGAGATGATCATACTTTAACTCGAAAGATAATATGTCCATTGGTGCTAAGGGAATCCCTGGTTCGAGTTCCGTATGCTCCATCTTTATATTGCGGTAAAAATATTCAAAAGGAGTATCACCATCTATATGCATCATAATTTCTTGTTCGACCTTGATATGACGCTGCTCGACTTCCATGCTTCTGAGCGAAAAGCGCTAGAGATAGTAATTACAGAATGCGGGCTGAAGTTCACAGAAGAATGCTATGACCATTTTAAAGCGTACAATAAGGCTCTCTGGCTTGAGCTTGAGAAGGGAACCATCACAAGGACCGAGTTGTTTATAAGAAGGTTTACAGACCTATTTGAGTTCTGTGAGGGAGGCCATTCCGAGCTAGATCCGCTTACTGTAAATAACGAATTCATCTATACGATGTCGCAGAACGGCGTGCTTATTGAGGGTGCGCTTGAGTTCATGAGCAAGCTTAAAGATACCATCCAAGATTCCAGGTGCTATATCATATCTAACGGCGCGACTATCAATGCCGAGGGAAGGATAAAGTCAACAGGTCTCGATATGTATCTCGAGAAGGTTTATGTCAGTGAATGGATGGGCGTAACAAAGCCAGACAAAAAGTTTTTTGATATGGTGCTTGAAGGCGTGAATGAGCCGAAGAGGACATGTATCGTGATAGGTGACTCACTTTCTTCTGATATGCAGGGCGCTAAGAATGCTTCGTTGGCATCTGTGTGGTTCATGCCCTACGGTGATATCGAAGAAGCGCAGAAAGCTTACAATATCAATTATTGTGCCTCCTCTTTCGATGAGCTTTACGAAGTGCTTTTGAAGTGGGTTGGAAAATAATATCGGAATAAAATAGAATTAAAGATTTTTCTTGAAAACAATTTCTAATTCAATTAGCCTTTTATTAGGACGTCCAATCTATCCTAATAGGAGGCTTTTTTGATGAACAAAGAACAGCTTCACAAGTACATTGAAAACAGTACGGGCAATGAGTCAAATATCTGCCAGATCTATGCCATCAAAGACGGTTCTGCTGTCTATGATGATTGCTGGCATGGATTTAAGACTGAGGATGCGATGAATGTCAATTCCGTGACCAAAGGCGTCATGGGACTACTTGCCGGAATTGCTTTGGATAAGGGCTACATTAGGAATCTGGACCAAAAGGTGATGGATTTTTTCCCTGATTACAACGTTAAGCGCGGAGAGAAGACTATCTATGACGTTACCATCAGGCACCTTCTTACTATGACAGCTCCGTATAAGGGTAAGTCAGAACCCTGGAAAAAGGTGTGTACTTCACAGGACTTTACTCTTGCAATCCTTGATTATCTTGGAGGACGTAATGGAATAACAGGTGAGTTCAGGTATGCTACCCTTGGCATTCAGATTCTTGCAGGAATAATTGAGAGAGCTACGGGCGAAAAATGCATTGATTTTGCTAACAAAAATCTCTTTGAGCCACTGGGACTTCCGAAACGAATACCACACGGTGACAGTTCCAAAGAGGATCAGTTTGATTTCTTTATGAGCAAGAATCCAAGGAAATATGAGTGGTACTCTGACCCTCAGGGCTGTGTTACCGCAGGCTGGGGACTGTGCATGTCGGCAAAAGATATGGCGGTTATCGGCGCGATGGTGCTGGGCGGCGGAATGCACGGCGATAAAAGGCTCATCTCCGAAGAATATCTGAAGGACATGCTGGCGCCTCACATTAAGCTTGGCGAGCGCTTTGGCTTCATGAATTATGGCTACTTATGGTACAAGCCCTACGATGATGCTCATGTACGGTAAAGAAGCAAGCAACCGAAAACAATAGATAGACCGCCAGCACTACACTATTCCGAACCAAAGACCAAAAGATAAGCATTTTGAGAAAATCTAAACTTTTGGATTTTCCTACAATGCCGACTACGGCGGAATCCCTCCCACTCCTTATATATTTCTTTCTGTATACATTGAATTTGTATTTAGTAAAATGCAGACAACACCACGGATCGGCTTTTGGCTGGACAATTCCAACCAAACACCGCAGCAGACAGTAGAAACCATTCTGAACGTTAGGAAGCCGGTATGATTGTTACATATAAGGGGAAGAAAAATTTCTTTTAGATACTTGTTTTCCTAAAACTGATGTGATATAATAATTCAATTCCAGAAAAGGAGTAAAAAATATGCGGCAAGGTATTCTTAAATAAAACTATAATCAAATAGTGGGAACAAAGGATTATGATAGTCCCTTTTGTAGGGGCTTAGTTTTTTGTACCCAATTTAAGAATACTTTTGCCTTATCAATTTTGACATATCCCCAAAAACAGCACTCACAAACAGGTGTATGCTGTATATGTGTATGTCCGCAAATTATCATCCCCAGTGGTAAAAGTATTTTACTGCTGGGGATTTTTATGCCCTTCGGGGCAGTAAAGGGAGGACAATCACATGAAAATAATCAATATTGGAATTCTTGCCCATGTAGACGCTGGAAAGACGACCTTGACGGAGAGCCTGCTATATGCCAGCGGAGCCATTTCAGAACCGGGGAGCGTCGAAAAAGGGACAACGAGGACGGACACCATGTTTTTGGAGCGGCAGCGTGGGATTACCATTCAAGCGGCAGTCACTTCCTTCCAGTGGCACAGATGTAAAGTTAACATTGTGGATACGCCCGGCCACATGGATTTTTTGGCGGAGGTGTACCGCTC
>JAEEGH010007528.1_pt1 | contig 26134 bp, 21 predicted proteins | sample 9134181 | NCBI WGS metagenome assembly JAEEGH01 (sample SAMN16246544, study PRJNA631951) | gut metagenome | biome: gut microbiome; feature: rumen; material: DP-attached | host: Bos | place: Iran: Karaj | collected 2018-10
CTGTTCTATCACATTAGCGAGCAGGCAAACAGAATCCTGGCGCTGCTCGGTGATAAATACCAAAAGACTTACGGTAGCTAATTTTTTTGCACAAGTACTGAGGGACGAAATTAACCATGTTCAAGTGCGAAATGTAAGTTATATGCTTACCCGGGTAATTCAGCCCGGCATACGATCCCGAATTATTCAGGATCGACAAATCCCGGGTTGCATTCTTCATGGACTAATCTATAATGGCTGGACCACATAGGAGAAGCCATGACAACACAGCTTGAAGTAAAAAACTACACCGAAGGACCGATTTTCATGCCGCTGGTGAAATTCACCGGGCTGATCATGTCAACCATGATCATCCAGATGCTTTACGGTGCCGCCGACATGCTGATCGTCGGAAGATATTCAACACCCGACAATGTATCCGCGGTATCCACCGGTTCCCAGCTGATGATGGCGCTTACCATGGTGATTGCCGAACTGTCCATGGGAACCACCGTGGTGCTCGGACAACGCATCGGCGGCGGAGATCGTGATCGATGCGGAAAGATTATCGGCGCAGCTCTGTTCTTCTTCCTGCTTCTTGCCGCTGTACTGACTGTTGTCATGCTTGCCTGCGCCCCGGCGGCCTCCAGGCTTCTCAATGCACCGCCGGAGGCTTTCGAGGGAACTGTATCATATATCAGGATCTGCAGTGCCGGTCTGATCTTCATCACTCTGTATTCAGTTCAGGGCGGAATACTGCGCGGACTTGGCGATGCCAAAATGCCTCTCGTTGCCGTCTCCATCGCCGGAACTGCCAACATTGCCGGAGATCTGCTTCTGGTCTGCGGATTGGATATGGGCGCAGAGGGTGCCGCCTGGGCCACCGTGGCATCCCAGGCGCTGAGTGTTCTGATCACCACTTTCATTATCAGAAGAAAGGGACTGCCGTTCCCTTTCGAACGTTCAATGATCCGCTACAGCAGATCACTTACCGCCGGAATTCTGCGGATCGGAGCTCCTCTTGCCATACATGATTTTCTGGTTGGGGTAAGCTTTCTGATTATTCTCGGGATCGTCAACCGCTTCGGTGTGACCGCATCAGCAGGCATGGGCATCGCCGAAAAAATCATCGGTTTTATCATGCTCTGCCCTAGTTCCTTCTCCCAGTCAACCGCCACCTTTGTAGCGCAGAACTTCGGCGCCGGCAGGATCTCACGGGCCCGCACTGTGCTGCGTCTTGCCATCGGAATTTCCTTCTGCTGCAGCTGTGTGATCGGCTGTCTGTCATTTATTGGCGGTATGCAGCTTAGCAGTATATTCAGTCCGGATCTGCAGATCTGCAAGGCATCCTCCGACTACCTGAGAGCCTATGCCATCGACTGTCTGCTTACCTCGTTCCTGTTCTGCTACATCGGCTTTCTCAACGGATGCGGCCGCACCGGATTTGTACTGCTGCAGGGGGTTATCGGCGCTTTTGCCCTCAGAGTTCCGCTATCAGTGCTGTTTTCAATGATCGAACCGGGATCCCTGTTTACCATTGCTCTTGCGGCACCGTGTACCACGGTCATCCAGAATATCATCTGTCACTTCTATCTTCGTTCACCCGGTCAGCACCGGCTGGACGGCAGCGGTTCGTAAACAATGGTTCCGGTAAACTGCACGGCCGGCACGGATCCTGTACAGTACAAATATCTAAAACGGAGTTGAGGTGGCAATCCGGCCTGGCTGCGGAACCACGACGATCAGACGGGAGCACCGCATACATGATGACATCCAAAATTAAGGAACCTGTAACAGGAACACCTCAATAATAACCTGATAAAGCATTCTTTCTCTGCGGATAACCATCTAAACAGTCGTCAGTCAGGCATATAAACATGGCTCAATATTTATATTTCTTCATATAACTGTCTAAAAATCAACCGGTCAAACCGCAAAATTCCAGGTTTAAGGAACTTATGAAGAAAAATTTCTGTCCTACTAGTGGAAAAACGAGAAGGCAACCTGATCGTTTTTATACAGGCAATCTTACAATAACTACAACAGGATTGAACTTAATAATGGACAATTCAGAAAAACTAAGCTCAAACAGATCATTTTTATCGTTTTTCTCGGTAAAACTGCTTGGCGCTTTCAACGATTCATTCATCCAGGCTGGATTCCTGGCCTTTGTAACCTATGCACTGCTCAACACTCCCGAAGATTCCCAGACCCTGGTTTATCTGGCATCGGGACTGTTCATGATCCCGGTATTTCTGTTTTCAGCACTTGCCGGTGAACTGTCGGATAAATACGACAAGGCCGCTCTGCTGCGCAAAGTCAAGATTTTTGAAATCTGCATTGCAGTAATCATGGCGGTATCATTCACAATATCATCCTCCCGCGGTATGCTGCTGGGAATGTTTCTTGCCGGCGTTGAAGCTTCTTTCTTCACTCCGATCCGTCTGAGTATCGTTCCGTTCATCACCGGTCAGGATAAACTGATCGCCGCCAACTCCGCACTGGAATCCGGATCCTACGTGGCAAAATTTGCCGGAACCATCGCAGGCATTGTGGCAGGCGCGTCCATCAATATTTACTTCCCGATCCTGCTGCTGGTGCTTTCAACTCTAGGCTACCTCGCATCCCGCAGGATCGCCCCGCAGGAGCCTGCCGATGCACAGACCGTGGTGCATAAAATGTTTCTGGCATCAACCTGGAGCAATCTCAGATATGCCCGTCACTCCAGGCAGGTATATCTGTCGTTGATCGGACTTGCCGGAGCATGGTGTGTAACTGTCACTTTCATGATCCAGTTAAGTCAGATTGCCAACAACATCTTTGAGGGCGGATTCGGCAATGAGGTTTTAAGTCCGCTGTTTCTCGGACCGTTCTGTCTCGGGATCGGTGCCGGCGCTGCTGTTGCATCCAAAGTCTACAAAAAGGAGCCGATCAACGCTTTCCTGCCGCTAAGTGCAGTTATCGAAGCCGGCCTGATGATTTATTTCACTGCATCCCTGTTTCTGCATACACCGCTGACCTACCACAGCACCGAACTGCACGGATTCAGCCAGTATATGGAATTCATCCGTTTCTATCTGTCGACTTTCAGCGGCATTAATCTGGTGGTTACAGTTTTCCTGATAACCTTTTTTGCCGCAATGTTCATAGTTCCGGTAACATCCTATCTGCAGAAAAGCTCCCCTGATGAGATCCGTACCAGAATCATGTCGGCAAACAATATTACCGCCGCTCTGTTCAGTGTTATAAGTTCTGTAACCGGGATCGCGCTCACTGCAGTATTCGGTGCACAGCTGGGACTCGGGCTGATGTCAGCCGCCATTGCCCTGGTATGTCTTGCCGGTGCGATCATCACCGTCGGCATTCTTCCGGTTCCGATGCTGCGCGCCCTGGTAAGAAAAGGACTGGAGCTGATCTACCATACAAGATGCGAAGGACTGGAAAATTTCCGCAGCCGCGAGGGCAAACGCACCCTTATTATCGCCAACCACACCTCCTTCCTTGACGGTGTACTGCTGTGGACCTACCTGCACGACAATATTTCCTATGCTGTGGATACCGGTATTGCGAACAAATGGTACTTCCGTCTGATGCTGTCGCTTGCCAAATATTATCCGATCGACAGCACCAATCCGATGGCAATCAGAAGTCTGATCAAGGAAATCGACAACGGCAGAATTCCTGCGATTTTCCCGGAGGGACGCATCACCACCACCGGAACGCTGATGAAAATCTACTCCGGAACCGCAGTAATCGCCGACAAGGCCGATGCGGAGATCCTGCCGGTAATTATAGAGGGAAGCCAGTACTCCTCATTCTCCTATTTCGGCAGCAAGTTCCGCCACCGGCCTAGATCCCGCATCTACATCAGGGTAATGCCGGCGGTTAAATTCTCCGTACCGTCCGAATATACCGGCAAGGCAAGATCACGCAAGGCCGCTGACATGATGTACGCCATGATGGCAAAACTTAAGGTAGAAGCCAGTATCATGCCTGACAATACTCTGTTCGGTTCATTTATCGATACCTGCAAGTCGCTGTGCTTCAAAAAGAAAATTCTGGAGGATCATGGAAGAAAACAGCTCAGTTCAAGAAGTGTTTTTGTAAAATCCATGGCTCTCGGCAGATATTTCAAAAAACATGAAACCGACACCCATATCGGACTTCTGCTGCCTAATTCCTCCGCCGCCGTGGTAACTTTCCTGGCACTGCAGGCCTGCGGAAAAATCCCGTGCATGCTCAATTTCTCCACCGGTGCCAGAAACCTGCTGGCCTGCAGCGATGCGGTTCCGTTAAAAACCGTCTACACCTCCCGCACCTTTATTGAAAAAGGAGGATTCGGACATCTGACCTCGGCTCTGAGCGAACACGGTGTCAACGTAAAATACCTGGAGGATCTGGCATCTGAGATCGGACCTGCTACCAGGATTGCAGCGTTACTGAGCCTTCTCAGGCCGTACAAATCATACCGTAAACTGTGTGACGGGCATACCGATTCAAACTCACCGGCAGTGGTTCTCTTCACTTCCGGATCAGAGGGGCTGCCGAAGGGGGTGGTTCTCAGTCACCGCAACATCGAGACCAATATTGTTCAGCTGCAGGCGGTACTGCCGTTCAGCATGCTTGATTCTGTATTCAACTCCATGCCGATGTTCCATTCCTTCGGTCTTACCGCAGGAACTCTGCTTCCGCTCATTACCGGCATGAAGGTGTTCATGTATCCGTCACCTCTTCACTACAAGAATGTACCGCTGCTGGTATATGATACAAACTCCACAGCTATTTTCGGAACCGACACCTTCCTGAGAGGTTATGCGGAATATGCCCATCCGTATGACATGTACGCGGTTAAATTTGTGGTATCCGGAGGTGAAAAGCTGAAGGAGGAGACCGTCAATATGTGGAATGACAAATTCGGGATCCGCATACTGGAGGGATACGGCGCCACCGAAACATCCCCGGTTATTTCAGTGAATACCAGCATGTACTACCGGAGAAACACCGCCGGATGTGCTCTGCCGGGCATTGAAACAAAACTGGAACAGATCCCGGGGATTACCGAAGGCGGACGCCTGTGGGTTCGCGGTGACAACGTTATGCTGGGCTACATCAGAGCGGACAATCCGGGAGTAATCGATCCTCCGCAGGATAAATGGTATGACACCGGAGACATAGCCTCCATCGACGAGCAGAACTTCATTCACATTCTCGGCAGGGCTAAAAGATTTGCCAAGATCGCCGGTGAAATGATTTCCCTGACCCAGGTTGAAACCGCCCTCAGCACCCTTTATCCGGATAATGCACTGGCGGTGGTATCAGTACCTGACGCAAAGAAGGGTGAACAGCTGATGCTGTTTATCGCCGGAGCAGAGGCAGACCGCCGGCAGCTCGCCGAGTTCTTCAAAAAGCAGGGAATATCCGAACTGGCGGTGCCGAAATATATTCAGTCCGTTGAAAGCATTCCTCTGAACGGAACCGGCAAGATCGACTATCTGAAGGTTAAGAGTGAAGCTCTGAAGATCATAGGAGCATAGATCTCCAACGCACTCAAAAAAATTTCCCCGGACCTTCTGGTTCGGGGACTATGTCTAAGTTACCTATGAAGGTCTTGGCACAACTAAGAAAGTAAACGATCCATAATAACCTTTATGGTAATTATGGATCGTTTACTTCAACTACACTTCAAGTATGTGAACACAGTGGATAATCCTTCAGATATTGCAGATTCGTCGTTTCAGTCCTGCTGATTTCTGAATCTGTACTTTCCTTTTCCAAACCCTGTTACCGGTTCAATGAAACCTTTCTCTGTCATCTCACCAAGCAGTTCTGTACTTCTTGTCGGTTTCAGACCAAGAACATTCTGAACATCTACTCTTCCAAAGATTGTCTGAAAGCCAAACGTCTCCAATAATTTGCATATGTTAGAAGCAGTTTTCTCCGTAAACGAATCTCCAATATTCGCTTCTACTCTTTCAATGTTCGCTTTTTCAGGTACTTTGAAAGTTCCACTAATGTGTAATGTCCGGTTATAAAGAGGATGTTTTTCGTTCAGTAGCAGATTCCTCAAAAAAAGTTCCAGATACTCCGTGGTCTCATGGATGCCGTTTTTCAGATCATTATAGTTAGCCCGTACAAGGGAGTTTCTGAAGTACCATGCATTCATGGCAAAAATGTCGTTGGTCACATCAAATCCGAGTGTTCTCATGTACTTGATGAAGAATACCGCTGTTGTTCTTGTATTGCCCTCTGCGAATACGTGAATCTGCCATAGTCCCGAAACGAATATCGCAAGGTGATGGATGATCTCATCCATCGAAAGATTCTTATAGGAAAACTTCTTTTCTTCTGAAAAGTCATAATCCAGCGTCGCACTTAGCTCAGAGGCACTGCCGTAAAGGACTGTTGCACCGTCAAGTACACATTCCTTTTTTGTGATATTGTAATCCCTAATGCATCCTGCGTGAGAATAGATGCCGTTGAACAGCCTTCGATGAATGGAAAGATACTCGTTCGGGGTAAAACTGAAAGCTCTCTCTGATAAAAGTGAGGCAATTCTAGCTGCAACCTTGTCTGCTTCCTCTGTGCGATCTCCTGTATCACGCACAGGATTTTCTTCGTAATAGTTCTGAAGAAGCTTATTAGCCTCCTCAAAGGATATCTCGCCCTCGATATTGCGGACAGCAGTATGCATAAGGTAATCAGATGTCTTCAAACCATCAACAGCCTGCAGGCCAATGGCTGTGTGCCAGGCATAGCCCTTGTCTCTCTTGCTTGGCTCAACTTCTCTGAAGTAGTCTTTGAAAGGATCTTTGTTCATCCCTATCACCTCGTCCATATGATCTTATTAGTCAGTTCATTGTAATTAGCAAGATTAACAATATTTTTTTAGATTATAACAGTATTTGCTAACTTCTAGGGATTTTAACACTCGTTGACGTTACAATTATTCTATGAACTCCTAAAATCTTTCTCAATTGCATTAATTGTTTTACATAAATCCAATAAATTTCTTGTATACCTTATACAAAAAATTAAAACCAATCTCATCTTTACTTGGTTTTACAAAATATTTACAATTAAAGTCGCTACAGTAGCGAGAATTCGCATATGATTTGAAAATTTGGTTGAAACATGATTAATATTAGTTTAGCTTCGGATAGCAAGTACTGTCGCCATATGTGTGTCGCCATGGCTTCCGTTCTTGAAAATGCATCAGATAATGTTTGTTTTTATATATTTGATGGTGGTATATCAGACGTACAAAAGAACAAAGTTGAAAAGATACTTAAAAACCATCCAGAAAGTTCAATTTCTTATCTTAAGGTGGAAAATAAAATTGTTGAAAAACTGCCTCTTGTTGATAAGCATCTGTCATTAACTGCATATCACAGATTATTTGCAGCCAGTTGCATTCCCGACAGTGTCGACAAACTTATTTATATCGATTGCGATACAATCACTGTTGGTGATATTAAGCAGTTGTATGATACTGATATTTCAAATTATTATTTCGGAGCTTGCCTGGATGGCAATACTAAATATCACACAGAAAGAACCGGTGCCCCTAATTATATCAATTCCGGTGTAATGCTGATAAATTTAAAAAAATGGCGTGAAGATAATCTGGAACAAAAGTTTATTGATTACATGAATAATCCGAATAATGTTCTTGGTTTCCCTGATCAGGATGTTCTCAATATAGTCTGTTCTGGTAATATCAAAATTTTAGATCCTTCATGGAATTACCAGACAACAGGAAGAAGACACTCATATCTTGCAGGATTCGATCGTGAAGATACAGTGAAAAATATTCTGCACTTCCTGGTAAGGAAGCCTTGGCGCTTTCATTGCCGTTCTCCATACCAGCATCTGTATTACAAATATCTGCTTAAGACACCATGGTTTTATATGTATCCTTATTTCTGGTTCTGTAAATTTCTGAAATTCTTTTACTTCAAAAATAATACAAAGGAATTCGACAGTGAGTATACTGTACTTGGAATGAAAATCATCAGAATTAACGAACGGAATAAAAACAACAAAAGAATCCTGGTTACAAAAGTATTCGGAATTCCTGTAAAAGAAAAAGAAATTTAACACGCCGTGAGCAAGAAATCCCCCACCTCTATAGGTGGCGGGATGAATTGCGATAAACACGGCGTTTTCCTGACTTGTGTATCTTGTAGCATTATAATCATATTATAATTCAGTTGAGAGCAGAAGTAATTTTCTATCATCAAAGCGGATCTTTCTTAGGGCTTGTCTTCATGATGAGCCTTTTCTTTTTCTGCTCTGCCAAATATCCACCCCTATCACAAAAGCCACTGACAGCCCTACTCACTCCGCTCAAAAATCAGCCGATTTTGACATATCTACCGAAGTCACAACCCCAAAGTTGTGTTGGGAACACGTCATAATCACTACAGTCTTAAGTGTGTTAACCTCGAGTGTTCGGATTGCACACCGGTAAATTTTGATTACATTTTAGCCAAAAGTGTCTCTGTTGATATGTTCCCCTATACGTGTATGTTGTAACGGGATACAGACACCAGGTCTTTTAAACACCCTGCCAATCCCTCGAAAAGCCTTATAAATCAAGTGGTTACGAGGGTATTACTTTCGAGACATGAGCACTACCGTCTCGACGTGCCTCGAGATTCCAATAGTGATATCAGCTCCCTTTCAGAACAAACTCAGGCACGTTATCATTTATGAAATTATGTATAAGTTAAATATAGGTAATTGTTGAGTGAGACTGTTCACTTAACAAACTCATAACTAAACTCATAGAGCTTACAGGTGTGTTGTAAGGGCCCTTCTCTGTTTGTCGTTTATGGTGTTCGCGTAATTCATGCGTACCGCGTTCACAATCATATTCATAATATCGCACAGCATTGATAATAGGCTTGCGATGTGCAAGTGCACATTATAAAAATACGAGTTAATCGGTTAAATAGTCATAAAAACACTGATAATTGTCGATTAAATATGGCTTTATATAGAATATTTGAGAGAATTTCTCAAATATTGGTTGAAAACATTAGTTTTAATAATATACTTATTTACACGGAGGGTTCTCTATGTTAAGTCAGTTTATCGTAAAAAATTTCAAGAGCATTAAGGATGAGATGATATTTGATATGCAGGCTGCTGCTATATCAGAGCATAAAGACAGACTGATAAGGACTGATAATAACGAAAATCTACTGCCTGTTTCCGTTATATATGGGCCAAACGGTGGAGGAAAGTCTAATGTATTAAAGGCTATCCATACTCTAGTATTTAAGGTTTTGCGTCCACTATACATTGCTGAATTAGATGAACAACGCAGATTTTATTTGAATAGTAAAGAGATTGTTCCTTTTGCATTTAGTGAAGATTGTAAAAATGCTCCTACAGAATTTGAGTTATTTTTTCGGACATCTAAGGCAGAATATCGTTACATTCTTCATGTTATGAAAGAAAAAATACAGTATGAATCTCTTTCTATGAAGAAAGTAGATTTTAGTAGGGTTACCGATATTTTTGAAAGAGATGACGGGAAAATTTATATGGTGGGGGAATTTAGTAAGTTAACAGTAAGTGATGACATTTCAGATACCCTTCCGCTTTTGTCATATCTAGGTATGACATACCGAAAAAATGAAGTAATAGCAGATTGTATTAATTGGTTTGAACATGGAATAAATTTTTTAAACTATGCTAACCCCGTATATGAAGCAATACTTCGTCGCTTGACAATTGCAAATTCAGCCAATAATGCCACTAAGGAATTAATTCTTAATATGATAAAGGAAATGGATTTGGATATTGAAGACTTTAGAGTCGAAAAAAAAGATAACGAATCCATCCGATTTTTTACAAGTCACCGTATTGACGGAAAATCATATGAATTAGATATTGAAGAAGAATCCAATGGAACTAGGAAACTCTTTGGCTTATTACCGCTTATCACCAACAGCATAACAAAAGGCGTAACGTTAGTTATTGACGAACTAGACGCAAATATACACCCCATATTGCTTAAGCACATTATAATGCTTTACAACAATATTGAAATTAATAAACATGGAGCACAGCTTATTTTTACATCGCATGATTTATCAACTATGAACCGTGATGTTTTCAGAAGAGATGAAATTTGGTTCGTTGCGAAAGGTCGCGAACAAAATTCTAAACTATATTCATTAGTAGAATTCAAGAATACAGATGGTAAATCTGTTAGGAAAGACGCTACGTTTGATAAGCAGTACCTTGAAGGCAAATATGGGGCCGATCCATATCTTAAGAAGATTATAGATTGGAGTGTGATTAAATGACAAAAAAAGCAGGTAAGGAGGAGTGGAAAAGAAAGAGAAAGCTAGAACATTTAGAACAAAAGAAATATCGCTATTACATTTTTTGTGAGGGAGAAAAAACGGAACCAAATTATTTTAATGGTTTTAAGGCACACATAGAATCAAACCCAATATACAAAGATCTTGTTTTGATTGATATTCAACCGTGTGGAGCAGAAACGATGAGTGTCATGTCCCGAGCTGAGGAATATGTTAAAAATAATAAGCTGAAAAAAGGTCATATATGGTGCATCTATGACAAAGATGATTTCCCTAATAGTAGATTTAACAAAGTTTGTGAGCGAACAGTATCTTTAAATAAACACAGCGAAGAACTGAAGTATCACGCGGCGTGGAGTAATCAGTGTATTGAATTTTGGTTTATCTTGCATTTCTCGAACTATACGTCGAATAATAACAGAGAAGAGTATATCAAATATCTTGATAAGCAGTTTGTTCAACAAAGATTAAGTAAATACGCTAAGAATATGGCTGATATCTTCGATATCTTATTGAAACATGGCGATCCTAAACTTGCTATAAGATATGCAAAAAACATTATTGCAAATAATCCAGATAAAACTCCGGCAATGATTGCTCCGGGAACAAAAGTATATGAACTTGTTGAAGAATTAGCAAAATTTTTACCTGAAGAAGAAATGAACAAGTTCCTATAAGATGCAACATACTCATATTATGGGAGTATGTGAAAATCTTTCTGTAAATAGAAAAACATCCTGAGAATTTTTTAAAGCAGTGACCTTCCGGTTACTGCTTTTGTGTTATTAATATTACCTGTTTGTTTTTATAAGTCAAGATTTATGTTTTATAAATAGTCAATTATTTCTATTGAAATTTAATTATTTTTATTAAAAAACAAAATAATTCCTAGACGGAAGTTTCAGCTTCTGTCTTTTATTTATACCGGAAATCAGTCTGGTAATCGGCCTTCATACATTATCTGAAATTCACCGTAGATTACCCCCCAGTTTCTTAGAGGCATGGTCCATTTTTTTGTCGCCTCAAACGTGGAAAGATACAGTGCTTTCAGTAGTGCCTGGTCGCTTGGAAATACGCTTCTTTGGCGATTCAGTTTGCGGTAAGACGCATTAAGACTTTCAATGGCATTGGTGGTGTAAATAACCTTTCTGACTTCAGCTGAGAATTTAAAAATCGGGCATATTACATCCCAATTGTCATACCTGCGTTTCATGGCTCGTGGATACTTATCCTGCCACTTCGCCGTAACACAGTCCAGGGCCTTTCTGCCGTCTTCTTCATTCGCTGCCTGATAGATTGTTTTTAGGTCTCTGGCAAATGCTTTACGGTCTTTTTCCGGAACGTATTTTAAGGTGTTTCTTATTTGATGGACGATACATCTCTGGTATTCTGTCTTCGGAAAGGCTACGGAAATGGCTTCTTTGATACCGTTGAGCCCGTCAGCACAGATAACCATGATGTCCCGAACACCTCGGTTCTTTAATTCATTTAGGCTGGAAAGCCAGAATTTTGCACTTTCGTTTTCTCCGACATGAATGGACAGTACTTCCTTGCGTCCAGAACAACTGATACCTAAAATCACATAAGCCGCCAGCTTTCTGATAATACCGTTATCCCTTACCGAATAATGAATGGCATCAATAAAAACAACAGGATAAACATCCTCATTAAGAAATTTTACTGTCCAATGACGGTCGTAAAATTCACCTTTTTAACTGTCGCGCTTAAATCTGTATTCATTATTGTAGTTTCTCAGAAGCCTCTGAGTTATTTCGTTCTGCGAACTGTTTAGAATTTTTCGTGTATCGCCGAATTCCACAACCTCACCCTTGCAGAGTACCAGGATCTTGTCGCTGATTTTGCGGGCGATTTCCAGATCAGACGTAGTTATGATGGTGGAGATTTTTCTCTCCTTCTGGAGTCTGAGGATCATGTTGCAGATATGAGCTCTAAGATTCGGATCAAACGAACTGATGGATTTGTTTGCCAGGATAACTTTAGGATTTAAAATCAGTGCCCTTGCGAATGATACTCTTTTCATCTGTCCGTATGACAGTTCACTTGGATATCTGGTTGCAATGCTGTCCGGCAGATCCACAAGATTAAGGGTGCTGTATATGCGCTCGACACGTTCATTTTCTGCCATATCGGTGTTTATGAGAAGAGGAATCTGAAGGATATCAATAACTCTGAGCTTGCGGTTTAATGCAGTTTCCTGATCCTGGAAAATCATGCGGAAATTTTGTGCCCGCATCTGATGATTGCTTTCGTAAGTCTGGCCGTTGTACAGAATAATTCCCTTGGTCGGGGTTATAAGTCCTGCAATGGCTGAAATAAGTTCACTTTTACCGGATCTTTCTTCGCCTATAATGGCAAGAGATTCACCGTCATTAAGAGAGAAGGTAATATTTTTGAGAATAAAATCCGAACGGAACATCCTTGTAAACCAGGATGACGGATTTCTGTAGCACAGTCCGGATACGCTTATCAGGGTTTCAGTTGAACTAATCATCGGAATACAGCGCTCCGTCAGGAAGAGGAAAATGGCAGCGGTACTGACTGTTCTTGCCCATGGTTATTTCAGGCATGTTGTTGCAGCGCCTCTTGGCATATCTGCATCTTGCTCCGAAACGGCAGCCTATCGGCATATGCTTGTAGTCAGGATGTTTTCCTGTCAGCACCGGTATGAATTTTTTAGCATTGTCCGGATTATTCATTTCCATCATGCTCCGGATCAGAGATGCGGTGTAGGGGTGTCGCGGATTCTTGAAAATCTGTTCTCTGGTTCCCCTTTCGACAATCTGTCCGGCGTACATGAAGGCGAACTCGTCGGCAAAATTGTATATGGAAGCTATGTCATTGGATATTATTATTATGGATGTTTCGTCATTCTTGCTGTATTTGTCCAGGAGCTTAAGCACCTGGAATCTTGATGCGATTTCAAGGTTGACAATAGGCTCGTCCAGCAGCAGAATTTTCGGCTCAGAGGCTACAGCCATGGCAATCATAACCTTCTGACATTCCACATCAGATAGCTGGGACGGATAAGAGTTAAGGATCCGGCTGTGATCTTTTATACCGCTTCGGTGCAGCAGTGCAATGGCAGTCTGACGCTTTGTGTTTTTGATTAAATTCTTGATCCTGGTAAAGAACCTGTACCATTTGATCTTAGGCATCACTTCGTAAATCTGAGTCTTGATTTTTAAAGACGGATCGAGACTGCGCTTCGGTTCCTGCATAATGAAGGAAATATTCTCGCCTATTATTTTGCGGCGCTGGTGGGAACTGAGCTTGAGGAGATCTTTATCATCGAGTTTGAAGCGGTCGGCGGAATAGATTACGTTATCCCTTCTGAGCATCATGATTGCCTGCATAACCAGACTTTTGCCGGAGCCTGAAGCTCCTGCCAGCGCAAGGATTTTCCCCGGATTTATTGTGAGACTAACTTTGTCGACGATGGTCAGTATGCCTTCGGAGGTCTTTATTTTTACTGTAAGGTTTCTTATATCCAGCAGAGCCATTACGAATTGTCCTTATGCAGTGCATTTCTGATGCCGTCACTGAGTATATTTATGGCAATAACAAAGGTGATGATTGCAATGCCGGGGAATGCAATAATCCAGTAGTTGCCGGAATAGAGCATATCCATGTTTTCCGCTATCATTGTTCCAAGCTCCGGTTCCGGATTAACGGCGCTGAGTCCGAGAAATCCGAGGGCCGCCAGATCAAGTATTGCCATGGAGAAATGCTTGGTGAACTGAATAATCAGAACGTCTCTGATATTGGGAAAGAGGGAAAGTCTGAACATGGTGAAAGTTCCGGCTCCGTCAAGCATCACCGCTTTTATGTATTCCTTTCTCAGTTCCTCGCTGGTAATTTCATAGCAGATGGCTGTAAAACGCGGAATGAGGGATACTGTAATTGCCACCGTGGCATTTTTCAGACTCGGTCCGAGAATGGTTATGATGGCAAAAGCAATGATTATTGGCGTGTAGGATCTTACAGAGGAAATCAGGATCCTGACGGTATGCAGAATTTTGCTTTTTGATATAGCGCTGAGAAAACCTATGAACGCCCCGACAAGAGATGATATGACTGCAGCATACAGCGCATAAAGAAAGGTGTTTCTCGCCCCGTATACAAGTCTTGCGTATACGTCACGTCCCAGATCATCCGTACCCATAATGAATTTGCTGAAACCCTTGCTGAAGGAGAATGAAAGGTGCGGCGGGCGGAAAAAATCCATGGTCTGCTGATCATAGGGATTGAGATTGAAGAAGTTGATGGAAATTATAATTACCATCAGATAGAGTATCAGAAACCAGAGTGCATACCATGCCATCCAGTCTCTGCGCAGTATGCGGAAAAAATCCAGACCGCGGAACTTGTTCAGTTTGCCTAGTTTCACAGAAAAGCAGTCCTCCGTGAATTATCTGAAATAGTGTATATTCTGCAGATCCTGTTCATTTTGCTACACCTTTGAGATCTGCTCGTTTTCATACCTGTTGAGAAAAATTATTGACAGGTCGGCTATGAATTCAAGAAATATATTCAAAATTACAAAGATAAATCCTATAAGCACCAGGTAGGCGTTGACCACGTTGGTATCGCTGTTTCTGATGGCCTCGATTATCCATGTGCCGATTCCGGGCCAGTTGAAAACGTTTTCCACGATAATCACCGATGTAAATGTCAGAAACAGAACAGAGCCGCACTGACCGAGGATTGAAGGCATTGCGTTTTTAAGTCCGTGGCGGATTATTATATGACCCGATGACCATCCGCGGCTGAAGGCGACCTTTATGTAGTTCTGCTGCATTACGGAATAGAGAGAGTTTCTTACTATGCGGATAATTTCCGTGGTCGGCAGCATTGCAAGGGAGAAAACAGGAAGAAGAAAATGGGTGCAGGCGTTGAGAAAGGCATCCAAGCTGTACTCACTGTCGTCAAGCAGGGTATCAATAAGAATAAATCCGGTTTTCGGGTTTATCTGATAAAGGAGACTGATGCGCCCGGAGCACGGCACCCAGTCAATAGATACAGCCATGGTACTTATGAGCAGCTGTGCAATCCAGAATATCGGTATTGACGAGCAGAAGATGCTCACATTGGTTATAGCTCCGTCCATCCACCGGTCCCGGTGCAGGGCTGCAAAGCATCCCATGGTCAGACCGACGGTGACTGATACAAGCATGGCTATCAGACAGAGCTCGAAGGTGGCGATGAAAAACTCTGCGAACTCCTCGGTGACAGGTCTGAAAGACATGGATGAATAGCCGAAGTCAAGCCTGAGTATCCGGTTCAGATATATCAGAAACTGCAGAAATATATCCTGATTGCCCAGATTGTTTGCTCTGATGTAGAACCAGAATGTAAGGATCAGCAGAATTATGGATGACAGCAGGAGCATACCGAGTTTTTTAATGATTATTACAAGCATTGCTACCTCAGATATGTTTCTGAAAAATCCAGACCGTTGTTAATGGCTCTTTTAAGCCCGTGCACATCCCGGTGATAGATGAAATAGTCACTGGCAAAGCTGATTGGAAACATCGGAATATCCTTTTCGAGATGGGAATTAATCTGCTGCAGATGCTCGATATCGATGTTTTTCAGACTTTTATACCTGTACTGCCCCATAAGATCCGTCAGCTCTTTGTTGCAGTAGGCAGAATAATTGGAGACTACCGGCTTGCTTCCGGTGCAGCTGAAAGATACGTAAAGCTTGTACAGAGGCATTTTCATAGGGTATACGCCTCTTGTCACAATAATATCATATGCTCCCTTTGACACCAGTCTTGCCAGACTTTTTGAATCGACCTCTCTTACTCTTGCGCGTATGCCCAGAGAACTCAGATCGCTTCTGATCAGCTGTGTCAGTCGCGAAATGTTGTATCCCATTTTACTGTTGCTGCGTTCGATGTATACATAGACAATGTTGTTGCTTCTAAGCCGTTTTCTTACCTGCTCATCCATATTTTTTATCAGCGTCGCAATATCCTGGTGCGCAATGGTTGAAAAGAATGTCACGTCAAACGGCAGAAGACTTGTGGGCAGCATGGCTGCATGAGGGTAGAGAACATTTCCGTAAACCTCGTGATTTACCGCGGAGGCTATGAGATGGCGCACCTTTCTGTTTTCCATGGGGCCTCTTGAGGTATTGAAGAAAATCACGGTTGAATCAAATGTGTCGCTTCCGAGAATCTCAAAGTTGTGACTGGTGTTGTCCTGCTTGGTAACGGCTTTGCTGGGCTGATTTGTAACCTGGCATTCTCCGGTTATCATCTTGTTCATGCGGTGGGCCCTGTTTGGGGTTATATCAATCACCAGCTTGTTCAGTTTCGGCATTTCCTCCTTTTTCCAGTAATCCTTGTTCTGCTTGAGGATTACATAGTCGTTGAATTTGAATTCGGTGATGGTAAACGGTCCAGTACCTACGGGATGATTTCTGAAATACTCCTCCTTTTGGGAGGTTTCAGGTATGGAGTCGAAAAATTCCTTTGATTCTATGGTACAGTTTGTATTGGAAATAAATTCGAGAAAATGGGTATTCGGCGAAGTCAGGATGAATTCGACGGTGTAGCTGTCTATTTTATTGATTCGCTTTATGATCTGCTTTGCCTGGACCAGATGTCTGAAATCAAGAATGTCGTAGGATGCCTGGGTGGTGCTGTTCTCCTGAGTCTGCACCTCCTCGTATGGATTGGTGTAGTCCATTATGCGGGCGAACGAGAACAGAACATCATCCGCGTTAAGAGTTCTCATGGGCATGAACCATGATGTCTTTTGAAAGGGGATATTTCTGTTCAGTATGAACCGGTATGCTGTCCGGTCTTCTGAAATGCTCCATTCCGACGCTATTTCCGGTAGGTAGCGGTTGCTTGCCGAATCGAACCGGATCAGCCGGTTGAATACGTTCTGCGCAAGGGTTACTGACGTTACATTGATTTCATTGGAAAGAGGATCAAGGTTGGATATGTTGGAATTGGTGCAGAAGACAATGCCGTTCTGTTTCAGATAATCTTTCACATACAGATCATCCTGAGTGCATCCGGCAGTCAGCGCGGCAAAAAAAGCCACGGACAAAATTTTTCTGCAGACAGGTAACAAAAACATGATACAGCACCATAAAATCCAAATTACTTTTATTATAATGTAAAATAGCCCTGCGTGCTAATGGGTAGAGTGCCGTGTTTGCTCCTTTACCCCCTGGCATGTCTGTTGTTTGTTTATATTTGTTGCTTAAATTCAGAATGAAAATGTTTAAAAATTTAGTTCGTATATTCGTGGCGGTTGGACTGATGGTTGTCTCCTGCTGTGCTTTTTCCAAGGATTTTTTTGTTGTCGCAATTCCTGTGGAGGGCCCGTGGAACTATTTTCAGGAGGATGGTGAGCAGCTTACGGGAATAGATGTTGATGTAATCAGAACAATCGGGCGTGAGTCCGGTTTCAAGTTTGAATTCAAGCCCATGTCGGCATCCCGTGCTCTTGCCGAGCTGAAAAATGACAATATTGATGCCATTGCCGGTGTGAGCATCAATTTTGCAACAGTTAACGGATTGCAGTTTCCGAGGAATCCGTATATAAGCGACATTAATCAGCTTATCTTTCAAAAGCCGGATGCAAAGAATCCGGTGACTAAATACAAGGATCTGTACACTCATGTGGTGGGCATAATACGTTCGTTTTCATATTTTGAGGAACTTGATGATGATCCTCTCATTACCAAGGAGTATTCCGAGGATCCGCAGATTCTTTTTGACAAACTGCTCAGCGGGGAACTTGACACGGTAGTGGCCAGTGAATGGGAGGTCGCCTACTATCTTACCACCCGCAATCTTCCTCTCCACACCTTTGTTCCGGCTTCGGTTAATCTGTCCAATCACAAGTCAGTAACGGATCGAGTAATAGCCTTCTCCAAGGATTTTGACCGTGGTGTTATCAAGAAGATTCAGAGAACCATTACTGTTCTCAACGAGGATCACATCATCAGCACCATTGTTGATTCATACTGGGAGAAGTTTATGAAAAACAGACCACAGTCGGAGGAAGTGAAGAGCGGGGAAGAAACATCGCAGTGAAAACGGTCTGCCGCTGAAACCGGATCCGCCGCAGCTGATTTTCTTTTTTTCAGACTGTCGTATTTTTTTATTGTCACCGGCCTGCAATAAGATTTGAAATCATTGCTGCCGTTTTGTGTTTAATGAGGTTCTAATGGAGTATCTTCCTATTTACTTTCTGCTGGATACTTCCGGCTCCATGCGCGGTGAACCGATCCTGTCGCTGCAGAACGGTTTGCAGAGTTTTGTTTCTACTCTTCTGAGGAATCAGTCCACTTTCGGACGGGTTCTGGTGTCTGTCATAACTTTCGGAGACAGTGCCGAAATGGTTGTTCCCCTGGAGGACATCAATTCCTTTACCGTGCCGAATATGGAGATATACGGCTGTACCTCGCTCGGGGCGGCATTTAATCTTGTTGCTCAGGAAATAGATCTGGAAACAAAGGTAGACGACTACCGCAATCAGTGGCGGCCGGTTGTTTTTGTCCTTACAGACGGCGAACCGACTGATGACTATACCGACGGTCTGTACGAGCTGAGAAAGAGAAACATAGGCAATCTGGTTCTGTGCATAGCAGGGCAGAATGCGCATGTTTCAGATCCGTGGCTTGCCAATGTCTCGGACTGTGTGACCAATCTGGATACCACCGACAGCAACACTCTGCTGACGTATATTCTCAATACTGCAATGTAGAGTTTCCCGTAATTCGGATTATGTGATCAGCAGGATCCGGGACTTTAATTTTTTATGACGACAGTATTATTGAAGTTTCTGTTCTGCTGTCGCGGATCATAAAGTTATTTATGATCTGAATTATGTTTTAAGATTAAATACAGATACTCTGTGGAATATTGATTTCTGAAATGTCAATATTTTGTTGAACTGAGCGAAAAAGAAATAATTATAAAAATAATGTAAGAGGGATATAAGATGCGTAGACTGCCTATATATCTGGTCATTGACTGTTCAGAGTCAATGGTGGGAAAGCCTATCAAGTGCGTAGAGGAGGGCATTGCAACAATTATAAAAACGCTTAAGCAGAGTCCCTATGCACTGGAAACAACAGTGCTTTCAGTAATAGCCTTTGCTGGTAAGTGTATCAAACTTATTTCAATGGAGGAGATCTACCGTCTGACCACAGTCAAGCTTCCTATAGGAGGCGGCACCTCTCTCGGCAATGCCTTCAGAATGCTTATGGATGATATTGACAAGTGCGTCAAGAAGAACACCTACGAGGAGAAGGGTGACTGGCGTCCGATAGTTTTTGTGTTTACAGACGGCAATCCTACGGATCGCACCGAGGATGTTGCGAAGGTATGGCGTGAGAAATACGGTGAATCGGTGCTTTGTGTTGCGGTATCCATCGGCAACAATCTGGATATCAAAATTCTCAAGCAGTTTACAGATAATGTCTACATGCTTGAAAATACTGATCCTAAATCCTTTGAACAGTTTTTCGACTGGATCACCCAGTCAATAAATTCATCCAGCAGTTCAGTATCCAGAAAGCGTCATGACGGTTCATCCCTGAGCGTAACCAATGCCGTGGTAAAAAAGGTTGATCAGCCCAGCGGCGTTATTGTTGATGACAACTACATTGTGATTCTTTCAAGATGTCAGACAACCAGGAACTACTATCTGATCAAATATCAGAAAAGTCTTGCAAACTCCAATGCCTATGAACTTGAGGGTGCATATCCTGTTGATGACGATTATTTTGCTCTTTCGGCAGACGGATATGAAAATTTGAGAGTCAATACTGATCATCTTTTCGGTCATCCTACCTGTCCTATTTGCGGCAATGAGAGTGCAATCGGTATCTGCAGCTGCGGCGGAGTTCTCTGTGTTAAGAACAATCAGGTTAATGTATGTCCGCACTGCGGCAAGAGATCCTATTTTGGATCTTCAGATGTTGGTGTGGATATCAATCGTACTATCGGATAATTGCCAGCTGTACGGTTACGGGGTTTATGATTTATGAGTGAATTTTCGGTTCATAGCAGTGAACTGGATCTGGCCGGATCCGATGAAGTCATGCAGAACAACGTCTGCGTGGCTATGGAATCTCTTGATGACGAGCCGGCCGGTGCTGACGGTGATGAAAAAGTCAGTTCTAATACCAAAGTGTATAACCTTTTAAGAGGCAAAGTTGCAGATCGCAAGGTAAGGAACAAATCGGTCAACGAAGATATGATGCTGTTCAAACTCCTCAGTCTGAATGAGCTTGAGCAGGCGATTGTGAATATTTCCTATTATTATGATGTCCGTTCCATCATCCCGGAATCAGCGCTCGGCTCGTTCAAGATCACGGGACTTGAGGAGGCGGGACTCAGATACAACAAGGATACCTGCATTATTGAAGGTGTTCCCAACCATCTCGGTACATTTCAGATCGGACTTCAGTTTAATCTGAAGGGTTCTCCTTTTTCCAAAATGATTAATCTGAATGTTATAACCTTGTGGAAGTATGTAGATCCTCCGGAGGATTTGATTTTCCCTAAAACCAATACCGACAGCGCCTCCCTGATTGTAGATATGTACAAGAAGAGCGAACTTAAGAATGTCGTAGCGGCCAGTACAAGAGGCCGGTCCCACGCGTATGACGGCAAACCCCGCGACGATGATTTCAGGATCCTTTTTGACAGGGATACCGGATGGTATGTATGCGCTGTTGCTGACGGTGCAGGATCTGCGAGGTATTCAAGGGAGGGTTCAAGAATTCTGTGCGAAGAGATTGGCAGAGTTTTTCTTGAAACCTTTGCTCAGACCTCCTTTGATGCCCAGATGATGAAGGTTACCGGGGAATATGCCGATGACTGTGATGATGAAAAGTTCTACAGGAACGCTGCGGATATAATGGTTCCGCCTCTTAAGAAGATAATCTCATCCTCACTTATGAGTTTTGAGAATCTGACCGAGGAGGTGACACACTCGAGAATAACAGATTTCTCGACAACATGTCTCATCTCGGTATTCAAAAAAATCAGTCATCACTGGATTATCTGTACCTACAATGTAGGTGACGGAGCTATTTCACTTGTAAACAACAAGGATAATTATGCCGCGGTTCTCTGTAATCCTGATGAAGGCAAGTATTTCGGTGAGACCAGGTTCATTACAACCGACGGCATAACCGCAGATGACAATATCCGCGGACGTGTTCTTATCAATCTTGTAAGGGATTTTGACGCTCTGATTCTTATGACTGACGGCGTGAGCGATCCGAAGTTTGAATCGGATCGAAACCTTCATGACTCGCGTAACTGGCTCAGGTTCTACCGTGAACTTTCCGAAGAGGTGTTCCTTTACGGATGCAATGATGAAATTGAAAAGCAACTGCTTTCCTATCTGGATTTCTGGTCTATCGGAAATCATGATGATAGAACTCTGGTTGTAGTGTTTTAGGTGATTTAGATGATTGTTCAAATTAAGGCGCTCGACGGCTCAATAGTCGAATTTGAAGATTCAAAGATCATAGGCAAGGGAGAAATGAAGGATGTTTATTTCAGTCCCGACAGATCCTACGTTGTTGCATTCTACCGCAGTTCATCAAAGGATCAGACAGAACTCCTGGATCGTCTTGCCACAATAGTCGGTCCCTACAGAGAAAGCATTTTCAACAACGAAGGTGGCAAATACTGGGAGCCTCTTTACTGCTGGCCGACAAAGGTTCTTATTCACAATAATAAAATCGGTCTGGTCTCTCCGACCTACCGCAACTGCTTTTTCTTCAAGCACGGAAGCCAGGATAATGATTCCGGAGGCATCAAGGGCAAGGAGAAGGAGGGAAAATGGTTTTCCTCAATCCGCAACCAGCGTTTTCTGGATCCTAGAGAGCGGGGTGACTGGAAGGGATATGTTGTAGCCTGTCAGAAAATCGCGCAGGCCGTGAAGCGCCTGAATGCAGCAGGTCTTGCACATTCGGATCTTTCATACAAGAATGTCCTGATAGATCCGCCGACCGGTCAGATTTCAATTATCGATCTGGACGGTCTTGTTGTTACGGGAAAATTCAATCCCGAGGTTATGGGAACGTCTGACTTTATTGCTCCGGAGGTAATTGCAACCCAGCATCTTTCCCTGACGGATCCGAACAGAGTTCTTCCGAGCATCGACACCGACTGCCATGCTCTTGCAACTCTGATTTACATGTATCTGCTCAACCGTCATCCTTTAAGGGGAGGAAAGGTCTATGATCTTGATCCTGATGAGGATGAGGAACTGATTATGGGTGAAAGGGCGCTTTTTATAGAGCATCCTACAAATCACGAGAACAGGGTAAATGTCAATGATCTCTATCCTGCCGAGAGGGAGTGCGGTGATCCGAGCAAGACTCCGTATACCCTGTGCGGATCCTTTCTCAAGTCTCTTTTTGAGCGTGCTTTCATAGACGGACTTCATAATCCTAAACTCAGACCGAGGGCGGATGAATGGGCAACGGCTCTGACCAACACCTATGAACTGCTGGTTCCGTGCTCAAACATGACCTGCGAGCACGGATGGTTTGTCTACGAGAAGGGGGTTACCGAGTGTCCGTTCTGTCATACCAGAATTCAGGAGCCTCTTCCGATATTCTATTTCTACCGTCAGATGAATGTAGACGAGTATGTTCTCACAAGTACCAGGTTTGTCGGCTTCAACGGCAAGAAGATCTCAAAATGGCTGCTGGATCCGGAAAGAAAACCTCTTGAATTTGCCACCGGCAGTGATCTTGCAACTGTTGCCTATGTTTCCTTTGAGCGGGGAGAGTGGTTTGTTAACAATTCCAATGCCGAGTACATGGTTGACGCTCTTTATCTTAATGAGGTGAAGAAGAACAGCCGCTACAAGCTCACGGAAAGCTGCTGCATCAGTTTCACACGTGACAAGTCTGTTCTGATTACAGTGCATTTTGATCACAATGTTCCGATCCGCAATACCATTCGCACCAAGGAGGGTGATAACAACAGAAACTATCTTTTCATCCACTCGGAGAATTCAAACAACAGACTGCAGGCCAGTGTAAACAAACTTAAAAACGAGCATCCGCGTTTCTACAACAAGTACAAGTTTCTGTTTGACAGGGATGAGATTATTTTCCCTGACGGAATTATCAACCGTGAATATAATCTTGATTTGAAGGCTATATTTCCTGTCGACTGCTCTCTGCAGTTTATAGGTCTTGATGCTTTCGGACTCTACTACAGCAAATCAACATCATCCATCAAGGGTTTCCCAAGCCAGGTGGGTGACATCAGCATTCTGATAAATGTCAAACTTCCGATTGATATGATCAAGCTTACCAAAAATGCCAAGCTTACAATCAATGTTCCGGATGCCAAGGAAACAAGAATCGGGGAGAATGAAAATTCCGACGGAATGGCACAGCTTCCGAATGCCAATCTTGAGCAGACGTACCGCGTTAATTTCAATGACATATTCAAGGATATAGAGATTGAGAATGTAATAGGTCATGACACCATAGGGCTGTCGTACAACAACCATACGAAGATTCTTTCCGGTGTGCCGACCCAGAAGGGAAAGTTTATGCTCAAGATCAGGTACCGTTCCAAGGGACTTGGCGGATCCAAGCTTCTTCTCCTTTCCCGCAATGTTGTTCTCAGAGTTGATGATGCCGTTCAGATAACATGGAACGATATTCCTACTCCTCGTGACATCCGTTTTTACAAGCCTGACACCTTCAGGGATGTTAAGACTCTCTATGTAAATGAGTCAAAAACATCTTCAAAGACATCTCTTATGTGCAGCGTGAGAGGAAGACTTCATGCCAACAACGGACTTCCAAGAAATGCCGACTGTGCGGTGGAGAATCTTTACGGCTGGGTTCTTGTGGCTATGGCAGACGGATCTGACAAGGCTGAATTTTCAAGAGAGGGCAGCCGTCTGGCAGTAAATGCCATACTCAAATCCCTTCTTACAAGCATTGACCGTTCCGGTTCATCTCTTGATATTGTTGTTCATGAGCTTGCCGCCATTGAGCAGAACGGAAAAAATGCAACCCTGCGCAACAGTAAGAAGCAGCCGCTTGAAAAACTGATTTGCGAAGCCTTTAAAAATGCGTACAGCGAAGTTTCAATTCAGGCTAATTTTGCCGGTTTGACCAATGATCTTGTAGATACAAACCTCGGCATCTGGCTTATTAAGCGTTTTGATTTCGGCTGGTTTGTAATGTCGGCGTCGGTTGGCAGGTATATGTCGGCAATATGCACCGGAAACTATGATATTGTCCCCCTCGGCTTTAATGATTACGGTGACTATATTTTCCGTAACGGAACGATTATGGAGCCAAGATACGTGGATGAGAAGGAAATCCGCAGACGCATTGATTTTAAAATTGTGGATTCCCTGGTAATGGTTATGATGATGAACCGCGCCCTTTCCCGTGAAATATTCGACAGTATAACAGCTATCAGGGGAGAGGATAGATGGACCGAGTGGCTGGCGGATCTTGCAACCAATGTTGATCTGCGCGGCAAGGATCCGAAGAAGACTGCGGAGCAGCTGGAAAACTACGTATGCGGCAGACTCACCGGAAAGGATAACGATGACAAGTCAATCATAATTTTGAAGTAGGTTCCAGGAATCTGCTGTTGCTGCGGAATCGGAAGTATGCCTGCTGATGCAATGATGTCATGACTTTTCAGTGCTGCTGTTTTGCAGGTTTGCCCGCCTTTTGCATATGCAGCAGAAAATTATATCCGGTTCTGTTTGCGCCTGTGACCTGAAAATAAACCATACAATAGTAAAAAATATGAATGCTGAAAATGAAACAATAAACTACTATCAGCAAAATTCAAAAACTTTTGCTGAGTCCACATGTTCCCTCAGTTTTTCTCATATTCAGGATTTGTTTTTAGAATTCCTGCCTTCAGGTTCAAGCATTCTTGACTTCGGCTGCGGCTCCGGAAGGGATTCAAGATATTTTTCAGAGCGCGGATATGACGTAACATCCACTGACGGCAGCAGCGAAATGTGCAGATATGCATCCGGATTTCTTGGAAAGGAAGTAAAACAGCTTCTTTTCAGCGAACTTGACGAAGAAAACAGATATGACGGCATCTGGGCCTGTGCATCAATACTGCATTGTGAAAGAAGCGAGTTCCATGCGGTCTTCAAAAAGATTATTAAAGCTCTTAAAACCGGTGGAATTCTATATACATCCTTCAAGTACGGAGATTTTGAGGGAATAAGAAACGGTCGCTATTTCACCAATTTTACAGAAACAACCATAGTTGATTTTCTAAACTTCCATAAGGAGTTTAAGACAGTCAGAATATGGACAACAGAAGATATCAGACCTGATCATGCAAGGGAAAAATGGCTCAACCTGCTCCTGCAGCTGAAATGCTGAAGCTTCCGGGCGAATTTCCGGTTTACCAGTTCGGACTTACCGGTGATACGCCTGCTAAAGAACATCTTCTCGACTATCTGAGGAGTTCCATCCGTAATGCCGAAAGAATTGACATTATCGTTTCATTTCTTATGGTTTCCGGAATAAATCAGTTAATTGATGATCTGGCCGAGGCCTCCGCCCGCGGTGTTAAAATCAGAATTCTGACGGGAACATATCTTGGAATTACACCGCCCGAGGCTCTTTATCTTCTTAAAGATAAAATCAGAAAAAATTTAGATCTTAGAATTTATGGTTCTCCATAAATTTTAGTTGGATGGTTAAATCATAGACAGCTCCAAAATTATGAACTGTGAGGATATTTAAGGAGGTAGTTTATCCTTATAAAATATGAAATTAGAACAAC
>JAEEGH010007533.1_pt1 | contig 26128 bp, 18 predicted proteins | sample 9134181 | NCBI WGS metagenome assembly JAEEGH01 (sample SAMN16246544, study PRJNA631951) | gut metagenome | biome: gut microbiome; feature: rumen; material: DP-attached | host: Bos | place: Iran: Karaj | collected 2018-10
TACTCGTGGAGCACGGTGCCCAGAAGACCTCTTCGCAGATGACGAACCAGAACCTGACGGCTACCAAGGAGGCTCGTATGTACACCCAGCCGATGCTGGAAATCTATGCCGATGATGTGAAATGTGCTCACGGCTCAACCGTTGGCCAGCTCAACGACGCAGCCCTCTTCTATATGCGTCAGCGAGGCATCTCCCTCGAAGAGGCCAAACTGCTCTTGCAGAATGCCTTCATCAACGAAGTCATCGACCATATGCAACTCGAGCCTCTCCGTGACCGTCTCCATTATCTGGTGGAGAAGCGTTTCCGTGGAGAGTTGAACAAATGCGCTGGATGCAGGCTGTGTAAGTAGAAAAGGAGTAAGGAGAGAAGGAGTAAGTAGAAATGTACGATATAAATAAGATACGCGAAGATTTTCCCATTCTGTCAAGGGAGGTATATGGTAAGCCGTTGGTCTACCTTGATAACGCCGCCACCACGCAGAAACCACTTTGTGTGCTTGACGCTATGCGTGACGAGTATCTCAATGTCAATGCCAATGTGCATCGTGGGGTACACTATCTGTCGCAGCAGGCTACGGATCTGCACGAGGCGGCCCGTGAGAAGGTGCGGGAGTTTATCAACGCCAAGAAGATTGAGGAGATCGTCTTCACCCGTGGAACGACGGAAGCCATCAACCTCGTGGCCAGTTCTTTCTGCGAAAGTCAGATGCAACCGGGCGACGAGGTACTTGTCACGGAGATGGAACACCATTCGAATATCGTCTCCTGGCAGTTGCAGGCCCAGAAACGCGGAATCGTCGTCAAGCATATCCCTATTACTGACGATGGGCAGCTCTGTATGGATCAATTGGAAACGCTGATCACGGAAAAGACGAAAATCATCAGCGTAGCTCACGTCAGCAATGTCCTCGGAACCGTAAACCCTGTCGCCCAAATTGCCCAAATCGCCCATGCTCACGGCATTCCAGTGATGGTGGATGGTGCCCAGAGCGCCCCCCACTTCAAGGTGGATGTGCAGGCGATAGACTGCGACTTCTTCGCTTTCAGCGGTCATAAGATGTACGGACCTACGGGCATCGGTGTACTCTATGGCAAGGAGGAATGGCTCGAAAAGCTGCCACCGTATCAAGGCGGAGGTGAGATGATCGACAAGGTGACGTGGGAGAAGACCACCTTCGAACGCCTGCCTTTCAAGTTCGAGGCTGGTACCCCTGACTATATTGCTACCCACGGCCTCGCCAAAGCCATCGACTACATCGAGTCTCTTGGCTTCGACGCCATCCAACAGCACGAGCAGGAACTCACCCGCTACTGTATGGAGCAGCTGATGACTATCCCTGATATGCACATCTACGGTCCGAATCTCACAATAGGGACTGTCCCCAGTGTGAGAGACGCTGTCGTTTCCTTCAATGTTGGCTCTATCCACCACTTGGATATGGGCACCCTTCTCGATCGTCTTGGCATCGCCGTCCGCACAGGTCATCACTGTGCCCAGCCTCTGATGGACAGATTGGGAATCAGCGGTACCGTCCGTGCCTCGTTCGCCCTTTATAACACCAAGGAAGAGATTGATGTCCTCGTGGCAGGCATCCGTCGTGTAGCTCAAATGTTCTGATGCTGAAGAATAACTACTATATAGGCAAGATCGAAGCTGGCTGCGATGAAGCCGGACGTGGTTGTCTGGCTGGCAGTGTCTATGCGGCTGCTGTCATCCTGCCTGATAATTATCAGAACGACCTGCTCAACGACTCCAAGCAACTGACAGAGAAGCGCCGTTATCAGCTCCGGGAAATCATCGAACGTGATGCCGTTGCCTGGGCCGTGGGAATCGTGACGCCCGAGGAGATAGACAAGATCAACATCCTCAACGCCTCCATTCTTGCGATGCATCGTGCCTTGGATCAGCTCAAGGTTCGCCCTGAGGCCATCATCGTCGATGGCAACCGCTTCAAACCGTATAACAACATCCCCCACACCACGATCGTCAAGGGCGACGGCAAATACCTCTCCATCGCCGCTGCGAGCATCCTCGCCAAGACCTATCGTGACGATTATATGAACCAGCTCGCTGAGGAATACCCCCAGTACGACTGGCTCTCCAACAAGGGCTATCCCACAAAGAAACATCGCGATGCCATCCGCCAATACGGCATTACACCCTATCACCGCAAGAGTTACAACTTATTAGGCGACGGACAGTTAAGCCTCGACTTTGGCGAATAGTGTATGTTAATATGTCTAATATTTGTTCTTATGTCTAAAAAATAATGTAACTTTGCACCGCAATTAGAAAACGTACGTTTAAACAAATAATAAGATTATGGCAAAGAAAGCACTTTTGATGATTCTCGACGGATGGGGAATCGGTAAGCATGGCAAGGGTGACGTGATCTTCAACACGCCGACACCTTACCTCGATCTGTTAACAGCAACATCAGCCCACTCTCAGCTCCAGGCCTCTGGTGAGGATGTCGGTCTGCCCGACGGTCAGATGGGTAACTCTGAGGTGGGTCACCTCAATATCGGTGCCGGACGCATCGTGTATCAGGATCTGGTGAAGATCAACCGTGCCTGCAAAGACGGCTCAATTATGGAGAATCCCCAGGTGAAGGCAGCCTACACCTACGCCAAGGAGAACAATAAGAAGCTGCACCTGATGGGTCTGACCTCCGACGGTGGCGTACACTCAAGCCTCGACCATCTGTTCAAGCTCATCGAGATTGGTAAGGCTTACGGTCTGAACAACCAGGTGTTTGTACATTGCTATATGGACGGCCGCGACACCGACCCGCACTCTGGTATAGGCTTCATCCAGCAGGTGACCGATGTCTGCGCTGCAAATAATGCCGCCATCGCCTCTATCGTAGGTCGTTTCTATGCGATGGACCGCGACAAGCGTTGGGAGCGTGTGAAGGAAGGCTACGACCTGATTGTCAACGGTGTTGGTAAGCAGGCTACCGATATGGTGAAGGCCATGGAGGAGAGTTATGAAGAGGGTGTGACGGATGAGTTCATCAAGCCTATCCACAACTCGAAAGTCAATGGTTGCATCGAGGAGGGCGATGTCGTCATCTTCATCAACTTCCGTAACGACCGCGCCAAGGAGATGACCATCGCACTGACTCAGGAGGATATGCCTGAGCAGGGCATGAAGACCATCCCCGGCCTGCAGTACTACTGTATGACACCGTACGATGCCAACTTCAAGGGTGTCCACATCCTCTTCCCGAAGGAGAACGTGGAGGACACACTGGGCGAATACCTCTCCAAACAGGGCAAGAAGCAGCTACATACGGCTGAGACAGAGAAATATGCTCACGTCACCTTCTTCTTCAACGGTGGCCGCGAGGCTCCATACGAGGGTGAGGACCGTATCCTGGTGCCCTCTCCGAAGGTGGCTACCTACGATCTGAAGCCCGAGATGAGTGCCTACGAGGTGAAGGACAAACTGGTGGGTGCCATCAACACTCAAGAGTACGACTTCATCGTAGTGAACTTCGCCAACGGTGATATGGTGGGCCATACTGGAGTCTACAACGCCATAGCAAAGGCCGTCTGGGCCGTGGACAACTGCGTCCGTGAAGTCATTGAGGCAGCCAAGGCCAACGACTACGAGGCCATCATCATCGCCGACCACGGTAATGCCGACAACGCCATCAATCCCGATGGTACGCCCAATACTGCCCACTCGCTGAACCCCGTGCCCTTCATCTACGTGACCAACAACAATTCGGCCACTGTGAAGGACGGTCGTTTGGCTGACGTCGCTCCCTCCATCCTCCACATCATGGGTCTGGAGCAGCCTTCAGACATGACGGGTGAGAACCTGATCTGCGACTAATGTGGAATAGACCCTGGTCCATGAAAGAAGGCCTCCTCATCGGAGGAGGCCTTATCATAGCTGGTCTGGCACTGGAACTAAGTGTCGGACAAGTCAAATGGGAAACTTTCGCCTGGCCTGTTAACGGCTATGTGTTCGGAAGTTTCCTTATTTTGGTAGCAACAGTCTTTCTGCTGAGGAAGAAGGTCTATGCCTTCCAGTTCATCGGTACGTATCAGGCAGCCATCCCTGCGATGGCGTATGCCGTCCTACTGACGATTATCATGGGCCTGACACGCCAAAAAGCCGGTGGCACCTGGCTGAACGATATGCTGTCGTTCTGGCCCTTCGTGCTCATCTATGTCTATATCGCCGTGATCTTGGGAGTCATTATCCTGCGCAGAATTGTCAATTTTCAATTCTCAATCTTCAATTTGAAAAGGGATATTCCATTCCTGCTTAACCACTTAGGACTCTTCCTCGCCCTCACCACTGCCACCCTCGGCAATGCCGATATGCAGCGACTGAAGATGATTACCGCCGTCGGAGAACCCGAATGGCGTGCATTGGATGCTAACGGTGCCGTCAAGGAGATGCCTTTAGCCATCGAACTGAAGAAGTTCATCATGGAAACCTACGACGACGGCAGCCCCAAGCGCTTTGCCTCTGATATCCGGATTCTGACCAAGACCAAAAAGAACATCGAGACCACTGTCGATGTGAACAAGCCCTACGAGGTGGACGGATGGAAGATCTATCAGTTTGGTTACGATACGCAGATGGGAGCCAACAGCCAGATTTCGATACTTGAGCTGGTCAGCGATCCCTGGCTGCCATTGGTCTATACCGGCATCTATATGATGCTGGCTGGTGCGGTGTGTATGTTTGTGTTTGGAAGGAGAGTTAAAAGGGACATTACTCCATGAACTGGGATTATTTCATCTATTTCGCCATTGTTGCGGTGCTGTTCTGGGTAGCGGGAGCTTTCGCTGCCTGGCGGAACAAGACCGGCATAGCCTCAGCATCCACCGTGCTTGGCCTGCTGGTGTTCTTCTCGTTCATCCTCTCCATGTGGATATCCCTGGAGCGTCCGCCCCTGAGAACGATGGGCGAGACCCGCCTGTGGTATTCGTTCTTCCTACCCTTGGTCGGACTCATTGTGTATTCACGATGGAAATACAAGTGGATCCTGTCCTTCTCGACGGTCTTGGCCCTGGTATTCATCTGCGTAAACCTCTTAAAGCCGGAGATACACGACAAGACGTTGATGCCAGCCTTGCAGAGTCCTTGGTTTGCACCACACGTCATCGTCTATATGTTTGCCTATGCCGTGCTTGGGGCAGCGACGGTACTGGCAGTATTCCTTCTGTTCAAGAAGAAATCCCTCACCTCAGAGATGGACATCGCCGACAACCTCGTCTATGTCGGCCTCGCCTTCCTCACCATCGGCATGCTCTTCGGAGCCCTGTGGGCAAAAGAAGCTTGGGGTCACTACTGGTCGTGGGACCCCAAGGAAACGTGGGCAGCCATCACCTGGCTGGCTTATCTCATTTATGTGCACTACCGCCAACTGCCTCATCATAAGGAGCGTCTGGCCTTATGGTCGCTCATCATCTCCTTCGTGCTCCTGCAGATGTGCTGGTGGGGCATCAATTACCTGCCTTCAGCCCAGGGGTCAAGTGTGCACACTTACAATAAGGAGTGAATAACCTATTTCTTGCTTCTATAGAATTTCTCGAGCGTGCGGTAGGCGTTCTCCTTTTCAGGTGAAGCCACTTCGGCACTCTCCACATCGATCTTCATCACTGGCGCAGCATCCAGATTCTCCTTGGTGATGGCAGTCCACTGAGGAAGACCCTCGCCGTTGGGATTACCGGTCTTGCAGAAGTTGGCATAGTAAGAGAGGAACAACTTCGAGATGGCGTAGTCCTCATCCTGCCAGTCGTAGTACTCGTTGGTGTCGAGGGTACCCATCGCATACTCGATATCAGCCGAATGGACGGCGCCAGGAGCAATCGCGGGCTGCTGGGCCTCGGCCTTCTTCTCCTCTGCCGTCTTCTCACGGACACCACCTGCCAGCGCACCAACCTTGTCGCCCATCTTCGCAGAAACCTGAGGACGCGGATGCATATAATGATAGCGGTAAACGGGCAGCCCTGACTTGGCGTGATAGTCGCAGACCTTCCACGTGGGGAAGCCGGTGAAGAGGTCAGAAGCGAGGTCGAGTCCCTTCTGGCTCAGCACGTCCTCGTCAGTCTCAATACCGTAGGCCTTGAAGATCTCGTCGGTCATATCACCGAACTGCGCCTTCATGGCGTTCTTATAATTCTGGAGCGTAGGCGCCTGACCTCCGAGCGACTGTGCGGGATGACCCTCCAGCGAGTTCCAGCCGGCCAGCAACGGCACCTGAGCCTGCTCACCCTTCTCAAACACCTCGTCGGCACTCTCCTTCATAAAGTAGCCGTCCAGCACCACGTTGGCCATTCCCCTGGGAGGAAGGATTTTCTGCAGCGAGTCGGCATTCATCGCCATCGCATCGGCCAGACTGGCTATACCGGCCTGCTTCAGCAGTTCAGCACCGGCCGCATCAGCTTCGGCCTGTGAGGCGGGCTTATACGGCAGCACCTCAGCACCCGACGACAGCATCGCACCGGCTATATTGTTCTTCGAGAGCGGCGAACACATCAGGAGCGACACCGAGAACGAACCGGCCGACTCTCCCACGATGGTGATCTTCGCAGGATCACCGCCGAAGGCTGCGATGTTATCCTTCACCCACTGGATGGCAGCCACCTGATCCAGGAAGCCATAATTGCCGCTTCCCTTATAGTCAGAAGCCTCTGTGAGTTCCGGATGGACAAAGAAGCCGAACACGCCTTCACGGTAGTTGGCCGTCACGCCGATCACGCCCTCCTTGGCGATGGAGCTTCCGTCGTAACGGGGCTCGCTGCCCGAACCGGCCATCAGTCCGCCACCATTAAAATAGATCAGTACAGGAAGGGCATCCGCTGTGGTCGTTGCGGTCGTCCAGATATTCAGATAGAGACAGTCCTCACTACGCTTGGGTCCACGGAACGCCATATCGCCGAAGACATTGGGCTGCATCGGGTCGTCGCCAAACCCCAAGGCCTCACGAACGCCTTCCCAGGCCTGCACCGGCTGGGGGGCCTTCCAACGCAGTTCGCCAACAGGAGCCTGTGCGAAGGGAACGCCCAGGAACTTCTTCACGCCATCCTCTTCGAAACCTTTGAGGATGCCATACTGGGTTTTCACTTGAAGGGTGACTTCCGCAGCCTTCTTCTCTGTGCAAGCACTGAGGATCACGAGACCTGCGACGGCAAGCATCGCGAATGATTTGATGGTTTTAGTCATAACTTAAATTGTTTATTGGGTTTTGAATTAAACTGAGTCTTCTTTCTCATTCGTTTGCAAAGATACGATTTTGCCCGCAAAAATCAAAATTATTCAAAAAAAACACACCGAAAAGAGCAATTTTCTTCCATATCTGTGGGATAATTCGTATATTTGCACTCCTAAGCGCAACCAATAAGACCAATCAAATGAAAAGAACGATGATCACCCCCGAGATACATTCCTGCCCTGAACTGATGCAGGCCATACAGCAAGTGGGCTTCCTGCCGCTGCTCGACAGTGGCATACGCGGCTACTCTGCCGAAGAACTCGTCGATGACGACTGCCGCTATGTCGTCTATGCCGACGGCGGCTGGGACTGGCCGCTATGGAAGTGGAAAGGCCCCGTCGTCACAGAGGGCCATTGCGTCTATGGGAAGTTCTTCGCCGGCAAGGCAGGGTTCGTCAGCCGCGACTGGTGGCCTGACCTCTGCAACTACCGCCGCCATAAGTATCCCGCCCCGCAGGAAGGCTCCATCGAGGAGGCCATCCTGCTCACGCTCGCCGAGCACGGCAGTCTCATCACCCGTGAACTGCGGGCCGCCTGTGGCTTTACCGGTCCGAAGATGCGCAGCCGCTTCGACGGCTACATCACCCGCCTGCAGATGGCCTGCCGCATCATCACCGAAGACTTTGTCTATCCCGTCGATAAGCACAACCGCGAATACGGCTGGGGATGGTCGCTCCTCACCACGCCCGAACAGCTGCTGGGCCGCGATGCCTGCCGCTGCGACCGCTCTCCACAGGAATCCTTCGACCGCCTCCTGGCCCATTTCAAAGCCCTCCTCCCCGACGCCACAGAACAGCAAATCCTCAAGCTTATTTGAGGATCCGCCGCTCTGTAAGGTTGTCAACGATAGCAGGTTAAAAATTCAAAATGTCAGACAATTGTTAGGCAATTAGCAACATTAATTGCCACCGATTTTGTACCTTTGCAGCAAACTAACAAATTAACGGATATGAAGAAACTATTATCAACATTATTGCTTACCCTCATAACAATAGCAGGATGGGCACAGAAGGAGGTGGTGTGGGAGAACCCATCGGCCTTTACGGGATCAGGCAACATTGAGTTTGACATCACGAAGATGGAGCTGAAAGAGACGGAAACGGTGATGCACTTCCGCGTCAAGTTCATACCAAACTACTGGATCCGCTTCGCCAAAGAGTCGTTCCTGAAGACGCCCGACGGCAAGGAGTATGCCGTTGTCAGCGGTAAGAAGACCTCAGAGGCGGAGTCGGATGTGGAACTCGACTCACTCTTCTGGATGCCGGAGAGCGGACTGGCTGACCTGGTGCTCCACTTCAAGCCCGTTCCCACAGACACCAAGGAGATAGACTTCATAGAGGGCTACGACGAGGGGGCCTTCCGCTTCTTTAACATCTGCGACAAAAAGACCAAAAAGGAACCGGAGTGGCCTGCCGAATGGAAAGGCGTGAAGTATGCTCAAGACGAAAAGCTGCCCGAGGCCAAGATCGGGAAGGGCGTGGCCAGGATCAAGGTGAAACTGCTGGGCTACAAGCCCGGCATGGGAATGGAGCTGCGCGTGGGCGGCTTCCGGCCGTTGGGGGAGAAGGAGTATTTCGACAAGTCGTTCCCCTTAGCCGACGACGGTACCGCGACGGCTGAGATCCCGCTGAGGATGACCAGGGAGGTGTCGGTAGGCGTGTCTGGCGTGGCAGGCGGTCCTCTCGTGATAGCCCCGGGACAGGAGATCGCGCTGCTGATGAATATAGGGGAAGGCAGCAACCGGCCGCTGGCCATGAAGGGTTTCCTCGCCAAGACGAATATGGACCTGAATGAAGAGTTTGTGAAACTGTTGCCGAAGGATGCCCAGGTAATCCGCTACGAGGCCCTCAGCCAGTGCGACACGCCCGAGAAGCGCCTGGCCTGGCTGAAGGACGAGTTCGACAGGCGTATCGCCGAAGTGAAGGCCTCTAACTACGCGACGGCTGCCAAAGACCTGCTGTGCATGGAGGCGGAGGGCGAGTTCGTGGAGTGGTCGCGCTTCTTCGGCGGCAATTATACGAATCTGATGATGACGACGGGCAAAGCGAGGATCACCAGCCAAAAGGAGTACAGCAACCTGCTCAAGGCGAACGACAGCCTGCTGGTGCTCTCCGAGGCGGAGAAGGCATACAGCTATCAGTATCTGGACAAGCCGACATCGCCATGCAGCGACAGGTTCTGGACGCTGCCGCTGAGCCAGCTGGACAAGGACTTCAGCACAAGAGCCCCCTGGCTCAACGAGCTGCAGACCGTCTTTTTTATGTTCAGCACAGACGAGAAGGAGTGGGACGGACTGATGGCGCAGATGAAATATGAAGACTGCAAGGGCATCGTCACGGACTATCAGAAGGAACAGGAAAGGCTGGCCCAGGAACTGGCCCAGAAGGAGAGCATCTTCTTCAAGAAGTTCGACGAAGTGAAGCCTGAGAATATCCTCCAGACCATCCTCGACAGGTATAAGGGCAAGGCGGTGCTCATCGACATGTGGGCCACGTGGTGCGGTCCGTGCCGTGCAGGCCATAAGGCGATGGCCCCCATGAAGGAGCAGATGAAGGGGCAGAACGTGCAGTTTGTGTATATCACCTCACCCTCGTCGCCTATGTCCACCTGGCAGGAGATGATCAAGGAGATAGACGGCGACCATTACTATCTGACGAAGGAACAGTACAGCTACATCCTCGCGAAGTACGAGTCGGGCGGCATTCCCACCTACGCCGTCTATAACACGAAGGGTGAACAGACGTATAAGTCCATCGGCTTCCCCGGCAACGAAGAGATCAGGAAGCGGTTAGAGGAAGCGATGAAATAGGCTTATTTCTTAAAGCGCACCTTCAGACCTGCGACGAGCATACGGCCAGGACTGAAGAGGGCGTATTTGCGGATGCTGGAGTCTGGGCGGCGATCGACACGGTCGAAGATGTTGTCGATGCCGAGACTGGGCTCCAGAACGGCCCATTTGACGATGTCGAAGGTGTGGGTGGTGTTGAGGTTCCAGACACCGAAGCCCGGGGCATCTTCGTAAGCGCCGGTGTAGTAGGTCTTGGACTGCAGACGGCCGTTGAGGTTGACGTTCAGGGCGTAACGGCCCCAAGAGTGATGATAGTCGGCGGCGAAGGTGGCAGCGTGACGGATGCTGCGCTCCATGGGAGTCCACTCGTCGCCGCTCTTGTTGCGAGCATAGGTATAGACGTAATTGGCGGAGAGATTGAATCCCGGGAAGAGGTTGGCGGAGAGGTTGAGCTGCAGGCCCTTGACGTCGCCAACGTCGCTGTTCTGATAGAGCGCGTATTGTGAGAGTTTCGCTGCCTGGTCGTCGGTCATCTCAGGGAACTCCTTACGTAGCATCTGCAAATCCCCTTCACCCACAGGGACATTCTCTTTGATCACCATATCGTTGATACGGTTGAGATAGCCTGTGAGGCTCACGGCGATGAACTGTGAGCGGTATTCGGCATTGAGGGATACATAGTGACTCTTCTCCGGTGAGAGATGAGGGTTGCCAAAACTGATCTGGGCCTTGCCACGGTTGACGGAGAAGTAATGGTAGTAGAGTTCGTCGAGACCCGGGGCACGGAAGCCTGCGGAATAGGTGGCACGGAACCGGAAGTTGCCCGGGGCGTACATCAAAGCCACCTTAGGCGTCAGATGGTTGTTGAAGGTCTCGTGGTGCGTCAGTCGCAGACCGACGGTGGCAGTGAAGTCCTTGAAGAGCATCTGCTCGTGCTGGGCATAGGCAGCCAAGGCATAGACGCTCTCGTCGATATTGCCCGAGGTGGCCTTCAGGTAATCCTTGCGCCAGTTGGCACCGAAGATGGTGGTGGAGTGGCGCGTGAGTCCGAGGATGGCCTTCAGCTCACCGTCCATCATCCGCTGCTTCTTCGACTGGACATAGTCGCCGACGGCATAGTCGTTCGTGGCGACATCGTATTCCTTGCCATAACGGAAACGATCGACGGTGAAGGTTGCCTGGAGAGAATTCTTAGCGGTGAACTTATAGATACCTCCGATATTCCAGCGGAAGCCTTTGTAGCGCATCTCGTAGTCGGTGCCACCGGTGATGTCGGAACGGGTGTCGGGGCGGGAGGTGATCTTGTATGAATAGTCTAAACCCGCATTGAGCGCCAGATGGTCTGTGGGGGCATAGGTGAATTTCTGTCCGATGATGTCCGAACGATAGCCCGTAAAGAGCGGGGCGATCGTCGGTTGGAGCTCTGTGTCGGAGCCCTTGATGTATTCCAGGTTGTTGTTCTGGTAGCTGTCGGCGCGGTCGTGGGTGAATGAGGTGTAGGAGCCGAAGCCGTTCTTATAGATGTCGAGTGTCACATCTTCTGTGAGCTGTCCGTGACCTGACACCCTGGTATCGCTGGCAACGCTGATGAGATGCTGTGTGGGCTGGTCGGTGATGATGTTGATGACACCGGCGATGGCGTCGGAGCCATAGAGGGAGGAGGCAGCGCCGTCGAGGATCTCGATACGTTTGACTCGGGACATATTGATCCGCGAGAGATCGACGTTGTTGGAGATGTCGCCGGAGAGCTTCTGGCCGTTGATGAGGATGAGGATGTATTTGTTGCCAAGGCCATTGAGACGGAGGAAGGTTCCCATGGAGTTGGGGGCCATCGACGCCTGGGGCATCATACGGGTCAGGGCGTCGCCGAAGTTGGTGATGCCTTGTTCATGGATCTCCTGAGCGGAGAGGACGTGAACGGGCGTGGCGGTGCTTTTCAGTCGCTGGTGGTGGCCGGAACCGGTCACGACGACGGGATTAAGGTTATAGGTACGAGTCGTCATCGACGAATCGGTGCGTTCCATCTTGTGGATCTGTGCCTGAGCGCCTAAGCAGCCAGCCAGCAGAAGGGCAAGAAGGAGATGCTGTCTCACGACAGCACCTCCACGCACAAACTTATATAATAATACACGTCTAATAACCATCATTCATGTTATTCTTCAGGATACATGCTGTGATAAGCATCCTCCAGGAACTCTGCGTTCTTGGTGTGGTTAATCCATACCTGCAGCACACCAGGGAGCTCGAGCAGTCCTAAGGGGTGATTGCCTGAAAGGGGAACGTTGGACTCGAAGCCGTTGTGGTTGAAATATTCGTACCAGCTGTTGTCCTCGCTCTCAGGATCCTCGGGATCCCAGTACTCGTCACCCTGTCCGGCCATATCGTTGTGAGCGTGGTCACCGGCGATAGACATCAGGGCATGGAGATAGAGTTTGCCGCTTGTGATACCGTTCTCATTCATACGGGCCTTCACATCCTGCTTGTAGTTGTCGGGCATATCGACGGTGCCGACGTAGAAATTGGGATTGTAAGCCTGCAGAGCCTCCTCCAGCTGGAGGTAGCGGACGTTGGCTTTGAAGGTGTCGTAGGTGTCGGGATTACCGTGACCCATGAAGGCGACAGTACCGTCCTTAGCCTCGGACGAATAGAGCGCATTGAGTTCCTTAGCCACCTGAGGAACGTCCTCGTCGGGATCGCTGAGCAGAGGCATGCCCAGGAAGATGGACTCGTTGGCCTCCAGGCGGGCCAGATAGTCGTCGTCGAGGTGGGCGCTAGCGATATAGCCGTTATTCATGAACTTCTTGACGGCAGCCACGACAGCGGCAAACTCCTCACCGGGGATGACCTGAAGCGACTGAACATAGATGGTGCCGTACTTGGCAGCGCCGATGGCGTGCAAGAGGTAACGGGGCTCGTAGTAGTCGCGGCGGACGATGTTGCCGTTGTCGTCGGTGTTCTCGCCGGCACTGGCACGGTTGATGCAGATGTCGCTGGAGAAGGACATATAGACGTCGGCATTGGGGAATGCAGCCTCGTAGGCGGCCTTGGTCTTGTCGAAGGCCTGGAAGGCATTGTTCCAGGTGGAACCGAAGGCCACCAGGAGGACGGCGACGTTCTTGCCCGACTTGGCCTTCTGGTTGGCGACCATCTGGTCGTTGATGGTGTACTCAGACACGATGTTGTCGATCGTGTCCGACTTGTCGTCATCGCCACAGGCGGTGAACATAGGGGCTACAAAGGCCATTGCAATCGCAGCCACGAGAAAAGACTTAATTTTCTTCATCATTTGAATGTTGTTTAGTGGATAAAATATTGTTTTTGACTCTTTTGCCGTAGTTGAACTTGATGCTGAAGGTGCCATAGACCGTGGTTCCCGACGTGTTGTTGCCCAGATGGTAGGGGCGCATGGTGCGGTCTACGTAGTTGAAGATGTTGTCGACACCGAATTCGAGCCGGTAGGTCAGCATCTTGCCGGACTTGCCCAGGTCGTGGGTGGTGTTGATGCGCCAGATCTGATAGGGCTCGCCGTTGCCGTTGTTCTGATAGTAACGGGTGCTGCTGCCACGGGTTGAAAGGCTGACTCCCAGTCGATAGACGGGGCAGAACGTATGGCTGTACATGGCCGAAGCACTCCATTTGTGATAGGCCGAACCGTCGATGACGACGGTGGTCATCCGGTCTTTATGCTCATCGTAGAGATGGGCTTTGGTGTCGAGGTAACTGTAGGCAGCGTTCAGGCTCAGGTCCTTCATCACCTTATAAGACAGCGTGACATCCAAGCCACAGGTTCGGGCATCGTCCATGTTCTTATACATCCTGGCCTGCACCTTCATGCTGCCGTCACCCTGATAGGCGGTGGTGACACCGGCAGGGATCTCACCTTCGGACACATTGACCAGCGTAATCATATTGTCGAGCTTGTTGATATAGCCCGTGACGGCCATCGAGAACTGACGGCCACGATACTCGGCGTTGGCGGAGTAGTAGTTGCTGGTCTGGGGATTGAGGTTGACGTTGCCGATGTTATAGAAGATGCTGCTGCCCATCATGTGGAGATAGCGGTAATGCAGTTCCTTGACGGTAGGCGTCTTGAAGCCCTGACTCCAGCCCAGACGGAAACGGAAGTCGCCGGCAGAGAACATCGTGCTGACCTTGGGCGTCAGACGGAAACCGAAGTTGCGGTTATCGACTAAGCGGAGACCGGCAGTCAGATTGAACCACTTCAGCAGGTCAAACTCATCCTGCACGTAGAGGGCGGAGGTCCAGTCGTCGGCGGTTCCCGTCTCTGTGCGATCTGGGGCATTCAGATAGTCGTAGCGGTATTCAAGGCCAGCGTTCAGCGTGTTCTCGTAAGGGAGATAGAAGATGCCCTTGAGCAGACCCATCACCCGCTGCTGGTCACTCTGCAACTTGCTCTGGCCTGGCATCATAGCCACAGAGAACCACTCGCCGTTCTGATCGCCGTATTCCTCGCCGATGAGCAGCACATAGTCGTAGTGCTTGGCGGTATAGTCGTAGTAATAGGCGTGTTTGTTCCAATCGACATCCAGCGACAGGTAATTAGACTTTTCACTTTTCACTTCTCTCTTTTCACTCCCCAGGTACCATTTGCCGCCGACAGATGCCGAGGCGTTGTTGTAACGCAGATCGTAGGTATAGACATCGCAGCTGGGGTAAGAGCCGTTGGTGGGGCGGAGGATGTTTTTCTTGTAGTAGGAGCCTTCGGCATAGAGTTCCAGACCGTCAAAAGGCTGATAGGTCAGGCGTTCTGCCACCTGCCAGTTGCGGAACTTGTTCACCGTCTTGTTCTTGCTGTCTGTCAGCACCATTCCCTCGGCATATTCCTCAGGTGTGTTCTGCCAGCCGTCGTTTCGCTGCAGCTGGAAGTTGGTCTGACTGTTCACCTTGCCGATACGGAAAGCCAGCGTGTTGTGCTGTCGCAGGTCGTTGTGGGAACCATAGCGGGTGACGTTGTCTGCATAGAGACCCTTCTCGGTATGCTTCTTGGTGATGATGTTGATGACGCCGGCCATCGCATCGCTGCCATAGAGGGCGCTCTGGGCGCCCTTCACGATCTCTATCTTCGCGATGTTGTGGGGGTCGATGAGCGAGAGGTCGTTCTCGCCGCCCACATCGCCGTGAATGCGCTTGCCATCGATAAGTATCAGGATATAGTTGTTGCCCAGACCGTTCAGCTGCATCTGGGAACCCATATCGCCCTCGTTGAAGGCGAACGAGGCCGTCAGTCCGGCAAGGATATCCTCCAGGCTCTTACCGCCATACTGACTCAGCATCTTGTTGGTAATGACCTCCGTCTGAACGGGCGCATCCTTCATCAGGTGACGGGTGCCAGTACCTGTCACCACCACCTCCTGCAGGCTGTCCGTACGCCAGACATCCGTCTGGGCATAGGTGCCGACAGCCAACAACATCAGGCCAATAGCCAATGTCTGTCTCCGCATCATAACTTCATCTTTTCCGCACCGTATATTCCTGTACGGTCGTACTACTTATTAAAAACGGCAGGTCTTCTGACTTTCCCCAGTCTGCTTTACCTTCCCGACTTCGTGTCAGTGGCATCATACAAGCAGACCTCGCTAAGGGGGATTACAGCTGCAGGTACAGTTCCGGACTCTCACCGGATTCCCTTACATCAGGCGGCATCAGCCACCAGATTGCCATTATCTGCGTGCAAAGATACAACTTTTTCGGATAGATGATGCATAATTAACGGATTTTTTTTAATTTTGCAGCAGAAATAGTGATAATGACAGCAAGAAAGGCATTTCTGATAGCGGCTCCGACGAGCGGCTCTGGCAAGACAACCGTTGCCAGAGGACTGATGGCATTGCTGAGCGAGAAGGGCTGCAAGGTGCAGCCCTTCAAGTGCGGCCCGGACTATATCGACACGAAGTTCCACGAGGCTGTCTGCGGACGTCCAAGCATCAATCTCGATACGTTTATGGCTGATCCGGAGCATATCAGGGAGCTCTTCTGGCATTATGGCGAAGATGCAGATGTCTGTATCGTGGAAGGGATGATGGGGCTCTTCGACGGCTATGACCGCGAGAAAGGTTCTTCTTATGAGATAGCCCGAGTACTGGATATCCCAGTTGTGCTGGTGGTCGATGCGAAGAGTGCAGCGTATTCGATGGCGGCGCTGCTGTCTGGATTTATCCATTTCAGAAAAGATGTCCGCTTCGCGGGCGTTATATATAATAAGGTGGGATCGGAGAGGCATTTCCAGATGCTGCGGCAGGTGTGTGACGATTTGGATATTGCGTGCTTGGGTTATCTGCCGAAAGATGCTTCGCTGGAACAAGGTTCACGATACTTAGGCCTCGACTATTCAGAAATGCCGGAAACCAAGGAGCTGACAAGGCTCTTGGAGGCACATATCGATTGGGAAGGACTGTTTAACAAGGTAATCGTTTCTCCCCCTGAGTTAGGGGGAGCCAGAGGGGGTCTGAACAAGCGCAGACATTCCCTTGTTCAGACCACCCCGCCTAAAGGCACCCCTCCTGACTCAGGAGGGGAAAAGGTTACACTCGTGGCGAAAAATGCCGAGAGTTTTTCGTTCCTTTATCAGGAGACTTTAGATCGTTTCCCCATAAAGAGGTTCTTCGATCCAGAGAAGGATGTGCCAGATCTTAGCAACATCGACCTGCTCTATCTGCCCGGCGGCTATCCTGAGAAACACTTAGAGGCACTGGTGCAGAACGAAGCCTGCCGCAAAGCCATCAAGGACTATGCCAAGCAAGGGGGCCGCATCATAGCCGAATGTGGTGGGATGATGTATCTCTGCGAGCGTATCGTCACAGATGATGGCGATTATCCGATGTGCGGTGTGCTGCCCTACTCCATCACAGCCCGCAAAGCTGACCGTAAGCTATCGCTTGGCTATCGTCGCTTTGAGCTCGACAGCAAGGAATATCGCGGCCATGAGTTCCATTATACGCAGTTCTTTTCGGAGAAAAGCGGCAAAGCCGAGCGCTTAGGCAAGCCACAGTCTGCCACTCAGGTCTATAACGCTAAGGGCGAACCTGTCAGCACACCCGTCTTCAGATATAAGAACGTCTTGGCATCCTATACCCACTTGGCACCCACCCCCAACCCCTCCCCAAGGGAGGGGAGTTTGGATACACCTGCCACAGATGCTGCACTTGAAGGTAATCAAGCCCCCCTCCATTGGGGAGGGTTTGGGGGTGGGTTGCATCCCATCATGTTCGCAGGAACGGGCAGCGACGTCGGCAAAAGCATCGTGGCTGCGGCCTTCTGTCGTATCTTCAAGCAAGACGGCTATCACCCTGCTCCCTTTAAAGCCCAGAACATGGCTCTCAATTCCTACGCCACACCTGATGGTTTGGAGATAGGTCGTGCCCAGGCTGTTCAGGCCGAGGCATCAGGCATCCCCTGCCATACAGATATGAACCCCCTGCTGCTGAAACCCCAGAGCGACCATACCTCACAAGTGATCCTTAACGGTCGCCCTCTCGGCAATAAGGATGCGTATGATTACTGGCGTAAGAAACCAGTTCTCCCCCTGAGTAGGGGGAGTCAGAGGGGGTCTGAGCAGGGGAATGTTGAGGCGGATCAGACCACCCCTAACCCCTCCTACTCAGGAGGGGAAAGAATAGACTTCCGCTCCGAGGTCTGCTCCGCCTTCGATCGCCTTGCTGCTCGCTATAATCCCATCGTGATGGAGGGCGCCGGCAGCATCGCAGAGATCAATCTGAAAGACCGCGACTTAGTGAATATGTCGATGGCCCGCCACGCTAAGGCTGATGTCATCCTGGTGGGCGATATCGACAGAGGGGGCGTATTTGCCTCCGTCTATGGCAGCATCGCCCTGCAATCCCCAGAAGACCGCAAGCTTATCAAGGGCATCATCATCAATAAGTTCCGTGGGGATATGCGCCTCTTTGAGGAGGGGCGCAAGATGCTGGAAGATCTCTGTGGCGTACCTGTCCTGGGTGTCATACCTTATTATAAAGATATCCACATCGAGGAAGAGGACTCTGTGGCGCTGGCTCAGAAGTCGTTCGAGATGCAGCAGGGCAAGGTGAATGTGGCAGTCATCATGCTGCAACACCTCTCCAACTATACCGATTTCGATGCCCTCGAACAGGATCCTCGCATCCATCTCTTCTATACGAACAACGTGGACGATATCCACAAGGCGGACATCATCATCCTACCTGGTACAAAATCTACCCTCCACGACCTCTATGAACTGCGTCGTAACGGCTGTGCTCAGGCCATTATCCAGGCGCATCGCAATGGGGCCTCTGTATTGGGCATCTGTGGCGGTTACCAGCTCATGGGTGTCGAGGTTTGCGACCCCCATCATATGGAGGGCGACATCGAGCGCCTCCCTGGCCTCGGCCTCCTCCCCGTCTCCACCACGATGAGTGGCGAGAAAGTGACGAGGCAGGTGGAATGTGAGTATGGAAAGGGTTATGAGATCCACATGGGCGAAACTCTTCCTTTTGGTTCCGCTCTGCCCTCGCCCCTGCTACATCTTTCCGATGGTCGCCAAGACGGCTATATCGTCGACAACAAATGCATGGGCACCTACGTTCACGGCATCCTCGACAATGCTTCTTTCGTGGACTTCCTCCTGCAGCCCTTTGCTGAGAAGCTGAGCCAGACAAATGCCTCTTTCGACTATCAAGCTTTCAAGGAAGAGCAATACGACAAACTGGCTGACCACGTTCGCCAACACGTCGATATCGAACAAATCTATCAAATCTTGACCCATGACTAATCCCTTCTCCCTGCTTATCGGCTGGCTGCTCGACCTGTTCTTTGGCGACCCTCAGAAGTTGCCACATCCCATCGTATGGTTTGGCAAGATGATTGCCGCTTGTGAGCATCAGTATAACAAAGGGACGCATCGCAAACTGAAGGGAGCCCTGATTGCCATCGGCCTGATTCTGTTCGTCTTCGCTATCACCTGGATGCTCAGAAAGATACTGGGTATCTTCGCCCTCTTCATCTTCGACGGCACCCGTGAGCAGGTTTATCAGATTCCCATACTTCTCTATATCTTCGATGCCCTTGCCATCTTCTATTGTCTGGCAGGAACGACACTCATCCGCGAGGTGCGGGAAGTCTTTCTGGCACTCGACCGCTCTTTGGAGGAAGGCCGTAAACAGGTAGCCCGTATCGTGGGACGTGATACGTCTGAGCTCTCTGCCCAAGAGGTTCGTACCGCTGCCCTTGAGACCTTAGCCGAGAATCTCTCCGACGGTGTGATTGCTCCCCTCTTCTGGCTCGCCATCCTTGGCACACCTGGAATGCTGGCCTATAAGATGGTAAACACCCTCGACTCGATGGTCGGCTACAAGACTGACCGCTATCATGACTTCGGTTGCTGGGCTGCCCACATCGACGACATCGCTAACTATATCCCAGCCCGTCTCACTGCCCTCTTGATGCTGTTGTATTCTCCCCCTAAATTAGGGGGAGTCAGAGGGGGTCTGAACAGGCTAAAGTTCGTCCTCAAATACGCTCGCAACCACGCCTCTCCCAACAGCGGCTATCCCGAGTCCGCCCTTGCCGCCATCCTCGATTGCCGCTTCGGTGGCCCCCACTACTACTTCGGCGAACTTTTCGACAAACCCTACATCGGCACTAACGACCGTCCCCTCACCACCGAAGATATGAAAACAGCCGTCCGAGTAAACCGTACGGCAGAGGTTTTGATGGTAATACTGACTGTTGCCGCTTGCCTTTTTGCCTTTCTTTCCATACCCTCATAAGATTTTTTCCATAGGCTGCAGCGTGCGCATTTTCGTAATTCACTGATTTTCAGCAGCTTCCAACTTTATCCCATTTGTATCTTTTCCATAGGTAACTGATACAACTTTCGAAATAATGTCGTAACTTTGCAACCGAGAAATCATAAATAATCGGTAGCAATGTTTACAAGGTCATTATACATATTGATAGTTGTTCTGATGATGGCTTGCAGTCAGGAGTCAGAAGACAGGAGCCAGGAGACAGGAGTCAGAATTCTGGAGGAGGCAGAGGCTGCTTTGGCCAACGACAGCATCCGTCTGGGTGAGACTTTACTGCGAAAGGCCATACAATTGTCGGAAGCGTCTGAGGACTGGCACACCTATTATATCGCGCATCAGCGATTGGCGGAAGCATTGTCGCAGAGCAACCCAGAGGAAGCCTTGCGGCTGATGAAGAAAGCCTTGACCGTCTATGAGCAGCATCCTGACGATGAGAGAAACTACGTTATGTTGCTTGACTATGCAGGCACTTATGCCGCACAAGTGGTCTTCACCACAGAGGGCTCTTTCGACGAAGCACTCGATTACATCAACCGTGCTTACGGTATCGCTGAGAAAAGCCAGATGACTGACCTGATGTGTCAGACACTCACCAGTCTTGCCAACATCGCCTGGGCCAAGGAAGACTATCGCCAGGCACTCGACTACGCCCATCAGGCAGAATCAACAGCAACAACCGACCTGAGGTCTGCCACATTGCAAGTGCTGGCTCGCAGTTACCTCAGCCTTAATATGCTCGATTCGGCAGAGACGGTCTATCGGCAGATTGATCCAGGCAACGATGTCCATCTGGGTTATATCGTGCAGAGTAACCTCGCCAAGATAGCACTCCGACGGATGGGCGCCACGCAGGTGGAGGACAGCGTAGATGAAGCCTTCGATCAGATAGAGGACATCTATTACAAGGCGCTTGAGCAGAAAGACCAGTACTATCAGGAGACGTTGCGCCAGGAAATGGAGAACCAGCAACTGGAATACCGCTCAAAGATGTATGGTCGGACACTCCTGATAGTCATCATTGCTGCGATGATCATCCTTATTGCAACAGTACTGGCACTTCGCTATCGTATCCGTTTGCAGGAACAGGAGAAACGTCGGCTTCAGGAGGAAACAGAGCATCAGAAGACCTTGCTGCATCAGGCCAACGAAGTGGTGGCTTTCCTGCAGAACTTCATCCTCGAACGTACGGAAGTGCTGAAGAAACTCAACAAAGGCGGCGATTCGCTCATCTACCTCAGTCCGCACGAATGGAGCGAGATAGAACGGACGCTCAACGCCATCGACAGCAACCGCTTTGCCAAGATACGTGAGCAATACCCCACGATGCAGGAAGACGACATCCACTTGTGTATCCTCACGCGGCTCGGCCTCAGCAACCGCACCATTGGCAACATATATTGCATCACCGTCTCAGCCGTCCAGCATCGCAAACTCAAACTCAAGAAGGACGTGTTCGGCGAGAGCAATCCAGACATCACGCTGGAACAGATACTGACAAGCAAATAATAACAAAAACAATAATAATATGAAGAAAATTTTACTTATTTCTATTGCACTGTTTACCACGTTAAGCATGAACGCTCAGGCAGAGAAATTAATCTATGAGATGGACTGGGCTGGTGTAGAGTATATTGAGTGGAATTATTTTGTTGGAGAAGCCCCTAACGCGTCATATTATAAGGCTACGGATGAAGGCTTGGCCATCACCAATCCTGCTATAAATGATCATATTTGGGAAGTCAGAGTGATTAATAGAAGTAGCGAGGATCATGGTTTATCTCTTGAGGAAGGACACGATTACGTCGTAAGACTGACTCTCAAGGTTCCTTCTGACGGTCATATTTTCATGCAGTTGGGTAATTTGGCTTCCAGTTGGTATGATGGAGCTTCAGTAACGGCCAGCGACGACTGGCAGGTGATTGATATCGAGAGCACGAGTTACTACGACATATCGGGCGGTGCCCATGTCCTCCTGGGGTTTGGCGAGATGGTAGGCACCACCATCCTCAAGAAAGTTCAGGTTTATGAAAGGACTACTCAGGATACTTACCTTCCCTTTGTGGAGTTAGGTAAACAGTCGTATGTGGTTAGTGCTGACGCAAGTCCGAACTATGTCTGTCATCTTGAAAGATACAAGATGTTCGAGAATGTGGAGCGTGACGGCAAGATATATGTCCATACACTTTGTATTGATGACGAACTATGTGAAGAACGCGAGGCAGGACTGTTCCGTGAGGAAAACCGTCGGGTGTATAAATATGACGAGACGGCTGGCAGGGAGATCATGCTGTATGACTTTTCGCTCAAAGAGGGCGACACATTCACCTACGAGCAAATATCAGGTTTCCCTGAGACCTGCAAGGTGCTGAAACAGGGATGGCTGGAAGACGGGCCCCAAATAGTGTCTTCCACCCTCACTCCTGCCGACACACAGGACATTAAGTATCGTAAACTACGCACATGGACTATTGGTCGTGATAACGGGTTGGGTGAATACCATGAGATTGCAACATGGGTGGAATGTATTGGAGTACTTAAAAACATGTTCTGTCCTTTTTGTACTGGTGAGACTCACTCTTTGGCTTATGTAGAAAGAAAAAATAACGAAACAAACGATCATCAAAACGTATTTCTGCCTTTCTCGCTTTGTAATGTTTACGACGTGATGGGGCAAATTCATGGCTGCGACCTGCCTACTGGTGCAGAAGATAATTGGGAAGGCGACGGACATCATAAACTTACTTACGAATTAGAAGGCGACCGCCTACATGTCTACGGAGAAGCGTTTACAAACTGTGGCCCTAACCACTATGCCTACTTCTACGAGAGAAAAACAGAAGACCCGTTGGTCAACAAGATTGAATTCGTAATACAAGATGTGGAGCCGTTAATGTGGTGTGAGGGTCTCCATACAACCGACTTCTATGTTCCTGGCTTCGACCCTAACATGAACTACATCGTGGTAGACAATCAAGGCGAGGAGCATTCGGTCATCAACAAGACATCACAGACGGCATATCGCCCAATGATTGAAGATGGTAAAGTATGGAAGGTGGGAACTATTCCGACTGATCTGGATAGCCCTGTGCAGATAGTTGACTACTACTATTTCGATGGTGATACGATCATTGACGGAAAGACCTGCAAGATGATGATGTGCCAGCATTTTACTAGTCCAAATTATCCATATTATGAATATTTATCACAACCAAATTCCATGAGGTATGTGGGAGCATGGTATGAAGAGAATCAGAAAGTGTACTTTTATGATGAGAAGACACAGTCTATGGTGATGAAGTATGACTTCTCCCTCGGTGCCAATGAGACCGTGTCTCTCTTGGGTGATTATCTGCCTTTCATAATAGGGCCGAAGCAGACAGGAGGATTAGACGGCTTTAAAGGTGTATATAGAGATGTCATGATTTGGTTAAATGAAGACCAAATCGCCAATAATACCATCTGGTTAGAAGGCGTCGGAGGTATTGACGGTCCGACTAAAAATGCCTATTATATTGATACATTAGCAGATCGTGTACCAGAGTTCCTGATGGCGTGTGTCGTTGGTGATGAAGTCATTTACTACAACGACGAATATGAGGATGGGGCAACCCCTGCGGGAGCCAGGAAAAACCGCTTCGACTTCACCCATACTCACAAGCTAAAGCCAAAATCACGGGTTAGGAGTGAAGAAGAGCCATCGCTATATGGTGCATACAATGACAAACAGTTAGACATTAATCTTGGCCCACTCGACGATGCCTATCAAGTGTGCATTACTGACGGATCAGGCAAAGCTGTCTATGAGAAAGTTATCAACGCAGGCAACATCGTAGCCCTCAACATCGACATCTCTGCCTACGCTAAAGACCATTACACCGTCACCGTGGAGAATAGTCGCGAGTCCTTCTCTGGTGAATTCGAAACGCTGACGGATGGAATCGAGGAAAATGTAAAAATTAAAGAATTAAAGAATTCAAGTATCTACAACCTCCAAGGTCAGCGGCTCAGTCGCTTGCAGAAGGGATTGAACATCGTTAATGGTCGAAAGATTTATGTAAGGAATTAGAAGTGTCTTGCCCTGAAAGACGTTGTTTTTGATTCAACGTTTTTCAGGGCAAGATAGTATTCGTGGAGTTTTTTGCCTAATAATATATAAAAGATAAGGAGGATTATGGTCAATTTTAGAATAATTTCGTAATTTTGCAACAAAGAATCATTAAACAATAACGATATGGCATCAGCAACATCAATTTCCAAACCAGCACAGATGATAATCACGCTGGAAGACAATGCGCTCATAGCCGACATCAAAAAGGCTTTGAAGCTGATACGTGGCATAGCCTCGGTACGGGTGGCTACCCTCAACGACGATAAGACTATTACGCCCGCCATGCGCCGCTCTATCAATAAGGCCCGCCGCGAGTATGCTAATGGTGAGACCATTTCATGTAGCACTCCTGAAGAGATGCAACGCTATTTCGACAGTCTATGATATACACAATCGAGTATTCTAAGGAGGCTGATAAGACTTTACGTAAGTGGAAGAAATCTAATCCGAATCTCTTCAAGAAAGCAACAAAGATTCTGATGGACATCATGCAGCATCCGCGTACAGGATTGGGACATCCTGAAGCTTTGATTGGAGGTAACGATGTGACCTATTCTCGCCATATTACAGCTCATGACCGTATTATCTACGACATCTACGATAATCGCGTGACGGTACTGATAGTTCAAGCCGAGGAACACTATAACGATAAATAATTCTTTTGGTATACGCCCCACCAGATCTTTCACCTTTTAGAAATATTTGGTGATCTGTGCCTTCTCGAAATTATTCATCTCGTTCATCATACGGACGGCTGAATCGACGAGGGGATAGGCGCAAAGGGCACCTGTCCCCTCGCCTAATCGCAGTCCAAAGTGCAAGAGGGGCTTGGCATCAACGATGTCGAGCATCATCTTGTGTCCAGCCTCATCGCCACAATGGGTAAAGATCATATAGTCCTGTGAGGCAGGATAGAGCCTGATGGCTCCCAAGGCACAGGCAGTCATAATGAAGCCGTCTATTAATATAATAAGGTGTAGCTCGGCAGCCCGCAGCATCGCCCCAATGGCAGCGATCATCTCAAAGCCGCCGAAGATTCTTAAGGGTAAGAGGTGAGAGGTAAGAGGTGAGAGAGATGACTGGTGGCGAGCGAGAGCCTTTGAGAGGACTTCGTACTTATGACGAATGCCGTCATTATTAAGTCCTGCCCCTGCACCAATGCAATCCTTCAGGGGAATATCGCCAAAGAGACTCATCCAGATACTCGATGGCGAGGTGTTGCCAATGCCCATCTCTCCGATGCATAAAACGCGACAGCCTTCTTTCACGCAGTCATCCACCAGGTCACTTCCTATCTGTATGGCCCTATCAAACTCCTCCTCGCTCATCGCAGGCTCATAGAGGAAGTTTTTCGTGCCTCGGGCTATCTTACGGTCAAGAAATTCTATTGATTGACCATTGACCATTGACCATTGACCATTATTGGCTGCGCTTTCTGGAGCGGAACAATGGTCAATGATCAATGGTGAATGGTCAATGATCAATGGTGAATGGTCAATGAAAAAATCATAATCCACGCCGACATCAACAATCCGCAACTTAAAACCATGCTGGCGACAGAACATATTCACGCCTCCGCCACCACGAGTGAAGTTGATCATCTGCTGCCATGTGACCTCACGAGGACTGACACTCACGCCCTCACGCTCTATACCGTGATCGCCACCCAACAACAGATGACAGGGATGCGCCAATGATGGCTCTAACGTCTGCTGCACAAGACACACCTGCATCGCCAACTCCTCCAAACGGCCTAACGACCCCTTGGGCTTGTTCAGATTATCGATTTTCTCTTGTATCGCCCCCTGCATCGAGCGGTCTACTGGAATCACTTTAAACTGCTTCATATATTTCTTCTTCTACCACGAATTACGCTAATTTCACTAATTATTTCTCAGCGCAGCCAATTCGTGTAATTCGTGAAATTAGTGGTCTTTTTTTATTACTACTGGTAGTCCTGAAACCATCAGTATCACCTCGTCGGCCTTCTGTGCTATATACTGGTTCATCCAGCCCTGTAAGTCCGTGAACTTCCGCTGGAGGGCATTGTCACTCACTCCCCCGCTGCCAATCTCGTTGGTCACGAAGATATAGGTAGCCTCAGCCTCAGTAAACTTGTCGAACTCAGCCTTCGCCAGTTCAAGTGAAGAGTGAATTAACTCTTCACTATAAAGAATATTGGTGA
>JAEEGH010007534.1_pt1 | contig 26128 bp, 11 predicted proteins | sample 9134181 | NCBI WGS metagenome assembly JAEEGH01 (sample SAMN16246544, study PRJNA631951) | gut metagenome | biome: gut microbiome; feature: rumen; material: DP-attached | host: Bos | place: Iran: Karaj | collected 2018-10
TTGTCGACCCGGCATACGTTCATGAAATTCCCGCAAAGCCGAACCGCAAGGTTATCGTACTCGCCGGCTTTGGCGGTGGCTTCGGTTTTAGCTGGATTCTGGTCCTCCTCTTGCACCGTTTGCGTAATCGCGGTGTTGGCTCTTCTTCTGAAATCGAGCGTGAAACTGGCGTGAGCGTCTACGCGAAAATTCCCAAGACCCACATCAGTCACAAACTTCCGGGCGCAAGCGACAAGCGCTTTATATTGGCCAAGGCCGATCCCGAAGACTTGGCGGTCGAAAAGATCAGGGCACTCCGCACGGCGCTGGAATTTTCTTTCCTCGATGAAGGCGGCAAGGTGCTGATGGTGACGGGTATCGCTCCGGGCGCAGGCAAATCATTCGTCTCGCTGAACTTGGCATACCTCTTTGCGCAACAGGGCAAGCGCACCATCTTTATCGACGCAGACCTCCGCAAATCCCGCTTGTCGCACAAGCACGAAAAGGGTATCACAGATGTTATCGCCAAAGGATGCGACTTGGAGAAGGCCCTTATCGATATCGGAGACGGAGCGTACTTCCTGCCCATGGGTTCCCGCGTGGCAAACCCTGGCGAAATGCTCGGTTCCAAGGCTTTTGCCGAACTGGTTCAGGAATGCAAATCTAAATTCGATGTCGTCATTATCGACACGCCGCCTATCGCACTTGTTTCGGATGCGCAGGCCATTGCCAAGTTGGCTGATTTCGGCCTCATCGTTATCGAGTACAAAAAGCACTCCATGGAAAACATCCAAGAAACCATTGAGCAGCTCAACATTGCAAAGCTGGACAAGAAGGCCATCGTGTTGAACCACTGCATCCACGACAGCGGAGCATACGGTTACGGGTACGGCTATGGATATGGTTACGGATACCGCTACCGGTACCGCGACAAATAGAATCGACTAATAGTAAAGAGAAAGAGAAGCCCACCCGGGCTTCTCTTTTCTTAATTTTCGGCCAAATTTAGATTCTCATCGAAATGTCGAGGGCCTTTACACTGTGTGTAAGAGCACCCACCGAGATATAGTCGAGACCGAGCGTCGCGATTTCCTTCGCGCGTTCAAGCGTCATGTTGCCGGAACCTTCGACCAGGCACTTGTCGCCGCTTTCCTTGATAATCTTCAAGGCTTCGGCCATCATTTCATTGCTCATGTTGTCGAGCATGATGACGTCGACACCCTTGTTGAGGAGTGCGCGCAGCTGATCGAAGTTTTCGACTTCCATTTCGACCATCAAGTTCTGCTTGTTGTTCTTCTTCACGACTTCGAGCGCCTGGAGTACACCACCTGCTGCAGCAATGTGGTTATCCTTCACAAGCACCATGTCGAAGAGGCCCATGCGATGGTTGGAACCGCCACCCACGCGAACGGCGTACTTCTGCAGCGTGCGGAAACCGGGAACCGTCTTGCGAGTATCGAGCACCTTGGTTTTCCCCGCCTTCAAAGCTTCCTGGAAAGTGTGAGCAACAGTTGCCACACCGGAAAGCTGCTGGATAAAGTTCAAAAGCGTGCGTTCGCCCGTCAAAAGTTCGTGCGTCGTGCCGTCCATTTCGGCAATCAGGTCACCCTTCTTCACGACATCGCCGTCTTTCTTGTGGAGCGTCACCTTCACGTTCGCCTTGAGTTCCTGGAATACAAGTTCAATCACCGGAAGGCCTGCGAGCACGCCATCTTCTTTTGCAATCAGGCGGGCATGCTGCTTCTGGTCGGCAGGAATCGTCCATTCACTGGTCACGTCACCCGTGCGCACGTCTTCGGCAAGCGCCAAGCGAATCATCGTGAGAGCATCTTCGGTAGGAAAAATCGGGGTGGAATTGTCGCCGTACATTACTGCGCTCCCTTACCGGTTAAAACAACATAAACTGTACGCACCAAAATCTGGAAGTCAAGAAGCAGGCTCATGTTTTCGAAGTAATACATGTCATACTGCAACTTGATTTTCACGTCTTCGGTGCTGGTATCGTAATGGTGACACACCTGAGCCCAACCGGTCAGACCCGGTTTCATTTTCAGGCGGCTAATGTAGAACGGAATCTCTTCACGGAGCTTGGCGATAAACACGGCACGTTCCGGGCGCGGTCCCACCATGCTCATGTCGCCCTTAAGCACACACAAAATCTGCGGAAGTTCATCGATACGGGTCTTGCGGAGGAACTTACCCACCTTCGTTATGCGGGGGTCGTCCTTGGTGGCCCACTGGGCACCGAACTTTTCAGCATCGGTTCGCATCGTGCGGAACTTGTAAACCGTAAAGGGCTTACCGTACAAGCCAATGCGTTCCTGCGAATAGAACACCGGGCCACGATCTTCGAGCTTGATCGCAATGGCGGCAAGCACACATACCGGGAAAGAAATCAGACCCAGGAATGCGCCAAACAGAATATCAATCACACGCTTCACGCGCACCTGCCACAAAGGCATGGTAAACGCAAACAGTTCCTGCAATTCAAAGCCATAAACCAGGTTCGCCTTGAACTGTCCATGCACCACACTGTAGAGTTCTGGCACCAGGTAAATGTGAACCGGCTGGTCGCACACCCACACAAGCACGCGCATGATTTCTTGCGGAGAAGAACTTTCGTGGGCGATAATAATGCCCGTCACCTTGTACTTCTTAATGAGCGAAGCAAGGTCTGCATATTTTCCAAGCACCGGAACATTCGCAAATTCATGTTCCATCACCTGGAAGCGTTCATCCACAAAGCCCACCACACGCTGGCCGCGTTCCGGAGTTTTCGCAAGCGCTTCGGCAATCTTTCGGCCCGCCTCGGTCGCACCCAAGACAAGAATGTTGTTCGCACCAAAGCCAAGACTCAAGAGCCGGCGTAGGCAACGATAGATTACCATCCTGAAAAGTACCACCAGGAAAAGCGCAAAGCCACCGTAAATAAAGATCCACGGGAATCGGGAACCATAAAGGTAACCGCTACTGAGCGGCTCGTTCGCCATGACCTTGCCCAGGAATTCCGCACCGAAAAGCACCGCGACAATGACCACGATACCGATCAGCACAGCACGCAACACGCGCAATATCTGGTGCGTTCTCGACATCAAGAGCCATGAACGGTAGAGTCCGGCACAGGTAAACAGGAAAAGCCAGCCCACATTCAAAATAAGTCCCATGTGGGCATAATCGGCAAACGCCTTGCTCGGGTCGAACTTGTCTACAATCCAACCACTGTGGAACTGCACCCAGAAAGCGAGGGCAAAACAAATCGACAACGCCACGAAGTCCGACAGGACCACGAGGATGCGTTCCAATGTAGCAGCACGAATCATAACGACTCTAAATTACAAAATTGCGACTGCCAAAGGCTATCCGTTACGCAAGGAAACGGATGACCTGACTCTTCTCAACAATTTCGGGCAATGCGTCGATAGCGTCCACCGCCTTCGAGGCCTTGCAGTCCAGAGTCTTTTCGGTAATCACCACGACAGAGACCTTACCCGGATCGTTCACGTTCTTCTGGATAATGGTTTCGATCGAGATGTTGTTCTCGGCGAGGATGCTCGTAATCTTCGCAAGCACGCCACAAGCGTCACGGGAAGTGAAGCGCAGGTAGTAGCGGGCCGAAGTTTCCGAAATCGGAACGAGCGTCGCGGAGTTTTCGACGTTGAACCAGCCCATCGGGAGCGCCTTACGGCTACCCTGATCCACAGAGCGTGCCAAGGAAACGAGGTCGGCTACAACGGCAGAAGCCGTCGGCAAGCGGCCTGCACCGGCGCCAGTCTGAACGGTTTCGCCCAGGTTGTCGCACTTGAGGTAAACGGCATTGATGACGCCGTTCACGTTCGAGAGCAGGTTCTCGTTAGAAACGAAGCACGGATGGACACGGGCGTCCACGCGGTCACCGTCACGGTGGTAAATGCCGAGGAGCTTCACGCAGCAGCCAAGTTCCTTGGCGAACGCGATATCCTGGGCGGTAATCTTGGAAATACCCGTCACGTGAATCTTTTCAAAGTCCACGCGCTTGCCGCTGCAAAGGCTAGCAAGCAGGGCCGTCTTGTGGGCGGAGTCGATACCTTCGATATCAAAGGTCGGGTCTGCTTCGGCAAAGCCGAGCTTCTGGGCATCCTTCAGCACCACGTCGAAGTCGAGGCCTTCGTCGGCCATGCGGCTCAGGATGTAGTTGCAGGTACCATTGATAATGCAGCTCAGGTGTTCCACCGTAGAACCGAGCAGGCCTTCCTGCAGGCTACGGATGATAGGAATGCCACCGCCAACAGCGGCTTCGAACAGCACATGCAATCCCTTTTCAGCTGCGAGCGGGAAAATTTCGTGGCCGTACTTAGCGAGGAGAGCCTTGTTCGCGGTCACCACATGCTTTCCGGCATTGAGAGCGGCCAAGATCCACTTACGCGGCATGTTGTAGCCACCGGCGAGTTCCACGAGCACGTCGATATCGTCACTAGCGATCATTTCATCGGCGTTTGTGGAAACCTTGTAGCCCTTCGCCTTGTACGGGGCGACTTCTTCTTCGGACTTTGCGCAGATGCAGGCAAGCTGCAGTTCAACGCCAAGCTTTTCCTTGTATTCGGCGATTTTCTGTTCGAGAATCTGAATAACACCGCCACCGACGGTTCCAGTACCAATAAGTCCAATACGCAGCATAAGGCGTCTCCATTTTAAATTTTTTCGCGAGGAAATATAGAAAAGTATACAGGGCAGTTCATTTTTTCTATTTTAAAAATCAATGAATTCCCTACTGAAAAAAACGATTGACGGGACACGCCTCACCCCGGCGGAAGCTCTTGACATCCTGAAAAACGCCCCGTGGACCGAGGTAGTCCAGGCCGGCGACGCGATGCGCCACCGCATCAACCCGGGGAACAAGGTGGGCTACACGGCTTTTCGCATCATCAACTACACGAACGTCTGCGAGATTACCTGCAGCTTTTGCAGTTTCTGCCGACCCGCCCACAGCCCCGAAGCTTACGTGCTTAATTTGGACGAAATCCGTCAGAAAACGATCGAAGCCAAGGCCAGGGGCGCCGACCAGATTTTCTTGCAAGGCGGCGTGAACCAGGCGCTCCCTCTCAGTTACTATACCGACATTCTGAAAATGCTCACGCAAGAAATGGGCGTGAAAGTCCGCGGATTTTCGCCGGTAGAACTCGTCCGCATTGCCGTCTTCAACAGGATTTCCCTTGACGAGCTGCTCGATATTTTCAAAGCGGCAGGCCTCAGTTCTGTTCCGGGCGCAGGCGCTGAAATTCTCTCCGACCGTATGCGCCAAATACTGAGCCCGAAAAAGCTCCCCGCGCAGGTATGGTGCGACACGCTCGCCGCCTGCCACAAGAAAGGGCTACCCGGCAGCGCAAATATCGTGTTCGGCAGCGTCGAAACTCCCGAAGAAATCATCGAGCACCTGGAATACGTGCGCAAGACGCAAGATATCGCAAACGGGTTCAAGAGTTTCGTGGTGTGGACATTCCAGCCGCAAACCGACAAGTTCCCCATCCGCCACGTACGCGGCGACGAATACCTCAAGCTGCTCGCGCTTTCGCGACTGTATCTCGACAACATCCCGCATATCGAGGTCTCGCTCCTCGGCATGGGACTTTCCCTAGGTGAACTCGGGCTGCACGCCGGTGCCGACGACATCAACAGCATCGTCATCGAAGAGAACGTGCTGCAAAATCACGGCCTCACGACCATCGAGCAGGCCGAAGAATTCATCCGCAACGCAGGATTCACCCCCTACCGCCGTTCACTTAACTTTGATTAAGGCGAGTGCCGCAAGAAAATGCTTGCATTTTCTTATGGTCGAGCCGTTCAAAGCGCGCTCCGTAGGAGCGCCACTTTGATTAAGGCAAGCATCGGGCGAGTGTCGCCGCCCCCCCCAAAAAAAACACCGGTTCGCTTGTTCAGCGTAACCGGTATAACCATAGAGAGAGAAAAAACAGCTTATGCGGCTAATTAAGCGCGCTTGGCATGCTTCTTGAAGCTCTTAATCAGGAGGGCAGCGAGAATGCAGTACATATACCTTTTATCCTTTATTTTCGACGTTTTATCGTCTTTTTGAAACAGCGCGCCAATTTTAACAAAATTTTACTAACGCGTCAAGGGTAAAAAGAATATATTTATTAATTATTTGCTTACAATTCCGTTCTGGATCCCGTCACTCCATTCTGTCGTTCCAGGATGACGCCCCTACAAGAGTCATCCTCGACCTATACGAAACTTAGAACTTTAGTTCTCTAGTTGAGTTATCCTCTTTGTGGAAAGTGAAACGCGGGAGGGGATCCACCTGCAAACACCCCTCTGGATTCACTCATCTCACATCCCACATACTAATTAGCCATATTTGTCTTTTCTGGCGAAATTTGGTAAATTTGGGGCATGAAACGAATTATTTTATTTTGCCTCGCCGCTGCCCTGTGCGTATCTGCACGGCCGTCCCTGCAAGTGGACCGCGAGCGCGTGGAATCGGGCAAGAACTTTGGACTCCAGCTTGTATTTCCCCTGAACGAACTCCCCGAAAACCGCAGCGAATTGCAGATGGAAACCGCAAACGGATTTACCCTGGTCGGCATCGACAGTACTGACCAGGTGATTCGCCCCGATATCGAGGACATGTTCAATTCCTTCTTTGGCGGGGGCCGCAACCGGGGCGGTTACAAGGCTCGCGTCTACACTTTTAAGCTGAAAGCCCCGAAAAAGACAGGCCGCATCAGCATCGGCCAGATCTTTATGGACATCGACGGGCAAAAGCACAACCTGACAGGCGACATTCCCATCAACATCCAGCGCGCCTATAGCGACGACGCCCTCGCCGTATCGCTCACCCCAAGCAAGAAATCGGTCTACGAAGGCGAACAGTTCAACGTGACACTCGGTTTCCACACCTACGAACACTTCGAAGGCGGCCTCCAGGCGACCGACATGAACACCGGTGACGACTTTATCGTACACCGCAGCGACCTTTCGACCATGAAATTCGAACCCGTCGAAGGAAACCGCCGCGAAATGCAGGCGAGCGCAAAATTTGCCTGGCTAGCTTCCACCAAGAGCGGCAACCTGCAAATTCCGCCGTTCAAGTTCAAGTACACCAAGCGAGGAGAGCCGAAAGTCGTCGAAGAAAACAAGCAGATGGGCGGCATGACATTCTCCAGCAGGAGCGTCAAGCAGGAATCTGTAGAAGCCGAAACGCAGACCCCCACTATCAACATTACCGTGAAACCGCTCCCAACCGAAGGCAAACCCGCGAACTTCAGCGGTATGGTGGGTAACTACAGCTTTAGCGCCGATTTCGACCGCACCGAACTCAAGGTCGGCGAAGCCATGACGCTTACCATCAACATCAAGGGCGACGGCCTCCCCGGTTCCATTACCGACCCCAAGCTCCCCGACTTCGGCGAGTTCCGCTCGGTCCCCCCCGAAAACGAACTCAACAAGAAAGTCTCCGGCAACAAGGTGATTACCACCAAGAACATTCGCGTGTTCCTGTACCCCAAAAAGAAGGGCGAATTCACCATTCCCGAAATTACCTACTCCTGGTTCAACCCGAGCAAAAAGAAGTACGAAACCGCAAAGGCGGGCCCCTGGAACGTCACCGTCGAAAAGGGTGAAGCCGCCCCCGAGGCCATTTTCCAGGCACCGGTCGCGCAAGGCCCCGCCGCCGTGCAAAAGCAGGAAATCGAATCACTCGGCAGCGACATTCGCTTTATCCACAAGATGAACGAAGCGAAAGACAATACCGCCCCCTACAAGAACATTATTTACTGGGTGATTTTTGCCGCCGCCATTCCCTTCTACCTGATCGTGACTTTCGCCGTCCGCAGCCGTCGCAAACACAACAGCGATGCAGCCCTCGTGCGCAAGGGCAAGGCAGATAAGATGCTCAAGGCACGCTTTGCCGATGCACGCACCGCTCTCCAGAAGGGCGACGCCAAGGCTCTCTACGCTGCCCTTGAAAACGGCTTAATCAACTACTTAAGCGACAAGACGAACCTGGAATTCAAGGGCATGACCAGGGCGCAGATGAAGGAAGAACTCGCCAAGCTCGGCGTGAAAGACGAAACGATCGCCGCCATCGACAGTTGGCTCGAAAAGTGCGCGTTTGCACGGTTCGCACCGGTGAACCCGACCAAGGACGAACAGGAGCAAATGTTGAAAGATGTCGAAAAGCTGTGCGAAGGACTAAAGGTATAATATGAAACTGAAAGTATTTATCTTTTTCGCCATGATGATAGCTCTTGCGACGACATGTTTCGCCGCAGAACATTGCAACGGCATCGAGGCTGGCGCCAAGGCATACAACGAAGGCGACTTTGATCGCGCCGTTGACGAATGGCGCACCTGCGCCGACAACGGCATCGAAAATTCCGATCTCTACTACAACCTGGGCAACGCCTACTTCAGGGGCGGCAAGCTCGGCTTCGCCATTTACTACTATAAGTCGGCCCTGCGACTTGACCCAAGCAATGACGACATCCTGCACAACCTCAAGTACGCGCAAGCTATGACCCGCGACAAGGTAGACGAAGACGGCGAAGAAAATCCGCTCCTTGCAGGGCTCTTCAAGGCGCATCACGCGCTTTCCTTAAAGGCGCAGATGTGGACGCTTCTCGGAATTTTCTGGGCGATTGCGTTACTCGCCGTCGCAAGGCGCATCAGCCGCAACGGAAAGGCGAAAAACATACTCATCGGAACGATGTTCGCTTTATCCTGCGTTTTCGGCATCATCGCGATGAGCGCCGGCTACAAGGTTTTCGTCGCCGAAACGGAAATCACCGGAGTCGTCACGGCGAAGGACGCCGACGTGACTAGCGCTCCCAGCGACAAGTCCCAGACGCTCAACACACTCTCCGAAGGCACGTCCTTCGAAGTGCTTAGCGAACAGGGAAACTTCGCCGAAATCCGCTTGGGCGAAAAGGTCCGCGGTTTCGTCAAAATGAGCGATGTCGGAATCGTAAAATAGCCCGTCCATTTCTAGAATAAACTAGCGAATCCAGCCGCCACCGAGCACCATGTCACCGTCATAAAAGACGGCGCACTGGCCAGGCGTTACGGCAAACTGCGATTGTTCAAAACTGGCGAGTGCGCAGCCGCCTTCAAGGATTTTTACCATGCATCGCGTCGGGCGCTGGCGGTAACGCACCATGCCCTCGCATTCGAAGGTATCGCCAGCAGTGTATGCGGAGCCCGTTGCCGGGTTGACGCCGTGCCATACGCAATTTTCGATGCGGACTTCGGTAGCGGAGACGGCCGACTTGTCGGCGGTCACCACGATGTCGCCCGTCGCGGGATCCACGCTGCGGATAAACGCCGGGACGCCCAGGGCAACGCCAAGTCCCTTGCGTTGCCCCACCGTGTAACGGTGGTAACCTTCGTGACGCCTCAAGATTTTTCCGTCCTCGGTCACGAAGTTTCCTGGGCGGGTCATCGCACCGAAGCGTTCTTCCAGGAATTCAGTGTAATCGTTTCCGTAGATGTCGAAGCAGATATCCTGGCTGTCACTCGCGCTCGCGTTTTCGAAGCCGTGCTTCGAAGCCAAAGCCCGCACCTCGGGCTTTTCCATGCCCCCGAGCGGGGTCATGACGCGAGCCAGCGCCTCGTCGGGAACACCGAACAGAAAATAGCTCTGGTCCTTCGCCAAGTCCTTGCCGCGGAAAAGTCTGCGGACGCCGCCGACCTCCTTGACATTCACATAGTGCCCCGTCGACAGGAAGTCGGCGCCATGCTCCAAGGCAAAGTCCATCATCCAGCCGAATTTCACGAAGCGATTGCAATAGCAGCAAGGATTCGGCGTCCGAGCCTGTGCAAAGTCATCGTGGCAGCGCTTCAGCACCCGCTCGGTAAACGCATCGTCGCAAACCGCCACGAAGTGTTCAATCCCCAGGCGCTTTGCGACCGCACGGGCGCGCAAGACACTTTCATCTTTTTCAGGGTCATAAGGGGCCGCCCCGTTATTCGCAAGCGGCGGCAACACGCGAAGCGTGACACCGAACACGTCGTACCCCTGCTCCAGGAGCACAAGTGCCGCAACAGAGGAATCCACTCCCCCGCTCATGCCAACAGCCACGCGCTTTTTAATCATAAATCCTTCGACTCCGTAGCACATCCGCTCAGGATGACACTCCTGTAATTCCGAATTCTGAAATCCGAATTCCGACTTAGTCAAACCTCAGCATCAACGCAATTTCAAACTGCAAAATCTGTCGCAGGTGCGGAGTTTCGTCGTCCAGCTTTTCGTGAATCTGACGGTACTCGATATAACTGCTCATCGACGCAATCTTGTTGAACTGGTAGCCCGCACTCGGGCGGATAAACCATTCGTGCGTACGCGACGGCACCGTCCTATCCGTCAAGGTCAGTTTCGGATTATAGACGGTCTTCGGGACATCGGCGTACAGCGGGTCGTCGAAATGCCACTGTCTAAAGACACCGTCCGTTCCGCTCTCCTTGTTCCACATATCGTAGCCGTCTTCAGGATCGTACTGCTTGCGGATCGTCTTCTTGTAGTCGTAACCGGCGGTAAACTTGAGGTCGACCGAGTTCTTGAACTTGAAGAACCACTTGAAGAACTTGACCGCCTTGTCGAGCTTAAGAGGATAGGTAATGGTGAAGTCGTCACCGATATTGAACATAAAGTCGTTATAGAGCGACGTATGGATCCACGGCGTTTCCCAGAAATAATCGGTGGTATCGCGGCTATTGCCCGCCGAATCGGGCCACGTAGTAATGCCGATAACTTCTTCTTTCGGGCGACGGTCAGTATCTTCGATCTTCATACGCACGCTGTTTTCGATACGCATGTTGTTCTGCAGCAAGAACGTCACGCGAATCAACGGGTTGAAGTTAATACTCTGCGACCAGGAATCTTCGGAACTCTGGAACGGGTGTACCGTCGTCGTATAGGTGTAATCGAAACGATGGAAGGTCGACACGCTACGGAAACCATTCAGGATCGATACGCGCTGCGAGAAATTCGGGACCGTCACGCCGACTCCAATCTTCGGCCACACCGTCGTCGTATCCAAGTAAAGCGGATATTCTCTCGCCTGGGAGAAGTCTTCTTTCCACTGCAAGTCACCCTGGACTCCGATATCCCAAATCGGGAGCGTAATCCCCGTTCCCATCTGGAATTGGCGAGAAACGGAGTGACGGAAATTACCCTGGTACACGAGCGTATCCACGTGATGGTTACGGTACTGTGCAAAGCGACGGTAATCGTCGCGGTGGTCAAGCCCCATATCACCCGTGACGATATTGTAGAAACCACGATTCCGATAGCCGTTACCGAGGCCAAGCCCATACAGATAGTACTGCAACGGAGTCACGTGCTGTTCCTCGTTGAGCTGAGCCAAGGTAAAGTTCTCACCCACGGTGTTGGTGCTTGCGGTCCAGCTAAAGCGGATTTCACGCCATTTTATCTTGTCGAAGGCGCTCGCAACAAAGTTTCCCTTTCCGAACGCATTTGCGAAATCGAGAATCTTGAACGTCGGCGAGAACTCAAACCGGTTCGTCTGCGAAATCGTCCAGTAATTCTTTTCGATCATCGTCTCGTCCTTGAAATCGAAATCGTCCGGAATGGTCTTCTGTTGGTTGAAATCAGAACTAAAATTGGTCGTAAACGGCAGGAACGGAATCAGGCGCGGATTAAACCCGATCTTGAACTGCTGCGAACGGGCGCGTTCGTTACGCAGAATACCGTAGGAGCGGCCATATTCCCTACGACCCACACTGTCCACCTTGTAGAACACCGTGGTATCGTAGCGAATCTCGTAAGAATCAGGGTTCTGCATGTCGATGGCAAGAGTATCGCCACTCTCAGAAATCCTAGCAATCGTATCACGCGGAATGGCTACAATACTGTCGCCCGACACATAGACACGACGGTCGGTATGGTCATAGTCAAAGATATAATCGCTTGCAAAAAGGCCGCCGTCACGCGAGGTAAAGAAATTCTTTTTCACGAACGCTTCGCGGTCGCCACCACCGTACATGTCGCGCTTGACATTCAAGGAATAGCTTGTCGTGAGGAACGAGAAAATGTTCCAGCGCATATTCAACTTGTGGTTCAATTCAGTCGTATAGGTGACAATCTTGTCTACCTGCGGTTCCACATAATCCGGATCGCGGTTCTGGTTTACATAGCGTACATAGTTCAAGTCGAAGAGCGTCACGTCGAACGTCTGCGGCCAGGGTTCGAATTCCGTCTTGGCGAGCGGTTTCAGCCATTCGTACTTGGACAGAGCATCAAGCGGCCTGAAGCGGAACATACTGAACGTTCCCAGCTTATACTCGATAATCGTATGGTAAGAATAGGACGAATCCGCCGAAGTCGTCGCACGGCCTTCCGACTCGTTGTAAGAATAGCTGAGGGCAGGACGATCGAGGAATATCTGCGACATCACCTCGCCCAGCTTGGAATCGCGGGCATGGTAATCCTTGCGGTAGCTGATGCCGAAGGAACGGTCTCGCACATAAGACTGGTAGCCCTTAGATTCCGCTTCGTCGCGCAGTTTCTGCTCTTCCTTGTCGCCATCCACTTCCAGCCTTCTCTGGAACATATCGCCCGTCATATCCACGAAGCTACTTCTCTTGAGCATCATGTCGTCAGTCGGCTTCATGTAGGGGCGCTTGGTCGAACTATGATAGCCGAGCGAAAGAGGAATGTGGAATCCGGAGCTGTCGTTCAGGAACTTGTTCAAGTTCATCGTGAAGTCGCCAGCCACATCGATCTGCGAGGCGGCTACCGAAGTTTTCGGCTTGGGAGATCCATTCGAAGTCGAAAGGGTCGCGAAGTTTCCATCCTGGTAACGAATGGCACCCGACAGCGAAATAAAGTCGGCGAAATTCACTTGGCCGCTCGTACGCGCCGCATAGCCCCATTCGGTATCCATATCCGAAAGGCGGAGGTCATCGAGCCAGAAAGTTCCTTCCAAGTCGCTTTCAGAAGCGTTGGAATCTGCAATAATCACGAAACGCATCCAGTCGATGCTCGTGATCGACGGATTACCCACCAGTTTCAATTTTTCTTCGCGGTCGCCACCCAAATCCTTTTCGACTGCAGTCAGGTACGGCGGACGGCGGCCTCGCTTCAAGTCCGAGAAGTCGGAAACATTCATCGCAAAGGCGTTGTCGAGCCAGTTGCGTTCATCGCAGTCCTGCGGGCGTTCCGAGCCCTTCTTGCAGGTGTAATTCACCGGGCGGAAGCTCCATTCGTAGTAGTCGCTGGAACCTTCGAGCGAGCCTTCACCGAACTGGATAGCAAATCGCACCGGCACCGAAGTTGCATCCGTCTGGTAATGGATTTCCATCTTCAGCGAGCGGTAGCTCGAAAAATCCTTCACGTCCGTTTCAAAGATTCGCGTCACGCCCACTTCCTGTCCCGGACTCATATTGTGGTAATCGAGCACCAGCGCCGTTTCCTTCAGGGGAGCGTTCGAATCGGAATCGCGTTCCGTCTTCGTGTTCGGCGACTTGTGATACTTGTCCGCGTCTTCACGGTTATTGATCGTCTTTACGGTAATGTAGTTCGTATCCTTCGCCGTCACATTTTCGGTCACCTTCGTTTCGACGCCGTTCACTTCCACAATCTGCGAATGTTCCGTCGAAGAAGTCTGGTACAAGTCGGCCACCGTCGTTTCTTCCCAGGCGTTTCCTACGACGGCAAGATGCACTACCTGCACCTTCGCTTCGGCCACGCCATTATTCAGCTTGCCCAGCCAGAGCCTGCTGAACTGCGACTCCGCAAGAATCGTCTGATAATCATTTGCCGTTGCCGAGACAATCGTATCATACTGGTACAGCGGAATGCGCCACTTACGCCATCCGTTCTTAAGGATGTCGAAATGGGCCGCGTTCGTATCAGACAAGTCGATGCGGTAACGCACGAAGCTGATGTCCCTGTCCAAGGAACCGTTCTTGTTGATATCTTCGGTATCGTAGGTGCGTTCGCCCGAGTTCTTTTCGGTTCCGTTGATTGCCCGGGGAGGATCGCTTTCTTCATCCAGGTCGTCGTTAAAATTATCGTGAGCGATATCGTTCGACGACGCATCCACATTACCCATCCGCACGCTATATTCAGAGCCCTTACAGGGGTTGGTACGGCAATCCCAAACCGTGTCGATTTCGTCAGATCCACTTACGCCATCAAGGCCCTTGTCATTGAGTGCCGTCGATGTACCCAAGTCATTTTCGCCGTTGTAATCCCCGTTCGGCGAAGCACCGTTAATCGAGAGGTCTTCGCTGACAAGACCCAAGTCCAGATAGAGCGAACCCACGTTTCCGCGCGCCACCACTTCGATATACTTCATATCGCTCATATCCTGGTAGTAACTACTGTTCGGACGCATCACGCCGCCCCAGGAATTACCTGCCAAGTTATCGTTCGCGCGGAGCGTCATCTTGAGTACCGTCAAGTGCTGGTTGTCAACATCGGAGTTTCCAACCGACGGGTAAATGTTCTTGTAAAGTTCGGTATTGTTGCTGTGCCAGATAAACTCGCCCTTGTGCCGATAATCCTGGCTTTCGATGTAGGTCAAGCTGTTCTGCTCCACACCGCCCGGAGGCGACGCCTGGTACCACGACAGACGGGACAGCGGATAAGTCAACCCCGAAGTAGTCGCCTCGAAATCTTCCACCAACGCGGAGCTTTCTTCACTCGTGTTTGCATTGTGGCGGCTCGCCGCGAATTCCGCCTCGTAACGCCAGCTGGACTGCGCCGTCGTATTGATGCCCGGAATCAGGTTCACCAGTTCCGTGAGGGCCGGAATCGTATCCTGCAAACGGAGGTTCATGCCCAACAGCACGCTGGAGTACGGTTCGTTTCCGAGCGTCGGAGTCTTCGCCGTGGTACTCTGGCTCTTGTACAAGGCGGTGACGCCAAACACGGAACCAGCACCCATGCCGTAAAGATCCAGCGGAAGTTCCGCACGGGCGCCCAGCAAAAGCTTGTTGTCAATCTCGAACAGGGGTTCGCATTCGTAGCTCACCTTGATTTCCTTGTTCGGGTCAAGGGCGCGTTCACTCAAAAGTTCAATCTGGCCGAGTTCGTAGTTGACTTCGTAGTCCGTTCCGCGGATAAGAGTCGTCGATCCCGCCGTCACCTTTTCTGTACCCGGCGAAATATCCATACAGGAACTTCCGCTCACCGAATAGCTCGAACTCGGGTCTCGCACACTCAGCACGGAATTGCGACGCTTACCTACCGATTCAAAATAGAAGCGGTTCGTGTAGCGCTGGAGGTTGTAAACAGGAAGCGTATAGAGCTGAGCCATCGCCGCCGAGGAATCGAGGTTACGCATCGGTTCCAAGCAATTCTGCTTGGCAAGTTCATCGGGATTCTTCGCACCGCTGTAAACCGGATCCGACGACTTCTTACAGGGGAGCCACATTTCACCCGTGTATGTTCCCGAAGCGTCCTTCTTGAAAATCGTAGCGTCATTCACCAACGGAGTTCCCGTGGTCGTATCCACCAGGCCAAGTTTCTTGAGGTAATCCCCGGAGATACCCGACTTGTTCTTCATGCGCAAAACGAAACTCGAAGAACTCGCATCAGAAATGCCAATCGAATACACATTACGCAGCATGAGCTTGTCGATATCGACCAGTTCCGAAAGGGATGCGTCCCACTGAATAAGGGAAACCGTATCCCCTTCTTTCACCGAGGATTTTCCGCCACGGTCTTCCGTCCAGCTTGCCGCAAGCAAGGTGTTGCGGTTCACGCCGTTCACCTTCACCACGCCCATTTTCGAATCGTAAGTAAAGTCCGTATTCGGAATCTGGACCATGCGCTCCACGAGCTTCACGACCGGTTTTCCGCCAGGCGTCGTGTACCGAACATAAACATTATCAATGACACCCGTCGCGCTGTTCGTGGCTCCGCGCTTATAAAGCCTGAGTTCCGAGGCCTTCTGGTTCCAAGTCCTGTTTCCGCCGATGGCCGCATTGACGTAGTCCCTCCTGATCGACTGATTCAGGAAGTAGTAGCGGTAAGCGACAAACTGCTTGTCAAGGATCTGGAACTCCGTCGTAGATTCGCTGGACTTCAGACTGAATTCTTCCTGGTCGCCACCATCCTGCGAGGCAATCGTCGTAAGGCGCCAGTCACCGAGTTTCCAGTCGGCCTTGATACCGAACAGCCCCTGGTGGTTCTCGGAATAACCCGTGAGTTCCGTACCCGTCAAGGCGAGGTTCGTGGTACCGGCTTCTACACGCTGCAGAATGTAGTCCTCGAATTCATCCTTGTACGATTCTTCGTAAACAACACGCACCTGGTTGCGGGCGCCCAGCCCTTCTTCCACGTTGTTGATTTCAACCGTGATGTACGGGCCGATCTTGCCCTTCACCATGAAGTTCGGCGTATAGTTCAAAGTAGGGCTGGGCCACAGACTCGTCTTGGTGCTACCTTCGGCATCATCCTTTTCGCCATAGCCCTTCAAGCGGATATCCATCGTTCCCTGGAGCATCAGCTTCGGCTTGTCGAGCCCGAAGTCGCGCATCCACGCGGGCATCGTCACGGGAATCGTGATGTCGAATACCGACCCCACCTCGGGAGTCTCGTATCCGTCGTTCGGCTTCCCGACCAAGTCGTTCAGCCACAGGCTCTTCTGGCCGATACTGTACATGTCCGACACATAGTCCGCAAGTTCCGGATAATGCGCCGTCCACAAGGTCGTGGTATCACGGGAAACGGAGTTCACGCGCTTTTCGCTCACGTCCATTTCACGGGTCGAGACATCGATATCGTGACTAAAGACCTGCCCCTTGCTGGTACTCATCAAACGCGGCGAAGAACCGATACCGCCGAACGGCAAAAGTCCATTCAACGGGGTCACCGAAGGAGGCAACGATATGTACTGGTATGTGGGCTGCCACTCGGTTTCAGCCGGATCCGGCTCCGTGGTTTCAGCGTCGCTTGCAGACACTACCGAAACGGAGTCGCTCTGGGACCAGGCGATTCCCACGGCAAGGGCGACAGTCGCCACCGGCCACAAGTGTTTCAAACCATCAAAAAACACAGTTTTCTTCTATGCAGTTCGCCCATAAAATACTGAATTTGCACCCTGCAAACCAACCGAAAATACGGGATACACCTGCAATTTGTGCGAAAATAGAAAAATTTCAGTCTTAACAGGCGCTTATCTAAAGTAAAAGCATTCTTTTGCGGGAGGGGACCCAGCTCGGAGTTGTTAGTGCGCAGTGGGGTAAGAATCTTCCTTTGCTATTGCGCTGTCCAGGTCAGCAAGGGGGAATTTCAGCACACCGCTCCAGTTTGCCAAGTACAGGGTATCCCCAACCACTTCCATGTCATAGGTTTCCTGTGTCGACAGGCATCTCAGATTCTCGCAAAAATTGCCCTTCACGAACCGCCAGCCCTTTTCCTCGTTTCCGTAAGGCATGCCGTAATCTCCCATATACACGGCTGGCCAAGGAGGATCTCCTACTATAAAAAGATGTTCGCCATCGGAAACAAGGGCATATCTCCTAGAAGGAGTATTATGAAAAGTCCTATATCCCCTATTAGGATCAGCGAAGGGGTCTGCTGGATCAATAGTCTCATCATAAGTTGCAATAACACTATCTATAGGATTCCATTGATTTAAGGCTTCATCGTATTCTAAAACATTAGTAGAATATTTATGACCAATAACATAGATTTTTTCTTTATGCACAACAATGTCCATTGCAATATCACTTGTATCATCTGCAGGAACCCAAGTTGCCCAATCTGGGTGAGGGAGCCGAGCAAGCCTTTTCCAGCTTCCGTCAAAGCGCCATACCCCGCGATCACCGCTAATGACATACAACCTACCGTTCAACTCAACACCCTTGTGAAACTGAAAGGGATATTCCTTGGACGAATCGTAATCGTATGTGATATCTACCCACCCCGTATCAGTCTGCATTTTCATAAAAAGTACAATGTTGTCATCCCGCCTATCCGCCGTATCAGCAAAACCGGCAAAGCAGACAACAGGCCGTCCCCCATACGTTGCTATTCCGTAAATGTCAAAAGCACCTTTAGGGTCAAACGGAAGCGTGTATAAATCAGCCCAAGATTTCTTGTCAAAATCATATTTCAGCACCTTGCCGCTTAATTGCGTTCCCGCATAAAGTCCCGTAGAATCTCCGTAGATATACCGAATCCATTCGGGACTGGAAAGGGTATCCCATTGCGTTGAGCCAATCTTTGAAGCAAATATCCTCGGAGTTGTCGTAATTTTTCCTGGCGAAGTATATTCGTTGCTTGAATAATAATCATCACGTAATACAATCCAACCATTTACGTGAAAAATTCGCCTCAGACCTCCAAACATTTTCGAGGCATCCGGGACAGGCTTGAAATCGTCCCACCGCCAGCCATAAAGCCTTTCTTCCTTTTTTTCAACCGGTCCCGTAGAGGTATGGTCCGTACAGCCCCAAAGGACGAACGCAACAAGAATCGCAACAATCGATTTCATGCTAGAACCTCCACACATATTGCATTTCCAAAAGACTCGGTGCATCATAGGATTGACATTCGTTAACTGAAGGGATTTTTCCGTAAACAACGTTTCCATCCGAATCAATCAAGGCTATACCGCAAACGGTCTTGTCAAACACGCTCCAGTCTTTCAGATGAACGCCGATGTTTCCTTCAATTACGGAATCCCCGGGATAAAGAACATATTCATTGAAAAACAAGTCCAATTCCCATACATTTTCACCGCTGTTGCGAAGCATTGGCCTTGAATAGGGCGTGTACCAGTCCCCTTCGGGGATATATAGTTCCCTGCCCTCCGGGACACGGAACCACAATTTAGCATGATAGTCCTTCAACGCGACGGAGCCCGTATTTTTCACAGTGACCTGGGGTTTGAACATATTGTTCTCCCACGGGGCAACATCCGACCAAGAAAGAATCCCCTTGGGTGCAGGAATCAAGCCGTTGTCGGAACTTCTGAACGGTTCTGGTTCCTGCCCCCACAGAATCTGACCGTCAACTCCGTAAACGACAATTTTTGAATTCATCCTAGGAATACCGACATTATAATCCGCCGACCAATCATCCAAATAATCGAAGTCACTCCAATCTCTTTCATAGTAGAGCCGTATTTGCCAGCCATCTAAACTGGGGAACGCAGACATCGCATTCAATACAGAATCGCTTGCATCAAGAACAAATCGCCACTGGTCACCACCCAAATTTTCCAGAGTCACTGGAATTTTAGGATAATCCACTACTACTTGGGGAAGCCTCGCCGGGTCCGCCGTAAAGTAATACGCCACCTTGAATCCGAGTATATCTCGATCAGAAGTATTCGCCACAAGAATTCTTGGACGCGAAGTATTCACCTCGTTTTCACCACGGGCCTCGCGATGCATTACAAAAACGCTCCCTTCCGTTTTCTGTACTTCAGGAGGAGATGGCGGAAATTGTGAATCCTGGTCTGTTACAGTCCCTTCCCCTGCTATTACTGCAGACGAGGACTCTCCATCTTCCCCCAAAATGCAAATGGAAACATTGGCCGCCATTTCTGGTATGGAGTATTCCTTTGAGAATGTTTTCCCGGAATAATTTTCGAATAGCGCCAAGATATTCTGTCCATTCCTTTGCAATCGCGGAACGGTAGCAATATCTGCCGGCACAGCAACATCCCGCCATGAACCACCGTCAGCTACCATATAGTCCACATAAGAACCCACGCCCGGTTCATACACGGCATCCAAGGTATTTTGCACATAAGACACCCGAATTCCATGCTTACCCTCGTTTAAAAACACGGGTACAATATTAAAATCGCCTGTCAAATCTACACAGCCATCCTTTAGGTAGATTACTTTTGCATCCGGTTTTTCGGCCAACAAGTTGTCACAGCCACAGTCCAACGCACAAGCAATGTCAAGTCCTTGTCTGGTGGAGGCTTCTGTTCCAGGAATACCACCCATGTGAATAACCGTCTCCCAAGGTGCCAAGGCATCATGGAACAGGTAGGGGCGCGCAGTCCCTAGTTCAGCAATATCTGCATCGGATATGCCCAATTCCTTACTTTCATATTTTTGGCTCTCGGTTTCCACAATCAAATCGCTATTGGTCAGCCACGTTTCTCGGACATTGTCCAATATGGTCAGCAGCGAATCATTTACATCGATGTCGGCGTTCACCGTCCCTTTAGTATAAGCTTCCAACAACTGGTTCACCTTTTTTTGCAGATAGGAATCCAGCGCAGCGCAGGCCATCTTATCTTCATCAGAGTCAAATTCCGGACATTTTATTCTCAGCTTTTCATCAAAACCTTTCAGAAGTTGCACGACCACCATAGAGACATCGCCAGAGTATAGCGGCAAAATGTTCAGCCGTTTTCCGTTCGGAAGTCTTGGATACGACTCTCCATTTTTTCCATCATTCAGTTTTCTCATAAAATCATTTTCTTTATAAAGGTAATCACCCAAAATTCTATTTTCAATGGCCATATCGCGATAATCCGCCGCCGCATCCAATTCGGTAAACCTGGAAATATCGCCCGGGCCAGGGGGATCGACATTAAAACTTATCTTGTATGGTCCAAGATATGGTCCAGAGACATTTACCTTGTATTCGGACAACGCCGCTATTGAAATAAACGGAGCAATAGTTCCTGCAGCCGCACCGGCAGTCGCAACACCAGTTGCAGAACCAATCCCACCAACAAAAATCGCAGTTCCTCCGGCCGTTGTAACGACAGGACCCACAACGGGATCTCCAGCAAAAACAGGAACAACAATTCCAAGAATGCCTAGCGAACCTCCTACAGCACCTGAAGCCACTCCCGAAAAAATCGGAATTAACGGATTCAAGTAGTCAACCCTTAATTTCAGATTCATCAACGTGTGCCTTACCGCATGGCCAGAATAATACGCATTCAAATCATCAATCAAGACACCCAAACCAGGATGAGAAGGAATATCCTTTGAATCCTTTGATGCGGTTGCCGCCCCCAGATGCGGCGTATCGACCGTTACGAGTCGCCCTATGTGGTTTGCAGGGTTTTCAGGTCCGGCAGAAGCGTTTTCTGCCCGGAGTCCCCGTAGCATTTCGCGAACGACAAGGCCTCCCTGGCTGTGTGCCACGATGTCAACAATCAATTCCGGATGTTCCCGCCATTGCAAATTCGAATCCTTATAGAAATCATCCAAGACCTCTATCAAACGCCTATACAGCTTGCTAGATTGAGAATCTTCTCCATCAACTCCAGTCCAGTGGGGATTAGCATCCTTCCATTTATCATCAACAATACTGCCTGGAGCCTGGAAGAAGTATATTCCATTGTGATTTATGGAATCTTCCGAATTGTTAATATTTAGGAACCTAGCCAAAATGTCAGGGGCAGAACCCCTATCGTACGCCTTCACCAAGCCCTTTTGGAATCTATCATCTCCCTTATTTATACCATCCTTACCTTTTTCAACAACTGGTTCTACACCCCAGGTTTTGTAGTCATCGTTCAGTCCATGAACAAAAATAACCGGACGGGACAACCTACTTGGACCGGAAACATATTTCCAGTCAGGATACGCAACCTTTCGACCATTCCATGCGGCAATTATGTCGCTTATCGGTACAACATTTTTTTTATCTTCATTAGCCCGATTACGATAAGCCTTAAATGTATTCGTTGAGTAATTATAAGTATTAACATCAATAAAATATTGAGTTCTTTCATCGTCACTACAATTGAGGGTGCAGTTAGACAATTCAGTTCGCCAAACAAATACTCCCCTATATGTAATATGATTGCTACAGGTTACCGTATAATCTAGCGTATAAACAAGCATCCAATGCCATGTATTAAGAATAGTCCCTTTCTCCACAGCCTTTTCGAGAGATTCTGCCAACGAAGTTACACGGAAAGTCCCTTCCTTGAAGTTCTTTCCCGAAGCATCCACAATTTCAGAACAATAACCAAACGGAAGATAGTCTCTTTCGTCATAACTTATAATTGAACTTTCTGTAGCCTCAGCTCCTGGAGAAGTAATTTTATCTACATAGGAACGCTCATTTTTTCCTGGCAATAATTCAGCAACGGCGAAATCCCAGTCAGCAGCCAAAACTTTTACCACTCCCAGGAAAACAATCATATACACTATATAATTCTTCATTTACGCTCCATATAAATTTAAAACGGCACAACTCAATATAGAAAATTTTAGTTTATCATTTCGCACAAATTCTACATTTGTTGATACAAACTAGACTATTTCTCTCATTTAATTGTAATTTAGTCATTCTTAAAAAAAAGTCCCCGGCATTAACCAAGGGACTTTCAAAGATTCCTAGAAATCCTTTGACTTCGCTCAGGATGACACTCATCTTTCGTGAGCAACAAATGCCTCGTATTAACGAGGCATGGGTACGACCTTTAGCCAATTAGCACTTTAGTGCTTATGTGGACATGTCCACCTTTAGGTGGGCGCGAGCGGTCTTCCGTGAGCAACAAAGCCCTCGAGTGTTAACCGAGGGCGGTTGCGAGAGAATCGGCTTCAGAGTAAGGATTCTGGAGAATTTAGTCGATTCGGTCTTTTAAAGCGGGATGTTCGCGTGCTTCTTCCAGTGACGCTTCTGTTCCTTGGTCTTCAAGGCGTCAAAAGCGGCAATCAGGCGCTTACGAACATCGGCCGGGTGAATCACTTCGTCGACCACGCCCATGGAGGCGGCAACGTAGGGGTTCATCAGTTCTTCTTCGTACTTAGCGATGCACTGGGCGCGAGCGGCCACCGGATCCGGAGCAGCGGCGATTTCCTTCTTGTTGATGATTTCCACGGCACCTTCGGCACCCATCACGGCCACCTGAGCAATCGGGAGGGCGAACACGTAGTCGGCACCCACGTCCTTACTGTTCATGGCGATGTAGGCGCCACCGAAAGCCTTACGCAGAATGAGCGTCACCTTCGGCACGGTCGCTTCGGCAAAGGCGTAAAGGAGCTTTGCACCATGGCGTATAATGCCCGAGTATTCCTGCTTGGAACCCGGCATGTAACCCGGAACGTCAGCGAGGGCCAGGAGCGGAATGTTGAACGCGTCGCAGAAACGCACAAAGCGGCCAGCCTTGTCGGAACCGTCCACGTCCAAGGAACCAGCGAGCACCTTCGGCTGGTTAGCCACGATACCGATCGCTTCGCCGTTCAAGCGGGCAAAGCCGATCACCACGTTCTTGCCCCAGTCGCTCTGCACTTCAAAGAAGCTGTCGGCATCGGCAAAGGCCGCAATCACGGACTTCACGTCGTAAGCCTGCTTGTAGTTATCCGGAACGATGTCCTGGATAGAGGCGCTGTTGTCGAAGGAGGCTGCCACTTCGTTCGATTCGGACTTGGAGAACAGCTTCTTGAAGAAGCCTTCATCGTTCTTGGCGGCTTCGGCAATCTTGCAGTTGCATTCGGCAGATTCCTTGCGGTTGCTCTGCGGCAAGTAGCTGAGCAGCTTGCGGACACCTTCGAGGCACTTCTTGTCGTCTTCATACATGAAGTGAGCCACGCCGGACTTGGAGGTATGCACCGGAGCGCCACCGAGGTCGGCAGCGGTGATGTTTTCACCCATCACCTGCTTCACGACAGCCGGGCCGGTGAGGAACATCTGGCTCGTGTTCTGGGTCATGAAAATGAAGTCGCTGAGTGCCGGAGAGTAGCAAGCGCCACCAGCGCAGGGGCCCATGATCACGGCAATCTGCGGAATCACGCCCGAAGCCCAAACGTTGCGGGCCATAATGGCGCTGTAGCCAGCCAAGGAGAACACGCCTTCGTCGATACGGGCTCCACCGCTATCGTTCATGGCGACAAACGGAGCGCCGGCTTCGACAGCCATGTCCATCACGCGGCAAATCTTTTCGGCGTGGCACTGGCCCAAGGAGCCGCCACCCACCGTAAAGTCCTGAGAAGAGGCGAACACCAAACGGCCATTCACCTTGCCGTAACCGGTCACGACGCCGTCACCCAGGACGACCTTGCTTTCCTTGAGCACGCGGTTGCTCGACTTGCGAAGAGCACCGACTTCAACAAACGTACCTTCGTCGAACAGCATTTCCATGCGTTCGCGGGCAGTGCACTTTCCGGACTGGTGCTGCTTATCGACACGGGCAGCCCCACCTGCCGCCTGGGCCTGAGCCAGGTAGCTATCCAGCTTAGCGATATACTTTTCGTTCCACATTTTGTAAAGAACTCCTGTACTGTAAGATTTTCGTAGCCAAAATTAGAAAAAGCCGTTGAGCTAGTCAACGGCTTTTGTTTCTTTTTGTTTAAATAATAAAGATGGAAGAAGTTTGTAGGAATCGACTAGATGAAAGCTTCGATTCCGCCGCGGCACTTTTCCCAAGTGGGGTTCTTCTTGCACAGGAGATCCATCATCTTGTCGTAAGTAGCGGTATTGCTGAAGCCCTTCCACAGGCGGCGTTCCACCGATTCGCCGCTATCCTTGTCGATAGTGGTGATGGTGTCGTAATAAGCCGGATTGTCCTTGAACTCGGAAATCAGGATTCCCTTCAGGTCGTCGGTGTAAATGCGGGCCGCGTACTTGAGGATAGAATCGTTGAAATTGAGTTCGTTTTCCACGAGCCATTCGAAATCCTGGATCGGATCACCGTAGATGAGCCAGTGCTTCAGGGCGAGAGCGACCACCAGGTCCTTCACTGCGCTGCGGAAGATGAACTTGTCTTCGAGGCGGCCGTTCCAGGTGATGCGAGTCAGCGGGTTGTCGTCGTTCGCTTCGATAGAAACGCCCTTACCCGGGGTCACGCGGCGAATCTTGATCGGCAAACGGCTAAGCAGCTGCCATGCCTTGGTGAAGGCGATAGTCTTACGGACAAAGTCCTTTTCCTTTTCGGGGGCGACGCGCACAAAAGCACCGAAACAACGCTGGTACAGGGTTTCCTTATCGAAAATGCAGTCGCTGCTGCGGCATTCGCTGAGCTTGCCATCCATCATGAAAAGGGTCTTCGCCAGTTCGGGGCGCATACGCACTTCGAGCTTACGGGTACGGGCCTTCAGGCGGACACCGTCCTTATAAACGTAGGTAAAGCCTTCTTCCTGATAGCGCTGCCAAATGAAGAACTGCAGGTCGTCAGCGGCACGCAGATGGTAGCTGAACACCGGGTTCTGGCGGTTGTTGGCCATGGTCACCTGGTTCAAGAAGTTGTCGGCACCGGGGTACGGCACCACGACCTTCACGAGCACCTGCGGGTTCACCGGCTTCTTGCTCTTCTTGGCGTACTGTTCGTAGGTGAACAGGGACTGGGCACCGTTAATAATCTTCGGACGTTCAATGAACAGCACCTTCTTGCCGTCGCGTTCCTTGAGGCGAAGGTCATCGCCCGTAAGCGTCATACCGTTATGAAGGAACGGGAAGTCATCCACGTTCACATTCTGGTCGTCGTTACGTTCCATAGTTTGGAAGGCATCGATAAGGGCTGCATTCGTGTGCGTGAGGTTACCGAGGTAAGTACGGATGTTACTGGAGACGATTGCCATGTTGTGCTTCGTCTTGAGGCGCTTACCCAGGTTCACGTGATAGTCAAAAATGGTGCGGATGGGGCAGAAACCGAGGAACAGTTCACCGTGATCAGAGGTCAGGTGAAGCGGGTCGGAATCCATCACAATTTCAAGCTTGTCGTCGGCGCTGCGGAAATCGCGGGTCAGGTCGTCGTGTTCGGCAATGATTTCGAGCTTCGCCTTGACGTCGTTCTTCCAAATCAGGAGCTTGCGACGCATATCCTTGAGCGTGCGTTCCAGTTCGGAATCGGTGATGTCGCGGCTTGCACGGGTACGGAGCACCGTAATTTCGAGCGTTTCCATGTAGGGGCGGCTTGCCGGGGAATCGGAATCATCGTCGCCTTCTTCGTCGTCGCTAATCTTATTGATTGCCCAAGGATCGGCTTCTTCACGCAGCGACATAAAGAACGGGTTAGGAGGATCGCTCGTACGGAAAACGGCAATCTGCAGCTGCTTGAGGTCGGAGATCAGGTGAGCAACAACCTTTTCGAGCGGAGTATCTTCATCGAGGAAGATGAAGAATTCCATAAAGCCCTGGGAATATTGGAAACCATGGAAGCAGCCGTTTTCATCAAGGTTTAGATGCCGGAGTGCCTCGTCCTTGCCTTGTATTCTCTTTATAAAATAAGTGGTTCCTTTGTCTGCAAATGTTAGT
>JAEEGH010007537.1_pt1 | contig 26126 bp, 22 predicted proteins | sample 9134181 | NCBI WGS metagenome assembly JAEEGH01 (sample SAMN16246544, study PRJNA631951) | gut metagenome | biome: gut microbiome; feature: rumen; material: DP-attached | host: Bos | place: Iran: Karaj | collected 2018-10
GTTAGAGCGACAGATTGTGGTTCTGTATGTCGTGGGTTCGAATCCCACTACCCACCCAACTTTTTGAGAGTTTTCCTGGCGCTTTCATCTAGCGGTTAGGATACCGGCCTCTCACGCCGGGTACACGGGTTCGAGTCCCGTAGGCGCTACACAAGACCAATCATCGTAAGGTGGTTGGTTTTTTTGATGTGCTGAAGTGAAGCGAAGCAGGACAAGGCGAGCCTATTTCTATAGGTTCGCCTTGTTTTGTTTTTGAATATCGGTAGGCGACATGTTATACTGGTCCTTATAGCATTTGGCAAAGTAGCTTGGCGAAGAGAATCCAACTTCGTAGGCTATCTCCGAAACCGACATGCTTGTGGTATGCAGCAGGTGGGTGGCTGCCTTCAGACGGATGAGGCGGATCAGTTCGACAGGCGACTTGCCCGTGATGGACTTGCATTTGCGATAGAGCTGCACGCGGCTCATGTTGAATTCCTCGCTCAACTGCTGGATGTCGAGATTCGCATTGCTGAGATTCTCGGAAACGAAGCTGTGGAAATGGTTGAAGAACGCCCGATCCACATCACCGAATTCAGCTTGAGCCATTTCCTGATAGCGATCGTTGTTCGGATTGATGCGTTTTCGGTTGCTGATCAGATTCTCGATGCGGGAGCAAAGCACATCTGTATTGAAAGGTTTTGTAATATAGGCATCCGCACCCGACTGGTACCCCTGGATGCGTTGGTCGTCGAGCGCATAGGCTGTGAGCAGAAGGACGGGGATATGGCTTGTGTTCTGGTCTGCCTTGATGAGGCGGCAGCATTCGAGGCCATCCATCACAGGCATCATGACATCGCAGATGATGAGGTCGGGGATATTCTGCTTGGCCATGTAGAGGCCCTCTTCGCCATTGGATGCGGTGAGCACAAGATAACCTTTCTTCTCCAATACCATGCTGAGATACTTGCGGATGTCTGCATTGTCATCGACAACGAGCACGGACTCGCGGCTCTCTTCGACAGAGATGCCCGGCGTTTCGTTGAAGGTCTTGTCGCGTATTTCGGCAGCATTTGCTGTGTTGCGTACCGATTGCTGGGCGATGGCATCGAGACGTTCGCCGTTTTTCAACAGGTCATCTTGAAGAACGTTCAGCACCTTGTCAACAAGTTTCAGCAGTTCCTCGGACTGGTGCCCCATCAGAACGATCAGTTCCCTCTGGCGATCGGTGAGCCCACCTTCTTCCAATAAAGTTCGAATAGGATCAGCAATAAGGGTAAGCGGAGTGCGGAAGCTATGGCTGATATTCGAGAAGAATGTCAGCTTGGCTTGTGTGGCCTCTTCGACCTTCTTGCGCAAGTTGGCCTGCTGTCGCATGGCCCAGATGACGTAGGCCACAAAACCGATGATCAGTATGATGAGGATAATGGCAGCCAGGATGAGCATCTGGAGTATATTGGAACGTTGCAGATACATGCCCATCCGTCCATTGACTTCTTCGATGCGCTGGTTCAATGTTTCGACACGCTGTTCCTGGAGCAGCACCATGTTCACGTTGTTGCGGTCGATGAGCTGGGTCTGTAGTTTGGTGACACGTTGGTAGGGGCGTCCTTCCAGAATGTCGAGCGCCAGCTGGAAAGACTCGAGTCCACAAGTGGGATTGGCCCAGGTGACATCGATCTTGCCGTCGAGAACGCTTTGGATTCCCTGGCCTTCGCCAGAAAGTGCATCGATGCCCATGATGAGGGGCATTTCCTTGAGATTGTGCTTTTGGCAGGCATCGTATGCTGCAATGGCCAACGGGTCGTTCTGGGCAGCAATCAGGTCAACGTCGGGGTGCAGGGCAATCAGGCTATCCAAGAGAGGAAAAGCCGACTCGTAGGTCCATTCGGTATAGCATGAATCAATGACCTGAATGTCGGGATAGTTCGAAATTACCTCGACGAATCCCTTGTGACGTTCTTCGGAAGAAGAGGAGTCCTTGATGCCTAACACCTCGATGATCTTTCCGCTCCCTTTGAGACGGTAGGATGCAAATCGCCCGCCCCTTATGCCAATGTTCCTGTTGTCCACACAGACACGTGCCGTGTAGTTGCTGCTGGTGGTTTCGCTGTCGATGAGAATAACAGGAATGCCCGCCGCAGCCGCTTCGTCAACAACTGGGCTCAATGCTTCGGATTTCTCGGGCAAGATTATAATCAGATTGACCTTCTCTTTGATCAGTTTGCGCACATCGGCTATCTGTTCTGTTTCTCCTGTTGTGTTGTTCAGAATGCTTAATTCGACCTCGGGATGGGAATTTGCCTCTCGCTGCAAGTCTTCGATGAGCCGCATGTTCCATTGGTTATGGATACATTGTGACACGCCGATATGATATTTTTTTTCTTGACAAGAGGATAGCAGTATGATTGTGGCTAACAGGCAAACAATATAGAATAGGATCTTTTTCAATCGGGACATCATGCAAGGATTAGTGTTATCAGAATTCATTCGAATGAAAGATAGGGGAACAGCTGTTGGATTTGCTCGTCGGAGAACGTTGTGAGTTGCTGAAGTTCTCCAGCCGTTGCCATGCGCTTATGTCGCGTGCGATAGCGGACTATTTCGACAGCCTGTTCGTGTGAGATATAAGGATGTCGCTGCAGTTCGGAGATTGTTGCAGCATTGATGGGTATCGGGCGAATACGGGAAACATCGGCGGTGAACCAGACGGTGCACCATTCCTCCATATAGTCCTTGGCGGCATCCCAGGTGAGGAATTCCTGCAGTTGCCAGGGATTGTAGAAGCCGCCATAACGTTGGCGATTTTTGATTATCACGGAGGCTGTGCGTCCGGCAATTCCTGGAATTCGTATCAGATTGAGACTGTCGATGGTGTTCAGGTCAAACAGGTGGGCCTGGGTGAATTTGCGTGGACGATCATCGGCTTTTGTCTCAACGGTTCTGTGGGCTGCACGGGACGAATCCTGGTGGCTGCCTTGTTTCTCGGCGGAAGCACCCTGGCGTTTAGTGTTGTAGTTCTTTCGATGATAGTAGGGCTTGTCGCTGGTGCTTCTTTGAGTAGTGTTGCGGTCTGGAGAGAAAGCAGGCAGAATCCGCAAACGAGTGGTATCGGCAAGCAGTTGCGCCACTTGGGCTTCGAGCACATCGATGCGCTCTTCCTGCTGGTGCATCGTGACGAAGAATTTTGCCACACTGATGACAAGCAAGAATATGATGAGGCCTAGCAGGCTGCGTCTCAGATGAGGAGGTATATGCTTGCTCTTGTCAACCATATTCAGATATTTTGTATTCTGAAGGCGTATAGATGTGTCGTGCAGATGGATATCTGCTTGCGTAATAATAGAATATGCCAAATGGGATACATGAGGATGAGCCTGTATCCCATTCGGCAATTAATAGATGATAACCAAAGTCAGAAAATTATTTCTCTGTCTTCTTGGCAGCAGGCTTCTTGGCAGCAGGCTTCTTGGCGGCGGCCTTCATGTCGCTGAGCTTCTTTTCTGCCTTTTCGAGCTTGGCTTGGAGCTTTTCGATCTCCTTGCCCTGTTCGTTGATCTGCTTCAGCAGTGGGTTGAGCTCCTCGTTCTCTACCTCCTCGGGGAATTCCTGCTTCAGGCGGATTTCCATGTCGCTTACGATGTTCATATAGTTGGTGAACGCATCGAAGCTCGAGTCATATGGAGAGAATGGAACGTAGGCACCCATCTTGGTTGACATGAACTTGAAGTGGTCGGCAGAGAGCAGGTAGGCGAAGTCCTGACGGAGCACCTCGTTGTTGGACATGTGCAGACGCTCGGAAATGGAGTAGATGGCACGAATGGCCTCGTTCTGCAGGTCGTTGCCCATCCAGGCGCTGACGTCCTTGTCGTAGCCATCCCAGGAGATGGGGTGACCCACGTTGGCAACAGCGATAGGTGGAATGTTCTCCCAGCATTCAGCGGGTGTGGCGAAGCGGATATCCTTCTGCTCGGCAAAGTATGGAAGTGCTTTGAAGAAGTTGAAGATGCCGCTCGACTCAGGATTCATGCCTCCGACAACGTCGAAGTTCATGGCGATGAGATAAACCTTTTCCTCGGCAGGAGATTCGGCAATCCAGCTCATGTACTGGCCGGCGTCAAGACCATATTGGAAGTTGAGGCAGATATCCTCCGACAATTTCGTGTTGCGGAACATCAGGCCCACATCCTGCTTGGCAGCGGTGGAGTAAACATAGTTGGGCGACTTCCAGCCCAGGACGTGACGTGTGCCCTCGGTAACGATGCCCTTGAAGCCCATTGCAGCCACCTCGGCGCCGATTTCGTCGTTATAGATGAAGCCGGTGTTGACGAAGGTCTTGGAGTCATACTGGAAGGTGTCGAAGATGATCTTCTTCTGGAGGTCAACCTGATACTTGAAGTCCTCGGGATCGACAAGAGAAGAAAGTGAGTGGGAGTAGGTCTCGCAGCAGAGCTCGCAGCAACCGGTCGAAACCAGTTCGCGAACACAGTCGAGGAACTCGGGGCAATACATCTCGAACTGCTCCATGGCGACACCTGAAATCGAGAGAGCCACCTTGAACTTCTTTTCAGATGCCTCAATCATCTCCAGCAGCATCTTGGCAGCGGGGATATAACTCTGATATGCCAGGCGCTTCAGAATCTCGTCGTTGGCATAGTCATCATAGTAGTAGTGGTCTGCACCGATATCGTAGAAGCGATATTTCTTCAGACGGAAAGGCTGATGTATCTCAAACAGCAAACATACGGTTTTCATAAGTAACTTTAAAAATTAAAGATTAAAATATTTAATTCCTGGTCGCTGTTTAGGACCAGCCTAATAATCTCTTGTAAGCGTCAACAACACGGCGACCGACCTTTTCCCAGGTAATCTGGTTGACCTCGTTGCGACCCTTCTCTTGCATGAACTTGTGGAGTTCGGGATAGGTGATGAGGGCGTACATGGCATCGGCCATCGCATCGATGTCCCAATAGTCACACTTGAAGCAGTAGTCGAGGATTTCGCCGCAGCCGGACTGTTTCGAAATGATTGAAGGAACGCCGCACTGCATGGCTTCGAGTGGAGAAATGCCGAAGGGCTCGGATACCGATGGCATCACATAGACATCGCTGACCTTGAACATCTCATAGACCTGCTTGCCGCGCAGGAAGCCGGTGAAGTGGAAGCGGTCGGCGAGGCCCTTCTGGGCAACCAGGTGGATCATCTGTTCCATGAGGTCGCCGTTGCCAGCCATGACTACGCGGGCATTGGGCGCCTTCTGGAGGCAGCGCGAAGCGGCTTCGACGAAGTACTCGCAGCCCTTCTGTGCCGTGATACGTCCCAGGAAGGTGATGACCTTTTCGTCTGTACCGCGCTTGGCCTCCATGTCGAGCACTTCCTGCGACATGGGTTCTACGGCATTGTGCATAGCGATGCACTTGGCGGGATCCTGATGATAGTGGTTAATGACGGTCTGACGAGTCAATTCGGATACACACTGGATCTGGTCGGCATTGTTCATGCCGTCGAGCTCGATTTTGAAGGTCGGGTCATTGGCATCGCACATACCGCGGGTGCGGTCGAACTGCGTAGCGTGAACATGGATGACAAGGGGCTTGCCAGTCACCTGCTTGGCATGGATGCCTGCAGGATAGGTAAGCCAGTCGTGTGCATGGATTACGTCGAAACCGCCATGCTGCAGTTCCTTGCGGGCGATGACACCGGCTACGATGGAATAGTTGTTGATTTCTTCGAGCAGGTTCTTGGGATATTTGCCCGAGAACTCGATGCAGCCGAGATCGTTGGTGTAGAGATTGCTGAAGTCAGCGTAGATGCAGTTGCGGAGGTCATAGTATTCCTGTGGATCCATCACATGACCCTGACGCTTCTGTACGTAGTCCCAATCGACGTCCTTCCATACCACTGGCGTGTTGGATGCGCCAATGATGTGTACGAAGTCTTTGATTTCGTCGCCTTGTGGCTTTGGCAGGACAAAGGTGACATCACATTCTCCAGTGTTGACAACGCCACGCACGATGCCGAACGAAGCGGGTCCGAGACCACCGAGGATATGAGGAGGCCATTCCCAGCCAAACATTAATGCTTTCATGTTTTATTCTGGATTTTATTTATTGTTTTTCTTCTGTGATTTTGCAACGTAACGGTTCAGGAAATCCATGGCACGCAGAATCTCGGCCTGGTTGATCGAGAGTGACTGTGCTCCGTGGCCACGGAATGGCGGATTGCCATCATATACTTCCGAAACGGTGCCGATGCAGTGGCGGCTCATCTCCTCTTCGTAAGCCCACAGACGACGTGTGATAAAGGCAACACCAGAATTGGTGAATACTGAGAGATAGGCTTCGGCATAGATGCCGAGGAGCCATGGCCAGCAGGCACCATTGTGGTAAGCGGCATTGCGCTGGCTTACGTTGCCCCAGTAGTTGGGACGATAAAGGCCGGCAGTCGGTGTCAGGGAGCGGATACCCTTGGGCGTCAGCAGCTCTTTGGTCACCATGTCGAGGACAGCCTTGCGCTCGGGTTTGGAGAATGGTGTGTAAGGCAGGCCGATGGCAAAGAGCTGGTTCGGGCGAACGTCTGCGCAACTGAAGTCATCGGTGATGTAGTCGTACAGATATCCTGTCGGCGTGGTGAACAGGCGCTTGAAGTTGGCCTCATACTTCTCGGCCAGCAGATCGAGCGCATCCAGCTTCTCGACATTCTTTTCGGCATCCAGCTTCAGGAATTCGATACCCAGCTTGAGCGCATTGTACCAAAGGGCATTGAACTCTACGATATAGCCGGTGCGATAGGTGATAGGATGGCCGAATTCGGTAGCATTCATCCAGGTGATGGCCTGTCCGTCGGCATTGACATAGACAAGTCCATTCTCGCGTACCTCCAGCTCGGAATTGCCGTCGATGATGTAGTCGAGCACTTCCTCAACAAAGTCGCCATACTTCTTGGCGGCCTTCTCGAAGCCTGCACGAACTGCATATTGCTGAACAGCCCAAACGGCCCAAAGAGGAATGTCGGGGAAGTTGATCTCGTGGATAGTCTTGTCGCCTTCGTTGTTCTGCATGAAGTTACGCAGCGCCTCGATGCCACTTGCCATGATCTTGTGGTATTCTGCCTCGTCGCCGATGACGAGGGTGGAGCCGGGAACGGCGATGAACTGGTCACGTGCACGCACCTGGAACCAAGGATAGCCGGCGATGATGTAGTCCTTGCCGTCGCGTTCGATGATGTTGCTGGTGGCCGAGATCTTGAGGCAATTGAAGAAGCTGTCGCGTGTGGTGCGAAGCTTAAATTCGCGTGTGAAGAGAGCCTTCAGGCCATTTGGCTTGATGGGGGTGATGCCGCCTGAGAATACGACACTTTCGCCCTTTTTGATTGAGAATTCGAAATAACCTGGCATGAAGAGGTCTTCCTTATAGCCATAGCCGCGCACCTGTTCGCGCGGATATTCTACGCCGATGTTCCAGTCGGGATGACTGTGCCACTGGTTTTCTTTCGAAAGCTGCATGTAAAGCGTGGGGTAGCCTGGGTAGAGGCAGGAGCCGATACCATTCTCCACCACCTCGTAGTTGAAATTCACCTGATTGTTGCGTTGAGTGAGCTCATTCACATTGCGGAATGCGAGCTGTGGCCGCAACCTCAATGTGGTCTCGCTGTGGGCATCAACCAGCGTGTAACGGATGATGACACGAGGCTCGTGAAGAACCAGAAGGCTTTCGCGGGTCAGGATGACGCCACCCACACGATAGGTGTCGGTGGAAATGGTTTCACAATTAAACTCACGGATGTACTTGTGTCCACGGGGCGCAAAGGTGTCGCCCTCATACTTGTGGATACCGAGATTGAACTCTGCACCATGCTGTATGACAGTCTCATCAAGGGATGAAAGCAATACATGGTTGTCATCATCCATCTCCGGAACGGGAATAACCAGCAGACCATGGTACTTGCGGGTATTGCATCCGGTTACCGAAGTACTTGAGTATGCTCCACTTTTGTTCGTGCGGAGATACTCGATGTCAAGAGATTGCTCAAGGTTAGTTAGCAGAGTCTTGTCAAACTTCAGATAGCTCATATAGATTAGATTATCGGGTGTGATTTTGTTTATACAAAATAGCAGAAATGCTCACAAGAAACTATATTTCGTTGCAAATATAAAGGAAAGAATTGAACTATCCAAATTTTTTGACAAAATAGTGCGAAATTTTACACTATATTTGTCAATTTTATGTTTTCGAGCATAAAAATCAAATGAATTTGGAAAAAAAAACAACGATTTGGCGAACGTATGAATATAATATGTAATTTTGCACACAAATAAAGAAAGTGAGCAATTCCGCTCTTCAAAGAATCTATGAGTGTAAATACAAGATCCGAACTTATCGAGGTGGCTCGCCAACTGTTTGCCACGAAGGGCTTCGACAATACGACGATGAACGAAATCGCCGCCAAGTCGGGGAAGGGAAGACGCACACTTTATACGTATTTCAAGTCAAAGTCTGAGATCTTCCTTTCGGTTGTCGATAGCGAGATGAGCCACATCATTGAAGCCATCGAAGAGATTCCGCCTCTCGAGATTCCTGCCGACGAGAAACTGAAGCGATACATACTCTGTCGTCTTGATCAGGTCCGTAACACCGTGATACGCAATGGCTCGCTGAAGGCAGAATTCTTCCGCGATGTCATTCAGCTTGAGCATGCCCGGCGCCGTCTCGATGTACGGGAACTGAGCATTTTGCGGAGCATTCTGCAGCAGGGCATTGAGGAAGGGACTTTTGACATTGACAATGCTTCGGTCGTTGCTGTTACGATCCATTATGCCTTGCGCGGGTTGGATTTGCCCAACATACGAGGTCAATTCACAGCCTTGGGTGTGCCTACGGCAAGGCTCCGCGAGTGCATCTTCAAGATGATCTTTTACGGCATCGTCCGGACCCATGCTCGTTCCTATACACATTATTAAATTAAATATAGAATATGAAACTCCTTGAAGGAAAAGTAGCACTCATCACAGGTGCTGCCCGTGGCATTGGCAACGCCATTGCACACAAGTTCGCCACCGAAGGTGCCGACATTGCATTCACCGACCTTGCTCTCAACGAAGAGCATCTTGCCAACATCCATCGTGCTGCCGAAGAGATTGCAGCTCATGGCGTCAAGTGCATCGGCTATGCGTCGAATGCAGCCGACTTTGCAGAGACTGAGGCTGTTGTTGCCAAAATTAAGGAAGACTTTGGCCGCATTGATATTCTTGTCAACAATGCTGGCATCACCAAAGACGGGCTCATGCTCCGTATGTCGGAAGCCCAGTGGGATGCCGTCATCAACGTCAATCTCAAGTCCGCTTTCAACTTTATCCATGCCTGCTGTCCCATCATGCTTCGTCAGAAGGGTGGCTCCATCATCAATATGTCGTCGGTTGTCGGTGTTCACGGCAACGCCGGCCAGTGCAACTATTCGGCTTCGAAGGCCGGCATGATTGCCCTCGCCAAGTCCATCGCCCAGGAAATGGGTCCCAAGGGCATCCGCGCCAATGCTGTTGCTCCAGGCTTCATCGAGACGGCCATGACTGCCCAGCTTCCCCAGGCCGTACGCGACGAGTGGATGAAGAAGATCCCGCTGCGTCGTGGTGGCCAGACGGAAGATATTGCCAACGTTTGTCTCTTCCTCGCCAGTGACTTGTCAAGCTATGTCAGCGGTCAGGTTATCCAGATCGATGGCGGCATGAATATGTAAACAAATACCAATTAACAATTAATAATTAACAATTAATAATTAACAATTAATTTTTTGGTTAATTGGAAATAATCTACGAAGACAACCACATCCTCGCTGTCAGCAAGACCTGCCACGAGATTGTGCAGGGAGACAAGACAGGTGACGAACCATTGCCTGAGACGCTGAAGCGCCTGATCAAGGAGCGCGATGCCAAGCCAGGCAATGTCTTCCTGGGTGTCACACACCGATTGGACCGCCCCACCACCGGGGTGGTCCTTTTCGCCAAGACCAGCAAGGCCCTCGAACGTCTCAACCGGATGTTCGCTAATGGTGAGGTGCACAAGACCTATTGGTGCATTGTCGATAATGTGTGGACGGGCGATGCCGGTTCGGACTCACACGCCACAAACCTGCCTCCTAAGGAACAGGACTTGACGAATTACCTGGTCCGTAACGAGAAACTGAATCGCTCGTTTGCCTACGATGCGCCCCGTCCAGGTTCGAAAGAGGCGCGTCTTCACTATTGTGTCAAGGCAATGACCGAACGGTATGCCTTGCTTGAGGTTCAGCTTTTTACGGGTCGTCATCATCAGATCCGGTGCCAGCTTTCCCACATCGGTCTGCCCATCAAGGGTGACTTGAAGTATGGCGCCCCTCGCTCCAATCCGGATGGCGGCATCTCTTTGCATGCTCGCCGGGCTCAGTTTGTCCATCCTGTCTCCAGGCAGGAGATATCCATCGTGGCTCCTGTCCCCGAGGATAATCTTTGGAAAGCACTTGCCAGCCAATTGACATAAGTGTCAGTTTTATATTCCTTTTTCCTTCGAAAAACGCTATTTATCCATAAATTTGGGCAATTTTTTTAAAAAGTTGCTCCAACTCTTGGTTTTCTTCTCAAAGATTATTATCTTTGCGCAAGAAAGTAAACTTGTTCGCATATCGAATAATCTAACAGCATTTTTCACTAACTAATAAATCTAACAAATTTCACTATGGCATTAATGGATCAACTCGTTGCCAAAGCCCAGGGCAATAAGCAGCGAATCGTCCTCGCAGAGGGCACCGAACCACGTACAATCCAGGCTGCAGATCGCATCCTTGGCGACGGTGTGGCAGACATCATCCTGATTGGTGCAAAGACAGAGATCGAAGCACTCGTCAAGGAGTATGGCCTCAAGAACATCGACAAGGCTACCATCGTGGAGCCTCTGAATAATCCTAAGGCACAGCAGTATGCTGACCTCCTCTTCAAGCTTCGCGAGAAGAAGGGCATGACCCCCGAAAAGGCTGCCGAACTCGTGAAGGATCCTCTTTATCTGGGTACCCTTATCATCAAGTCGGGTGAAGCTGATGGTCAGGTTGCAGGTGCACGCAATACCACAGGCGACGTGCTTCGTCCTGCTCTCCAGATCATCAAGACGGCTCCCGGCATCTCCTGCGTATCGGGTGCATTCATCATGATTATGGAGAATGAGGCTGCCAAGGCCTATGGCAAGGAGGGCATTCTGGTATTCGCAGACTGCGCCGTTACTCCTAATCCCGATGCCAAGCAGCTCGGTCAGATTGCCGTTTGCTCTGCCCAGACCGCTCACGACATTGCTGGTATCGAGACTCCTGTTGTCGGCATGCTTTCGTTCTCGACCAAGGGTTCGGCTAAGCATGAAATGGTTGACAAGGTTGTCGAGGCAACAGCAGTAGCCAAGGAGCTTGATCCCAACCTCCAGATTGATGGCGAACTGCAGGCCGATGCCGCTATTGTTCCCAGCGTAGGTGCCAGCAAGGCCAAGGGCAGCACGATTGCCGGTCATTGCAACACCCTCGTTTTCCCAAGCCTTGAGGCAGGCAACATCTGCTACAAGCTCGTTCAGCGTTTCACGGGTGGCACAGCTGTCGGTCCTATCCTTCAGGGCATCGCAGCTCCTGTCAACGACCTGTCGCGCGGCTGCAACGTCGATGAAGTTTATCAGACTATTGTCGTTACCTGCAACCAGGCCATCGGTGCCAAGGAGCGTGCCGCAGCCAAATGATAATTAACATTAAACGATTAACAATAAATATTTAACTTGGTAAATTAATGAAAATTCTTGTACTGAACTGCGGTTCTTCTTCCCTCAAGTATAAGGTATTCGACAACAAGAAAGTCATTGCCCAGGGTGGTGTCGAGAAGATTGGCCTGCCCGATTCATTCCTCAAGCTTACGGCTCCCGATGGTTCAAAGGTCGTTGTTGAGAACTTCATGCTCGAGCATACGGCTGCTGTGGAATTTGTCTTCAAGGAGCACCTGCTCAACCCGAAGTATGGCGTGCTGAAGTCGGCTAACGAGATTCAGGCCGTAGGTCACCGTGTGCTCCATGGCGGCATGAAGGTCACCGAATCGTGCCTCATCACCGATGAGGTCATCGACGTCATCAAGGAATGTGCAGTCCTTGGTCCTCTCCACAACCCTGCCAACCTCAAGGGCATCATGGCCGTGAAGGAGCTCCTTCCATCGGTTCCACAGGTTGCCGTCTTCGACACTGCGTTCCATCAGACCATGCCCGAGAAGGCCTTCATGTATGCCATTCCGCTCAGCATCTACAAGAAGTGGAGCGTGCGTCGCTATGGCTTCCACGGCACATCGCACCGTTTCGTCAGCAAGCGCACCATGGAGTACCTGGGTCTTGATCCCAAGAACTCGAAGATCATTGTTGCCCACATCGGCAATGGTGCTTCCATGTCGGCTGTAGTCAATGGCAAGTGCGTTGATACTTCGATGGGCCTCACTCCTTTGGAGGGACTCGTGATGGGTACCCGCTCCGGTGATATCGATGCAGCTGCTGTCACCTTCATCATGGAGAAGGAGGGACTTACTCCTGCCCAGATGGATACGTTCCTCAACAAGAAGTCCGGTATGCTTGGCCTCTGTGGTTCGAGCGACATGCGCGACGCCACTCTCAAGGCTTTGGATGGTGACGATGATGCCAAGCGTGCCCTGGAGGTTTACTACTACCGCGTCAAGAAGTATATCGGTGCATACGCTGCAGCCATGGGTGGTGTCGATGCCATCGCATTCACGGGTGGCGTGGGCGAGAACGACCGCCTCTTCCGCGCAGGTGTGCTTGAGGGACTGGAGTTCCTGGGCATCAAGCTCAATGCCGAGAAGAACAAGGAGGTGCGTGGCGAAGAGGCTATCATCTCTACCCCCGATTCCAAGGTTACTGTGGCTGTCGTTCCTACCGACGAGGAGCTCATGATTGCCACCGATACCCAGGAGATCGTCAGCGCACTTTAATGCTCTCTGTTTCGGTCTCGAAGTGAATCTTTTACTCCGATAAAATCAATGTCGAAGTGGCAAAACTGGCTGCTTCGACATTTTTTCGCCCCCGTGAAATTGTTTTTCTAAAAGAAAGTTTTCGGGATTCGGCAAAAAGTTGTATCTTTGCACCCGCTTTCGGCCAGTTTTGCGGCTTCTTTGACGAATGCCGGGCGAAGCAGGATGCAAGGCCTATGTCTGGGAACGCTACCAGTTATGCCTGCCGGTCCAATTCTTTTTTAGTTATAAACCACTTAATTGAATTTAGTCATTATGGCAGATTTGATGAAGATTGCTGAAGAGGCATTTGCCACAGGCAAGGAGCTTCCAGCATTCCAGAGCGGTGATACGATTACTGTTTCCTACAAGATTCGTGAGGGTAACAAGGAGCGTATCCAGCAGTACCGAGGCGTTGTGATCCGCATTTCGGGTCATGGTACCAAGAAGCGTTTTACTGTACGCAAGATTTCTGACGGCGTAGGTGTAGAGCGTATTTTCCCAATTGAGTCGCCTTTCATCGAGAAGGTTGAGATCAACAAGTACGGCAAGGTGCGTCGCGCCAAGCTTTACTATCTCCGCAACCTCCAGGGCAAGGCAGCACGCATCCGCGATCGCAAGGCTCCAGTTGCGAAATAAACAAACCGCTGAACAGACAACACAACGTGACACCCGGCTTTCTGCTGGGTGTTTTTTGTGCCAAAATCAATCCCCCGCCAGCATCGAGTGGCGGGGGATTGTTTGAATAATGATTATTACGGGATTAGCATCTATGATGCTTAGTCGTCAACTTCAATCACCTGGAAATTCTGATTGTACTCCAGTTCCAAACCATTGCTGAGTTTGACGCTGTAGCCGCGGCGGTCGCGTTCGATCTTGGTGATTTTTGCTCCAGGGAATGTGGCGTTCACATTGGCTGCAATCTGTGCAGGAATCAGTTCGGCAGGCACTTGGCTTGTCTTGCATTCGATGTCTCTCCAGTTGCCTTTCTTGTCGAACTCTACTTTTTCACCACTCTGGTACATCACTTTGTAGTCGTCCCTGTCGGCAGTAATTACCAGGGGAACTTTGTCCGAAAAGTTTTGCTTCAGCATGGTCTGGGCAGTAGCGGGCAGACGGTCGAAGGTGATCACTTGGTCGTTATCGGCCTGAAGATGAAGTGGGAGACAGATGGTCAGCACGAGTGCGAGGAGGAGGATAATAGACTTTTTCATAATGTTGTTGTATTTGATTGTTAATATAGAATTTTTGTTTTTGCTGGTGCAAAGATAGGGCATTTTTACATTATCCTCCAAATTATTTTGTAATTTTTTGCTATGTATATAACGTCACATCCCCAAAAAAGCGACAACGAAAGAGGATAGCCTTAGATTCTGTCGCACTGGGGAAGTAATTTTGTAAATAATTACACGAAGTTACGCTTCGGGAACAAACATCTGCCGATATTGAGCGGGTGTCATGCCAATCACTTCCTGTACTCGTCGCTGCAGGGTGCGGATGTTTCCGAGGCCGCATTCTTCGGCAATGGCAGCTATGGTCCACTGGGGCTTTTCGCGCAGCATACGCAAGGCGGCCAGCACACGCAGGTTGTCGATGTAGGCTTCCGGGGTACGATGGATGGACTGGTGGCGGAACAAACGTGTCAGACGTTCCTGGCTGATACCGAGCAGATGGGCAAGTTCCACCGCATTGAAGTCAGCCTTCAGGTGCGGGCGGTCGGCTTCGACGCGCAGTTCGATAAGGGCCATGAGTTGAGCATCGTCCTGCAGGTCGGCGTTGCGCTGGCGCTCCAGATTGCCTTGGAAGAGTTCGCGAGCCACATCGGCACGACGGCGTAGCTCCACATCCTCCTCCAGGCGTTCCGATAGGTCGAGGTTGCGGCTCACCAGTCGGATGATCTCGTCCTTCAATCGTTCGAGTTCCTGGCGAAGAGAAGCGTTTTCGGCTTGGAGCCGTTCGATTTCTTCTTTTGTCATAACATTTCGAAGAGAGTGGTGAAACCTGTTTCGTCGAACACTTGACGCAGGTCGTTGTTCAAACCTGTCAGATAGACATGGCTTCCCTTGGGGCGTGCAATCTTGATGAGACCCAGGAAGAGACGCAGTCCGCTACTGGAGATATAATCCAGATTGGTGCAGTCGAGGATGATGTCCTTGCCTTCGCAGTCATAGAGCACGCGCATATCTTCCTCGGCTTGCGTCGAGGCTGCAGTGTCGAGCCGGCCTTCGAAGGCCATCACCAGATGTTGGTTCTCTTGTTTGAATGTTGTTTTCATATGCTTTAAATATGTAACAATTGATAATTCACAATTATTTGTTCGCCAATTGCTATAGACGAAACTGTCTTCTGCCAATTCCTATCAATTCCCGCTAACTATTCTTTTCCTTAAGGTGAGGATATTACGATTGCCAAGGCGTTCGTAGTGGATGCTGTCCATATACCTTCGCATCAGGTGGATGCCCAGGCCGCCGATGCTTCGTTTTTCGACGGATAGCGTCGTGTCGGCTTCTGCTTGTTTGGTAGGGTCAAAAGGCTGTCCGTTGTCGGTGATGATGAAGTGCAGCCACTCCTTGTCGGCCGTTGCTTCAATCTGTACCTCGCCCTCGTTGCCATTCGGATAGGCATACTTCATTACATTGACTACGGCTTCTTCCAGGGCAAGATTGACCTGCATAGTGGCCGATGGACTCAATCCTGCAGTTTCACAAACACCTTCTATCCATTCGCTGAGGCGAGGTGTCTGGTTGATGTCGCAGGGCAGAGTGAGGATAAGCCGGGGCTTCCGTTGCGATGCCCTTTGTGTGTATCGGATGGCCAGCATCGTCAGGTCGTCGCTTTGCTCGGTGTCACCCACGAAGTTGTGAATGGCCTCGGTCATTTGTCCGATGAGGACCTTTGGCGAAGCAGCTTGCTCCGATGCTTCGAAGCAGACCTTCTGCATCCGTTCGATTCCAAACTGCTCATGTTCCACGTTCTCGGCTTCAGTCAGTCCATCGGTGTAAAGGAAGATGGTCGAACCAGATTCAATGACCGTTTCCTGCACGGCGTAATCGAAGTCGAGCAGCGTGCCAATGGGAAGGTTGGGGGCGATGGGGAGTGTGTGCAGATTGATTATCGGGGCCTTATGGCCTGCATTTACGTAGCGCAGATTTCCTGTGGGGAGGTCAAGCACACCGATGAAGAGGGTGATGAACATATTGTATTCGTTGTCGCGCGCCATGGAGTCGTTCATCTGGGAGATGATGCTCTTTGGAGCCGTCTCGTGTTCCGATAGCATACGGAATGCTGAACGTGCCATTGCCATCACCAGTGCAGCAGGAACACTTTTCCCCGAAACATCGCCAATGCAGAAGAACAGTTTATCGTCACGCATGAAGAAGTCGTAGAAATCTCCCCCCACTTCACGTGCAGGCGTTAGCGAAGCGAATAGGTCCAGTTCCTCCCGTTCGGGGAAAGGCGGGAACGTCTTGGGCAGCATGGCCTGTTGGATGCGGCGAGCAATGGACAATTCATTGGCGATGCGTTCCTTTTCGTCACCGATGTCCTGCAGCCGCCGGATGTTACGAATGCTGCGGAACATGATGAAGGCCAGCAGTAGCAGACCGAGCACGTGGAGCAGGACGATGGGCTTCAGCGAGCGTTGTTGGTTATCGTAAAGCTGTGTGGCGAGAGCTGACAGTTCGTTCAGGGGCACGTCCGCACCGAGCACGGCAATAACATTTCCCTGTGGGTCGCGAACGGGTCGTGAATAAGTACACATCAGTATCACCTTGTAATTGCTCATGTAGGGTTCGCTCCAGAAGCCGTCGCCCTTCAGTCCTTCACTGTACCACGATCGTTTCGTGAAATCGAATTCGATATGCTGTTCTGTAGGAGTCCCCGTCTGGTCATCCTTGTAGATGTAGATGCCATCTGGCCGGCCATTGCTGCCCTTCGTTAGGCAATAGTCGAAACCCACTATCTCCACATGTTCTCTCAGGATCTGGGCAATATGGAGCCGAAGTGAATCCGTTGCATGGCAGGCCATGAGCCGTTCGATGGTGGGTAGCATTTGAGTAGTAGCATGCTCCACTTTCCGTTTCAGCTCGGCGGTATTGCCGGTTTCGCTCAGGTCACGTTGTGCCATCTCGGTCAGCTGTCGGGTGATGCTGCTTCGAGTCGAGAAATATTGCACGGCGGTGGTCAGTTCGAGCAGCAATGCTGCTACAACGAGTACTGCAATGCTACTCAAGTTGGTAGTCTGACGAGTGGTCTTCATTTCACCGGGATTCTATTATGGAATCATTTCCTTCTTGTTTCGGGTGCAAAGATAACTTTTTTTTTCTTAATTCAAACCCTTTAGGACAAAAAAATGATGAAAATGCACAAAAAATCAGCGATGAAAGAATTTTGTGCATCGATAATCAAAAAAAATGCGTATCTTTGCAGCATCATCCTTTATCAAATCATATATATATGAAAATTGTTGGACTGAGACTGTTGCTGATATTCGTTGCAGCGCTTGTCATCGCATCGTGTGGGAACAAAAAAGAGGAAGTACGTCGCGAAGTCGTCCTTCAGACCAATCGGGGCGACATTGTTGTGCAACTCTTCAACGAGACGCCTCTTCATCGCGACAATTTCCTGCAGCATGTCCAGTCGGGCTATTACGATTCGCTTCTCTTCCATCGTGTCATCGCTGACTTTATGATCCAGTCGGGTGACAGCACCAGCCGACATGCCCAACCAGGTGCCTTCATCGCCGACGAGTCTGATATTGCCATGGTGCCTGCCGAATTCCGCTATCCTGCAATCTTCCACAAACGGGGCATGCTTGCTGCTGCCCGTACGAGCGATGATGTCAATCCAACCCAGTCCAGTTCGGCTGCGCAGTTCTACATCGTGTGGGGAAAGACTTACAACGACTCGCTGCTCAACAAGATTGACTCCACCATGTTCGAATGGACTCGTGGACGTCATCATATGGATTCCGTGGCACGTGCCTATTATCGGGAACATCCTGGTACACCTCATCTTGATGGCAGCTATACCATCTTCGGTCAGGTCATCTCGGGACTCAACGTGGTCGATTCCATCCAATGCAGTCCCACCGACGAGAACGATCGTCCCCTTGATGACATTCGTATCCTCAAGGCAATAGTTACTCTTTGAACCCTTCAGAACTTTTCTTAACCCCTCTTAACCCCCAAAATTATGGCACATAACTGCGAACACTGCAAGTTCCGCGCCCATTACGACGCAAAACCCAATTCATTGCTCGGCCGCTTCTGGCGCTGGCACATCAACTTCTGTCCCGGTTGGAAATCCTATTTCACCTCGCGTTCCGAAGAGGAGAAGGCAGAACTCCGTAAGAAATATCAGTTTGAGAAATACAAATAAACTTCTGCGGACACCTCTCCCTTCTCATTAATTCTCAACTACACACATTAACTCCCATGAAAATCTCTCAATCAACACCGTGCATCAGCGTCATCGTCCTGATGGCCATGATGCTGCTATGTACTTCTCATCTTGTCTCGGCACAGGAAGTTGTCCCAACCCGAGGCATCGGACTTTATCCTGGTGATCCTAATGAATATTTCGCCCCTTCGGGCTATATCGGTGTCTGCAACCCCTCCGGCACTCATTACAACATAGCACTCTATCGTGCAGCATGGGCATCTTCGACGCGCGATTACAATCACACCGCACATCTCGTCACCGATGGTATCATCGAGAAAGCCGATCCATCGATACTCACCGTATCTACACCCGTAGGCATCTTGCCACGACGCGAAGCTGAATGGACTATCGATGGTGGTCCCTTCTCACGTAACGTCCTGATGGGCAGTTCCACTTGGTTGCAGTACGATTGGAGTGGGGCCTTGCAGGTCAAGGCTGCCAATGTTCGACTGCAAGGTATGGTAGCCTACGACGACAAGGTGGCCACCCGTGGGTATGCCCTCCGTGTTCAGACATCTGACGATGGCGAGCATTGGCAGACCGTTGGCGAACAAGTGGGAACAGGACTCCCCGGCACGTTGCTCCACTACAAACTTCATTCCGACCCCAACAAACAAGAGGCACAGGATTATCTGCCTGCCCGTGTGCTCAACGAGAGGATTCGCTTGCAGGTGCCTGTCCAGACGAAGCATGTCAGGTTCTTGTTCGAGATGGAAGGCGCTGCCCATTGGGATATACATGAGGTGCAGTTCCTCAATGCCGACCTCAGCCCTGTCGATGTCATGCCTTCCACGTGTTTCAACAGCATGTGGATTAGCGAAGGAGGTGGAGAGCAGTGGCTCTACGTCGATTTAGGCAAGTCTTTGCACATCTGTGAAATGAACTTCGACTGGTACCAGGCACCGAAGCAGGGATGTGTTGAGGTTTCCGACGATGCTATTTCATGGAGACGAGTCGCCGATTTGCCCGACAACGTTTCTTCAGGCCTTATGACAATCTCTAACGATGCCACGACGTATTTGCGAGCTCGTTATGTGCGAGTGTCGATGACAAAGGCTGGTCCAGCTGGTTATTATGCGCTGAGGGAGATGGAGGTCTGCTCTGATTTGATTCATGATAATTATCCCCATCGTGAAGCTGGCTTGCGCGAGGGTCGCTATTATTTGAGTGGGGGCAATTGGTTATTGCAGCGGGCCTCGGAAGTGGAGGCCAAAGGCGAGGCAATTGCTACGCCCGATTTCGATTGTACGGATTGGATTTCAGCTACGGTGCCAGGCACGGTGCTTGCTTCCTATATTAATATAGGTGCAGTGCCCGATCCCAACTATGCCGACAATGTCGATCAGATTTCCGAGTCGTTCTTCCGTTCCAACTTCTGGTATATGGATGTATTCGATGTGCCTCGAGAGATGCTGGGAACCCAGCAATGGCTCAATTTCGATGGAATCAATTGGAAAGCCAACGTTTTTCTCAATGGTCAGAATTTAGGTAGCATCGAGGGTGCTTTCCAACGGGGGCGGTTCAATGTCACCGGTTTGCTTCGCGAAAAAGGCAATCATTTGGCTGTCGAGATTATTTGCAACGACCATTTCGCTGCCATCAAGGAGAAGGACGCCAACTCCACACAGTTCAATGGCGGTATCGTCGGTGCTGACAATCCTACTTTCCATGCTTCGGTAGGTTGGGACTGGATCACCACAGTTCGTGGCCGAGAGGCTGGCATCTGGAACGAGGTCTATCTCACCACAACGGGTATGGTCACAGTGAGTGACCCCTATGTACAGACTACACTTTCGGACAATGGCCCATCCGTGAGCCTTACGCCTTCGGTCTTTGTGCGTAATCATGACAATCGACCCGTTACGGGTGTGTTGAGCGGTTTTATCGGCGATGTACGCTTCGAACAGACCCTTACCTTGCCAGCTCAGACCGAGCAGGAGGTACGTTTCCAGCCCACATTGTTCCCTCAGCTTACAGGCAGCGATTTCAAACTCTGGTGGCCCAATGGCTATGGTGAACCCTATCTCTACGAGGCTGGCTTCACGTTCACGCCCGAGGTGGGCACATCATCCTCTATCAATTATAAGGCTGGTTTGCGCGAGATGCGCTACACAGGTCTGCGAGATAGCCTGCAAATCTTTGTCAATGGTCGTCGTTTCATTCCTTTGGGAGGCAACTGGGGCTTCGACGAACACAATCTGCTCTATCGTTCTCGTGAATATGACATTGCTGTCGGCTATCATCGCGACATGAACTTCACGATGATACGCAACTGGGTGGGACAAGTAGGCGACGAATCGTTCTACGAGGCTTGCGATCGTCATGGCATCATGATCTGGCAGGACTTCTGGCTCGCCAATCCTGCCGATGGCCCCGATCCCTATGACGATGTGATGTTCCTTCGTAATGCCGAGGACTATGTGCGCCGTATGCGCAGCCATGCCAGCATCGGTCTCTATTGTGGTCGAAACGAAGGTTTCCCACCCGAAGCCATCGACCGTGGTCTGCGTCGATATGTTCACACACTCGCCCCGGGGATGGAATATATATCCCACTCCTCGGCTGAAGGTGTCAGTGGAGGAGGCCCTTATTGGGCGCTGCCGATGAATGAGTACTTCCAGCGACAGAGCGGCAAGATACATTCCGAGCGCGGCATGCCCAATGTGATGAACATTGAGAGCATGCGCCGCACGTTCAGCCCTGCATCCCTATGGCCACAGAATACCGAATGGGGGCAGCATGACTTCACACTGCAGGGTGCACAGCGTGCGGCCATCTTCAATCAGTTCGTAAGCAAAGGTTTTGGCGAAGCCCGTGACGTCGAGGAGTTCACCCGCTGGGCACAGCTAATCAACTACAACGGCTATCGTGGCATGTTCGAATCGACGAGCCGCAGTCGAGCAGGACTGCTCCTTTGGATGAGCCATCCCTGCTGGCCCTCGATGGTATGGCAGACCTATGACTATTACTTCGATCCTACGGCCGCCTACTTTGGCTGCAAGAAGGCGTGTGAACCTCTGCACATCCAGTACAATGCGCTTACAGACAGCATTGAAGTCGTCAACCACTCAGCAGGAACGCTTTCCAACCTCGTGGCTCTTGCCACCGTCTTCGACCTTAATGGCCGAAAGGTCAGCGAGCAGAAGGTGCGCCTCTCCAGCGTTGAGGACACCACACTCCCAATCGCCTGCCACTCAAAGCCCACTGACAAAGACTTGAAATCCACAAATGTCTATTACCTGCGGTTGCAGCTCATCCAGAAAGGAAAGATCATCTCCGAGAACCTTTATATCCTTTCACGCGAAGAGGGCAACTATCGAGACCTGGCAACCTTGCCTCAGCCTGAGGTGGAACAACGTGTCGTCATTCATGATGCAGGTGTAACACAACAGGCCGATGTCACACTTCGCAACAAGGGGCGTAAGCCCGCTGTCTTCCTGCGCCTGAACTTGAAGGGAGCCGATGGCGAACAGATTCTCCCCGTAGTTTATAGCGATAACTACATCACTCTGATGCCAGGAGAGTCGAAGACCATCCACGTCACGTGGAATGTCCGTGACGCCCGTGGTCAGAGGCCCGATTTCCAGCTCTCTGGCCTTTTCCAAAAACCGTAATCCTTGAGTCTAAAGTGCCATAAATGGCTCACAATTTACGCATAAATAATGGATAGCATTCTGCCGGCCCACAGAATGCTATCTCTTTTTAGGCAAGCATCCCGATGGCCGTCGGTGTGATTGGACGGGTCATCGGGATTGTATTCGGAAGGTTGGATCCGTGTCGGCATCTATGCGATATGAGCATCTTCAGTGCACAAGTGTGCTTACTTTTCCATCGCTTGAACTTGACGCGGCTGTTGGTATGATTGCAGCAATGCTGGGGTGCATAGTCGCGGCCGATTGGATGATTGCTGCTGGCTGTCAGGACATTTTCAAGGCCGCGGAAATACAGTACGTCAAATAGGTCGGGTATTATCTTGGCCGATGGAATGCTATGCCGAGATCGAGAGTTGTATACTCACGGCCGAGAAGATACACGGCGTAATCGTGACAAGCATCGTCATGGCCGAGAAGATGACCTGGCAAACAAACGGGCAACGATAGCGCCGCTGATGTTGTGCCATACGCTGAACACGGCGCCAGGAATAGTGGCCATGGGGTAGGCAGCGAAATGGAGTGTGGCAAGGCTGGAGGCAAGGCCGGAGTTCTGCATGCCCACCTCGATACTGATGGCACGGCGCTTGGCTGTTGATAATCCCAGCAGACGGCCGATGCCATAGCCTATGCCGAGTCCGCACACGTTATGGAGCATCACAACAAGAACAATCACTAGTCCGCCCGACATCAGTTTTCCGGCATTCGCGGAAATCACAATGAGAACGATGGCACAGATGGCCAAGGTGGATAGGGCGGGCAGAAAGGCTGTGGCCTTAGCTGTCTGGCGCGGCCATAGACGTTTCACCACAAGGCCGGCTACGATAGGCAGGATGACCACCCAGAGGATACTGAGAAGCATACCCACGACATTCACATCGACGGTCTGGCCGGCCAGCAGCCACACCAGCAATGGCGTAGCGATGGGTGCGAGCACCGTGCTGACTCCCGTCATGCCTACCGATAGGGCAAGGTCGCCCTTGGCGAGATAGGTGATGACATTGGAGGCCGTGCCACCCGGACAGCAGCCCACGAGCATCACACCCACGGTGAGTGCCTCGTCGAGCGAGAAAATTCGAGCCAACAACCAGGCCAAAAGGGGCATGACCGAGAATTGGGCCAGACAGCCGATGATAACATCCTTCGGACGGCTGAATACGATGCGGAAATCCTCAGCCCGCAGTGTCAGTCCCATACCGAACATGATTACTCCCAGCAAGGGATTGATGACGGTAGGCTTTACCCGACTGATTGTTTCGGGGAATGTCAAAGCCGCTATTGCCGATAGCAGCACCAGCACTCCCATATAGTCAGAAATCAGCTTGAAAACTTTCTTCATTTCTTGTTACGGCTTGAGGTTTACTCGGGAGTAATCTCTCCGCTCTTGGGAAGCTGTTTCCAGCCTTCGCCGTAGGTGTCGTAGGCATCGGTGACAACAACGAAGGCACGAGGATCGGCTTCGCGAATAATCTCCTTCACACCAGGGACCTCCTTGTTGTGGATAACGAGGAAGAGCATTTCCTTGTCGCCATCGGAATAGAGGCCCTTGCTGCGAATGCGGGTGGCCGAGCGCTCGAGGTCCTTGAGGATGTAGGAGCGCAGTTCGGGCACGGGCTTTTCGCTGATGATGAAGAGGAGCTTGTCATCCTTGTTGCCGGCAATCACACGGGCGATGACGCGCGACGACACGTAGATGGCAATGAGCGAATAGAATGACAACAGGCAACTCTCCTTTCCGACGGGTTCATTGCTGCCCACACCAAAACCGATGACCAGCAGGCCAAAGAGTACCACCAGACCATCGACAATCAGAAGGCCGTTGGAGAAGGGTATCTTCAGGTATTTCTGTATAATCATCGCCACGATGTCCGAGCCGCCTGTTGTGGCCTTGCTCATCACCACAATGCCACATCCGATGCCAATCAAGATGGCTCCCATCAGGGTTGCGAGCAGCAGGTGGTTCGACATGTCGAGGATACCACCGCACAGCAAGGCAGGATCGAGCGCTTCGAGGGCAGCCTGGTTGGGGTAGGCGAGGGATGACATCGTATTCATGATGATTGGTGTGGCCAGAGCTGCCACAATGGTGCGACTACCCAGCTTTGCGCCGAGTGCCAGCACGCTGATGATGAGTAGGGGAATGTCGAAGCAATAGCCGAACGTACCTACCTGTATCGTAGGGAAGAGGTTGTGCAGCACGATGCTGGCTCCATAGACGCCGCCCGGGATAATGTTGTATGGGTTGATGAAGAAGACGAAACCCGCGGACATGACAGCATCTCCTATAAAGATTCCTGCCCACTCGGCCCACCAACGCCACGAAGTAAGGTTTTTACTAACAGTCATTATCTTTTTCATGTCAGTTTCGTTATTTATGCTTTACAAAATGTATATGACTTGGCAAAATTATAAAAATAATGTCAATTTATTTGCAATTTTCTGACAAAATCGTTATCTTTGCGCCCGAAATAAAAACAATTGTTATTTCTTATTTGTTAATTGTTAGTTAATAGTATGAAGAAGATACGTGCAGCCATCGTAGGTTATGGCAACATCGGCAAGTATGCACTCGAAGCAATCGAGGCAGCTCCCGACTTCGAATGTGCAGGCGTTGTGCGTCGTGTAGGTGCCGAGAACAAACCTGCCGAACTGGCAGACTATCCCGTAGTGAAGAATATCCAGGAACTGAAGGATGTCGATGTGGCCATCCTTGCCACGCCTACCCGCAAAGTGGAGGAATATGCCAAGCAGTGCCTCGCCCTCGGCATCAATACGGTGGATTCGTTCGACATCCATACGCAGATAGTTGACCTGCGTCGTACGCTCGATGCTGTAGCCAAGGCCAACAATGCCGTGAGCATCATCTCGGCAGGATGGGACCCGGGATCGGATTCCATTGTTCGCACGTTGATGGAAAGCCTTGCTCCCAAGGGTATCAGCTATACCAACTTCGGTCCAGGTCGTTCGATGGGCCATTCGGTGGCCGTGCGCGCCATTCCGGGTGTAAAGGATGCGCTTTCGATGACTATTCCCGTCGGTACGGGCATTCATCGTCGCATGGTCTATGTTGAACTGGAGGACGGTGCCGACTTCAAGACCGTCGAAGCAGCCATCAAGGCAGATCCATACTTTGTGAATGATGAAACCCACGTGCAGCAGGTCGCATCAGTCGATGACCTCAACGATGTGGGCCACGGCGTGAACCTCACACGCAAGGGTGTGTCGGGCAAGACCCACAACCAGTTGTTCGAATTCAACATGAAGATCAACAACCCCGCCTTGACATCGCAGGTGCTGGTCAACGTGGCTCGAGCTTCGATGAAGCAACAGCCTGGTGCATACACCATGGTCGAAATTCCGGTGATTGATATGCTGTGCGGCGATCGTGAGGAACTGATTCGTCACTTGGTTTAGGAATGCAAGTAGGCATTCGAAGCTTCTTTCAGCGCGCAAAGATACATATTTATTCGCATATTGCCAAATTTTCTGCCCAAAAATTGAGTGTGTCAGTCTGATGCAACCATAAATCCCAAGACAAGATAGACAAAATAATCAGCCCGGCTTTCTTTATTTCGAAAGTCGGGCTGATTATTTTTGAATTTACATCTTCAATATTGGCATTCGCTTTCAAGGATGCGCTTGATGACGGTCTCGGCAGAGATCTCACGATTGGCAGCCTCGGGGATGACGAGGGAGCGTGGACCTTCGATGACATCGTCGGTGACAATCATGTTGCGACGCACGGGCAAGCAGTGCATGAAGTGAGCATTGTGGGTTACTGCCATCTGGCGTTCTCCCACTGTCCAGCTGCGCCAGTCCTCCTCGTAGAGGCCAAGCTCGGGCAGTTCGAGGGTAGGGAAGCCCTTGGGACCCACCTTGCCACCAGCCACGGCAACCTTCTCGAGGTTCTGTCCGTAGTAGGGATCGGCATAGGCAGCCCAGTTCTTTGCATAGACGAAGTCGGCGCCTTCGAAAGCCTTCATCTGGTCGTATTCGATGGTGGCTCCTTCGGTGAAACGTGGGTCGAGTTCGTAGCCATGCGGGTGGGTCAC
>JAEEGH010007539.1_pt1 | contig 26124 bp, 23 predicted proteins | sample 9134181 | NCBI WGS metagenome assembly JAEEGH01 (sample SAMN16246544, study PRJNA631951) | gut metagenome | biome: gut microbiome; feature: rumen; material: DP-attached | host: Bos | place: Iran: Karaj | collected 2018-10
GGGGAATGGCTATTTGCTGGCGGTGCTGCTGCCGGTGGTGAGTATGCTGTTGAGCGGGATGCCCGTGCCGGCGGTGTGCGTGTGTATGGTTGCCGAGCTGCTGTCGGTGGTGGGTGTGTACGATTTGTTGGAACGCAGAGCCGGCGCGTTTGTGTCGATCATTGTGGCATTGCTGTCGGGCAAGGTGGTGTTCTATGCGCTGAAGGCCGTTCTGGTGGCGCCGGCGGTTCTGATAGGCACGAATGTGTGGCTGCAGCTGACGGTGGTTGCTGTGTTGAGTTTGTTGTTCTGGATGGTGAAACGTAAGATGTAGGCATATAGACATCGATGAAGAACGTTGCGATTATACTGGCAGGAGGCGAGGGTCGCCGTATGGGCGGGGACCGTCCGAAACAGTTTCTGGACCTTGGAGGTCGCAGTGTGATAGAGCGTTGTGTGGATGTGTTCGAGGCCAACGGCAGGATTGACGAGATTGCGGTGGTGATGCACGCTGACTATGTGGAGGAGATGCGCGAGATGGTGAAAAGCAACGGATGGCAGAAGGTGTCGCGTGTGCTATGCGGCGGTGCCGAGCGGTATCTGTCGACAGTGGCTGCACTTGAGGCCTACAAAGGAGTGGGCGAGTGCAATATGATATTCCACGATGCAGCGCGTCCGTTTGTGAGCGAGAGGATTATAAACGATGTTGTAGATGCGTTGAAGGAGTATGAGGCGGTTGGAGTGGCTGTGCCGATGACAGACACGGTCTTTGAGGTAGACGAAAGAGGCGGAGTGGTGGTGTCGATACCGCGTCGCAGCAGTTTGCGTCGTGCGCAGACGCCTCAGGGGTTCAGATACAGTGTCGTGGCGCGTGCTTATGAGTTGGCGCTGAAGGATGAAGGCTTTGCGTCGACAGACGACTGCGGGACGGTGCTGCGATATGTGCCCGAGGTGAAGATTCACCTTGTCGACGGCGATGAGAGCAATATAAAGCTGACGTATAAAGAAGATTTGAAAAAAACAGTTATATGATTACAGGATACACAACAGGAGTATTTGATTTGTTCCATATCGGCCACCTCAATCTGCTGCGCAGGGCTAAGGAGCAATGTGACCGTCTGATTGTCGGTGTGTCGGTCGACGAGTTGGTGTTGTACAAGCACAAGCGGGCTGTGATACCGTTTGAGGAGCGCATAGAGATTGTGCGTCAAATCAAGTATGTGGACGAGGCAGTCCCTCAGTACAATATGAACAAGATGGAGGCGTGGGAGAAGTACCGTTTCAACAAGATGTTTGTCGGCGACGACTGGAAGGGAACGGAGAAATGGAACAAGATTGAGGCCGAGATGAACGCTGTGGGCGTGGAACTGGTGTATTTTCCGTACACCAAGGGTACGTCGAGCACGCTGATCAACCAGGTGCTGCTGAAACTGAGAGACGGGGAGGTGAAGTTGTGAGCAAGCTGATTTATAAAGCCAAACTTGCGCTGGCATATAGGGATGTTGTCAGGACAAGGGTTCCATTTCTTTTTGAGCGAATGATGGGCCGTTCGCAGATACAGGCGAAGAAGGCGGCAGCATCGTTGAGAGGTAAGGAGAGAATAGAGGTGGCGTTTCTGCTTACGGTGCCGGGGATGTGGAAGCTTGACTATGTGTTCAGACTGATGGAGCAGAGTGGGCGCTATCATCCGTATGTTGTCATCTTCCCCTATTCGCATTTCAAGGGCTTCAACAACGATGAGCTGTGGACGACGGTGCGCCGGACAGAGGAATTCGTGAAGGAACGTGGGTTCGAGTATGTTATTCCATACGACAGCAAGAGCTGCAAATGGCTTGACATACGCAAGACGCATAATCCTGACATTGTGTTTTTTACGACACCGTATAGGGATATATTGCCGGAATACTACTATTATAATTTCTGTGACAAGCTGACGTGCTATGTGCCTTACGCCTTCCAGACGATGAATGCGTATAAACTTGATTATGACCAAATAGCCATCAATCTCTATGGCTTGTACTTTGCTGAGACGCAGATTCATCTTGGCTTTGGTCAGAAGTACAGCCGCAATGGCGGCGCCAATTTCGTTGTCAGCGGCTATCCAGGTACGGAGGTCTACCTGCGTGATGACTATGAGTCGGCCGACGTTTGGAAGCCGCAGCCGGTGCGCAAGAAGCGTGTGATATGGGCTCCACACCACACGATAGACGACGGGGACGACTTCCAGTCGTCGACATTTCTGGTCTTTCACGAGGCGATGCTTCAAATAGCAAAGAAGTATGCCGACAGGGTTCAGTTTGCCTTCAAGCCCCATCAGCTGCTCAAGTTCAAGCTGTACAAGCTGTGGGGCGAGCAGAAGACCGACGAGTATTTTTCGCAATGGGCTTCGTTAGAGAACACCCAGCTTGAGGAGTCGGGATACATAGACCTGTTTATCCACTCGGACGCTATGATACACGACAGCGGCAGCTTCACGACGGAGTATCTATACCTGAACAAGCCCGTTATGTATCTGGTAGACGAGGAAAATCCAAAAGTGCTGTTCAACGACTTCGGGGCATTGGCCTTTGACTGCCATTATTGCGGCCGCAAGGTCAAGGAGATAGAGAAATTTCTTGACGAAGTGGTGCTGTCGGGGAACGACACGATGCAGGAGAAACGCAAGCAGTTCTATGACACATACTTGCTGCCGCCCGGCGGAGTGCTGCCGTCGCAGGCTATTTTAAACAAGATTGAAGAGATGATTAATGGTGAAAAATAAAAGATTATTGATATGTATGATTATTTGATAGTCGGTGCTGGCCTTTATGGAGCTGTGTTTGCAAACATAGCGACGTCGAAGGGCAAGAAGTGCCTGGTTGTGGAACGCAGGGACCATATAGGCGGCAACTGTTATACGAAAAGCGTGAACGGCATCAATGTGCATTGGTACGGGGCGCATATATTCCATACCTCGAATGAGCAGGTGTGGGATTTTGTGAACCGTTTCTGTCGTTTCAACCATTATGTCAACAGCCCGATAGCCAACTATAAAGGCGAACTGTACAACCTGCCGTTCAATATGAACACGTTCACGAAACTGTGGCCCGATGTCCGCACTCCGGAAGATGCTAAGGCCCGTATAGCCGAGCAACAGTCCGAGTTTGCGGCCATTGAAGAGCCGCGCAATCTGTATGAGCAGGGGATGAAGCTGGCAGGCAGAGACATATTCCTGAAGCTGGTGAAAGGCTATTCGGAGAAACAATGGGGCTTGCCGGCGGAAGAGATACCTGCTTTTGTGCTGCGCCGTCTGCCATTCAGGTTCACGTTTGACAATAATTATTTCTCTGACCCGCATCAGGGTATTCCTGTTGGCGGCTACACCCAGCTATTTGAACGGCTGCTGGAGGGAGTGGAGGTGAGACTGTCTACCGACTATCTTGCAGAGCGTGAGCAATTGAACCTGTTGGCCAAACGTGTTGTGTATACGGGTCCGATAGATGCTTATTTCGACTATTCGTTGGGTCACTTGGATTACCGCTCGCTACGTTTTGACCATAAGCTGCTTGAAGGCGTAGAGAGTTTTCAAGGCAATGCTGTGTTTAACTATACCGACGCAGAGACGCCATATACCCGAATCATCGAGCATAAGCACTTCGAGTTCGGCACCCAGCCGGACACTGTGGTTACATACGAGTATCCGCAGGACTGGCAGCTAGGAATGGAGCCTTATTATCCTGTCAACAACGAGCGCAACGATGCGTTGGTGGCAAGATACAAGGCGTTGGCAGCCAATGAGAAGGATGTCTCGTTCGGCGGTCGTTTGGGAGAATATAAGTATTATGATATGGACAAAACCATTGCGCAGGTTTTGGCTCATCCGTGGCTGGGAGATAATTCTTGAACGCGAAACGCAATTTTTATGTATTTTTGCAGTTTGTAAAAAAACAGACATATTATTATATAAGTACTGGAAATCAATTAACTCTATGATGGATATTACAACTTCATCACGTAAAAAGGCACTTGATAAACTGGTTGTAGTTGGCGACCGGGTGTTGATACAGCAGGGTACAGCTGCTCAGAAGACAAAGAGCGGCTTGTATCTGCCTGCCGGCTATCAAGAAAAGGAGGAGATACAATCGGGATACATCTTGAAGTGCGGTCCGGGCTACGCTTTGCCGAATATGGACAGCGACGAGCCGTGGAACCCCAAGGACAAAGAGCCTAAATATCTGCCTCTGCAGGTGCAACCGGGCGATTTGGCATTGTTTATGCAGAAAAGTGCAGTTGAAATCAAATACAACGGAGAGAAATACTATATTGTGCCGCAAAGTGCCATATTGCTGGTGGAGCGGGACGAGTTCTAACCGTAAATCATAGTTAAATAAAATTTAAAACATTCAGATTATGACATCAAACGAAATACGCAACCAATTCCTCAAGTTTTTTGAGAGCAAGAACCATCACGTAGTGCCATCGGCTCCGATGGTGGTAAAGAATGACCCGACATTGATGTTCACCAATGCCGGTATGAATCAGTTTAAGGACATTTTTCTCGGCAACAGCGCAGCGCCATATCAAAGAGTGTGCGATTCGCAGAAGTGTTTGCGAGTGAGCGGCAAGCACAACGACCTTGAGGAGGTGGGACACGACACATACCACCACACGATGTTCGAGATGCTTGGAAACTGGAGTTTTGGCGACTATTTCAAGAAAGAGGCCATAGCATACGGTTGGGAGTTCTTGACGGAGGTGATGAAGATTGACAAGAAGAACCTTTACGTCACTGTGTTTGGCGGTGACAAACAGGAGGGTCTTGAGATGGACAAAGAGGCGTATGACTTTTGGAAAGAGCATATTGCCGAGGACCGTATATTGATGGGCTCGAAGAAGGATAACTTTTGGGAAATGGGCGACCAGGGCCCGTGTGGTCCTTGCAGCGAGATACATATAGACTTGCGTGACGAGGAAGAGAAGGCCAAAGTGCCCGGCGCCGAGTTGGTAAACAAAGACAATCCGCTTGTCATTGAGATATGGAACCTTGTGTTTATGCAATACAACCGTTTGGCCAATGGCACCCTTGAGCCATTGAAGGCCAAACATATAGACACAGGAATGGGTTTTGAACGCCTGTGTATGGTTATTCAGAACAAGAAGTCGAACTACGATACTGATGTGTTTCAGCCACTGATACAGGAGATTGCCAAGAAATCGGGAATACCATACGGCAAGAACGAAGAGTCGGATGTAGCGATGCGCGTATGTGCCGACCATTTGAGGGCGGTGAGTTTCTCTATTGCCGATGGTCAGTTGCCTTCGAATGCGAAAGCGGGTTACGTCATACGCCGTATTTTGCGTCGAGCAGTACGTTATGGCTACACTTTCCTTGGCTTCAAGGAACCCTTTATCCATACAATGGTGCCTACTTTGGTGTCGCAGATGGGCAACCAGTTCCCAGAATTGAAAAAACAGGAGGAATTGATAAGCCGCATCATCCTTGAGGAGGAACAATCATTCCTAAGGACGCTTTCGAACGGTATTCTGAAGTTTGAGAACTACATTGCCAAAGCGATGGAGTGTGAAACGAGCTGTGAAGCCTGCGAGCAGAAGGTGAAGGTGGAAAAGGTTATTGACGGCGCTTTTGCTTTTGAGTTGTTCGATACATACGGTTTCCCGATAGATTTGACCCAATTGATGGCAGGTGAGAAAGGCTGGACGGTCGATATGGATGGTTTCGCCAAGGGCTTGGCAGAGCAGAAGGACCGTTCGCGTGCTGCTGCGAAGACCGAGAGCGACGACTGGGTTGAATTGCAGCCAGGTGTAGAAGAAGAGTTTATCGGATATGACGAGTTGGTTAGTGAGGTCAAGATTGTCCGTTATCGCCACGTGAGAACCAAAGACCGTGAGTTCTATCAGCTTGTGTTCGATAAGACACCATTTTATGGAGAGGGCGGTGGACAGGTAGGTGATGTCGGAACCATCGGTGCAGGCGAAGAGGTTATTCCGATTGTTGACACCAAGAAGGAGAATAATCTGATTGTACACATTGTCACCAAGTTGCCCTCGGACCTTACAGCAACCTTCAAAGCAGAAGTGGACAAATGCCGCAGGTTTGCTATCCAATGCAATCACTCTGCAACGCATTTGCTGCACAAGGCATTGCGTAATGTGTTGGGTAGCCACGTGGAGCAGAAAGGCTCGAGTGTGGACGACCAGCGACTTCGCTTTGACTTCTCGCATTTTGCTAAACTGACAAAAGAGGAGATAAGGGAGGTTGAGAAGCAGGTTAATATTGACATTTGGCACGCTATGCCTCTCGAAGAGCACAGGGCAATGCCTATAGACGAGGCACGCAAACTTGGTGCAATGGCATTGTTTGGTGAAAAATACGGCGAGACTGTCCGTGTTGTGAAGTTTGGTGACAGCGTTGAGTTCTGCGGAGGTACCCATACCGACAACACGGGCCATATCGGTGCGTTCCGTATTGTCAGCGAAAGTGCCATCGCTGCCGGTATGCGCCGTATTGAGGCCGTGACAGGCTCGGGTGCTGAGAAATATGTGGACGAGATGCAGGACCAGCTTGAAGAAGCCAAGACATTGCTTAAGAATCCCAAGGATCTTGCCGGTGCCATTCAGCGTCTGCAGGATGAAAACAGCGAGTTGCGTAGCCAAATTGCCGCCTTCCAGAAGGAGAAAGTTGCAGGAATATGCCGTTCACTGGGTGATGAGCTGAAGAATAATCCCGTGCTTTCCAAAAAAGTTGACTTTGATGTTATGCAGCTTAAGGACGGTGTGATGCAGCTCAGAGCAGAGAATCCAGATATGGCGCTGGTGCTGGGCAGTGTTGTAAGCGACAAACCTCAATTGTTGATTTGCTTGGGCCAGAACCGTGTCGACGCAGGTAAGAATGCCGGCACTATTATTCGTGCGGCTGGAAAAGAGATACAAGGCGGTGGCGGTGGCCAGCCGGCATACGCTACGGCAGGAGGCAAAAATGCTGCAGGCATTGAGAAAGCCATAGAGGTCGCAGTGAAAGAAATCGAAGAATAAGCCATTATGGACGATGTGTTGACAAGCGCGGAACGGCGTTATCATATTGAGTCTCTTGTGGGTGAGATACCAGCAGGAGTCGTTTACAGGGCATTCTCGCGCCATAGGGTGGGGAAGAAGATAAAAAGACGTTATTATGCTATTGTTGAGCGACGAGAGGATGTCTCCAAAAGCGATTTTAACAAACAGGCGCTTCAGGCAATGATAAAAGGATATAGCCCTGACTTCTTTGATATTGACGACATCAGCCAAAATGGTAAAGACTATTATGTGTATTCCAAATATAAAAGACGTTCATCCACTCCCAGTCGCTGGGCATCATTGCAGAATCACGGATACCTAATGCTCCTTTTGGCCGCTTTGATATTCATATTGATGATTGTGAAGTTCTTCCAAAGTCCTTCAAACACCCAAGAAGTAAATGCTGGTACTAATACAGAATTGGTGGTAAATAAAAATTAGAATTATGGTAGACAAGAGTTATTGTATGAGCTCATATCTTTCGCTGAGATACGTGGAAGATGAAAACAAACAGTTTTTTGAAGGTTTGAAACATCAGGTTTACCGACAGCAACCTGACAATAGAAAAGTGCTCGTCTCAGATGCTCACGACATTGATATTGCTCTTCGCAATGTTTTCAGATGTGTTGCCAATGAGAAGTTGGGGATGTTGCTGTCTGGCGGTATGGATAGTTCAATACTCGCTTCATATATGCCCGAAGGAGCCGATGCCTATACGTTCAGATTCCTTGGTGGAAAATTTCAGAACGACGAATTGCGACGTGCAGAGTACTATGCCAACTATTACCACCTAAATCTGCATTATGTTGACATAAACTGGGACACTGTTGACCAGAATGTCGATAAAATTATGGCTCATAAAGGTGCTCCGGTTCATTCAATAGAACCTCAACTATATGCTGCTGCATTACAAGCAAAGCAAGATGGTGTTGAAATGCTTGTGATTGGAGACGCAGCAGATTATGTGTTTGGCGGTATGGACGGACTTCTGTCCCAAAACTGGAGCTATGACCAATATGTAAAGCGAACCATATATGTAGATCCTGCAGAAGTCCTGAAAGAGCCTGCAAGTATGGATTACCTTTTTGAACGTTATCGTTTGGGAAAACACAGCATTGACTTCCTTCGTTTCTACAACGAGGTGGTGACAGACGAGAGCTATGCCTCTTATGAGAATGCATTTGAAACAGCCCAGATGGATTTTATAGATCCATATGAGTTGCTTAAAATGTCACATCCTCTTGATCTTGGGAAAATACGTAATGGAGATACCAAGTATTTGATACGCGACCTTTTCAGGATGAAATATCCTGAAACCGCCGTTCCCATCAAACAACCTATGCCAAGACCTGTAGATCAATATTTCGAGAACTGGCGCGGCCCAAAACGCAAAGAGTTCAGAGATAATCTTGATATACATAAATATACTGGCAATCAGAAATGGCTGCTCTATTGCTTGGAGCGTTTTTTGAACAACTACGACAATCAATAATATAATGACGGTATGGTTGATAAAGATTTTTGCTTAAGCTCATATATCGCATTCCGTTATATTTGGAAAGACGGAAAGGATTTTGTAGAAGGATTCCAACACAAGAATTTCGTTCCTTTGGCTGTCAAAGACAGGCTTCCGGTAAGGACTTCCGAAGATATAGACAAAGAAATACAAAAACAGTTTGACGAGTTGTACGCAAAGTTTGACAATATCGGCATTTTGCTTTCCGGCGGAATGGATAGCGCCAACCTTGCGGCATACTTGAAGCCCGGAAGTCACGCATATACATTTACCTCCACTTCCGGTGTGTTTGAACTTGATGTGGAAAGAGCAAAATCGTATTGCAAGAAATTCAATCTGATTCACCACCTGATAGACATCACAATGGAGGATTATGAAAAATACACTCCTATAGTGATGCAGCATAAGTTTGCCCCAGTTCATTCCATCGAGCCTCAGATTTTCAAGGCTGCCATACAGGGCAAAGCCGATGGAGTGCAACTGATGATTGTCGGCGAAAGTGCCGATTTGATATTTGGGGGTATGGACAAACTTATTACTCCCGAATGGACCTTTGATGCCTTCGCGAAACGCTACACATTCCTTGAGCCGTCTTTGGTGTTGGCAAATCCTGTTGATCAGTCGGAATTGTTCGAGCGTTATCGTACAGGAGAAACGACAATCGACTATATGCGTTTTATGGATGAGGTGTTTTCAATCGAAAGCAGTGGCTCTTATTTGAATGCCTTTGGCGCGGCTTGGATGCCATATTATGATCCATATGCCAAACTTATAATGGCCGATCCTTTGGATATGAACAGGGTACGCAACGGCGAGCCGAAATATTTGGTTCGTGGCCTTTATGCGTTAAAGTATCCGGAACTTGAGATCCCGTTCAAGATACCTATGCCTCGCCCAGTAGACTCTGTATTCAAAAATTGGGAAGGACCAAGGCGAAGCGAGTTCCGCAAAGACATTCCGATGTCCTCTCTGACAGGAAACCAGAAGTGGCAGCTCTGGTGTGCGGAGCAGTTTCTCAACACTTTGCCGTAGTATTTGAGTATATTTAAAATAATAGAGGCGGGCCGAAGGCCCGCCTCTATTTATGTATTGTTATACGATTCTTACTTTTCGCTCTTGATGCGCATTCTGTAGAACGAACGGAATACGAAGACAAGGGCAATCAGGATAAATGCTATGCCGAAGTAAGGAGCAATGGCTTGGAAGTTGGGAGCGATAGCGATTTCCATAGCAAGTACGCCGAAAAGGGTGGTGAACTTGATGATGGGGTTCAGGGCCACAGAACTTGTGTCCTTGAAGGGGTCGCCAACGGTGTCGCCTACAACGCTTGCATCGTGCAGCGCCGTACCTTTGGCCTTGAGGTCGACCTCAACAACCTTCTTGGCATTGTCCCAAGCACCGCCGGCGTTAGCCATAAATACAGCTTGGAAGAGGCCGAAGACGGCGATTGAAATCAGATAGCTTACAAAGAGGCAAACGGCATTCTCGCCACCAATGCTGGCAGGCGATGAAATGCAGGCAAAGCCAAGAGCGAAGCAGAAGATGGCGATAAAGATATTGATCATACCCTTCTGTGCGTAGTTGGTGCAGATCTTCACAACTTCCTGCGACTTCTCAGTGTCAGCCTTCTTGGGCGCGTTGGGGTCAAGCTTGATATTGTTCTTGATGAACTCTACGGCGCGGTTGGCACCAGTGGTGACAGCCTGCATCGAGGCACCGGTAAACCAGAAGATAACACAGCCACCAAGTATAAAGCCAAGAATACTGTAGGGGTTGAGCAGGTTGAGGATGGTCGAAGGCTCAATGCCCAGTGCCTTCTGTATCATAAGGATAAGCGAGAAAATCATAGTGGTTGCTCCGACAACGGCAGTACCGATAAGAACCGGCTTTGCTGTAGCCTTGAAGGTGTTGCCAGCGCCGTCGTTAGCCTCGAGATAATACTTGGCTTTCTCAAAATCAGGAGTGAAGCCGAATTCGCTCTCAACCTCTTTGGTAGTCTTTTCAATGTCGTCCTCGATGAGCGACAGCTCGTATACCGATTGTGCATTGTCGGTTACAGGACCGTAGCTGTCCACAGCGATGGTGACAGGACCCATACCGAGCATACCGAAAGCAACAAGGCCAAACGAGAAGATTGTGAAGAACGGTCCGAAGACAGGCTCAATGCCAAAGCCGGTAGCGGCCATATAAGCAATGAGCATCAGCACGAAGAACACAATGCCCGTCCAGAAAGCACCGAAGTTACCGGCAACAAGACCCGACAGGATGTTCAGCGAAGCACCGCCCTGGTCGGAAGCCTTGACTACCTCACCGACGTGCTTCGAAGTGGGGGAGGTGAAAATCTTTGTAAACTCAGGAATCAGGGCTGCGCCAAGTGTGCCGCAGCTGATGATGATTGAGAGTGCGAGCCACAGATTGTCTACAATCGTCACATCTATGAGGATGAAATAGCTAGCCAGGAAGGTACCGCAGATGGAAAGTATAGAAGTGATCCAAACCAGCGAGGTCAGAGGCTTCTCAAAGTTGATGTCGTCAGCCTTTGCATAACATGCCTTGGCGATAGCGCCGTTGATATAGTAGGCGAGAACAGAAGCGATGATACCAAGAATACGCATTACGAAAATCCAAACCAGCAGTTTGACTTGAATGGCAGGGTCGGGAACAGCAAGAAGGATAAACGAAACAAGAGCGACGCCAGTAACACCGTAGGTCTCGAAACCGTCGGCGGTGGGTCCGATGCTGTCGCCGGCATTGTCACCGGTGCAGTCGGCAATGACGCCAGGGTTGCGCGGGTCGTCCTCGCCAATCTTGAAGACAACCTTCATAAGGTCACTTCCGATGTCGGCAATCTTGGTGAAGATACCGCCGGCAATACGCAGGGCCGAAGCACCAAGCGATTCGCCGATGGCAAAGCCCATAAAGCACGAGCCGGCCAGGTCGCCGGGCATACAAAGCAGGATGACAAGCATCAGCACCAGTTCAACGCAAATCAGCACAATACCAATGCTCATACCTGCGCGCAGAGGAATGTTGAGCAGGTCGAGCGGACGGCGGCGCAGCGAGGCAAAAGCCATACGAGCATTGGCAAGCGTGTTCATACGCACGCCAAACCAAGCCACACCGTAGCTGCCAAGTATACCAATGATTGTCCAAGCCAGCACCAGCAGTACGCCGCCGGCCTTCATATCGCTCAGCACACCGAAATACAGTGCAATGGCAGCGCCGATGAAGAGGAAGAGAACAATCAGGAATTTACCCTGCTGTTTCAGATAAGTGGAACAGGTTTTGAAAATGACATTGCCTATTTCAAGCATCGACTTGTGGGCTTTCAACTTGCGAACCTTGCTGAATTGCCAGAATCCAAACAAAAGGCCGAGAGCCACAATCAAAAATCCCCAATAAAGAATCTTTGTGTCGGGACTCGAGCTGAAACCCTCGGGCATCTTCAAATCAGCCTCGCTCGCGAAGCTCAACGCTGGCAGAGCGATTGCAGAAAGTGTTGCGAAAAATTTCTTCATAGATTATTGTTGTTTAGTTTGTAATTATTTATTTCTTTATTAGTATTCGGTCGGTGTGCCCCAGATATCGTAACGTCAATCGTTCCGTTTTGTCTACCTTGGTGCATTTACCTCCCTGCATTTAATGGGTATGGCACGCTTCCGCTATTGTACAAGTATCAGAATGTCATTCTGTTGCCCTTTTACTACGCCGGCCTTTATCTCAAAGCTTTTCTCCTCCTGTCCTTCCGCCTGCAGGCGAATCTTTCCTGCCGCCAGGCTTGAAATGATGGGGGCGTGGTTCTCGAGCAGCTCGAAGAGTCCACCGGTTCCGGGCAGCTGAATCAGCGTTGCCGGACCGTCATACAGAGTGGAATCGGGTTTAATAATCTTGACGTTCATAAACTAAAGTATTGTTACGTCATTTTGTTTCGGCCAGAATCTTCTCGCCCTTCTCAATAGCCTCTTCAATGGTGCCAACAAGCAGGAAAGCCTGTTCGGGCAGATAGTCGACATCGCCATTCAGAATCATATTGAAGCCCTTGATAGTGTCGTCGATATTCACGAATTTGCCTTGCAAACCGGTGAAAGCCTCAGCCACAAAGAACGGCTGAGAGAGGAAACGCTGCACGCGGCGGGCGCGGCTCACAACCAGTTTGTCTGCCTCGCCGAGCTCCTCCATACCGAGGATGGCAATGATATCCTGCAACTCGTTGTAGCGCTGCAGTATCTGCTTGACTTTCTGGGCAGTGTTGTAGTGCTCTTCGCCGACTACGTCGGGCGAAAGGATGCGGCTCGTCGAGTCGAGCGGGTCGACGGCAGGGTAGATGCCAAGCTCGGAAATCTTACGGCTCAGCACCGTCTGTGCGTCGAGGTGGGCAAAAGTCGTTGCCGGAGCGGGGTCGGTCAAGTCGTCGGCAGGCACATACACAGCCTGGACTGAGGTGATAGAACCGCGTTTCGTCGAAGTGATACGCTCCTGCATCATACCCATCTCCGTGGCCAGCGTGGGCTGGTAACCCACGGCCGACGGCATACGGCCCAGCAGTGCCGACACTTCCGAACCGGCCTGCGTGAAACGGAAAATGTTGTCGATAAAGAGCAGGATGTCGCGACCGCCGGTCTTCTCGTCACCGTCGCGGTAGTACTCGGCCAGCGTCAGGCCTGACAGGGCCACACGTGCACGCGCACCGGGCGTTTCGTTCATCTGACCGAACACCATCGTGCACTTCGAGTCGCGCACAGCCTCTTTGTCCACCTTCGAAAGGTCCCAGCTTCCTTCTTCCATACTTTTCAGGAACTCGTCGCCATACTTGATGACGCCGGCCTCGATCATCTCTCGAAGCAGGTCGTTGCCCTCGCGGGTGCGTTCGCCTACGCCGGTGAACACCGACATACCGCTGTATTTCTTGGCAATGTTGTTGATAAGCTCCTGGATAAGAACCGTTTTTCCAACGCCGGCGCCGCCAAACAGACCGATCTTACCACCCTTGAGAAAGGGCTGGATAAGGTCGATGACCTTGATGCCGGTATAGAGGATTTCCTGCGTGGTCGACAAGTTCTCGAACTTGGGTGGCTCGCGGTGTATGCCGTATTTCTTGTCGCATTCGGGTGCGGGCATACCGTCGATGGCCTCGCCGATAACGTTGAACAGGCGTCCGTTGATGTTCTCGCCAACAGGCATCGAGATGGGGCCGCCAAGTGACAGCACTTCCATTCCGCGCTGCAAGCCGTCGGTGCTGTCCATTGCAATGGTTCGCATCGTGTTCTCTCCAATATCCTGCTGGCACTCAAGTATTACCGTCGTGCCATCGGGACGTTTCACGCTCAATGCATCGTAAATGTCTGGAAGTTTTACATCGTCATCGAATGTCACATCAATAACCGCACCAATAATCTGCGATATTCTACCTTTACAATTGGATTCCATATTTGTTTATAATAATATCATTTTTAGTTTCTTACTACAATTGCCACATCTCGTCCGCAGGACGTGTGGCATCGATAAAAACGGATGCAAATTTACAACAATTCTTATAAATATTAAACCCTTTTTATGAAAAAAATATTCACAATTCGGGTTATTTGCTGACTCATAATATCTTATATATTTTTCCGGGCAGACATCTGCATAGGTTTTTAAGCTCCAAACTAAGCAGTGCAGCGGCTATTTTGGGCATTGCAAGGTCGCAAAAATCGGGTATTTCATCCATCGCTATGTCTTGGTGGGCGGCAAGCACATCGTATACCGCCTGTTCGTCAGCGTTAAGTTTCGGAAACAGAGTGGTTTGCTTACCTGCCTGCTTTGTTTTGCGTTCCCATCCCATATTGAGCATCAAGTCGTCGGCGTCGCGAATCAGCATTGCTTTGCAGGCGGCGATGATGGCGTTGCATCCCTCCGAGTTCTTGTCGACGATGCGCCCTGGGAAGGCAAACAAGTCGCGATTGTAACTATTTGCTATGTTGGCCGTTATGAGTGCACCGCCTTTTCGCGATGCCTCCACAACGACGGTTGCGTCTGAAAGTGCTGCTATTATGCGGTTGCGGGCGGGGAAGAGGCCGGGCTTCATCGGTATGTCGGTGCGTATCTCGGTGAGCAACGAGCCTCCGCAGGCAAGCATCTGCTTGGCCAGATTGCGGTTCTGTGGCGGATAGAGGCGGTTCAGGCCGTGGGCCAGCACACCTACGGTGGGCAGGCCGCACTCGATGGCCGCCGAGTGCGAAGCGGCATCGATGCCTATGGCCAATCCGCTGACAATGGTGATGCCCTCGCCGCGAAGGTCGGTTACAAGCTTGTGCGTCAGGTCGATACCCTGCACGGTGGCTTTGCGTGTACCCACCACGCTCACAGCGCGCTCGGGGTTGAGGTCGGCGTTGCCAAGAGTGTAGATGACGATGGGCGAGTCGACGCAGCCGGGCAGATTGAGCCGCTGCGGGAAATCGGCCTCTTTATAGTATAACACCCTGATTTTGTTCTTCTCAACGAACTTCAGCTCCTTCTCGACGGCATTGAAGACGCTCTTCTCTTTGATGGCTTTGACAATTTCGGCGCGCTGGCCGAAAATATGCCTCAATTCGCTCCCCGACATATTGAACAGCGCCTCGGCCGAATCGACAATCTCCAGCAACTGACGTGCCGAACGGCACCCGATGCCCGGCAGCATCGTCAGCGCAATCTCGTAAAAATGGTCGCTCATCTTGCTTGATATGGTGTTTTTTATTGTTACACGGGTTTCTGATTTGTTTTTCCGCCAAACTCTCGCCGCACATTCTCCATACCAACTCCGGTCGTTGTACAATATATGTACAATAGTTGTACAATATTTGTACGTTTACAATTGTACATATATTGTACAACTATTGTACATATATTGTACAACGACCGGAGTTGGTACGGCGAAAAACCGGTTTTTGCAGGTCGGAAAACTCTCTTGTTTCGGACTGCAAATATACGTTTTTTTTGAAAAACTATGTTTTTTCAGGCTGAAATCAATCGTTGGGCGGTGCCAGTAAGCTCTGTGTTGTGTTTGTAATTGTTTGATTTGTCGCAATGTGTGTGCTGTTGCAAAATAGGGGAGGTCCGATTCGGGAAAAAGTCGTATCTTTGCATTTCATTTATATTTTTGAAGAATGGATGTAATTATTGGAGCCGGAATTTCCGGATTAAGCTATGCCGCCGCCACGCCGAACGACTATCTGGTCGTTGAGGCCGACGGCGAGATTGGAGGCTATTGCAAGACTATATACCAGGACGGTTTCATTTGGGACTATTCGGGCCATTTCTTCCACTTCCAGCATCCGGAACTGAGGGACTATGTGATGCAGCAAATAGCAGAGGATGAGATGCTTACCGTTGCAAAGCATACGCAAATCCTTTATGGCGACAGGCATATAGACTTCCCCTTCCAGATGAACATTCATCAGTTGCCGCAGGAGGAGTTTATCGATTGCCTCTACGACCTGTTCACTGCCGAGCAGAAGACGGACTTCGGCTCGTTCAAGGATATGATTTACACTAAGTTCGGCAAGTCTATTTCCGAAAAGTTCCTGATTCCCTACAATACCAAGCTCTATGCCACCGACCTTGACCGCCTGGATGTGGACGCTATGGGGCGCTTTTTCCCGTATGCCGACAAGGAGCAGATCGTCAAGAACTTCCGTCACCCTGAGGGTCATTCCTACAACGCTTCGTTCCTCTATCCCAAGGCGGGATGTATGCGCATTGTTAATTCGGTGGCGTCCAATGTAGATACTGAAAGGATAAGTTTAAATGAGCGTATGCTGTCGATTGATACAGAGAATCATAATGTTGTAACAAGCAAGCGTACATTGCATTATGACAATCTGATTTCGACCATTCCTTTCCCAAAACTGCTTGATGCCTGTTCGATGGACTATGACCGCTCGGTCTACTCGTGGAACAAGGTGCTTGTCTTTAACTTGGGCTTCGATTCGAAGGGGCCTGAAAAGGTCAATAGCTGGCTCTATGTCCCCGAAAGCAAATATGTGTTCTATCGCGTTGGTTTCTATGACAATATACTTGGACAAGACCGCACGTCGCTCTATGTGGAAATCGGTTTTGGCAAGGATGAGGAGGTGGGCGACATCGACGCACTGCTGAAGCGCACGCTGAATGACCTTCAAGCAGCTGGAATTGTCACTTCCGAACAGAAGCTTGTGTCGCACAACTGCGTGATTATGAATCCGGCATACGTTCATATAACACAACGTTCTGAGGCCGACAAGAAGGTGCAGATGAAGCGTCTGGCCGATAAAAACATCTATTCGATAGGGCGCTACGGCGAATGGAAATACTGCTCGCTCGAGGATAATATGTATGATGCCTTTATGCTTTCCAAATCTATACAAAACTCTAAATGACAATTAACTACCAGTATAACAGCCTGACGTTTCTGCCGGATGGCGCTGTGGCTTGCGGTGCTACTATGTTGCCTCGCGGAACGGACGTGGGAGAGTGCCTGCGTCAACTTGTGGAGGGCCAGGGCGTCTTTGCCGTGTGCGGCGTCGATGCCCGTCAACTTGTGCGTTTTTTGCACGAGAACTATATATTTATCAAAGCGGCCGGTGGTGTTGTGGAGCGGCCCGACGGCAAGCGGCTGCTGATGATTCGCAATGACAGGGCTGATCTGCCCAAAGGCAAGGTGGAAGCAGGGGAGACTCTGGCGCAGGCGGCATTGCGTGAGACGGAGGAGGAGACGGGCTTGTCGGACATCCGCCGTGGTTCGCTGCTGCTGAAGACCTATCATATCTATGACCTTTATGGCGGCTGGCATTTCAAGCAAACGTCCTGGTATGCAATGCAACTGCTTGACGAACAGCCCCTCGTGCCACAAACCGAGGAGGGAATTACGTCGCTTGAGTGGTGCGATGCTGCCGAGTGGCGCGCCAAACTTTTGCATAGCTATGCCACAATGCGAATCATAACAAGTCAAGTGCCTGACACAAGGTTATTTAACAGCAATAGTTAATAAGTTTTTTCTCTGTTTTACTTCAATTTTAACAAAAAGTTGTACTTTTGCAACTTAAAATTAACATTCAGAATAGTAAGAAAATGAACGAAACTGCCGAACAAACAAGCTCTTTCCTGTTGCAGGTGAAGGCTGTGAAACTGAACAACGAGAATCCTTTTACTTGGGCTTCGGGCCGCAAGTCGCCTATCTATTGCGACAATCGTGTGACGCTCTCTTATCCTGAGATCAGAACTTTTATACGTCAGCGTTTTGTCGACATTATCAATGAGTATTATGGCGATGTCGATGTCATTGCCGGTGTTGCCACGGGCGGTATCGCTCAGGGTGCCCTGGTGGCTCAGGAACTCGGCAAACCGTTCGTCTATGTTCGCTCGGAAGAGAAGAAGCACGGTTTGACCAATCAGATTGAAGGTGAAATACATAGCGGCCAGACGGTTGTGGTGGTTGAAGACCTTGTTTCGACTGGCAAGAGCTCGCTGATAGCTGTCCACGCTTTGCGCGACAAAGGATGCATCGTCAAGGGTATGGTGGCCATATTCACCTACGGTCTTGAGGTCGCTGCCAAGAATTTTGCCGAGGCCAATGTCGAGCTGCATACTCTGACAAACTATGACACTCTGGTAAAGGTGGCTTGTGAGCAGGACTACGTCCGCGACCACGACCTTGAGTCGTTGAAGACCTGGCGCGAGAATCCTGAACTCTGGTCAGAGCAGCATAGTTAATAAAATCCATACAATCACTCAAGTTATGACAGCAGAATCAAAGAGGGTCACTGCTCAATGCGGTGCCGAAAGACTATATAATTTCGCTTGCGATTTCAGCAATTTCCAACGGCTGCTGCCTCCGCAGGTGGAGGGCTTCCAGACCGACGGCAATACCTGTTCGTTCAAAGTCGCCGGTTTTATGCAGTTGACACTGCAGTATGCCGAGCGCACACCATACAGTACGGTGGCTATATCGCCGGCTGCAGGTAGCGGCTCGCCGATACCGTTTCGTTTCGTTATGAATATCAGCCCGATGAGCGACAATGAATGCGAAGTCGTTGTCCGTGCCGAGGTTGAAGGCGGCAACCCAATGATGACTATGATGCTGAAACCCAAACTGCGTCCCGCACTCGACAAGATAGCGGAGCAGATTCAGTATTATTCGGCCGGCTTGTAGTTTTCGATTTTTCATTTTCTGAATAAGAACAGATGGCACTACGGTGCCATCTTTTTTTATAATTTACTATTATATTTAATTTTTATTCGTATATTTGCAAGTTGACATTATTATTTACAAATCTGAGTAAGAATATGAAACATAGATTTTTACTTTGTTCTTTATTGTGTTTTTGCGGTCTTGCCGGGGCGCAAAACGTGACGAATGTGTCCTTTGTGCGCAACGATAAGGAGGTGACAATTACCTACGACCTCAATAAAGATGCCGACATTCGCGTATGTGCGTCGATTGACGGAGGCCGCTATTATGGCGACTACATCGAGAATATGGGTGGCGACATAGGCAAGGGTATAAAGGCCGGCAAGGGCAAGCAGATCATTGTCTACGACCTGCCCGACCTGCGCTTTCTGCCATACGAGCCTGATTCGATCGGTTTCAATGCCTCCGACACGCTTATCCGTTTCTCGGTGGAGATTGACGACGGCTCGGTGGACATTAAGGTCAATAATATGAAGTTCCGTATGATGCCGGTTCCTGGTGGCACTTTCAATATGGGTTGCACCCGTCCGGGTGCTGCCAAGCACAACTATGAGGCTGAATTCCCTGTGCATAAGGTGACTGTAGATACGTTCTATATGGGCAAATTCGAAGTGACCCAGCGCTTATGGAAGGAGGTGATGAACGACAACCCGAGCCGTTGGACATACAATGACAGTCTGCCCGTCGAACAGGTGTCGTGGAATGACGTTCAGATGTTTATCGCTCGGTTGTCGCAGATGACGGGCTATCGTTTCCGTCTGCCCACCGAGGCGGAATGGGAGTTTGCTGCTCGTGGCGGCAATCTCTCAAAGAACCACGTGTTCCCCGGTGTAGATGGCGATCCGGGTTCGGTTGCCTGGTATGGTATGAACTCGGGCAATATCACCCATCCTGTGGGCCGCAAGAAAGCCAATGAACTTGGCCTCCACGATATGGCCGGCAATGTTTGGGAGTGGTGCTCTGACTGGTACGAGGCGTACAGCGCTGAGCCACAGACCAATCCGCGCGGTCCCCGACACGGAGAGAGCCGCATACTGCGTGGCGGATGCCTCAATAGTCCGTCGTGGGGCTGTACGGTGAGCGACCGCAGTTGGTATCAGCCCGACTATGGATATGGCTTCCACGGCTTCCGCCTTGTTCTGGATTCGGTGGAGGAGCCAGAAGAAGAGTAGGTCGGTTGCTGTATTGCTTAAAAGAAACGCTATCATTGTCCAATAAAAACATTTTTAACTTTCAAACCCTTAACCAATGATTACAGTACACGACAAGCAGTTTGAGCTTTATATGACGGAGGCTGAAATCCAGCAGGATGTGAATCGCGTCGCAGCCGAGATTTCGCGTGACCTTAAAGATAAGAACCCGCTTTTCTGTCCGACCCTTACGGGTGCTTTTATGTTTATGACCGACTTGGCAAGGGCACTGGACTTTGACGCGGAGACCTACTTTGTGAAATACAGCTCGTATAGCGGTATGAGCAGCACCGGCAAGGTTAAGTCGGAACTGCCTTTCCCGCAGAAGTGCAAGGGCCGTCACGTGGTCATAGTTGAGGATATTGTCGATACGGGTATCACTATGGAAGCTATGCTTGAGGAGCTGCGCAAGATGGAGCCTGCTGGCATTTATATTGCATCGTTCCTGTTTAAGCCCAATAGTTTTAAGAAGAACTTTAAGGTTGACTATATAGGTCGTTCAATACCAAATGATTTTATTTTGGGCTACGGCTTGGATTATGACAATTTCGGTAGATTCTACCGCGATATTTATGTTGTTTCCCAATGAAAAAATATAGAAGATTTTTCTTTGTCTTGGGTATTGTCGGCGTGTGCTCGCTGATGTTTTCCTGTAAGGAGGAGCCCAAGTTCGATATCGACTTGATTGTTGGCAAATGGGTGTCGGGCACCGAATATTGGCGTTACGACACTGATGGAACCGGCGTTACGTGGGACGAAGCTGACGATGTCCACGAGGATGAAGCACAGGCGTTCAAATGGGAATTCGACCCTGAGAGCAACCGCTTGAACCATATCCACTGGATGGAAATGACGCAGGAATGGACACTCCCCAAAAGTTACACACTTAAGGCTTTGGACGACAACAAGCTGTCGTACAAAGACCGTTTTGATTCCACTTACACTTTCAACAGGGTATTATAATGGCTGAGGAATTGAATAATACGATAGGCGAAGAGACCAAGAAAGAGAAGCGAAAAATGAAAAAGGGTTGGAAGATAACCCTTATTTCGTTGTGTTCGCTTTTAGGACTCGTTGTTGTTGTGGCAGTTGTAGCCCTTTGGTTAGTGCTTACCCCTGCACGGCTGACATCGATAGTCAACAAACTTTCAGACAAGTTTATCCTTTGTGAAAGCAACTTTGAAGATGTTGATTTGACCCTGTTCAAGACCTTTCCGTACGTAGGCTTGAACGTGGAAGGTGTGACGCTTATCAATCCGATGGACGGAGCGGGAAATGACACATTGGCCAATATTTCGTCGGTAGGTGTGGGCATAAATCTGCGCGAATACCTGAAGAACAAGAACATTGAGGTGACAAAGTTGGTTCTCGACGGCGTCGATGCCAACCTATATACCAATGAAGAAGGTAAGACGAATTTTGACATTTTCCCGTCTTCCGATGATTTGGACACAACTCCGTCCAAACCTTTTGAAATGCCAGAACTTGTGTCACTGAAATGTGTAAAGGTCAAACGTCTAAATGCTTCATATATTGACGAGAAAAACAGTATTGCTGCGTTGCTTAAAGAGTTTAATCTGTCTGTTGACGGAAGCTATGAGCCTGACAAGATTGATGCCGATGTCAATCTTGGTATTAAGCATTTGGCATTTAATTTAAAAAGTGACAGCACTGCCTTGTTTGCCGATATGAGCGATATGGTTTTCAAATTGAATGGCGACACAGAAGGTGATAAGTTCGACGGCGATTTGACGCTAAAAATCAAGCAGGGCGACATTAAAATGAACGGACAGGAGTTTGTAAACAATGCCGTTAAAAACAGGAAAGGCAATCTTCTTAAAGTCGATGGCAAGTTGTCGGGCGATATGGACAGTCGTCAGATGCTGGTGGACAAGCTTGTCGCCGACTTGAAAGGCTATGAACTGTCGGTTGAAGGTGCGGTCAATCTGCCTACGGATGAGGCCCCTATGTCGATGGATTTGAAGTATAAAACCAATGACTGGGGAGTTGACGAATTGTTGGCAATGCTGCCAGCCGAGTTTACCGAATGGAAGAAAGGAATGAACCTTGATGCTGACGCCGCCTTGGCGGGTACGGTGAAGGGTAATCTTACAGATACGGAGCTGCCGGCTATCACAGCCAACTTGAGCCTGAAAGACGGCAAGTTTCAAGACCGCAGTATATTGCCTTACGCTTTTACCAATATCAATGCCAACATAGATGCTGATTTAAACCTTAACGAGAATGGCATCAGCAATGTTGAAATAACTAATATCAGCGCCCGTACCGGTCGTAACAATATTGAGGTAGCGGGACATATCGGAGACTTGTTGGGCAAGATGAATACTGATGCTACAGTTAGAGGCGTAGTTTATCTGCCTGATACAAAGCAGATGATGCCCGACGACTTGAATATGAAGCTTGATGGTAAAGCCAATCTTAATCTCAAGGCACAGACCAATCTGGAGCAGTTGCAGAAAGGTGACTTTGCAAAGATGAAACTCACGGGAAACATTGGTTTGACGGATTTGGATGTTGAATACGATACAATCTATGCCAAGATACCGAAAGGCAATATTAAAGTCAATATGCCGAGTACTGTAAAGCGAGGCTTGTTCAAAGAATTGCTTTCAGCCACAATCACTTGTAGCGGTATCGATGCCCAATTGCCTAATAATAATATTGACGGCAAACTGGGCGAAACACGCTTGACGGCAGCCATTTCAGATGTTTTTGACACTAATCAACCTTTCAGGGTTGTCTGTGACTTTGATTTTGCATCATTGGCAGGATCGATGGATTCGATAAAGGCAACAGTGACAAGTCCTAAGGGCACTTTTGCAATGGTCCCTGTCTCGAAGCAGAGCGACAAGGTTAAGTACAATATTGATTTTGTCAGTAGCGCTATGCATTGTGAGCTGGATGACAGTACCACGGTTGACCTTGCGGGTCTCACCATTAAAGGTGGCGCCAACTTCGACCCGTCCAAGCCTAATACTTTGCAACAGTGGTCGCCAAATCTGGATTTCGATTTCAAACGCGGATATATTGATTTAGAGCAGTTTGATTATATTGTTCAGATTCCCGACATTAAGTTCAACTATAAACCGGAGCGTTGCGAGATTGCAAGCGCCAACGTGGTTTTCGGTAACTCTGACTTTTATTTGACCGGCGCTGTGACTGGGCTTGAAAAATGGCTCAGTCACGAAGATATGCTTAAAGGCGATCTGTATTTCACCTCAAACTACACGAATGTGGATGACTTGATGGACGCATTCAGTGGCTTGGGTACCGATGCGGATACCCTTGAGGCTCAGCGCAAAGAAGACAATGTCGACACTTCGGCCCATCCTTTCATTGTGCCTCGCGATGTGGATTTTACGCTGCACACGCGTATCAAAGAGGCTACCGCTTTCGACAACGACTTGCGTGAGGTTGCAGGCGACGTGCAGATCAGGGACGGTGTGGCCGTTCTGAACCAAGTGGGCTTTGTGTGTAAAGCGGCAAGAATGCAGCTTACAGGATTGTACCGCACTCCACGCTTCAATCACCTTTTTGTCGGAATGGATTTCCACCTGCTCGACATCAATATTCAAGAGCTTATAGAGATGATTCCGTATATCGACACACTTGTTCCTTTGTTGAACGATTTGGAGGGCAATGCCGACTTCCATCTGTGTGCCGAGACATATCTCAATGCCTTTTATCAGCCTAAGATGAGTACTCTCAGAGGAGCTTCGGCACTGACGGGGCAGAATCTTGTAGTGCTTGACAACAAGGATATTGACAAGATTGCTAAGCTGTTGCAGTTGAAGTCGTGGCGAGAAGACGACTCCAAGATACACGTTGACAGTCTTGATGTGGCTATGACAGTATTCCGAAAAGAGCTTGAGGTCTATCCGTTCCTGCTATCATTGCACAAATATCAGATTGTCGCGGAGGGACGCCACGATTTGAACAACAACTATGATTATCACGTTGAAATAGTGCAGAGTCCATTGCCTGTGCGACTGGCAGTTGACGTATTGGGAACGATGCCTAAATTGAATTTCTCGGTGTCGCCCAAATTGCGTTACAAAAACCTTTACAGGCCTGCGCGTCGCAACGATGTAGACAAAGAGACATTGAGGCTTAAAGAGATGATACGCAAGGCACTTGAGGCCAATGTTAAACAGGAGACTCGCGATTACCAAGGACTTGGAGAAGAATAAAACAAAACGAAAATGATTAAAGTATCAGTCATATTGCCCGTATATGGCGTGGCGGAATATATAGAGAAATGTGCGCAGTCGCTGCTCAACCAGACACTGCAGGAGATGGAGTTCATCTTTGTCGACGACCACGGCCCCGACAATAGCATTGAGTTGGTGCAGAAGATGATTGCCGACCATCCGCGTAAACAGCAGTTCGTGTTCCTAAAACCGGAGCACAATCTGGGTGCAGGTATGGCTCGAACCTATGCAATTCCTAAAGCACAGGGCGAATACATAGCTTTTGTGGACAGCGACGACTGGATTGAACCTGATATGTTTGAGCTGCTTTATAATGAGGCTAAGCGTCAGGGTGGGGTAGACCTGTGCTGCTGTCAAATCCTTAAGGATTTCACTGATGGACAGCCCTCTGAGGTTGTCAAGAATCCTGATATTCCATCTGGCATTATGTCTGCCGAGACAAAGAGATACTTCTTGACTCATTATGTCTCGCTCTTCTCGACCTTTATCTACAAACGTGAGATGATTGTCGACAACGATATCCATTTTCCCGAATCGCGCAGTGCCGACGACAGTTTCTTTATTACCAGTGCTCTCGTCTTTGCAAACTCAATGTCGCGTGTTGACAGGCCTTTGTATCACTACATACTTCGCCCAGGGTCGGTTACAACTACCAAGGATAGCACTAAATATCAAAAGCGATTGGCGACATTCAGTTCTTTAATGTCGTATCTGAAATCGAAAGGTGTGTATGAGGCCAACAAGGATGAGATTGACTTCATATACCTTAAGAAAGGATATCTTTCGTCGGTGTTCAACTATATCCATAACTCGCTTGAGCCGCGAAAAGCCACAATAGAGGAAATTCGCAACGAGATGATGCGATATATTCCCGATTACAAGCGTAATCCATATTTTAAAAAACGCATCAGCCTACGACTGCTCGACTGGATGATACACAACTGCACTTGGTTGGCACTGAAAATCATACCTATTTATATCAAAAAAACTAATCAGGTAGTATGAAAGAACTCGCAATGCACGTCTATGACTTGATGGAGAACTCTACGGCCGCTAACTCCACCGAAGTCAAATTGACAATTCGTGACAGTCTCAAAGACAACATATATGCCTTCACCATTGAAGACAACGGCAAAGGAATGACACCGGAGTTTATGGCCAAAGTGACAGACCCTTATACCACATCACGAACCACGCGAAAAGTTGGCCTTGGCCTTCCGCTTATCAAGATGAATACCGAAAACTGCGGCGGCGGAATGAAACTGCAGAGCGAAGTAGGCAAAGGTACGCGTCTTGACTTCTGGTTTCAACACAACCACTGGGATCGCCCACCGATGGGCGATCTTGCAGGCACTATTGTTATGCTATGCGCCGCCCACGAGGATATTCATATCATTTATAAGCACATAACCGATGAGGGCGAATTCGTATTCGATACCGACGAGATTCACGAAGCCCTTGACGGTATGTCGATGAACGATGTGAAAGTTATGGGGTGGCTAAAAGATATGGTGCAGGAAAATCTCGAAGCTATACATTACAACAACTGACACACAAGTGTTTTAGTTGTTGTTTTCGCCCTTGTCAAAAACAAATCACTTTAGCGTAGTTACCGCTTTTTTAGTCCATAGGCCAAGGAAATTCTCGACTTTCTTGCGGTCGTATGACTTGCCCTCTTCAAGTGAGGCAGATTCTTGTATATGTATTGGCTTTCCTTCTTCGTCAAGAATTACAAAGACGGGGAAGCCAAACCTTGCAGGATTGCCAAGGTATTTCATCGCCTCGGGGTTTTTGTTGGCTTTAGAATAGTTGATGTGGACGTATACGAAATTCCTTTCAATCAAAGGGGCTATAACGCTGTCTGTTGTCGCAAAGTTAGCAAAGCGGATGCACCAGGGGCACCAGTTGCCACCTACTTGACAGAGCACATATCTTCCCGATTGCTTGGCGAGCATTGAAGCGGTT
>JAEEGH010007540.1_pt1 | contig 26120 bp, 27 predicted proteins | sample 9134181 | NCBI WGS metagenome assembly JAEEGH01 (sample SAMN16246544, study PRJNA631951) | gut metagenome | biome: gut microbiome; feature: rumen; material: DP-attached | host: Bos | place: Iran: Karaj | collected 2018-10
GCTGACGCTGACCGCCTGAGAGCTGGTTCGGTTTTTTGTACATATGCTGTTCCAGCTGAACAAGAGAAAGGTATTCCTTTACTTTCTGATCAATGATTTTTTTATCGATTTTTTTAAGGCGCAGAGGGAATGCAACGTTTTCGTAAACGCTCATGTGCGGAAACAGTGCATAACTCTGGAATACTGTGTTTGACGGGCGCTTGTTAGGCTGTAAAGGGATGATGTTCTGATCGTCAAAAAGAACGGCTCCATCATCAGGAAATTCAAAACCGGCAATAATGCGCAAAAGTGTTGTTTTGCCGCATCCGGAAGGTCCAAGCAGAGAGAAGAATTCACCCTGATTAATAGTAAAATTAATGTCATTTAATGCATGGAATGAACCAAAATGCTTTGACACATGGTCAATTGTAACCTGACTTCCGTTCAATATTAGGTACCTCTTTTATTCCACAACTTCTGGTGGTTTTGATGAAAAACAGAATATCTGCATAAAGTACAAAATAGAGTTAATAATACAATTTGTCTATAAGTTTTCCCAAAAAATTTGAAATAATTATTTTTTAGAAAAATAAGGGGCTAAATAAGGTAATCCAGAAGCATAAAAATTGCGGTTCCACCAAAAATGCTTACCATACTGTTGCTGAATTTGAGATGCAGAACTATTGTTGAAAGAACTCCGATTAAGGCCGGAATCCCGTAGGGCATTTCTGTTACGGTTGCAAATTTAGGATCGCTCAGACAGTAAACAATGAGAACTCCGATTACCATTGCCGGAATATATTTTTCGATAAACGCAAGAAGCTTTGGCGGCTTTCTCTTACTGAACAGAATGAACGGAAAGGCCCTGAGTAAAAACATCAGGACTGCAGAAGAAAAAGTTGCGATTAATGCCTGTAAAATTGACAGTCTCATTTAGATTCCTCCCCGATAGATTCAAGCTGATCCCGGTTTTTGTTGAATACACCGCGTACCAGAAGAAGTACTGCAATTCCAAGGGAAAGTGCTACAATCAGCTGGTGCTGGGCCGGAAGAATTCCAACCTTTGACAGGATAATAGCAGTCAGGCTTGTAAGAATTCCACAAAGTGAAGGGAAGAAGTCCTTTGACATTTTTATCTGGTTTATCATTAAAACGATAAAGAGCGCGTTAAGTGCAAAGTCAACGCCCGCAAAACTAAACGGAAGAAGGGTTCCCAGGAGGGCTCCGATTAAAGTTCCTGTAAGCCAGTAGAGCCAGTCCATGGCTGCAATCAGACTGTAGTACTCCCCGGGATGCTCGCCTTCAGGGCACTCTTCGGTAGAAAGCAGTGCGTAAGTTTCGTCTGTCAGGGCAAAAATCAGGAAGAATTTCCATTTGCCTGCTTTTTCATATTTTTTAAGAAGGGAAAGTCCGTAAACGATGTGACGGATTCCTACAAAAAACTGTGTAATCAAAAAGGCCGGAAGACTGGCACCAGCTGCCATAAGTCCGACAGCCATGTATTCACCTGTTCCGGAAAAAACAGTAAGGCTCATTACAAGGGCGAGCCACCACGGATAGCCCGCAGTTACAACCATGAGTCCGAATGGAATTCCAATTGAAATATAACCGAAAAGAATCGGTATCGTTAAATGAAAAGCTTTTTTTACATTCTGTCGTTGAAGCATGATTTGACCAATATAGCAGATTACGGATAAAAGATTAAGGGGGTTACACCATATTCAAAAAAAAGGTATAGTTGAACCTGAGAGAGAAACGGAGTTTAGGAAATCATGTTTACAATTATATTGGGACTTTTACTTATCGGATTCTGTGTGTGCGCCTGTCTTCCCCAGGTTCTGGGCTGGGGGCCTGAGATTATCGCTGCAATCAAAGGTGTTGCTCCCGTATTCTGCGCACTGGCCGGTCTGATTATGATTTTTATCGGAGTTGCAGACATTCAGGACAAAGCAGAAGCCCGCAAGGAAGAAAAAGAAGCCTAGGGCGCCGGGGCAGGAAAAGCTCTGAAAAACTGTCAGTTTTTTTGAAATTTATTGAATTTTGCAACCGCTGTTTATTGACCAAAATTAATAAAAAATTTATATTAATTATCCCCGTATATGCGCAGATAAATGCTTCAATATCTGCGGTTGTGTAGGACTGAAGATGCAAATCAGAATTACACAAAGACTTTTACAGTACAAGGTATATACAAATGAAAACTTTATTCGTTAAAGATTACGAACAGAAACGCGACTGGTACGTTATTGACGCTGCCGGTAAACCACTTGGACGCGTAGCAGCAAAAGCTGCATCAGTTCTTCGCGGAAAGAACAAGGCTACTTACACACCTAACCAGGAAATGGGTGACTATGTAGTAATTATCAATGCAGACAAAGTAATTGTTACTGGAAACAAAACAGAAGGCATGCTTTATCGTCATCACACCGGTTTTATCGGCGGTCTCCGTGAATACTCATTCGCTAAGTTGATTGAAAAGAAACCAACTGAACCACTTACACGTACAATTAACGGTATGCTTCCTAATGGACGTCTTGGACGCAAGCTCATGGACAATCTTAAAGTTTATGCAGGATCTGACTATCCTCAGAAAGCACAGAATCCAAAGCCACTTGAAGTTTAATTAGGAGTCTATGATGGTAAAGAATATTGCTATTGGTACAGGTAGAAGAAAGACAGCTACAGCACGCGTTTTCCTGCGTGATGGCAGCGGAAAAATCGTTGTAAACGGAAAAGATGTTGCTGAATATTTTGACTCAGAAGAACAGGTACGTATCGTACACCAGCCGCTTCTCGTTACAAGCAACGAAAATAAATATGACATTCTTATCAACGTAACTGGCGGTGGTCTTAAAGGTCAGGCTGAAGCTTGTCTTCACGGTCTTTCAAGAGCTCTTCTCCAGGTTGATCCTGATGCTCATACATCACTTAAAGCAAACGGCTTCCTTACACGTGATAGCCGCATGGTTGAACGCAAGAAGTACGGTCAGCGTGGTGCACGCCGCCGCTTCCAGTTCTCAAAGCGTTAGTTTGTACAGAGATTTTGCAGTTTATTTCTGCAAAATCCGGTATATTGCTTGAGGAATACGTTTTTGCGTATCAGTGCATTAAAACAGGCCGTGTCAGATGTGGTAGAAATCACTTCCGAAGACGGGCCTGTTTTTTTTATTAGACTTGCATATTTAAAAAGTATAGATCCGGACAGAATTCAAGCGGGTGCAGTATTTGAAGACGTTGAACTTGATGAACTTGTTGAAGCCGGACTTGCCTTTGCCGCAGAGCGGAAGGCAGAAGAATACCTTGCCCGATGTGAACAGTGCAGGCGGGGCCTTGAGAGAAAACTTTCTCAAAAAAAGATGTCCCCCGCTTCAATAAAGGCTGCACTGGATTATCTTGAAGGCAGACAGCTTCTAAGTGACAGAAGATTTGCATTTTCCTGGATTAGAAGTCATACTGTAAATAAGCCCCAGGGCCGGATTCGCCTTATGTCGGAATTGTGTTCCAGGGGAATCAGCACTCAGGATGCAAAAAGTGCCCTCGATGAGTTTTTTGCCGGCGTAGATGAACTTGAATTATGTGAGCGGGCATATAAAAAAGCGTTGCGAAACGGAAAAACCGGAGAAAAACTGTTAAAAAGCATGATAGATTCGGGGTTTTCGTATAAAATGGTTAAAGAAATAGAAACAGAATAAATTGTGGAGAAAGTGATGCAGGATAAAACTAATAAACCTGTTGTTTTTTCAGCTCTTGAAGTTGCAAATATTTGTGGTGTTGTAAATCAGACGGCAATTAACTGGATTAAAGGCGGCCATCTCAAGGCATTTACAACTCCGGGCGGTCAGTATCGCGTTTATCCGGATGACCTTGCAGAATTTATGAAGGAACGCGACATGCGTATTCCTGACGAACTTGCAAAGCACTGCACAGGTGTAACAGTTGCAAAAAAATCAATTCTCGTAGTTGATGATGACCGCGGACTTAACACTGTAATCACTAAATTCCTTGAAAAGAAATACAGCAGTGAAAATTTTGAATTCTTTCAGGCATTTGACGGTTTTGAAGCTGGTGTTCTGATGACAGAAAAACATCCGGGCTGTATCGTCCTTGACCTGGACCTTCCTGGTGTTGACGGATTCAGTCTTTGTAAGAAAATCAAAACGAGTTCAAACTTTGGTAAGCCGACAGTAATTGTAATTACTGCCCTGGAAGACAGTGACACGGAAGAACGCGTCAGGGAACTGGGTGTAAAGCACTTCTTTAAAAAGCCTTTGAACCTTGTAGAAGTTGCACAGGCAGTAAGCACCGCAATCTAGCTGCGGCGCCTGCCGTTTCAGATTGAATTAATTCAATCCGCCTGTATAAAGATAGTTCATTACATTGCCCTCAGCAAAAACTGCCTGAGGGTTTTTTATTATGCTCAAACCCTGCATAAGCAGATCCCTGAGGCCGTCAGGCCTGTCGTAAACATAATCCTTAAAAATAAGATTGCCAGCCGGCATTGAATTTCTGATTGTTGCCATGGCCTGTTCAACTGTCATTACATCGTCAACAAGTCCGTTTTTCTGAGCCTGGAGTGCGGAGTAAATGCGACCGTCAGCAAGCTTTTTTACCTGTTCCAGGTCCATTTTGCGTGATGCAGAAACGATGCCTGTAAACTGGTCGTAGCACTCGTCGGCGAGAGACTGCATAATCTGGAGCTGTTCTTCCGTGGCGCTCTGATTGAAATTCAACATGTTTTTGTTTTTACCTGCATGGATGGTAGTAGACTTGATTCCGATTTTTTTGAGAAGTTCTGTTCCGTCAACAAAATTGGCTGAGATTACACCGATTGAACCTGTAAGGCAGTTTCTGTTGGCGTAGATTTTGTCTGCCGCACAGCCGATGTAGTAACCGCCGCTTGCTGCCATAGGACCAAAGTATGCGGTAACTGATTTTCCTGTTGACTTGTAGTCCATGAGTGCAAGATAGGCTTCGTCAGCGTGATAGACTGTTCCGCCCGGTGAGTCTATGAAAAGGAGAATTCCCTTATTCTTTTTGTCGTTTTTGAGTGTGTGAATTGTGTTTAAAAGCCAGGTCTGGTTGTAAGTCTGGTTTTTCTCTTCAATTACGCCCCGGATGTAAATTGTTGCGATAAAAGGTTTGTTTGCGCTGGAAAAATCAAACTTACCCCTTGCAACCGAAACTCCTTCTTCCGAGCCCTGTGTGATTGAGTGCATTCCGGAAAACTGCTTTTTTACAATTGTAACTGCCACAGCCGCAATTACGATTACTGAAAGAACAATGATTCCTTTTTTTAAATTTTTGTCCATTTTCGTTACATCTCCTGATTAAAATCTTCCTGAGTCAAAACACCTGAACGGATGGCCATAGCCTTTAAGTCTTTGTAGGCGTTTGTAAAACTGAGCATTGTATATGGAGTTACCCACAGTTGTAGAATTCCAAAGGTAAAGGCTGCAAGAATGTTCCAGCCGATAAAACTCAGAGACATGACAAAAAGGTCTGCCTTGTAGCCCTTTGTCATGATTTTGCTCATTCTGACAGCTTTGAGAACTCCAATCTTCGGGTTTTCTGCAAGAATAAAAAAAGTCTGTGAATAGGCGAATGATTTTACAAAGCCCGGAATGATAAAGAGAAAGAACCAGAAACAAAGCCACAGAAAAAGCCAGATACAGGCAAAGGCGGCCCTGAAGGGATGAGAAAACCCGCGGATAAACTCAGAAAATGGAATTCTGCTGGGGTTTGAATAATACACATTGAATAAGTGGCAGAGTGCAAAACTTAAAATGCCCGTTACCGAAAGGTAAAAGAGCATGATGAGGAACGGCACTGAAGCAGACGAAACGTCCGGATTAAAACCCGGCGCGCTGTAAGAAGGCATCATTACTGTCTGCGCTGTATCTGAATCTGTAACTGCGTATGAAGCCGGGATTGCCCGTACTGATTCATTAATTTTTTCTGCAGCCGGTTTTGCAGTGAGTATTGCTATGATTACAAAACTTACCAGTGTGGCAAGGGCTGCAGTTCCAAGACGTTCCCGCAGCTGGCTTTTTGCTGATTTTTTGTAAAATTTTCGGTCAAACATTTATTTTCCTCCCAGTTCCTGAAGCATCTGTGTGTAATAGCGCTTTTCAATTTTGTCTTCGCTGATTCCGCACTTTGCAAGCATTGCAAGAAGCTTTTTGTTTGTCTGTTCAATCTGTTTAGGGTCGTTTGAGTGGGACATGATTTCTATTTCGATAAAGTCTCCCAGCGGCGGCACCTTGCATAATTCAAAAAGAACATCATTGTACTGCCAGTCAAGGACAACCTTATGTTTTACGATGTCAGTCTTAAATCCTACGTCTTTCAGAAAAGACTCCAGGGGAGCGGCTTCGTCGAGGGTACATTCCTTTTCGTCATTTACTTCGATAGCCTTTCCGTCCTTGTCCAGGAGTTCCTTTTTCTTGTAGGTAAAGATTACTGTTTTTTGTGAATCGATACTTACTTCCGGTAAATCAAGTTCCTTCGGGGTAAAAGGAGTTTCCTTCCTGATGCGGACCTGAATCTGTCTGCCGTCAACCGTCTTGCCGTAGTAAGTGTCGTCCTTTTCTACAGCCCCTGAAAAATAAGCAAAACTTTCGAGTTTTTTAATTAAAGCCTGTCTGTCTTCGACGTGAGCCTTCAGTTCAATTTCGTACATACTAAAATTATAACACAGAATATCTTTGTTTGACACAGTGGTTTTCTGTGTTATAATTAGGCTTATGAAAAGAATTATTGCATGCCTTCTGGCTTTTTCAATTTTAGGATTCTCAGTTTTTGCACAGTCTAAAGCAGGTGCTTCTGTCGCATTCAGCGGCTTTGGAGGCGGACTTCCTTCTTCGGCAGTAACAGTTGATAAACTTGCCGACGATGAAGAATTTGTTTATGAAGAAGATACCGGTCAGAATACAAAGAAGCGTTCGGGCCTCAGAACTGCTGCATGGATTACTGTGGGTGTTGTAGCAACAGCTGCCGCAACTGCCATGATTGTTTACGGTGCCAAAAAAGGTACTGAAAACTGTGTCGAAGGTTGTTTAGACGATATGTGCACTTCAACCTGTGAAGGGATGTCAGATTCGTTCTCACAGTCGTGCGCTGACAGTATGGCTGAGTCATGTAATTCCGAAAAAACAGTTCAGATTGTGGCTGCAAAGGTAATTCCGGTTTTCATGCCGTAAAGACTTTAGTATGAAGCCGAAAAAAGTTATATTACTTTTTCTTATTCAATTGGGTTGCCTTTGTTATGCGCAGGGCAACCTTAATTTTTTGTCTCTCACCCTCAAACGCACAATTCAAACGGAGACCCAGTCAGTGACTGTCGGGGGCTCGATGTATTATCAGGCCTTTCCGCATTTTTTTGAATTTGAACTGACTTCTCCTTCAAAAGATTATTTCTGCACTTCAAGTTCACACTGCTGGTATAAATCGAATTCAACACTTGTAGAGGACGACGAAAGCCTTGAAGTTATAAACCAGACCTGCACGGACATAAAAAACTGGTTCAGGACGGACCTGGGCTTTAGAGAAGACGGTTATTTTGTAGACCAAAGAAAATTCAACAATGGAATTTTGATTCAGCACTGGAAGGCTGACGATAAGTCAAAACCGGTTCAGTCGATGAAGACTTTTTCTGATACCAGGGGCCGGTTTTTGCAGCTGGAAATCTTTCTTGAAGACGATGTTTTGATGGCACGCACTTTTTTGTCGGATTATGTTTATAAAAAGGGCCGCGTCTTTCCGACCAGAATCCGGACCGAAAGTTTTTCTGAAGGGCGCAGGACTCAGATTACAACAATTGAATTTTTATCGGTGGACTTTGCAAAAATCGAAGGCAAAATCCCGGAAGTTGTGCTCAATAAAAGCGGCTCTCCGTTAGTTGAATTAAAAAACATGAGCGCCCGCGAAAAGGGTGTAAAAATCAAGGCTACCGCAAACGGTAAAAAAGGTTTTACTCTTATCGGGCTTGGAGTTGACGCCGGATACTGGTTTTACAAAAAGTTTATCACAAGCCAGGACACAAGTCACTGTTCGTACGACCCGAGCTGTTCAAATTACATGGTTTTGTGCATTAAGAGGGACGGACTTCCTGGGCTGATTGAAGGACTCGACCGCCTTGAGCGCTGTACCGCACACGAAGACAGAATTCACCTGTATACAAAAACTCCGAAGGATAAGTTTCTCGACACCCCGAACCTCCTGAACGAGCGCAAAGACGATAATTTTAACAGCCAGATGCTCTGTAAAAACGAGATTGTAAACAGCGCGGAGACGGATTCAACTGAAAAACAGAACAGGAAACTCAGCCTGGACTTTGCGCACAGCCTCTTTCTTAACGGCTATGTGGCAGAAGCGCGGCCGATTTACGAAGATTATGTTAAACAGAACGGGCACTCAGAAGGTTTTGATAAATCTGCCGCAAGCGCTCTTGTAAAAATATACGCAAACGGGGCTCAGCCTTCTACTGATATTTTTGCCTTATCAGGGCAAACCCTTTCGGTTCAAAAACAGGATAAATTCTTCAAGGAAATTGCAGATTCATATAAATCTCTCCAGACAAAGAGCCGGACCGGGGCAACTTTGCTTTCCATGCTTTTGCCTGGAATGGGACATGTTTACTTAAAAAATTATCGTCGCGGAATTTTTACCTTTATCGAAGTTGCATCAATGGCGGCTGCCGTTTATTACTGTCAGGACACTTACGGACAGAAAAACTGGCGGCCGTGGCTGTTTGGCGCAATGGGAGCGGTCGACTGGATTACTGATATTTACGGAGCAAACAAGGCGGCCCAGCGGTATAACCAGCGCCTCTTCCGCGAAGCCGACGGAAGACTGCAGGAAAAATACCTGGAGGTTTTGTATGAAGAATAAAAACATTTTTGGCGCAATTATTTTTCTTCTGTTGAATCTGGCAGTTTTGAGTGCTGCGGACTTTACGGCAGAACAAATTGATTTTTACAAGCAGACTCTTTTTGAATACGAAAACAATCCGGCCCCGGCTGTTGAACAAAACCGACTTGATGAAGCCTTAACAGGACTGATTCAATTTTATAAAGAGAACAGAAGTTTTGAAAACGCAGAAATCTATGCCCAGAACAAGATTAATTATTACATTGAATGGGGCAGAGGTGACTCACAAATTCAAGAACTGGAACTGAATTATATTGAGATTCTGGAAAGACTTGCCGTCAGGGATAAAAAAACTGACGATGCAATAATTCAAAAACTTTACGGTTACGCATATGACGCGCGGGAAGAAGTTTCCAGAAAGGCAAATGCAGTTCTTTTAAAGGCTCTGCTTAAGACAAAAAATTATGGGGAAGCAGAAAATCTGGTTCGGCAAAACTGGCCGTCTCCTCAAAAAGAAAACTTTGTTAAGGCAATTGAAGAGGCTCAAAACTACAAAGGCAAAAATCCAAAGCTTGCGCTTGCCCTTTCTTTTGTTCCGGGGATGGGACAGTTTTACGCCCACCAGTGGAAGGACGGCCTGAATGCATTTGTCCTAAACGGGGCTTTGTGGACGGTGAGCGCCTGGTCTGTCTGGCATTTGAACTTCTTTGATTTTTTTATTCTTGAAATGGATCCTGATTACCGCTTTTTCAGGGGCAATTTATACAACGCTCAGAAGGATGTTTATATTTACAACGAAGCTCAGGTTGAAGAGATTTTATCTGCGGTTTACAACTCTTTATAAAAAGCTGCTCATTTGCTAGAATACAGATATTATGACAATCACACTCAAGAATTCAAATTACGAAGTAGTTTTAAATACTCACGGAGCAGAAATCAATTCGTTCCGCGGGTCGGACGGCACTCAATATGTTTTTGAAGGCCCGGAATCTGTATGGAAATTCCACGCACCGGTTTTGTTCCCGCACGTTGGACGCATCAAGGACGGTTTTTACACTTACGCCGGCAAGGAATATCACCTTGTTAACAACGGTATGAGCCGCGATCTTGAACACAAAATCATCGAACAGTCTGCCACAAGCGCAACTTTTGAACTTACAGAAAGCGCAGAAACAGCAGACAAGTTCCCTTGGAAATTCAGTCTCAAAACTCATTATGAATTACGGGATGACGGTTTGACTTTTACAACAACAGTAACAAATACTGATTCAACAGAAATGCTCTTTTCTCTTGGCAGCCACACCGCATTCTGCTGTCCGCGCAACACTGACCCTGCAGGAACAACAAATGCCGACTATCAGTATGAGTTTGAAAACAAAGAACCTCTCACAACTGTCCTCCTGAACGACGCTGCTCAGCTTGCTGTTGATGAAGAAGGAACTGCTCCATGCACAAAACCTTACGGCGAAAAACAGAGCGGAATTATTCCAATCAATGCTGAAGGCTTTGGAAACGGTCACTTCTTTACAAAGTTTACTTCCAGCTGGGTTGGTCTTCGCAACAAAAAAGACGGAAGCCTCGTAAAAGTAAACTGTGCAGGCTATCCATATCTTATGGTATGGCAGGGCGGAAACGGTGCTGAAGGTGCTTCCGGCAACGGATTTAACTGTATCGAACCATGGTACGGAACTGCCGACGCAGAAAACACTGAACACGAATGGGAAGAAAAGGCCGGTTTAATCAGCCTTGAACCTGGAAAGTCATTTACTGCTGACCAGTCAATTACTATCGAAAAATAATTTTATCGTCAGGGCATTTTTCAAAATATGCCCTGACGCACTTTCTTGCATCATCATTATCTTTTGCGTTCTGCATCATGGTCCAGAAAAAGTGACCGAAGCTGAAATTCAGACAATAATAGGCAAAAAATCTTTGTAAGCGGGTCTTCCAGAATTCGGGAGGCTGGCATTCTTCAACATCATCGATAAATTTAAGCGCAACTTCTTCCGCATCAAAACTGAATGGTGCGTCCGATGATAATTCCTTAAAAATCCACGGCTTTTGGGCAAGGGCCCTTGCAATCATCACTCCGCCTGCGTGCGGCGCTGCCTTGAGGGCGGCCTGGAGAGTCGTGCGGTCTTTTACGCCTCCGTTTAAAATTACAGGAATATGAGGGTAGCGGAGGGCAAGTTTTTCTACGTACTGCCAGCGGCAAGGTCGGCAGGTTTTTTCTTTTTTTGTGCGCGGATGCAGGGTCAGCATCTGTACACCTTCTTCCAGGAGCATATCAGTGAATTTAAAAAAGCCTTCCTCGGTAAAGTCTTCATCTCCGAGGCGAAGTTTTACCGACAGTCTTTGCGGCGCAGTTCCGTCTTTTGCGTAGTTTTCAATCTGTGATTTTACTGAGCGCACAAGGTTTGCAGTTTCTTCCAGCGGCTTGAGCATCCAGCTGATTCCGGCCCCGGTGTTTGCAATTTGAGGAGCCGAGCAGCCCATGTTGAGGTCGATTCCGATGCCGCCTAAATCTAGGAGAACCTTTGCCGCTTCTGCCATCGGGCCTGCCGTTGTGCCCGTTAACTGCCAGACCATTTTTTCCGGCTCGGGGCCTGAACGAATGTAATATTTTTCAAATGGCCCCTGGTGCAGAAGGGAAGGGGCATTGATCATTTCGTTAAAATACTCGTCGCAGCCGCCAAAATGAGCCACGCATCTTCGGAAAGCTTCGTGGCTTAGGGTTGCCATGGGCGCAAAGACAAACTTCATTTAGTTTGTGCCTTCTGTTGAATCTGCCTGTTCGTCCAGAAATTCCTGGAAGATATATGCGGCAAGTCCGCACAGTTCTGCGCAGGGACGCTTTTTGTAGTATTCTTCTGTGCGGGCTTCGCTTACAGGATTGTCCTGCTGTCTTTTTCTTAAGCCCAGAAGCTCAGCGCAGATAATTGAACCGTTTGCCTGCCTGAATTTTTCTGCCAGTGCCTGACCGTCTTTGTAAGTCTGGTCTTTATGCTCTTTGATTTGAGCAGGGGAATTGCTTTCTTTATCCGAAGGGCTGGATTCAACCGGGTGAGCCTTTTTATTGTACATTCCCAGGCACATGAGCATTCCGCTCACGGTTCCGCAGACTTCGCGCATGCGGCACATTCCGCCCCCGAAAGGCTCGCAGAGAGAGAGAATTTGATTTTTATCCCAGCCGAGCTGTTCTGCAAAAACAGAAACAACCGACTGTGTGCAGTTAAGCCCCGACTTAAAGTTGTCGGAAGCTTTTTTCATTGCTTCTTCTTTTGTCATTAGAGTTTCTCGATGAGGGCAGCTGCGGCATCTAAGAATTCTGCGTCCAGAGATTCAATATCGCCTTCGTCAACAGCCTTGTTGATTTCCTGAGACATTGGAATACGGGCAAGAACTGGAATTCCATAATCTTTTGCAATGCCGTTGATGTTGCTTTCACCAAAAATTTTAATTTCTGTGTTGCAGTCAGGGCATTTTACATAAGACATATTTTCTACGAGACCAACGATTGGAATTTTCATTGTCTCTGCCATTTTAACGGCTTTTTCTACGATTACGCGGACAAGCTGCTGAGGACTTGAAACGATGATAATTCCGTCGACAGGCAGACTCTGGAAAACTGTGAGAGGAACGTCACCTGTTCCCGGAGGCATATCGACAAACATAAAGTCAACGTCTTTCCATTCAACATCAGTCCAGAACTGTTTTACGGCACCTGCAATTACAGGACCGCGCCAGATAACTGGATCTGTTTCGTGTTCAAGAAGAAAATTCATGCTCATAAGCTGAATTCCCTTATCTGTTTTTACCGGATAAATAGTTCCGTTTTTATCGCCCATAGCACGCTCTTCTGATACGCCAAAACTTGTCGGGATTGACGGACCTGTGATATCAGCGTCCAGAATAGCTGTTTTATATCCTTTCTGGCAGAGTTTTGAAGCTAAAAGTGCTGTTACGAGAGATTTTCCGACACCGCCCTTACCTGAGACAATACCGATAACCTTTTTTACACAGCTTCCTTTGCGCAAAGTTGCCCTAAGGTCTTTTGACTTGCAGTTTGAAGAGCAGGTCGAACAATTATGTGTACATTCTTCTGACATGTGTTAACCTCTGCCGTTAAATTTACTAAATAAGGCAGTTTTAGTAAAGAAATAAAACGTTATTGAAAATTCTTGTCCTAACTGAGATAATTTTATTTATGAAGGAAAAATGCTTTCTTGCAGGAATCGTTGGCACCGGCCGTATCGGTTTTAGTCTTGGTTTTGACAAAAAACGCGAACAGCCTGCAAGCCACACGATGGCGCTTTTTAACAATAAAAATATCAAACTGATTGCAGCCGCTGATTCAAACGAAGAAAATCTTGCTGCGTGGAAAAAGTTTGCGCGCAAAAAGAAAAGTATGGCGCTGACCTTTAGTTCAAGCAGTGAACTCTACCAGAACGTAACCTGCCTGGACATAATTGTTGTGGCTGTTAACGAAGAAAGCCATCTTGAAGAATGCCTGAAGGCAATTGAATATAAACCCCGGCTTGTAATTCTCGAAAAACCAGTTGCACTGAACAGCGCAGAAGCCGGCCTGATTCTGGATGCCGCCAGAAAAGCAGAAGTTCCCGTGATGGTAAATCACGAAAGACGTTTTGCCTTTGATTATATTAAGGCAAAAGAACTGCTTCCGGAAATTGGTGAAATTCAATATGTGGACGCGCGCTTAAACAGCGGTCTTCGTGTCTGGGCAGAAGAATTTGAAAAGGACGGAACTTACAGCCTCCTGCACGACGGAACCCACCTTGTTGATATTGTGCGCTTTTTATTTGATGTTGAATTAAAGGATCCTCTCGTTACAGGCATTTACCGCGACGAAAAAAATATCGTCCGGAATTTTACCGCAGTTTATCACACGGACAAGATAAGTCAGATTTTAGTTTCGATGAGCGGGCGCTCAAAGTTTTTTGAATTTTCCATCGAAGTTACAGGAACTCATGGCCGCCTCTGCATCGGGAACGGATTTTTTAAATTGTACAAACGCGAAGAATCCAGACTCTACACAGGCTTTTATTCGCTTGCAAGACAAAAAATCAAGGTTCCGAAGAAGACGGGCTACTTTGCAAACATGGTCCGAAATGCGGTGGACTTTTTACTCACAGGTGCTCCGCTGGTATCTCCCCTCGAACAGGCAGTCGAAGACCTCAAAGTTCTTGAACAGATTAAAGAAGCATTCAAATGACGAGAGATTTAACAGCCGGACATCCGCTTAAAATAATTGTTGAATTTGCACTTCCTGTGTTTTTTGGCTATCTCTTTCAGCAGTTTTATAATGTTGTAGATACAATTATCGTCGGGCGTTTTTTAGGCGTCCAGAATCTTGCAGCCGTCGGGAGTACAGGAAGCCTTCACTTTTTAATCATGGGCTTCTGCATCGGCTTGTGTTCGGGATTTGCAATTCCTGTTGCGCAGAAGTTCGGGGCGGGAGATTACAAAACGATGCGTTCCTTTGTGTTCAATTCTTATGTGCTTCTGGTGTTCTTTTCTGTTGTTTTAACAGTGCTTACCCTCATTTTCTGCAGACCGCTACTGACACTGTTAAAAACTCCTTCTGACGTTCTTGAAGGCGCAAACGATTATTTTAGCGTCATTCTTAAAGGAATTCCCGTTGTTCTCGTTTACAACCTGCTTGCGGGAATCATCCGCTCGGTCGGTGACAGTAAAACACCTCTTTACTTTCTCGTTCTTTCCGCCGTGCTGAATATAATTCTTGACCTGCTTTTTATTGCGGTTTTTGATTTTGGCGTAAGGGGGGCTGCCGCTGCGACCGTAATTGCACAGGCTGTTTCCATGGTTTTGTGCTGGTTTTACATGCAGAAGCATTTTGAACTTCTTCGCCTCAAAAAAGAAGACTGCCTTTTAAACAAAAGGAGAATCCGCGGACTTCTCGGAGCGGGGCTTCCGATGGGGCTGCAGTATTCGATTACTGCAATAGGAAGCGTAATTTTACAGTCTGCGGTAAATGCGCTCGGCTCTGTTTTTGTCGCCGCCATGGCAACCGGACAAAAAATCAGCATGTTTTTTTCTACACCATTTGACAGCCTCGGAACAACTATGGCGACCTACGCCGGACAGAATGTGGGCGCGCATAAAATTGACAGGCTTAACCTGGGACTTTTCTGGGCCTGCGTGCTCGGTGCAGTTTATTCAATTGCGGCGCTTTGTGTTTTGTATTTTTTTTCAAATTCAATCATTTCGCTTTTTATGGACCGTGCTGAATCTGCATCGGTTTGTCAAAATGTAATTCAAAACGCAAGGTTCTTTTTGCTCTGCAACGGAGTAACCTATTTTCTTCTGGCACTTGTAAATATCGTGCGTTTTATGATTCAGGGAATGGGCTTTTCAAAAACAGCTGTATTTGCAGGAATTTTTGAATTAATCGGCCGTTCTGCAATCGGCGTCTGGATTGTTCCGGTGCTGGGTTTTAAGGGGGCATGCCTTGCAAGTCCGCTGGCGTGGGTGCTTGCGGACGCATTTTTGATTCCTGCGTTTTTCTACTGCCAGAAAAAATTGTAGCACCAACAAACGCAAGTAAAACTATTGCAATAAAAGTTACTGTGTGCTAACATGAGTTTGCAGGGGGAAAGTTATCCGCCTGCAAGCAGAGTCTTTTATGCGTAAATATATATTGTCTTTATTACTCACTGCCGGAATTCTTTCCGGTGCTTTTGCTGCAGATAAATCATGGAATGCTGTTGCAACGGAAATGAAAGGAATCATTGACGATGCATACACATTGTACGAAGGCCAGAAAGCTGATGAGGCTTACGAGCGTGTTAATGATGCATATTTCGGCCATTATGAAGTAGACGGTTTTGAACGTTCAACACAGAGCCGCATCGGCGGAAGCCGCGCAGGTAACGTTGAAGTTCAGTTCAGCAGGTTGAAGGGTGCAATCCGTGCTGCAAAGCCGGCCGGTGAAGTTCGTAAAGAAGCCGACAACCTTATCAGCATGCTTTTTGAGGATGCAGAAAAACTCGACCCTCCAAAAATGTCCTGGAATGAACTTGCTGTAGTTCTCCGGAAAGAATTCAAGGAAGCCGCAGATATGTATGCCGACGGCCATGTGGTTACGGCAGAACCAAAATTCCGCAAGGCATATTCCCGTTATTACGGAAAATCAAAGTTACAGGAAAACGTAGCCGGCACTCTTGGATACAAACGCGATGCGCAGATTGTTGATTTGTATACACAGACAAAGACTATGATTTTAAATCGCGGTCCAAAACCGGAAGTTGTTGAATCAATCAGTGCACTTTCAGAAATGATTGCAGATACAGCCGCTGACCTGACTTCAAAACAGGGAAGAATCCAGTGGTGGGGAACTGTTCTCGCTTCGCTGATGATTCTCCTCCGTGAAGGTTTTGAAGCCATTCTTATCGTAGGTGCAATTATCGCTTACCTCCGTAAGAGCGGTAACGAAGATAACCTTGGTGCCGTTTACAAAGGTTCAGTTTGGGGCATCATTGCTTCTGTAATCATGGCTTTGATTCTCATGGGACTTACAAAATTCGGTTTTCAGAGCGGTCAGGGGCAGGAAGTTGTAGAAGGCGTAACAATGTTTATCGCTGTTGCAGTTCTTTTTTACACTTCAAACTGGATGATCAGCAAGGCGTCTTCAAAGGCCTGGGAAAACTACATTCAGGGCAAGGTAAAAACTTCTGTTGATAAGCGCAGCATGTTCAGTCTTGCTTTTACATGTTTTCTTGCTGTATTCCGCGAAGGTGCCGAAGTAATCCTCTTCTATCAGGCTCTGTTTACAGGTTCTGATGGTAGCGGAACTGTTCCTGCAGTAATCCTCGGTATGGTAATTGCTGTGGTTCTTCTCGTGTTTGTTTACAAGGCAATCATTCTTACAGGCAAAAAACTTCCGCTCAAACCTTTCTTCTATGCAACTTCAATTTTGATGCTTGTAATGGTTGTATCGTTTGTTGGCGGCGGTATAAGTGAATTTGTAGATGCAAGCTGGATTCAGCCTCATCTTATAAATGGAGTTCCGGCAGTCAGTCTTCTCGGAATCTATCCATACGCAGAATCTTTAATCGCTCAGGGAATTGCAGTTGCTGTGATTGTACTGACTCTGGTTATCGGTTCTCTTTTAAAAAAGAATAAAAAATCAGCTCAATAAAAGAGCGAGGAGTATTTTATGAAAAAGACAATGTCTTTGGTAATGGCAGGTGCCGCTCTGGTATTTGCATTTATGGGTTGTTCAAAGAACAACGGTTCACAGGCTGCTTCTTCAGCAGCTGCAGAAGATACAACAGAAGAAGCCGGCGGATTCGTTGAACACGATATCGGCGATGAACAGAAAGCAGGCTTCCTGGCTGTAAACGGTGTTTATTTCCAAGCTGTTGATATGAAATCAGGCGAAGGAAACACACAGCGCGGTGCTGACTTTACAATGCATATCGAAGCAGATATCGCTGCTATGGAAAATGACCTCGGATTCGTTGTAGACCAGTTTGTACCGGGTCTTACAGTTGAATATGAAATTGTTAACCAGGCTAACAATGCTGTTGTAGTAAAGGGAACATTCATGCAGATGAACGCTTCTGATGGTCCACACTACGGTGCTAACATTAACCTCAACAACGCCGGCACTTACACAGCACGCTTCATCATCCACAGCCCTGCAGAAAACAACTACTTCATTCACACAGATGATGACACAAAACCAGGTTCAACTCTTCAGAAATACTGGCCAAACGACAAGCCTCTCTCAGTTGAATTTAAAGACTGGGTATTTGATGGCAAGAAAGTTCAGCCCGAATACAACTAATCTTATCGAATCTTAAGGTTTCTAGAGAGGGGCTGACTGTCACAATCATCCCCTCGCGGCTTTTTATCGGGGAGTTTTTTGAACTTCCCTTACTTTTTTTTTGTGGTAAATAATTTTCATGGCTAAGAATTTATTTGAAACAGTACACGACTTATTAATTCCTTTTATGCTGTTTGCAATGACCGCCGGTTTTACGCTTAAAAACGGAAATTTTAAAATCCGGCAGAACTTTATAAAAATTACAGCCGGCGCCTTTGTGTTCATTTTTGCAGTTTCTTTTTTGAGACAGCAGCGTTTTATTAAATACAACCAGATTAACAACATATATCTTCTTGTAACTTCGCTCCTCAGCGGACTTGCTTATTGTGTTTTGAACTGGATTACGTATATAAAACAAAAATCTTCCAGAATACTTGATATCGTAAAATGGAGCCTTGGCGGTTTATTTGTTTTTACTCTTTTACTTTGTCGAATTCCTCCGGTTTACGAACTTCCATTCCATTTTGTGGTAATGGACGATACTTATTTCAGCACTCAGTTTTTACTAAAATGCACAGGCTATCTCTCAGGATGGCTCTGCTGCATTCTGACATGTTTTGCTTTATACAAAATCTCAAACCGGATTTCAGAAAAACAGTCCCTGCTTTGTTTCAGCGCCCTGTATCTTATTTCCGGGTTTATTTCTTTTGTAAGCGTTGTCGGAATTATCAATTCTTATTACAGGAGACGTTTTAAGATTCCTGCAGGCTTACGGACAAAACTTCCGCAGATGATCGAAGCCGAAAATTTGATTTTCTTTGCGGCCTTAATCTGTGTAATGCTTTTGTCTGTTGCATTTTTTATCTGGAACTTGAAAATCCACGGCGAGTACACAAACCCGGCCGAACACAGACGCCTCCGTGCGACAGCGCGCAATAACCGCCGCTGGGCAGGATTTTTAATTGCACTTGCAGTCTTTGGCTGGATTGATATGACAACAGTCAGAAAGGTTGCAGACAAAGTTGTAGTTCTCTCTCCTTCAGAAGAATATACACTGGAAAACGGCGAAATCTTTATTCCGATTGAACAGGTACTGGACGGCCACCTGCACCGCTTTAGCTGGGTTAACGACCGGGGTAAGGAAATCCGGTTCATTATTGTCCAGAAACGCGGAACAAACCTTGGTGTTGGTTTTGATGCCTGTGAGGTTTGCGGAGATGCCGGTTACTATGAACGCAAAAATGAAATTGTATGTAGCCGCTGTGACGTTGTAATGAATAAAAGCACAATCGGGCTTAAGGGCGGATGTAACCCGATTCCTCTTGCATCGCGGATAGAAGATGGTCAGGTAATCATCAGGACAAGCGACGTTAACAAAGAGGAAAAACGTTTTAGATAATAAGCCGGTTTTTTGCCGCAGGAGATAACTTATGTTTTGGCGCATGGTGTTTAGGGCACTAATCAGACAGAGAAAGAAGATGATAATGATTGCGTTTACGGTTGCGCTGGGAGCCTCGCTTGCTACAGCCATGTTAAACGTAATGTTTGATGTTGGAGATAAGGTAAACCAGGAATTAAAGGCTTATGGTGCAAACATCCGTGTTGTGCCGCAGTCAGTTTCCATTCTTGGGGATATGTTTGGAGACGAAGGGGAAACGAGTCAGTACCTTCGCGAAGATGAACTTGGAAAAATCAAAACAATTTTCTGGGCATTCAATATTGTTGATTTTGCGCCGTTTCTTGATTCAAATGTTGTATTGAATTCAAGCGCAAAAACAAAACTTGTCGGAACCTGGTTTGCACACCACATGGAACTTCCAACCGGCGAAACTCTTGATACCGGTATGAAAGCCATGAAAAACTGGTGGGCAGTTGAAGGAAACTGGCTTTCTGACGACGAAAACGACAGTGTTATGGTAGGTGCTGCAGTTGCCGCAAAAAACAATTTGAAAATCGGAGACACGGTTTTAATCAGCAGCTCAGGAAAATCAAAAAAATACCTTGTTAAGGCGGTTTTTGACGCAGGCGGAGACGAAGACGACTGTGTTTACGTTAACCTTGCAAGTGCACAGGATTTTCTTGGTAAAAAAGGTTTGATTTCGAGCATTGAAGTCAGTGCGCTCACAACGCCGGACAACGACCTTGCCCGGAGAGCGGCCCAGGACCCGCAGAGCCTTAACATGGTTGACTGGGATACATGGTATTGTACAGCCTATGTAAGTTCAATCTGTTATCAGATTCAGGAAGTAATTTCCAATTCATCGGCCAAGGCTGTAAGACAGGTTGCAGAAAGTGAAGGCGCCATTTTGAATAAAACCCAGCTTCTCATGCTTTTGATTACAATTTTGAGTTTGATTGGTTCGGCACTTGGTATCAGTAATCTTGTTACTGCAAGTGTTATGGAACGCGCTCAGGAAATAGGCCTGTTAAAGGCAGTGGGTGCTCATGACGGTCCGATTTCGGCTCTTGTTTTGACTGAGATTTTAATTACAGCCTTCATAGGAGGCTGCGCCGGATATTTTGCCGGACTCGGATTTGCGCAGATTATCGGTCAGTCGGTATTTGATTCTGCGATTAACATCAAGGTAACGGTAATTCCACTGACAGCGATTTTGATTTTTGTTGTAACAATAGCAGGTTCCGTTCCTTCAATCAGATTATTGCTGAGGCTTGAACCGGCAGAAGTTTTGCACGGAAGGTAATTTTATGACTAAGAAACAGTTTTACTTAAAGATGATTACAAGTTCGATTATGAGACGCCGCAGCCGGATGCTGATTGCCCTGCTTGCAGTCGCAATCGGTTCAACAATTTTGAGCGGACTTGTAACAATTTACTATGACGTTCCGCGGCAGATGGGCCAGGAATTCCGTTCGTACGGTGCAAACATGACCTTTGTTCCATCCGGAGCGGGCAACATCCTGCAGGAAGACCTTGATAAGGCGCTTTCTTTTGTTCCCGCAGAAAAGCTGGTCGGAGTGAGTGCTTACCGTTACGAAACAATTACAGTTAACCGTATTGCCTTTATGGCAGGCGGCGTAAAATTTGATTCAGTTAAAAAAACACGTCCTTACTGGCTTGTAAACGGCGGGTACCCAACACATTCAAAAGAAGTTCTTGCAGGACAGTCTGTTGCTCAGGCGCTTGCCCTCAAAACAGGTTCTCAAATCAACATGGATGTGGTGGACGAAAAGGGTGAACACAAAATTTATTCTGTAAAAATCACCGGAATTCTTCAGACCGGCGGTTCGGAAGAAGAATGTATTTTTATTGACAGTGATGAATTGTCTCAGGTTACCGGCACTGGTGGAATCTGCGATGTTGCGGAACTTTCCATGAGTGCTTCAGGCGAAGAACTTGCTTTAATCCGTGACCAGATTGAACAGAACGTTCCGGGTATTACTGCGCGCCTTGTAAAACGCGTAACCCAGAGTGAAGGAACAGTTCTTAAAAAACTTCAGTCGCTTGTGTGGATTGTAACCTGCGTTGTTCTGATTCTGACAATGGTTTGTGTTGCAACCACAATGATGGCTGTAGTAACAGAGCGCCGCAGGGAAATCGGCCTTAAAAAGGCACTCGGCGCTTCCAGCCGGAACCTGGTAGAAGAGTTTTTGGGAGAAGGACTTTTTCTCGGCGGACTTGGTGGCGTGCTTGGCGTAATCCTTGGATTTGCCTTTGCGCAGGCAGTCAGCCTGAATGTTTTTCACAGACCGATTTCGTTCCAGTGGGCTCTTGTTCCGCTGACAATTATCGTTTCTGTAATTATCACGGGTCTTGCATGTCTGATTCCTGTCAGAAGCGCAACAACAGTCGACCCTGTAATCGTTCTCCGCGGAGAATAAAGAAGAATTATGTTTTAGGTGGCGTCCATGCCACGGGGAGGCCTTATGGCATTACTTGAAGTAAAGAATATTTCCAAGATTTATAAAATGGGTGACAGCGAAGTTGCTGCCCTTCATGATGTAAGCCTGAGTGTAGAAAAAGGCGAGTGGGTTGCAATTATGGGACCTTCAGGTTCAGGAAAATCCACAATGATGAATATTATCGGTTGTATGGATACTCCTACTAAGGGCCAGGTAATTCTTGAAGGAAAGGACATCGCACAGGTTTCTTCAAAGAATCTCACAAACCTGCGCCGCGACAAAATCGGTCTCGTATTTCAGCAGTTTCATCTGGTAAATTATCTGACCGCCGTAGAAAACGTTATGGTAAGCCAATATTACCACTCAATGCCGGACGAAAAGGAAGCTCTCGAGGCTCTGGAAATGGTTGGTCTTCGTGAACGCGCAAACCACCTTCCGCACGAGCTTTCCGGCGGTGAACAGCAGCGTGTCTGCATTGCGCGTGCACTTATCAATCACCCGCAGATTATTCTTGCAGACGAACCGACAGGTAACCTTGACGAAGCAAACGAAAACCTCGTAATTGATTTGTTTAAGCGTCTCCACAAAGAGGGCAGGACAATCATCGTTGTAACACACGCTCCGGAAGTTGCCGAATACGCTCAGCGCACCATAGTCCTTGAACACGGTAAATTCCACAAAGAAATCATCAACGACAGGGCCGAATAAATTTCTTGACCGCCGGAACAGAAATTCATAAATTCTATTTATGATTAAACCTGTAAAAATTCTATTATCCGTTCTTGGCGGTCTTGGCATTTTAATCGCTGCAATAATTTTAATTGCACTTGTTTTTGTTTTTCTCTGGCCGTCTTTTGGCGGTTCTGCTTCCAGACAGGATAAAATTGACTATGCAGGTCGCGCTCCAAATTTTTACGACGGCGTATTCCATAATGATAACGGCTTTAGTCCGATGTCTCTGCAAAAGGATCCTGCACCAGATCCAAAAAAAATCTCGGATAATACTCCGCGCCCGGATTTTGAATTTCCTGTAAAAACTCCGGACTTTATTCAAAACGGTCAGCGCGCTCCGGTTGATGAATTCAATTCGACCTGGATGGGGCACTCAACGATTTTTATGCAGATGCACGGAATGAATATTTTATTTGACCCGGTATTCAGCGAAGTGATTTCTCCGGTAAGTTTTGTCGGAAGCAGACGTTTTTCTCATCCTTCCATCACAGTTGAACAGCTCCCGGAAGTTGACATTCTGATTCTGACTCACGACCATTACGACCACCTCGATTATAATTCAATTAAAAAACTGGATTCAAAAGTAAAAAGATATGTAGTACCTCTCGGCGTCGAAAACCATCTTGAAAAATGGGGCGTTCAAAGTTCAAAAATTACGAACATGGCATGGTGGGAAGAAACACAGATTGATGGCCTTACAATTGCCTGCACACCGGCCCAGCATTTTTCCGGCCGCAAACTCATCGACAACATGCACACGCTCTGGGCAAGTTATGTGTTAAAGGACGAATTTCACCAGATTTTTGAAAGCGGGGACTCAGGCTACAACAGCCACTTTGAAAAGATTCACGAAAAATACGGTGACATGGATTTTGTTCTGATTGAATGCGGTCAGTACGACGTTCAGTGGCCTCTGGTCCACATGTTCCCGGAACAGAGTGTGAGTGCCGCAAAAACTCTTGGCGCAAAAATCGTCCAGCCGATTCACTGGGGTGCGGTTATTTTGTCCCGCCACGGCTGGGACGACCCTGTTGAGCGCTTCTTAAAGGAAAGCAGCGCCCAGGGCCTTGAAACAGTGACGCCGTACATCGGACAGACCGTTCATCTGAAAGATACACGGCGTTATGCTGAGCGGTGGTGGAGATAAGTCGTTGCCAACATGACGGGCGCCCGGCTGACTATCTGTTTATATATTCAACTGCGCTGTCTGCTGCGATTTTACCGAAGATACAGATGTCTGCCACCGCGTTGCCGCCGAGACGGTTTGCACCGTGGACGCCGCCTGTAACTTCGCCGGCGGCGTAAAGGCCTGGAACCGTATTGCCTGACTTGTTCTGGACTTCTGCTTTTGGATTGATTTTTAAGCCGCCCATTGTGTGATGAATCGCAGGACCGCATTCAATTGCGTAGTAAGGCGCCTTTGAAAGCGGGCGTTCCATGCTTGCGGCATTGCGTTTAAACTCTTCGTCTGTTTTTGATTCAACATAAGAATTGTATTTTTTGATTGTATTGTTGAATTCAACCTTGTCGATTCCAAGCCTGTCTGCAAGTTCATCAATGCTTTCTGCCTGTGTCAGAAGGTTTTTCTTTGCGTAACCTTCAATTGCCTTGAGAGAATCGCGTACACTCTGGTCAAACACGAGGAATGCTGTCTTTTTAGGTTGTGCAAGAATTGCGGCAGAAACAACGTCGCGTGTCTGCATTTCGTTTACAAAACGCTTTCCCGTGCGGCTTACAAGAATTGCCCCGTTTCCGCGCACTGCTTCTGTAATCATAATTCCGCTGCCTGCGACAACTGTCGGATGAGTCTGGATTTGTTCCATCTGGGTGAGGTCTGCGTCAAATTTTTCTGTCATGGAAAAAGCGTCGCCTGTTGCACCCGGATGATTTGTTGTGCCAAAACCTGCCAGGGCCGGATTAAACTTAACAACCATGGCTGAGTTTGCTCCAAATCCGCCGGAAGCTACGATAACTGCCTTAGCGTCGATTTTATACTGGTTGTCGCGGGTTTTTACAATTACGCCGCATGCTTTGCCGTCATTTTTGATGATGTCGGTTACCATGCTGTTCAGGCGGATTTCTGCTCCCTGTCTGAGGGCTGCCTGATAAAGGAGGGGAACCAGGTGGGCTCCGATTGCACCTCCTCCCTGCGGCCTGTGGATGCGCTTGTTTGTAGCCCCGCCAAACATTCCCACGTCAGACAAATCTGCGCCTACGATGTCAGACTGGAGCCATTCAACCATTGCGGCAGAATTATCAACGAGTGTGCGGACAAGTGCCGGATCGTTAAGGTTCTTTCCGCCCTTCATTGTGTCGCTGTAAAAAATGTCCGGGCTGTCTTTGATTCCGAGTTTTTTCTGTTCCTTTGTATATGAGGCATTGATACCGCCTGTTGAATAGTTTGTGTTTCCGCCGACGATTCCCATTTTTTCTAGGACGATGACTTTTGCACCCTTGTAAGCGGCCTCTGTTGCGGCAACAAGACCCGCACCGCCGGCACCGATGATTACGATGTCACATGAAGTGTCAGAGTAAACTTCTTTTTCCTGTCCGGTTCCCCGGCTTTTGTTGAGAGCCATGTCCAGAGCGTCGAGAACTGCGTTTGATGAAATTGTAGCTCCGGAAACTACATCGATAGTATCTGTTTTTTGTTCCTGCAAAAAGCGTTCAAGAATCTGTTGTTCGGCAACAGGCCCGATTCCCGGAGTTTCTGATTCGCTTACGATTTTTGCGTCAGTAACCCGGCCGTCTTTTACTGTGATTGAAACTGTTATGTCTCCGCTATGACCTGCGCCTGTTCCTGTAAAAGTGCCGTCTGTCAGCGGTTTGCTTTTTGAACAGGAAACTGCTCCGGTAATCAAAAATGCAAGAAATAAATTGAACAATAATCTGGAAAATTTTTTCATCTGTGCCACCTTTTTGATTTAAAAGTTAGCATAGTATAACATTAATTAGTTATGTTGACAATTATTACCTTTTTTCATAACATTCAAACCTGATAAAATGAAGTTATCCCGGGTTCCATTTATAAATATTTTTGGCAAAAAAGGCCGCTCACTTTCTCTTTTGATTTTTTCGTTTTTTCTTTCCTTTTCTCTTTTTACGGGTGCTTTAATTTTATCGGGCCTTAAAAATGGAATCCGGAATCTTGAATTAAAACTCGGCGCTGACATAATTGTCGTTCCTTACGAAGCGCGCACAAAGGTAAGCGCCCAGGACATCCTGAACAGGGGCAACAGAACCTGGATTTATTTTTCTTCTTCCATGCTGAATAAGGCACTCGAAATTGAAGGAATCCTGCTGGCAAGCCCTCAGGTTTACTGCTCGGCTCCGCTAAAATCTGGCGGCGGGAGAGTTGAATTAATCGGCTTTGACCCGGCAACTGATTTTTCGGTTAAGCCTTGGATTTCTGACAAATTAAAAAATTCAAATCCCGAATTGAATGATTTTGAAATAATCTGCGGTTCAGATGTTGAACTTGATCAAAAAAGCAGATTCAATGTTTACGGAATTGAATTGAATCCGGTTGCACGCCTTCAAAAAACAGACACCGGAATGGACAATTCAATTTATGCAAATATCAGCACATTGAATTTTATAATCGACGCTGCAGTTCAACAGGGTGTAAAACTTGAAAGTGAAGAACTGAGCGGCAAAAGAATAAGTTCAATCATGATAAAAGTAAAGGACGGTTATGATGTGGACGATGTTGCAAGCCGTCTTACAAGAAAACTGCGCCGTGTAGTTTCTGTAAAAGCACGCGAAATGACGAGCGGAGTTTCTGACAGTCTGGAAAACTTTCAGAAAATGATTTTATTCCTTGTGATTTTAGTCTGGGCACTTTGTTCTGGAATAATGACTGTTGTCTATA